>Ga0137409_10001767_pt1 | contig 23356 bp, 10 predicted proteins | sample CZODoug1_16funga_FD_122059 | JGI IMG/M metagenome (GOLD analysis project Ga0137409, IMG submission 122059) | Vadose zone soil fungal communities from Angelo Coast Range Reserve, California, USA - CZODoug1_16fungal (Hybrid Assembly) | ecosystem: Environmental > Terrestrial > Soil > Vadose zone...
AAGCCACGTTGCTATCGGTGAACGCCCAGACTACGTTGGCCCGATTGAAACCCTGCAGAACGTGGCGGTTTGTCGCGACGTAGTCTGGGTCGTCATAATTGACGAAACCATTATGGACGGCGGACGCGTACACGGCCAAGGTGCTCGTGGCGAGCAAGATGGCCAGAAGAATCGTCAATCGCAATTCGCTTCGGGGCGATGAGTCCGACGAACCAGTCTCAGGCGGAGAACGATGTCGTTGATGGTTATGTTTGCGTTCGCTCAAGGGGCCGCTCCAATCCCAACCCACTCGCTGAGAGCCGCCTATTGGCTGCAGCGTACGTTTCTCTGACAACCTAGTCTCCAATTGACCGCCTTCGTTGGTTTCAGATGTTGTCAAGTCCATAGTTATCTCTAAGAGGGGAAGTATCAACGCACAAGAAGACAGCTGTTGTCGATGCAACAACAGAGCTTGCTGGACTAGACCTGGAAACGTGAACTAGCGGTTCGAAGAAATGGTCGCCATCCAACCGTCAACGCAATTCCAGCGGCAACGAGGGCTACGAGGCATAACACAAGGACTAATGAAGTTTTCATGAAGTGACTCGCAGATACAACTTCCCACGGTTGTAGCTATTGCCGGCAATCTTCATTCGATCAGGGCGATTCGCCGCGCATGGCGTCCCCCCGCGAACGGCGTGACCAGCCAGATCTTCACAATTTCGAGAACTAGTTCTTCCGGCATCATTCGCTGGCCCAGCGAAAGCACATTGCTGTCGTTGTGTTCGCGCGCCAGCCGCGCGGTGTCGAGATTCCAGCACAGCGCGCAGCGAATGCCGTGGACTTTATTCGCGACGATTGCTTCGCCGTTGCCCGAACCTCCCAGCACAATACCGCGCTCGCATTCACCGCGCGCCACAGCTTCCGCTGTGGGACGAACAAACAACGGATAGTCGACTGGCTGCGCGCTGAACGTGCCGAAGTCCCGGACGTCGTGGCCGAGTCCAGTCAGCAGAATTTTGATTTTTTCCTTGTACTCGAAGCCGGCATGGTCGGAACCGATGGCGATCTTCACGGGCGCAAGGATAGGGCGCGCCAATTCCGGCTGTCAAGGGAGTACCGGTCGAAATTTCTCACTTAGCTTAAAAAGTGAAAGCGCGCGGGGAGTTCCCCGCGGCCGCTAAGCGGAGGGAGGCGAACGTAATGGGCGATGGGGGGATTGATCGTCTTGCCTGAAAGATGACTCTGTTGGATGCCCGAAAAAGCTGACCAGAGGCCGCGGGACGGCGTAGCTCGATTTCCCCAAACATGTTTGCGGGGAGCCGAAATTTCCGATCAAACTTTTGAAGGAGGCTGCAAATTTCGACGAATGGCCGGGCGACACTTCCACTGCAGTTCGGCCCGAAAACGAAGAGTCCTGAATCAATATGGGGAGGAAACTCCATTGAACCATGCCTAAAATCAACACTCCTGATATAAGAAGGCAGGTTGCCAGCTGAGGAGTTGTAGCGCGGCCCGGATTCATCTGTCGCCCCCCGCATTAAAAAGGGCTATGGTAATGTCTTCAAGCTAGCATCACGCTAGAAAGAGTGCCAAGAAACGGCTATGCGTACGTTTATACACCATGCGCGCTAACGTGCTGTTTGTGGAAGATGAGGAGGCCTTGCGGATGACGGTGGGCGACCGCCTGCGGAACGAGGGATACGCGGTGGAATGCGCAGCCGATGGAGATGAAGGATTCGAGAAGGCCACTCAGATTCCGTTTGATCTGATAATTCTGGATGTAATGCTGCCGCACAAGAGCGGGTTCGTGGTGTGCCGCGATATCCGCCAGGCCGGCCTAATTACTCCGATTCTGATGCTGACGGCTCGCGGGCAAACGAGCGACAAGGTCAACGGCCTGAAAATCGGCGCCGATGATTACGTCACGAAGCCGTTCAACATGCTGGAGCTTATGGCCCGCGTGGAAGCGCTCCTCAGGCGTGCGCCCAGCCGGCCCGTGGTGCAGACCGGCGGGTTTGATTTCGGTTCCATTCATGTGGACCTTGTGGGAACCGAAGCGACCCGGAACGGAGAGGTTGTGAATTTGTCTGCCCGCGAATTCCAACTTCTTCGATATTTCATCGAACACCGAGGCGCAACGCTTTCGCGCGAGGAATTGTTGAAGCAGGTTTGGGGATACAGTGCCGACATGTACACCCGCACGGTGGACGTGCATGTCGCCAGCCTGCGCCAAAAATTGGAAGAAGATCCGAAACAGCCGAAATTTATTCTCACCGTGCAGGGGCTTGGATATAAGTTCAAACCCTAAACATTTCGAGTGTATCCTGAGGGTGACGCGGAAATTTACTGAAAAAAGAGTCTGATTTCGTCATTCGGAGCGCTCGTGTTGAAGGCTCGTGCTGAGGCGAGGAATCCTTCTGCGGAATGACGCGCCGCGGGAGCGAACTCGTTGGATTTCCGTGTCCCGATTCAGCGGCGATTGGCCTTGCACACCGGCGGCTTGGATTTGCGGCGAATCGGCTGTTGGCGTATAAACTGGATATCGCGCTTTCGGATTCTAACTAGACTTCAGCGATCGGAACGCTCGGGCGCACCATGAAATTACTGATCAAAGAGCGTGCGTTTACGACCGGCATGATCATTCTCGCCGTGGTTGTGGTGATCGTGTTGGGGGTGCTCCAGTATCGCTGGAGCAACCAAGTCAGCGAGGCCACGAGCATCCGGCTCGCGGATAGTTTGCAGATGTCCATGATTAATTGGCATCTCGATTTATTCCGGGATTTTTCTGAAATCTGCATCGCGATGCGGGTCGAACCAGAAGCGGGCGCGCAGGGCGATTGGAACCAATATGCACGGCGTTTTGATGAATGGAAAAAAACGACGGCGCATCCCGATCTGGTTTCCGGCCTCTACGTTTTGAGATTCGACGAGGCCCCCGGCACTAAGACGCTGCGCCTTGATCCATCCGACCACCGCTTTGAACCGGGCGACTTGCCGGCGAATTTCGCGGAATTGCGCGGAGAGCTGCAAGAGGCATTTTCCAAATCGCTTCCAGCCGGCACTCTTGGCCGGGCCAATGAATTCCAGGACACGCCTTCGCAGACCCCGTACAGGGAATTCACCGATCGTTTTTATGCAGGCGGCGGGCTAGCGGGTTGGCAGTTTGAACCGGGCATCCCGGCCCTGGCGCGTCCGATCGCGCGCAACGTGGCTGCTTCAGCCGATCACCAAGGTGCGAACCGCCGCGCCGTGGATTGGATCGTAATCGCGTTAAACCGCAAGGAGGTTCAGGATCACATCCTTCCAGACCTCGCCCAGCGATATTTTCGCGGAACAGAAGGACTCGATTATCAGGTTGCGGTCGTGGCCGGTAACAAACCGGTGCATCCGATCTATTCCTCGGACCAGGGTTTCGGCGAGCAGGAGGTCGTTGACGCGGACGGAACGATGAATATTTTTGGGCGCCTGCAAGACCAGGCGCTCGGATCGCCGATTCATATTTTCCACACTCCTTCGCAGAATAAAGGGCCTGCGGCGTCGGTTGGAATCACGTGGTTTCCTCTAGTTCGCGATGTTGCGGAAGACCAGGACTGGCGATTAGTCGTGCGGCATCGCAGGGGCGGAGCGTTGGGGGCATTCGTAGCGGACTCGCACCGCCGCGATCTGGCGATCAGTTTTGGCGTCCTTTTCTTGCTGGTGATAAGTATGGCGATTCTGATGTTCACCAGCACACGAGCCCAAAGGCTTGCCAAACTGCAAATGGATTTCGTCACCGCGGTCTCTCACGAGCTGCGCACGCCGCTGACGGTCATCAGTTCCGCGGCGGAAAATATAGCTCATGGAGTGGTCGAAGGGAAACAGCAGTTAGCGCAGTACGGAACTGTCATCGGGAACCAAGCCAGAAAACTTTTTGATATGGTGGAGCAGATTCTACTTTTTGCGGCGATCCGGGAGGGCCACCAGCGGTATAGTTTGCGGCCGCTGACTGTCCCGGAAATAATCGATTCGGCGCTTTCCAACACGGCCGGGCTGATTCAGGAGGCTCGTTTCAAGGTCGACCAGGATATCGAACAGGATTTGCCAAAAGTTTCCGGTGATCTCTCGGCCCTTTCGCAATGCTTGCAGAATCTAATCACCAACGCGTTGAAGTACGGCCGTGAACAGCGCTGGATCGGCGTTCAAGCACGACTCACGGAGCATGGATTGAGCGGCAAGGAAATCCAAATCAGCGTCGCGGACCGTGGCATGGGCATCCATTCCGCGGATTTGCCTCATATTTTTGAGCCGTTCTATCGCAGTCCCCTGGTGGCAGCCGCGCAAATTCATGGCACGGGCCTGGGCCTGCCACTGGCAAGAAGCATTGCGGAGGCCATGGAAGGCCATCTCACCGTCAGGAGCGTGCCGGGACGCGGAAGCACGTTTACGCTGCATTTACCTTGTTCGGGCCAGCCTGTTCGGGGAGCCAATCCCGCCGTCACCGAAGCAGTCTCTTCTTGATGCCTCGCCGCAGCTAAAGCACAGTGAACCCGTGAGTTATGCCCCCACCCCGAGGGAATTCGTCCGGATGCGGCACGTTCCTCTCTGCGCAATTCCAGCCTTTTTACAACATCCTTACAGCAGTCGGTCATCGACTCGTTGTAGCCTCATAGCACCACAATCAAAGAGGTCTCGCAGTTGTGTTGAACATGTGTGCTGTCTTGTGTGCAAAGAATGCCGCAATACTTCCATCTGCGAAGCGCGGGATCATGCTGGGGCCGATAGTGAAACACGCTTGCATTGCGATCCTCCTCATCGGCGCCTTGACCCTGTACCTGACTCCCGCGTTCGGACAAATGAACACCGCTGAAATCGCCGGCCAGGTGAAAGACCCTTCCGGGGCGTCGATTGCCGGTGCGGCAGTCCTTGCCACGCAGTCGGCGACCCAACAAAAGTACAACGCTGTCACCAATGAGGCGGGCCTGTTCTTGCTCCCACAGCTTCCCCTGGGCGAATACACTGTTACGGTCACCGCACCGGGTTTCAAGCAGGCTGTCCAGGAAAAAGTCGCACTTCATGTAGGCGACCACGTCCGGCAGGATTTCCAGCTTGAGCTTGGAGAACAATCTCAATCGGTCACTGTCGAAGGAACTGCCGGGCTGCTACAACTCCAATCCGCGGAAATCAAGGACGTGATTCAAAACGAACAAGTCGTTGACCTTCCATTGAAAGGCCGTCAATTTCTGGAACTGGCTCTGCTGAGCGAAGGCGTCGTAAATCCTCCGGGCGGCACGCGCGGAGATTCCCTGCAGCAGACGGGCAAGTTGATCAACGTCATGGGGAACCGGACCGGACACAATCTATTTCTTGTGGACGGCGTGAACGTCACGGACGAATATTTCAACAATGTGGTTCTAAGTCCATCGGTGGACGCCGTCAGCGAATTCAACATTGCAAAAACAAATTACAATGCGGAATTCGGCGGAAAATCCGGCGGCGTAATCAACGTCATTACGAAATCGGGGACCAATAATTTCCATGGAAGCATTTACGAATTTCTGCGCAACAACATCTTCGACGCCCAGAATCTCTTCGCTCCTGCCGGTGTCTCTCCGCCGTTCCGGGAAAACCAGTTCGGCGCAGCCGTGGGTGGGCCCATCGTCAGGGACAAGACGTTCTTCTTTGTCAATTATGATGGACAGCGAACCCGCAATTCGTTGCCCCAGAAATACAATGTACCAACGGTTGCGGAACGCACGGGCGACCTCACGGGCCTCGGTTCCTCCAATTTCAACAATGATCCGAATTTTCGCATCAATGCAGCCGCCCAAGCTCTGCTCAATAAAGTGCCTCTCCCGACGCCGGGCCTTGCCGGGCCCCTCAATTTGCTGGCGATCGGGGAACAAAGCATCGACACAAATCAGTACAACGCGCGAGTGGATCATCAGCTCTCAATCAAGGACAGCGCGTTTGCCCGCGCCTCGGTCTTCGATGCCAATGAGTTTGATCCGTTTGGTTCTAGCGTCCTGAACGAGGCCTTGCTACCGGGTTTTGGCCGGACCCTGCGGACGCATTCCGTCAATCTGTCCGTGGGCGAAACGCACACGTTCACGCCGAATGTCCTCAACGAATTTCGGTTCGGCTGGCTCAGTGTCTCCGGAGGGCAAGGGGATCCCAACGCGGGGAACACGTTTGCTGCACAGAATGGCGTGTTGGGCACAACCCCGAATCCGGCGGATATGGGCTACCCACAAGTCAATTTGAGCGGGGTCTTCAGCACGATTGGGACTGCAACTGGCTTCAACACCCGAGTCGATCGCAATTTTGAATTTTACGACAATGTTCTGATCCATCGCGGCAACCATACCGTCCAGTTTGGAGGCTATTTCTTTCATCTCAGTTTCAACCCGACTTTTCCGAACGACGCGCGCGGGACTTTTACCTTCAATGGCTTCTATAAAGGAAATGCCTTCGCCGACTTTCTGTTCGGAGTTCCGAGTCAGGCGCAGGTTGGCATCGGCGAGGGCGCTGAAAATGCCCATACGAATTGGGCTCATTTCTACATCCAGGATGGCTGGCAGTTGACACCCAATCTCAAATTGGAAGTTGGGCTGCGTTACGAATACAACAGCAACTTGGTCGCCGCCGCGAACCAGACATCAAACATTGATCTCACGGCGCCTGGCGGCCCCGCGTTCGTAGTTGCCGGGAACCCTGCGAATTTGACTGCCACACAGAGCGCGCTCGCGGCCATCGCCACCGCACAGAATCCGTCGATCCCTGTTGTTTCCGCTTCGACTGTTGGGTGGAACGATAGCCTGCTGAGAACGAGACCCCTGCGATTCTCTCCCCGGCTCGGGCTGGCCTGGACCATTCCGCATTCCGGAGAGACCGTCGTTCGAGCGGGCTACGGGATCTATACCAACCAAGCCGCTTACAGCGTGCTCCAGAATCTGGCTGAAAACATCCCGTTCTTCCTGAACAAGACCGTGAGCAACAATCCAGCGACGTGCGGCCCGTCCCCGTGCACGGTAAACAATATTTTGAGCTTAAATCCCAACGGCGCCATCGGCGCCAACGCCGTCAACCATAATTTTTCAGTCGAGTACAACGAAGTGTGGAACCTGGCCGTCCAGAAGCCGGTATCAAAAACGACCTCCGTGGAATTGGAATACGTGGGATCAAGAACCGTCCATGCGGACAGTTCGACCGCCGAGAATCTCCCGCAGCCGGGAGCGGGAGGCGTCCAGGCGCGTCGCCCCTACCCCAACTTGAACTCATTTGCCACAATTCGCTGGGACGGCTGGGCTTTTTTCAACGCACTGACGGTTAAGGCGACTCGTCATTTTACGCGTGGCCTGTCGTTTGACGGCAGCTATACGTGGTCCCATTCGATCGACGATGCTTCCGATGCCGGCACGACGAACGCGGAGTACAACCTCCCGCAAAATATTTATCTGAATAATCTGGCTGTGGAGAAGGCAGACTCCAGCTTCGACCACCGTCACCGGGTCACCGCCAACGTGGTCTACGATCTTCCCTTCGCAGGCAAATCAAATGGCTGGCTGCATCGCACGGTGGGAGGTTGGCGGGCCAGTGGAAACTTCACGGTTCAGAGTGGCGCTCCTTTTACGATCAACCTGGGCACAGCCACCGGCATGGACGTGGCGAATATCGGCACAGTGAATGGGAATAATATAGAGCGTCCAAACGTCGCCGGTGACCCGAACAACGGCCCGAAGACAACGGCGCAATGGTTCAACAAATCCGCCTTCACGCTCCCGGCGGGAACGCCGGCCGCACCGTACGTGTTTGGAAATACTCCTCGAAATAATGTCATCGGGCCAGGGTTGACGGACCTTGATCTTTCCCTTCAGAAAGAGGGGACCTTGCGCGAGAATCTAAAACTGCAATTTCGGTTCGACGTCTTCAATGCACTGAATCATCCGAACTTCAATCTTCCTGGCCGCATCTTTGGCAGCTCCAACTTCGATGTGATTCAGAGCGCGCAGGACCCACGCGAACTTCAGTTCGCCGTGAAGCTGATGTTCTGAAAGCGCCACAAACGCACTCAAAACAAAAGCGCGGCCTGTCGAGGCATCGCGTGACTCGCTGGGTTCCTGCGAGAGTGCCTCAGAACTAAATGAAAACCCCGCGGCAGCGCCCGGAATTCTGGGCTCTGCCTTGGGGTTGTTCATCCATCGGCGAATGGTCTGTGTGATCCGTCCTACGGGATGTCGTAGCGGAGGTTGATGTACACCATGCTCGTATGGGCGGTGTGCGGCTGGCCGGACGCAACAAACCACGGCGTGCGCGACACGTACGAGTATTGAGTCATGAGCCGGATATCGCCATAGTTCGGGTTCCGCCACAACATGTAGTGAAGCCCAAACGTGGGTTCATAGATGTACCGGTTGGCGGAGTTGGGTGATCCTGCCGGGGCAGTGCAGGTGCCTGTGCCGCTCGCGAGTACTGCGCTGCCCGGGTAGAAGCCGTACCCGGAAGGCGTAGTGACAGTGCAAGTGCCTGTAACAGTGCCCGTGGCAGGTGTATTCACAGTTGTTACTATGGCGTCGGTATTCCGGCCAAAGTATGCGCCGCTGTAGTAACCATAAATCACTGTTTTTGGATTTGGCTGGTACTCGATGCCGCCAATCCCCGATCCCGAGCGAATTCCGGAAAGGGTTCCGTCCGGCCGAACAATGACATCGGGACCAGCCGTGCTGGCAATGTACCGCCCACCAGCATAGCTATAGAATCCTGTTGTAATGAGCCGGAAGTTTTTGACCAGTTCGAGGTTCAATGTTGCGGCGATCCCTCCTCCCTGGATCGTGGATCTCTTCGTGCTTGCTGCTGTAGAAGTCGGGTCAATCAAGTTAACGGCCCTGAAGCTTCGCAAAAGCCCTGCCACGTCAAGATGGACCGCGTGTCCGCCTGGCTTGGCGTCAAACGCAGTCTTCAGGATGACATCGGGGTGAAGGTTGGGGGTGTTCCCGTTGTTGGCAGCGGTGGCGTTGCTGGTGTTCCCGCTATTCGTGTCGAATTGACCGCCGTATCCTCCCGCCAAGTTCAATGCCTTTCCTGTACTTGAGAAGGGAGGCAAAACCACAGAACCGGGGAGAGTTTGCTCTGGGTTCTCGAGGGCAAGGCCGATTGCCCAGTTGTTTGTGGGATGCAGGATGAACCGGATCCCTGACTGGCGCGCCCAGGTCAAGCCGAGTTGGTAATTCGTGTCCACGTCCTGGGAGTAGAAAAGGTCGCCGGGCATGGCGCCCAGACCCGTGCGGTTGGGAGTAAGGAAACTCCATGATTGTCCAGCGAGCATCTCAAATTTGCCACGTTTGTAATCCACCCAGTAAAGGCGCATGCGGAGGGAATCGCTGTTGCTCGTATCGTTGCCGTTGGGAGGCAGGAAGCCCAGGAAATCGGCTTCGAGGTATCCGGTTACGTCGGCCTCGCCAAACTTGGCATGCGTTCTCAAACCGATGCGCGAGTTTTGAGCTGAAAACCGCAACTCGCTGATACGACCGGCAGGCAGCGAGTTATTAAATGCAATCGAACCAAAGTTCGAGCCAATTCCTCCGAGCTGCGTGGTGCGGTAAATGCCGGTCATATCCATGAAACCGAGGGGATAGAATTCCGCAGCGCCGATCTTGAAATATAACGGAGCCGGCTTCTCTTCCGTCTTCTCCTGTGCGGGCAGAGCAGCGGTAGCGGATAGCGTCCGCGGTGTGTTGCCAATCGCAGAAGCGGGAGTTGTTTCAGAGATTGCCCCTGGTACCCCGACCGCATTGTTCGCGGGCTCGGAAGGCGTGGCGTGCAGTCTCTCTTCCAGCGCTTCCATCTTCAGTTGCTGCGCCTTCAGCACCGCGCGCTGGGCTTCGAGCTCCTGCATCTGGTTTTGCACCAGGCTGCGAAGGTCGTGCAATTCACTTTCGATGACCGCATTCTCCGGCTGCGCAGTCTCTTTTGGCTTATCTGCCAGAGCCGCCTTGCTGCTCACCGCAACGCGCGATTCCTCCTTGGCGGCATCCTTGGCATCGTTCGCCAATAGAGGCGCCGCCGCAAGACTCATACTCAGCAACATTGCTGCAAATACTCGCATTCCTTTCCTCCTTTTAATTTCTTGAAGCTAGTTCCATTGAAATTTGCGCTTTCTCAACCGAGCGTGGCCCCGCGCACCATCCGCACAGGTCCCTGTATGGACAAGGAAACTAGAATTGATGACACTCCATCAATGGAAGTAGAGACACGGATTATTTCTATTCCCCCAGCTATCAGAAACGAACCCCACGCCGTTGTCGACGATAAAACCCCTGAATTTTCAAATTCGATTGACAGCTAAGTCGTCGGCACAATACTCGGAGAGGATGAACGTTCGATGAGGGAAATGTTAATGGTGTGTTACAAAGCGCAGGACACACCCATACCATATTGAGTGTTGATTCTAGAAGACTTATCGGTCATGTAACCCCGCTTCGCGTGACCGATTGCAAAGTGGGGGCGCCAAAACTTAAGCGCCGGGTCCCGAAAGGGTGGCCCCACAGAGCGGGCCACCCCCTCGGGCGCTGTTCTATCACGTACCTAGAAATTCAGCCGCAATGCGATCTGAATTTGCCGGTTGGTTCCTATGCCCACAGTGTTCGACACGGTCTGGTTAAACCGGCCGAAGACTCCACCGTTGCCCGCAGAACTCGAAGTAAATGCCGCTCCCGGCACGATGCCGCTGCCGCCATAGTTCGGGTTGATGGTGGCTGGGGGATTCTGGAAATTTGGATGGTTGAAGATATTGTAGAACTCCGCACGAAATTCCAAATTCGTGGATTCCCGCACTAAGGGGAATTTCTTCGATAGGGTTACATCTGCCTGCACGTCCTTCGGACCATGCAGCGCACCTCGCTGCAGGTTGCCGAACGTGCCTGGGGCGGGCGTCGCGAAAGCGGCTGGATTCAAAAATCCATTTGGCAGAAACGGATTCACGCCCGGAATGAGATCAGGGCGGCGAACGTTTCTGGAGTTGCCACCCCCTGGTGTGTTGATTACAGCATGGGTGGTGCCGGTACCAACTGGGGACGAGGATGTACACGCGGAGCCGCCGCACTGGGGCGAGCTAAAGACAACTCCTGTTATGTTGTCAACGTATACGACGTCAGGACGCACGATGCGGACGTCGATCGGCAATCCGGAACGCGCACCTACGATCGTGCCCACTTGCCAGTTACCAAAAGCAGCCTCGAGAAATCCGCCTGCATTGGACATATAGTGCTTGTTCTTTCCGAATGGCAAGTCGTACAACGCGCTAAGGTTAAATGCATGCCGCACATCAAATGCGTTGAATCCGAGGTCGTATTCGTAATTGAAGGGATCTCCGGTAGTAAGGGCCTCATTGGATCCGGATGAGTTGCCGAAGCTTTTCGCGAACGTGTACTCCGCGGCGAGGGTCAATCCATTGTTCGAGCGGCGAACCAACTGAGTCTGGAGGGCGTTATAGCTGTCATGTCCCCCACTCGTCTTGAAGTCAATTTCCGAGTACGGGTTGGCCGTACCAACTGAAAATTGACGAAACACGCTCGCACTCTTAGTATTGTCAGGCTGTGCGACGTTGACGATCCGGTTGGCGATATTGCGCAAGAACAGGTTGCGTCCTTGGCTGCCAACATAAGCGATCGTTGACACCAACTGATAACCCCATTGCTGCTGCCACGACCCCGAGTACTGATATACCCGCTCGGGAACCGTGTACTCGGGGGCATAAGCTCGGATCTGAGCTTGACGGCTGTTTATGTTTCCAGGAGCTAGGAAAAATTTCGTCAAGTTATCCGGAGTCGTGCCGCACGTGGCATCGACAGAAGGATCTGTGCCGCAATAGACACCGCCACCGACTGCCCCAAAGGACGTTAGAGTTGTCCAGACGCGATCGCTCTCTGTCGGCTGGAGCAGATCCTCAGTCTGGCCTGGCCCGTAGAGAATTCCGAACCCGCCGCGAAAAACGGTGCGCTCACCTCCAAACGTCCCGCCACGTGAGGAAAACGGTGACCAGGCAATTCCAACACGTGGGCCGAAGGCTGCTGTGTCAGCCTTGTACCAGGGTTTGCTTGAGGTCGGGCAAACCCCGGATATGTTCTTATCGATTACCGGAGAATAGCAGAAGTTCGGGCTGCTCGACACCCCGGTGACTGTATCAAACTGAATGTACAAATTCCGGTCCTCGCGCAGTGGCGCGTAGTACTCATACCGTAACCCGTAATTGAGGGTGAGATTCGGACGGATTCTAAATTCATCCTGGACGTATCCGATGTAGTACTCCTGCTTCAGAAACCGAGTGCCGGTCGGGGTACCTGGCGAATTGTAAGGGCTGATACCACTCACCGGGCTGAGGTACGAAAGAGATGAGAGACTGTTCTTGAGGAAGTTGCCCAAATTCGAGAACGAGTAGGTGGACCCGCCAATTCGATCCGTGTAGAGGCGGATCATACGGACCTCAACGCCGAACTTGAGGTTGTGATTGCCCGCCAGATAAGAAATGTTATCAATGAACGAAATCGAGTACGGCGTGTAGGGTTGCGCCTGGCCATTCGATGCGCTATTCGAACGCACCAATGCACCGGGAGTGGCTACCCCAGTGGTGGAACCTTGCCCGGCAATCCCCGCGTTCGCAATGTTTCCTGAGATACTGATCGCTATCGTGGAGAGGTCCGCTCCAGGGACAGTGGGCGCGGATCCACTGATCCGGGAAAGCGCCTCGTTGAAACCAACTTTGGCTTCATTAATCATTGTGTTCGTGAGATTACTCTGCAGGGAGAGGGCACCGTTTTGAGGGTTATCGATGACGTTTACGGTGCGTCCCGTGACGCCTTCCGGATACAGCCAATTGCCCTGATCGCGGAAATACCGGGCGAATAGCGTATGTTTGTTATTGATGCGGTAATCGAGGCGCAGACCGCCAGAATTTTCGCCGACCGTGGTCAGACCATTCAATTGGTAAATATCGAAGCCTCCGCCACCGTTGACCCCGGAAACCGGGCCCGGCAGACCCTGCTCAGCTTTCAGAAGGAATGAACCTGGACCGATGAAAGTGCTAAGCAACGGTTGAACTCTTGAGTCGACACAGTTGCCGGCTGCCCCTGGGGTTCCACCTGGGGTATATCCACCCGTCGTCCCTGTGGCACAAGCCTGCAAGCCGCGCACGGCTGCACTGGGAATCGACTCAATGTTATTGATCCCAGCGCGCACCCGGTAGCCCTCGTAGTACGAGTAGAAAAAAAGTTTATCCTTCGCGATCGGCCCGCCCAGCGATGCGCCAAACTGATTCAGGCGGAGTTCCGATTTCCTGCTGCCGAAATCAAAGAAATTCTTGGCGTCAAGACGATCGTTCCGGAAATACTCGTAGGCGGAACCGTGGAAGGAGTTCGACCCGGACTTGGTGATCACACTGACTTGTCCGCCGGTACCAGTGCCGTATTCAGCTGGGTAGTTACTTGATTCGACGCGGAACTCCTGGACGTTCTCGAGGCTGGATTGCAGGCGAAACGGCGTGTTGATTTCGCCGTTGAGCACGCCCGGCTGCGAGTCAATCACGCCTCCCCCTTCGACACCGTCATAGCGGACGGCATTCTGTTCCACAGCGCGCCCACTGAAGCGGATCGCGCCAAACGAGCCATCACCGCTGTTTGTAGAACCCGGCGCCTGCAGGAAGAGTTGGGAAACCTGGCGGCCGTTCAAGGGAAGTTCGCTAACTTCACGCTGGTTGATGTTGATTCCGAGCCGGGCAGAACTGGTATCAATTGCGGACTCGACGCTTTCCACCACGGAAATCGTGGAGGAAAGTGTAGCGAGCTGCATCATGAAATTGCGGTGGATTTCCTGCCCCACAGTCAGTTGAAGTCTTGTCTGTTCCGCCGGAGCGAATTGATCCGCACTTACCTTGATCGTATAGAAGGAAGGCTTCAGTGCCACGATCTCGTATGCTCCATCCGTGTTGCTCTGTGTTGTCCGTTCCTCGTTGGTGCGCTCATCCACTACGGTGATTGTGGCTCCCGCAATTGAAGCATTTTTCGCATCCAGAACTAGCCCAATAATCCTTCCGGAGTCCACTTGCGCGATTGCGCGATTCAGCGTCCCCGACAAACACAACACCCCTCCGAGCATCAGCAGTCGGAAAAAGTTTGACTTCATTACGTTCCTCCTTATAGATTTCTTACCCGGGAATCCGAGTCCGGATCCCTCTCATCCAGCGGTAATTTCCCGCGCCAATTACCAAGACGCGCTGTTCCGGCCGCGCACATGGAACTGGGGAGCGACGATTTCTCGCCGCAACGCGTCAACACCGAAAATCGCTACACGGCACCTCGGCTGGTCTTCCACAAACTTAGTTTGTTCTCCGACTACGCCCCTGCGCGTGGCAAGAGACTATAGAGGGCTGCTTAACGCCTCATGACAGGAGCGTGAATACTGTGTTACAGCCGGAAAAAGCAGACCCATAGCCGGAATTTCTTGAATTCGTGATTTATGGTGTATTACAAAGAGGGGCTTGCAACCAAGTACGTAGGAATATTCTTGATTCTTAAAGATTTAATCCCTCAAGCCGCATCGCTAGTCGCGGCCGATTGGACGAGCCGCGGCGCCACAATCTGGGCTCCGGGCGTAAGTATGTGTACGGGACGATGAGAGGCAAACTCCAGAAGGCGCTTCGCCTCGGACAGTTTGGGGGTGAGAGGGTCTGTTTCCGCGTACCCTTCGGCGCGGACAACGATCACGCCCGCGCAATTCTCTACTTCCAGACGCCGGACGGCACGGTATGGTTTGGCGCCAAACGCGTTCGCCATGCGCAGTAAAGCCGCCAGAAGTAGGAGAGAGTGCCGCAGCGGAAGCTGGTAAGCCTTCAGGACCTTGTGATCCAGGCTGGGCAATGCGCGACGATGGAACCGCGCGATCAATGCAACAAGCTCAAGGTCTGTTCTCGTCCATCCCACCGGCGGCGTCAGCCTTCGTATCATCCGGTAAGACTCTTTGTGGTGAGCCCGCTTTCCCTTGAAACGTCCCACTTCCTGGAGCAGCGCCGCGGCATGAAGAATGAAGCGCTCTTCGATGTTGGAATCACTTCCGATCAATCCGCAATTCGCGAAGCCATCATGGAGTTGCAATGCAAGCCTGGCGATTCGGCGCACGCGGGGGAAGCTGGGTGTTACAAAGTACGCCCATTCGGCGAGCCTCGCCAACCCTGCCGAGCGCAATGCCCCGCCTCCAGGAAATCCTGCACGCCACGTCCAAAGGGGTGAGGTCTTCCCCGCCATCTTCGCGCGATACTGCTCAAGTCGAGAGTCGCGCTCCAATTGCAACTTGGTCGTCCAAGAGCCGCGGGCCGCTTCATCAAAGAGATTTTTTTCTTTCTTGATAAGTTGCGAAAGCACATCGAGGTCGTGAATTTCGCCCAGCAAATCTTGCAGAAATTTCAATTCGGGCGCCCACTCGGAATACATCGAAGGGAGAAAATTCTCCACGGCGTATCGAAATTTCTTAAGTTGCACTCGCACCCGGTGATAGGCGATGCCGCTCCGATTATTCTGCGCGTGGCGATGCGAATCCCGAACTGTCTCCCAGATTTCGAGCGTAAGAGCTTCACAAGCGGACTTATCCGCAGCCACGTGGCGGAACCGGCTCGCTAGTTCCCGCGACCACAATCGCCATTGTTTTCTATCGAACTCTCGTGCGGCGCGTTCTGCCGCGACACGATCCTGCCCGTACTTGGCCTTCAACTTTTCAATGAGCGCGGCGGTCGAGACTTCGTCCGGAGAGCCAAGCTTCTGCACCCATTCCGCCAAGACCTGTGTGTCCCGCAGCGTCCCCAACTGCCGGAAAAGCCGCCTCCCGGCCTTTCGCATGGGCTTCCAGGCAGCGGCAGGGTCCAGACTCCTCATTAGGTCGGCAATCAGGATGCATCGGCGCAGGGCGACGCGCAGGTCATGGACAGTTTCGGGAGACCAGTTCCCATTGAGCTTCGAATGTTGCTCAAGAACCCGATCCATCCAATACGCGAGTCCGGTCTTTTCCGGATTGTTAACTTCTGGTTGAGCCACGGTCGAAAAAGGCGCCCTTCTGAGGGATCACAAGAACTAACAATTCTATCTATTCGGAATAAGGAAACGCAAATTCCGCGAAGTACAGTTCTGTTCAGCGATCACTTCGAACCGAGGCCGGCGAACGGCCTGTTCAAACGAAATCAATCGATCTGGACGACGGAGCCGCGATCGGCGGCCGGCTTTGCGGCCAGGCGTGACGCGACCGCGCGAGCCATCGCGTACATGCTCTTGGCCTCGGGAGCGTCCTCTCCGAGCAGCGCAACCGGCTCGCCGGTATCTCCGCCGATTCGAATCCGAGGATCAATCTCGATTTCCCCCAGCAGTGGCACTCCATAGGCGTCGGCGATGCGGCGGCCTTCGCCGTGGCCAAAGACGTCGATGCGGCCCTGGCAGTGCGGGCAATTGAAGAAACTCATGTTCTCGACGATCCCGATAATATCCACGTTGACCTGGCGGAACATTTCGATGGCCTTGCGAACATCCGCAAGGGCGACCACCGACGGAGTGGTGACCAATACAGCTCCGGTGACAGGAACCATCTGAATCAACGAAAGTTGAACGTCGCCCGTGCCCGGCGGCAGGTCGACGATCAGATAATCCAATTCGCCCCACACAACGCTGCGCAGAAATTGCTGCATCACGCTATGCAGCATGGGCCCGCGCCAAATCATCGGCTTGTCCCCCGGGTTGAGCAGGCCCATCGAGATCAGTTTCACACCTTGCGCCTCGACGGGAAGAATCTGCCGGTCGCTCAACGCTTGCGGCTGTTCGTCCGTCCCCAGCATGATCGGAACGTTCGGACCGTAAACGTCCGCGTCTAGCAGACCAACGGACGCGCCCAGGCGCCTCAGCGCGAGGGCCAGGTTCACGGCAACGGTAGTTTTCCCCACGCCGCCCTTTCCGCTGGCGACCGCGACAAGATTTTTTACGCCTTCGATAGGTAATTTGGCGGGTTGTGGCTGAGGTGTTGGTGCCGGTGGCATTTTCAATTTCTCCGAAAGGAAAAGTCATCTGGCGGGCTTAAAGTAAAGCTCGTGCCCGGCGGAGCAAGCACCCGATTCTATGCCAGTGCAAGCTGCGAGCATTCATTCTGAACGAGAAAAGCACATCCGTCCACTGGTGGTGCGGAGGATAAATTGACGTCCGCCTCCGCCACAAATGAGAACGGAGCCGGTCCCACATGCGGAACCGGCCCCGTCAACTTTTTCAGATCGATCCGCGAGGATCGGTTAGAAGAGAATCTTCAACCCCAACTGCATCGCGCGGGCACCGCCCGATCCAAGCACGGGATTGGAGCTGAGCACATCCGGGGTTAGAGCGCGGAAACCAAAACTCCCGCCCCCTGCCGCCGCAGTCGGATCAGTAAAGGTGTTGTCGCCCCCCGGCCCGCCAAAGGGATTGGAAATGTTGGGATGGTTGAAAATGTTAAAGAACTCGGCCCGGAACTGGGCGCTGAGGCGTTCCTTGTACTTGAACACCTTGGTCACCGACAGGTCCACATTGTAGTAGGGCAAGCCCCTGAACATATTGGGGACCGTGTTGCCAGCGCCTCCGAAAGCGGCTGGGATCAGGACCGATTTGCCGTTAAGGGAAACGTAGCAGCCCAGGTTGGCAAGTGAAGCCTGTGCGAGCTGACCGAGGGCCGCAGCGTGCGTGGAGCATGGATCCGTGCCCGTGAAAAATGGATCGCCCGGTCCGAAATAAGGAATCCCGCCCGTAAAAGCGCCGGTGTCTGGGTCGGGGTTGGTGTTGATGAACTTCTTGGTCGTCTTGAAGTCAGCGGGATTGCCGAAGAAATTCCATTGCTCGCCATTGGGACTTTGGGAACCAACCTCATTGGTCCCGCTGAAGTCGGTACTCACGTCATTGATGCCCCATGGCGTTGCGCTCTCGAGCGTCACGATGGAATTGAGCGACCAGCCCTTGAGGAGTTGTGCTGGCGCGTTCATGCCGGGGATCGCGTAGGTCGCCGAAAAGGTGAATCGATGAGTCACGTCAAATTCGGTCGTGCCATAAATGGACCTAGGCTTGGTGGTATCCGTGGCACTGAGGAAACTCCAGTTGTCGGGAGACTCTCCGAGGGCATGAGCGTACGTGTAGCCAAGCACGAATGACAGGCCATGAACCGTCCGTTGGGTCATCGAAACCTGCAGGCTGTTGTAGTTGGAAAGATCGCTGTTCGACAGCCAAGAGATGTAGGCCAGATACGGGAACCGGCCATTATACGGCTGAGCCGCCAACTCATTGGCTGCGATTGGGTCTGAGGCCGGGTCGCAGTTGCCATAGGGCCCATTTGTGACGAAATCGTTCAGGCAGAGGTAGGCTGGAGATCCCATGGCCGTGACGCCAGTTCCCGTCCCCGCCGCTGGGTTCCCCCACCCGGGGCTGAAGCCATTGGAGGATCGTGGCTGGTTCAGATCGGACAATCCCACAAGCTTCGTAGCGTGGTTACCGACGTAAGTAATGTCGAGGGAGAGGTTATTGGTGAGGGCTCGCTGGATGCCCAAACTCCATGTAGTGATATAGGGCGTACGTAGATTATGGTCGACACCCATGATGTTGCATTGCGCCGGCACAACTCCATCAAGGGGACCACCTACGACGGGAGTATTGCCATCGCCGCAGAGAGGAGTAGGGGTGTAGAGAGGTTGACTTGCGCTGTTATTCGCCCAGGCGTTCTTGATGGGTGCGAGATTCGTCGAGCCCAAGTAATCTACCTGCCCAACATCGATCGTGCCACCTGCGGTCGCCCCAGCACTAGTTGCCGTCCAAATGGGCACGCCTGTGGGGAGAGTGCGCAACCCGAGCAGGTTGCCAAGAGCCATCAACGAGTCAAAGCTCCCTTGCTCATACAGGATGCTGCCACCACCACGAACCACGGTCTTGCCATTGCCGCCGATATCCCACGCAAAGCCGACTCGTGGCGAGAAATTGTTGTGATCGCCGTTATAGACACTAGAGAACCCTCCAATCCCGACCTGTTGCAGTCCTTTGACCGGGTCGAAGTTACCCATCAGGTTGTTTTTTTCTTTGACGACCGTATTGAGTTCGTAGCGCACCCCCAGATTGAGGGTGAGTCTCGGAGTGACGCGCCAGTCATCCTGCAGGAAGGCTGCGTACCCCTCGTTTTGCAAATGCCGCAACAAAGCCCCAGATGTGAACCGCGCCCTGTTCATGTTCCCGGCGAAGAAGTTTTGCAAAGCTTGGGGGGCGCCGACACCTTTTGAGTTCCCGAATCGGACGGGACCCTTGGTATTGGCGGTAACGTCGTTCGTGCTTTTTAGGACCAATATCTCGCCACCGAACTTGAACGAATGGTTGCCCCGCAAATAGGAGACGCTATCAGTGAATTGCATGTTGGAATCGGGCCCGACAGTCTTGGGCCACCCCAGTCCCAAATTGAACCCGTAGCCACCTTGCCACTGGATCTGCGGGAGTCCAAAGCGCCCCTTGTCCGTCTGCCCCGTATAGATGTGGTAGGTGGAGCCATTATAGGAATAGTTGGCGGGGTCCTGGCTGCTATCCGCGCTCACGAAGGTTTGGTAGTAATGCGAATAGCCAAACCGGAAAGAGTTCACCCATTTGGAATTCGGGACGTACGTCCAGCCCACCGATCCTACCTGAGAACGAGCATGTTGAACCGTCAGCCATTGCGGCGCGACTTGCTTAGGGGGATCATCAACAAAGGAGCCATCTCCTGGGCTGATGAAGTACATGCCACTGAACGAGTGCTTGTCGTTGAGGTGATAATCAATCTTTCCGACTCCGGAGTAGATTTTGTTGTCGCTACTTAGCGAGGTGTCAAGGGTTGTCGTGGTTCCGTCGTTGACGGGGAATAGTCCAGGATAGTTCGGCAGCGGATTACAGGTGGCATCTAGGCCCGCCAATTGCAAGCTAAGCGCTTTGAGTGTTCCGGCGGCCAATGCGAGATTGCAGGCACCTATGAGGCTTTTCGCTCCTGTGGTAACGGCTTTGTTCGTTATTGGGACGATGTGTGGAACCGGGTTGCCCACGCTATAGCGCTGTCCTTCGAAATTTCCGAAGTAGAAGAGCTTATCCTTCTTGATTGGTCCTCCCGCGCTGGCACCGAACTGTTCCAAAGCGACGGGCGTCTTGGTGCATGGAAAAGGATCACTGGAGCAATTCGAATTGCTGTTTACGTCCGTATTGAAGTAGTTGCGTGCATTCCAACCGGTCGTCCGGCCGTACGCGTACGCGGAGCCGTGAATGGTATTGGTGCCGGATTTAACTCCGACGTTAACTATCGCGCCCGGCTTCCAACCGTTTTCCGCGCGAGGATTCTGCTGTGTCTTGAATTCGTCGATGGCATCGATGGGCAACATCGTTCCCGCGTCGCCCGCGGCCATGACTGCGTTCATCATGCTCTGCGCCATCCAGGGATCGTTGCTGTTGACGCCGTCCACCATGAAGAAATTGTCGTGGGGCCTGAGACCGTTGGAGCTCTGTGTCCAGCCGGAGTTGCCGACGTATTTCGTCACGCCTGGGCGCAGGTCGAGCAGGTTCTCAAAGTTTCGGCCGTTCAAGGGGAGGTCGTTGATGACTTCATTCTGCAGCGTTCCACCGAGTTCAGCGTTGGTGGTTTCCACCAGCGGGACTTGTTCGGTAACGGTAATGGTCTGCGCTTGCTCGCCAGGCTGGAGTGAAAGGTCCACACGGAGCTCCTGACCGACTTCCAGCATAATGTTCTGCCGCTCGGTGGTCTTAAAGCCCTTGAACTCCACGCGCACCTTATACGCGCCGGGAGTCAGGTTCGGAGCGTTATATGCTCCCGATTCGTCCGTGGTCAGGGGCCGAGATGTTCCTCTTTGGACGTCCAAAATGGTCACGGTAGCGCCCGTGATCGCGCCGCCGTTTGCGTCAGTAATGGTTCCGACGATGCGTCCTGCGCTTCCCTGAGGGAGTGCTGGAAGGCAAAGCAGAAGCACACCAAACATTACCCCTAACACTTGCAGAGTTTTCTTAATCATGGTCGATCGCGCGTCTGACTTGATGATCGATAGTGACGATTTCATGAGGTCACACCCCTTCTCCCCAAAATTCACGCCAAAAGATACTTGCGTTCCCATTTTCCCTCCACCTTCGCGCCGGCAAAGCCTCCGGCGCTCCTGAAACGAAGACCTACTTCATATTCCAGCGGGCTCCGAGCACAGCCCGCACCCGAACTTCGTGGCACAAGGTGCTCCCGTCCAGGCGGGACCTGTTTGCACTGATTTTTGCTGAGAAAATCTTTCCACCCCAAAGCGCCCCAAGAACAGATTTCAATGCGGACTGGGCTTCGCCCACCCAAATGAAGTTGTTCGAGTATCCGGACGCACTACTGGCCCACACGGTAATCCGTCCAACCTTAAGGAAACCTTAAGATAGGAAAAATGTGGCCGGTATGCTGAACAGACCACGGGCCGCCACCGGTATTTCCAGCCACCCACTCTCCCAAGTTATCCCTTAACTCGCACTTGGCCGCTGTCTTTGCGTCCGGATTGCGGGACGGGGTACACTATTCTGGCAGGCTCCAAGTAGAGCCCGCACCCTGGAATTTTTCGAGCATGCGCACGGGAAAATAATTCCGCGCCGGCGGATTGTTTTCTTGTCCGCAGGGCCGCCAAGCCCGCCGCCGGAACTGGAATCGTTTTCCGAAAGACACCGAAGGATTGTGATGCGAGTCGATACCATGATCGACCGGGTTGTCGCCCGGTTCATCGGCACCAAGCACGAGCGCGACGTCAAGCAGATTCAGCCGCTGGTGGATGCGATCAACGCACTGGCGCCGGAATACGAACAGCTGAGTGACGCCCAGTTTCTCGAGAAAACAGCGCAGCTCCGGACGCAGGTAAAGGAACGTCTCGGCGACCTTCCGCTCGACGATCCGCAATACAAAGAGCGGTGCAAAGAGGCGCTGGAACCCGCGCTGGTGCCGGCGTTCGCGATGGTGCGCGAAGCGGGGCGACGGAAGCTCGGCATGAGGCACTTCGACGTGCAGTTAATCGGCGGCATCGTGCTGCACGAAGGCAAGATCGCCGAGATGAAGACCGGCGAAGGCAAGACTCTCGTCGCGACGCTTCCCGCGGTGCTGAATGCGCTGACGGGCCGCGGCGTGCACATCGTCACGGTGAACGATTACCTGGCGCGGCGCGACGCGGAGTGGATGAGCCCGATTTACCGCGCACTGGGAATGACCGTGGGAGTCATCGTCCACGACCTGAGCGATGCCGAGCGGCGCGCCGCCTACGGCGCGGACATTACCTACGGCACGAACAACGAATTCGGCTTCGACTATCTCCGCGACAACATGAAGTTCGACCTTGTGGAATGCGTCCAACGAGGCCACCAGTTCGGCATCGTCGACGAGGTGGATTCCATCCTGATTGACGAAGCCCGCACGCCGCTGATCATTTCGGGCCCGGCGGAGGAATCCACTGACAAATATTATCGCATCGATAAAATTATTCCTAAATTAATTCAGGACATCGATTACACCGTCGAGGAAAAACACAGGACCGCCACGCTCACCGAAGAAGGCGTAAGCAAGACCGAAAAACTGCTGGGACTCGGCAACATGTACGACCCGCAACACATGGAAACGATTCACCACGTCTACCAGGCCCTCCGCGCCCACACCCTCTACCATCGCGACGTCGAATACGTCGTCAAAAATGGAGAAGTCATCATCGTCGACGAATTTACCGGGCGCGAAATGCCCGGCCGGCGCTGGTCCGACGGCTTGCACCAGGCCGTCGAAGCCAAAGAGGGAGTCAAGATCGAACGCGAGAACCAGACCCTCGCCACGATCACCTTCCAGAATTATTTCCGTATGTACAAGAAACTTTCCGGCATGACCGGAACGGCGGAAACCGAAGCCACCGAGTTCAACAAAATCTACAAACTGGACGTTTCGCTGATTCCCACGAATCGCCCGCTCCGGCGCGCGGAAAATCCCGACGTGGTCTACCGCACGGCGGGTGAAAAATACGAAGCCGTGGTCAACGGCATAATGCAGGAAGACAATAGTTATGCGTTCGGCCTCCGGCAGATTCACGAATCGGGCCAGCCAGTACTGGTCGGCACGATTTCGATTGAGAAATCCGAGCACCTCGCTAATTTGCTGAAAAAGGCGGGGATCCCGCACCAGGTGTTGAACGCGAAGCAACACGAGCGGGAAGCAAAAGTCATCGCGCAAGCAGGACGCAAGGGAGCGGTCACGGTTTCGACGAACATGGCCGGCCGCGGCACGGACATCCTGCTGGGCGGGAACCCCGAGGCGATGACGCGTGAACATTGCTTGCGTGAAAAGCTGGCCATTC
>Ga0137409_10001768_pt1 | contig 23331 bp, 24 predicted proteins | sample CZODoug1_16funga_FD_122059 | JGI IMG/M metagenome (GOLD analysis project Ga0137409, IMG submission 122059) | Vadose zone soil fungal communities from Angelo Coast Range Reserve, California, USA - CZODoug1_16fungal (Hybrid Assembly) | ecosystem: Environmental > Terrestrial > Soil > Vadose zone...
TGGAGAAGGCCGATCCCAAGCGCGCCGAGCGCGTGGAGTCGGACTGGGGAAACCGCTGCGGCGACTGGAAGCTGACGGATCTCATCAAGCGGTCGCGCTCGCAGCGCTCGCGGGGTTACGAATCGCGGTATCAGGACGACTGGTCGCTCTGGGCGAACAATCGCGCGGTGTTCCTGGGGGACGTGCCGTCGGAGGGCGAGCTGGTGAGGCTGGCCTACTGCCAGGTATGGGAGCCCCTGACGCGGACGCTCCGGGATCTGGACGGGAGCGAGCCGAGAACCGTCTCGGGCCGGAGGCCCTAGGTCGCGCAGCGGAGGCCGTCCGCCACGCAGGTGTGACACGCGCTCCAGCGCAGCCGGATCCCGCGCTCCGACTCGAGGAGGGAATCTCCAAGCCGCGCCTCGGGCCGCTCGACCAGGATGGGGCACGTCCAGACTCCGTGCGCGGTCACGGTGCGGCTGGCCCCGCAGATCAAGGAATCCTCGATCTCGGGCGCGAGCGCCTCCGGACCCAGCCGTTCCGCCGCGCCGTATCCTCGCGTGCGAGCCTCTTCCCTTCCGATCCGAAGCAAGGGGAGGAATTTCACCCGGGGCCGGGCCAGCCCCAATCCTCGCAGGAATTCCGTGAACTCGATTCTCGACTCCGCGGCCCGGAGCGCATCCTCGTGCTCCACCACGGTCACGACCGGCGAGACGCCGGCGTCCCCGAGCCGCCTCAGCGATTCCACGACGGATGTGTACACGCCCCGCCCTCTCACGCGGTCGTTCTGCTCCGCCGTGGTCCCGTCCAGGCTCACCCGGATGTCGAAGGAATAACGGCTGATCCGGAACCGATCTCCGATCCAGGCCGCCAGGGCGTCGTCGATGAGGAGCGCGTTCGTGAGTATCGTGAGCGGCATGCGCTGGAGCGCGAAATCGACGAGCTCCCGGATCTCGGGATGGAGAAACGGCTCCCCGCCGGTGAAGTAGGCGTCGCGCGCCCCCAGGCCCGCAGCGTCTTCCAGGGCGGACTCCACCTGAGCGCGGGTCATGACGGAAATCGAGTCGCTCTTCGGACCGGCGCTCACGAAGCAGTGGCGGCAGGCGATGTTGCAGAGGGTGCCGGTGATCTGGATCCACACGGTGTCCAGCGAGCGGAACCGGACGAGGGGTCCCTCGGCGGGCGCGAGGCGTTCGGGTACGCCGGGGCTCAGCTTCATCTCAGGACCCTTCCCTCATGACCACCGGCGAGGCGGGCAGGAGATCCAGCTTGATGGTCTTGCCGCCGCGGTCGACCTGGCCGAACTGGAGCACGCCCGTGGGGCAGCTCTGGACGCACGCGGAGCAGCGGACGCATTCGGGATCCTGCATGGGGAGGCCCTTGTTGGCGAAGTTCATGACGTCGATGCCCTGGTGGCAGACCGAGGTGCACACGTTGCACGAGATGCATTTCTTCTTGTCCGGCACGATCGCGAATCGGCTGAACCGCGCGTAGATGTGCATCAGCGCGGCGAGGGGGCACAGGAAGCGGCACCAGACGCGTCCCGAGAACCAGAAGTAGAGTCCGTAGCCGACCACGCCTGCCAGGAACACGTCCACAACCCACTTGTATGGCGCTTTCAGGAACGGATCGAAGATGGAATCGATCGCGTTTCCGTCCGGAAGGATCCAACCCACGATCCGGAGGATCAGAATCAGGACCGCGATGAGGAGGATCCCCTGCCCCGCCATGTTCGCCCGATTCCAGAAGGGGCCGTGCGGCATCTTCTCGCGGTGTGTGTCCCCCAGCGTCTCCGCCATCGCGCCGCAGGAGCAGATCCACCCGCAGTAGACGCCCTTTCCGAAGAAGTAGATCCCCAGCGGGATCAGCACGAGCGTCTGGAGGATGCTGATCGCAAGCCACCACCAGAGCGGATCGTGCGTGAACACGTTGTAGACGTTGAGCGGCCAGGCGAGGATGAGGCCGTAGGCGCGCCAGAACTCCCTTCCGTGCCCGTAGGTCACCACCGGGAAGAGCGCGTCCAGGAATCCCTGCGGAAGCATCCGATGATACGCGAGCTGGGGGAGGATGATCTCGGGCAGGAGAAAGAGCGGAAGCACCTGGACCGCCATGAGCGTCGCCGTCTGGAGCGTGACGTACGGAGTCCTGCGTCTCAGGATTCGCCGGAAGCCGAACACCACGATGACCGTCGAGTAGGCGAGCGTGTACCAGAAGGCGGGACCCGAAGCGCTGATCGCGATCGTGCCGATCAGGCTCTGGGGTCTTCGCGCGTCGGCCGCGACGGTCCCACCGATCCGGCTCAGGATGTCGGGGAGGTTGAAGGGAAACCAGTGGCGGTCCGCGAAGAGCTGCGCCATGGAGCCGCCCGATTTCCAGTTGTAGAGCCACGCGCAGAAGAGGACGAAGAGCGAAAGGCCGATCCATTGGGGAGCGCGCATCTCTCCCGCGATTCGGATCCCGCTTTTCCTGAAGAATTCGAGCGGGGCTTCCCGGCCGAGCATGGTGAACACCACGTCGTTCGGAAGCGCTTCCTCACGCTCGCCCGCCAGCACGACCTCGCTCGGGCGAATTTCCTTCACGCGCGTGCCCAGACGGAGCTGGATCGAGCCGCCGGGGAACTGCCCCATGAAGGGACCCACCGCCGTCGTGACGCGCTCGGACTTGGGCTTCTCCACGGACACCTCCGCGCGGGGATCGCGCAGGAGGGCCTGGAGCTTTTCCAGATTCTCGTGCTTGGGGCGCGAGAATTCCCCCCGTCGGTAGGACAGCGTGACGTGGGCGCCGGCCATGACGAGCGCGATCGCGGTCTCGATCGCGGAATCCCCCCCGCCCACGACGAGCACCTCCTGTCCGGAAAAGTCCTTGGGATCGTGGAGCCGGTTGTACACCTTGTCGAGGCTCTCGCCGGGGACCCCGAGCATCCGGAAATCTCCGCTCCGCCCGATCGCGACGAGCACCCGGCGCGCCCCGAGGAAGCCACCGCCCTCGAGACGGACGCGCAGGCCCGATCCGCTTCTCTCGACGCGCTCGGCGCGCCCCGGCGTGGGCACGATGCCGGCGCGCTCCGTCTGAGCCTTCAGCTCCTCGACCAGGGCTTCCTTCACCCGGGCGCCTATCTGGACCTCGCCCGCCGGCTTCATGGCCAAGGGATAGGTGTAGATCGGCTTCGCCTTCGGAAAATTGACGACGGTGGAGAAAGGCTCCGTCCCCTCGAGGATTTCGAATCGAAGTCCCTGCCTTCGCGCCTCGACCGCCGCGGCCATTCCCGAGACGCCGGCGCCGACGATCGCGAGGTCGAGAGCGCTCTGCGCGCCGTCCGCGGGCGGCGCGCCCTTCAGGTCCGCGGCGGCAGCGGCCGCTGCCCTGGCACCCGAATCGAGCGCGTACTTCAATAGCGGGATCCCCGTGAGGTCCCCCGAGATGGACACACCGGGCACGCTGGTCGCGCCGTCACGGCCCGCCCGGGGAAGCGGCTCCACGGTGCCCGCGGGCCACCGTGTGTGAAGCCATCTCGTGTAGCGCGCGATCCAGCGAAGCATGCTCCCCTCTCGTGGCTTTAATCGTGAGGCCCGCGGAGAGACTCTAGGCTTCCGCCCCTCCACGGGCCAGCGAGATTCTACTGCTTCCTGCTACTTGCCGGCTTCCGGAGTCGTCGTCTCCGCGGCCTTGGTCTCGGGAGCCTTCTCGGACTTCATCTCGGCGCTCTTCTCCTGCCGGGCGACGATCCGATTCCGGACCTTTCCGTATTCGGCCTTCGTGAGGATGGACTTCTTGACGAGATCCGCCTTCGACTTGTAGGGACGGCCGTCGACGATCTTCTGGGCGGTTTCGTCGGTGATGCCCGAAAGCTTCATCAGATCTTCCTTGCTCGCGCTGTTGATGTCCACCGCGGGCATGCGCTTCGCGTGGGCCACGTGCGCGGGATGCGCCGTGGTCGCCTTCGCGTCCGTACCCGTGGCCGCGAAAGCCGCGACCGGCAGGATCATGGCGAAAGCCAAAGCGGAAAGCGTGCGAACCGGGAACGAGCGAATCATGAGAAATCTCCTACGGAGGGCGAATCGAGACATGCCACCGCGCCCTCCCAGGCGGTTGGCATGGGGACGGCAATGAAGCCGATCCCGTTCCATGACGGAATGGTGCTGGGGCGGTGTGACTCGGTTGTGAAACGGAGGAGCGTGGGTGTGGAGCCGGAGATGCTTGGGTGCCGCGAGGAGGAACAGGCGGAAACGTCGGGGCTCCCTCGCGGAGGACCCCGGCCAAGAATGAGACGATCCTCATTGGAAAGCGGCGTGGCCATGGACCAGAGACAAAGGCGTTTCATCGCGGCGTGGTAGGCGGCGCCGGCGGATGCTTCGGCCGCGCTGCCCTGCCACCCGGACCGAAGGCGGATCGAAGGCCGGACGCTGTGGGGCACCGGCCTCAGATCCGCGTGGTGGTTGTGGGTGGGACGATGGGCCGGCTGTGGGGGGGACCCGCCGGCCGTGGGGCCTGACGTCGACGAGACGATTTCCTGAATCTGAGACGTCCCCGCGCGGCGGTGATGATGTCTCCGTGCGTGGCGGCGAACCGCGTGCGTCGCGGTCGCCGATGCGCCCGCAACCGAGCGCCGCGGGGAGACGGTCGCTCGGTGGGGCGCCGGGGAGGAGGAGACGGGGATGGACGCTTCGGCGGAACCCGCGAATGCGAGTACCGTCGTCGCGACCAACGCCGCAAGGATCCCCTGTCGATTCATCTGCGATCCGGCTCCTCTGCGCCCGCGTGATGCGGGCGCTCCCTTCGCCTCTTGCTACACCGCGCCGAAGCCCCGGGTTCCTGTACCCACTCCGGGTCCATCGCGCGCCGCCTCGAATGGTCTTTTCGAGCCTGGTGCTATAGTTGGCGCGATGGCGACATCGGAGGCGGGACACATTATCCACACTCTGGGACCGGTCTGGGGCGTAGGTTTGGCCGTCAAAGCGGAATGTTAAGGCCCTGTTAATGCGTCCCTCGTAATGCGTCCCTCCGCGCTTCTCGCGGCGCTCGCGATGCTTGCGATCGCGGGATGCTCGCGCTCGAACGGGGACATCCGCGGAAGCGGGACGATCGAGCTGGACGAGGTGGACGTCTCCTCGCTCGTGGGAGGGCGCGTGACGGGCGTCCTCGTGAGCGAAGGGGACTCGGTCGCCCTGGGGGATACGCTGGTCGTTCTGGCGCAGGGCGAGGTCACCGCGGGCGTGCGCCAGCAGGAGGCCGAGGCACAGCGCGCGAGAGAACTGGCCCGGGATCAGGCGCTGGGACCGCGCGTGGAAGAGCGAAGAGCGTCGAAGGCGGACCTGGATACCGCCGAAGCCGCGCTCACCCTCGCCGAGCGCGAGCTCGCACGCATCCGCGCGCTCTACGACAAGCAGCTCCTACCTCAGTCCGATCTCGACCGCGCGCAGACGCAGCGCGATCAGGCCGCGGCGCGGCGCGACGGCGCGGCGCAGCGCTACCGGATGCTCGAGACCGGATATCGCAAGACGATCGTGGACGCGGCCCGGAACGCGGCCGAAGCCGCGCGCGCGGGGCTTCAGTCGGCGCGAAGCAAGGCCAGGGAGCTGACGCTCACCGCCCCGATCTCCGGCATCGTGCTCCTGAAGAATGTCGAGCAGGGCGAAGTGGTGGGGCCGGCGGTTCCCATCCTCACGCTCGGCGATCCGTCCAAGCTGTGGATGCGCGCCTACATCGCGGCGCCGCTCCTGCCGCGCGTCCATCTCGGAGACAAGGTTCTCGTGCACGTGCTCGGCGACAACCGGTCCTACCCGGGCCGCGTGGTCGAGATCGCCACGCGCGCGGAGTTCACGCCGCGTGCGGCGCTCACCGAAGAGGAGCGCGCGAACATCGTGTTCGGCGTCAAGGTGGCGATCGATCCGCAGAATGGAAACCTCAAACCCGGGATGCCCGCCGATGCGCGAATCGTTCCCGGGAGCTGAGGCTGTCGTCGAGGTTCGCTCCATCGTTCGGCGGTTCGGGAAGATCGTAGCGGTCGACGACGTCTCCTTCGAGATCTTCCCCGGCGAGATCTTCGGCATCCTCGGCCCCAACGGCTCCGGGAAGACCACCACGATCCGGATTCTCTGCGGCCTTCTTCAACCCACCTCCGGGACCGCGAGCGTGGCGGGGATCGACGTGCTGAAGGATCCGGACGCGGTGAAATCGCGGATCGGATACATGTCGCAGGCCTTCGGGCTGTACCGGGATCTCTCCATCGAGGAAAATCTCAGATTCTATGCCGGCGTCTACGGGCTGGAGCGGAGCTGGCGCGAGCGCGTGGCGTGGGCGATCCGGACCATGCATATCGGGGGGCAGCCCAACCAGCTCGCGGGCACCCTCTCCGGTGGAACCAAGCAGAGGCTGGCCCTCGCGTGCGCGCTGCTCCACAGCCCGCCGGTCGTCTTCCTGGACGAGCCCACCGCGGGCGTGGACCCCGCGGCGCGGCGTCTCTTCTGGACCATCATCCGCGGCCTCGCGGACCAGGGGACGACCATGATCGTCACCACCCACTACATGGACGAGGCGGAGAAATTCGACCGGCTGGCGTTTCTCTCCCGAGGCAAGCTCAAGGCGGTCGGGACGCCGGCCGAGGTCAAGTCGGGCTTTGGAGCGGGAAAGAGCCTCGAGGACATCTTCATCGCCATGCAGGAGCGCGAGGGAGTATGACCACGCACCGTCTGCGCTCCATGATCTGGAAGGAGTTCATCCAGATGCGGCGCGACCGCGCCACGCTCGCGATGATGCTCGGGATTCCCATCATCCAGCTCCTCGCATTCGGCTTCGCGATCCGCATGGACGTGAGGCACCTCCCCATGGCGGTCTACGACGAGAGCCGCACGCAGGAGAGCCGGGAGCTGGTCCAGAAGCTGCAGGCGACCGACAACTTCGACGTGACGCGACACGTGAACTCCTACGCGGAAGCCACCCGGCTCATCGACCGCGGCAGCGTGCGCGCGGCCATCGTGATCCCGGCGGACTACGCGCGGCACCTCAAGCGGGGACGTCCCACCAACGCCCAGCTCCTGGTGGACGCCTCGGACCCCAACACCTCCCAGAACGCGATCGCCGCGGCGCAGCTGGTGGGCCAGCGGAAGAACATCGAGGTGCTGACCGCGCTCTCGCGCTCCCCCCTCCGGACCGAGACGCCGCCGGTGGAGATCCGGGTGCGTCCCCTCTACAACCCCGCGCTCAAGAGCTCGATCTTCATCGTGCCCGGGATCATCGGACTGATTCTCTCCGTGACGATGGTGATCATCACGTCGATGTCGGTCGTGCGGGAGCGCGAGCAGGGCACGCTGGAGCAGCTCATCGTGACCCCGATCACGCGGGGCGAGATCATGATCGGAAAGATCGCCCCCTACGTGCTGGTGGGATACGTTCAGCTCACGGCGGTGCTCACCCTGGGGCATCTCATCTTCCACATGCCGATCCGGGGCAGTCTTCTCGTGGTCTACGCGGTGACGTTTCTCTTCATCACGGCGAATCTCGGGCTGGGCCTCTTCATCTCGACCCTGGCCCGGACGCAGGCGCAGTCGATGCAGGGCTCCTACTTCTTCTTCCTGCCCAACGTCCTTCTGTCCGGGTTCATGTTCCCCCGGGAAGGAATGCCGCACATCGCGCGCGAGATCGGGCTCCTCTTCCCGCTGACGTACTATCTCCAGATCCTGCGCGGGGTCGTGCTGAAGGGGGCAAATTTCCTGGATGTGCTGCCTCAGACGGGGATGCTGCTCCTGCTCGCGCTTCTCTTCTTCGGCTTCAGCGTGAAGCGGTTTCAGAAGCGGCTGGGGTAGCCATCTCCGGGACCGCCGGCCCGCCTTCCCCGGCGTACCGCACCACGAGCAGGGTGATGTCGTCGAACTGCGGAAGATTCGCGGAGAACTTCCGCACTTCCCCCAGCACATGCTCGATCAGCTGCTCCGGCTCCATGGCGCAAGCCGGCCCTAGGCACTGGAGCAGGCGCTCCTCGCCGAACGCCTCGTCATTGCTGCCCGCCGCGTCGCTCACCCCGTCGCTGTAGAGCACCAGCGTGTCACCGGGACGGAGCGGCGTCTCCTCCTCGCCGTAGGTCGCCTCCTTGAACGGGCCGAGCGGCAGGCCGCCCACTTCGAGGCGCCGTACGGAGCCGTCCCGCCCCAGGAGATAGGGCGGGTTGTTGCCCGCGTTGCAGGAGACCAGCGTGCCGTCCGGCGAGAGCACGGCGTAGAAGGCCGTCGCGAACCTTCCCTCCACAATACGCTGATGCAGCACGCGGTTCACCCGGTCGATCGTGCGCGCCGGCCTTCCGTCCTCCACGTGCGAGGTGAAAATTCCCTGGACCATGGCCGCGAGGAGCGCCGCGGGCGGACCCTTTCCCGCCACGTCTCCCAGCACGAATCCCAGCCGTCCGCCGGGGAGATCGAAATAGTCGAAGAAATCCCCGCCGATGGTGCGGCACGCGATGGCCGCACCCGCGGCCGCGAAGGCACGCGCGACGTGAGGACCGTCGGGTTGGAGCGCGCGCTGGATCTCCCCCGCGATGCGGAGCTCCTGCTCTTCCTTCGCATTCGCCTCGGCGTCGGCGCGAATGCGCTCGGTGTAGTTCTTGTGGAACCGCATGGCGTAGACCCAGCCGAGGAAGAGCGCGCTGATCAGGATCGTGAACGCAAGGAAGCTGGCGATCACCTTCCCGGTGGTCATATGCCCGTGCCCGAAGGTGAGGTTCATGATGGTGAACCCCAGCACCGAGCCCACCATGGCGGCCACCGCGAAGCTCCCGATCTCGAGGATGAGAGCGGGGTTGCCTTCCAGACGGCTCGCGCGCAGAAGCCGCGGCAGGACCCAGGTCCGGTTCGCCGAGATGCACGCGCCGATCAAGTAGGAGAAGATGAGGGAAACCAGGAAGAAGTTGGGGAATGTCTTCAAGCCCTCGCCATAGATCAGGTTGAAGAAGACGCCGAACGGGATCGCCATTCCGGTCTGCCAGAGGACGATGCTGAGAATCCGTTTCGCGGTCACCGAACGGCCGTCACGCGCTGAGATCCTTCTCGAAGAAGAGGGCGCCCGGAATCGGATTGGCGCGATAGGGATCGATGGGCCGGAATCCCAGCGAGCGGTAGAGCGCGATCGCCTCCCCCATGGCGGGTACGGTGTCGAGGCGCATGTTGCGATAACCCTTCCCCCGTGCCTCGGCGATGACCGCTTCCGCGAGCCTGCGGCCCAGCGCCCGGCCGCGGAAGGCGGGGCGCACGAAGAGGCGCTTCATCTCGCAGGCACCCTTCTCCATGGGACGCAGCGCGACGCAGCCCTGGACCAGCTCCCCTTCGAAGGCGATGAGGATCGCCCCAGCGGGGTGCGCGTACTCTCCCGGCAGTCCGGCCACCTCCTTCTTGAAATCCTGGAAGGAGAGATCGAACCCGAGCGAGGACGCATACTCCTCGAAGAGGGAACGGACGAGCACGAGATCCTCCGGGACGAGCGCCGGTCGAACTTCCCCCAGCGGGGTCTCGGAATAGAGGATTCGGGCGATCTTCCCGACGCCGCCGTACCGCTCGTCGTACTCGCGCTTCAGCGCGGCGCCGGGGCCCGTGCGGTAGGCCTCGAAGTCGGCAGCGCTCGCCAGCTCGTACACGGTGACGTACTGAGGGCGGAATCTCAGATCGCCGGTGCTGTCTTGAACACGAAACTTACGCACGCTCTTCATCTGGGGCGCCGCGAGCACGTGCGGGATGTGAACCCGGTTGTGCCAGTCGTTCCACTCCGTGAGCATGTCCTCGGGTACCCACGTGTAGACCTCGTAGCGGACGGTTGCCCTGGCGCCTCCGTCGCGGCGCTCGTTTCGGTCCATCGAGTCCCCGCTACTTGGCCGCGGCGCCGACGCTCGCGCGGTAGAAGTGGCGCAGCATCTGGATCTGCCCACGATGTCCCGCGAAGTGCTCGAGGATGTGGTACATGGCCCAGCGGACGTTCAGGATTCGCTTGCTCCCGTCCGGCCGCTCCCGCGTGGTTTCCTTGTCCATATCGGCGTCGGTGACCTTGGACCAGGAATCCTTGACGTAGGCGCGCCCCCTCGAAATCAGGTCCTCGTAGTAGGCGAGAGGCTTGCCACGGAGATTGGCGGGCGGCTCCGCATCGGGTGCGAGCGGCAGGCCGTCGTCGTCCATTCCGATTCCGAGCACCGGAGTGGAGTCATATTCTTTCAGACCGAGGATCGCCAACTGGGTCCAGAACACATCGACGACGGCATTGTGCGCGAGCAACATCCCGATGGTGTTCATGCCGCGCTCGGGCTGCCACTCCAACTCTTGAGCCGTGATTCCCTGGAGCGATTCGAGCAGGACACGGTCCTGGTCCAGCATCTGCACGTAGAAGCTGCCAGCCTCACGGGAACGAAAACCCTCCGCGGGCTGCATGATGGAACGAACGACGTCCGCCATGACGTTTACTCCCTTGAAAGTGTGTCGTATCGGGTGGAGGTGAAGCGGTCAGGATATCAGATTCCGAGCCAGTAGGTCGCCTTCACCGCGACGATGTTCTCGGGCCCGCTGTCGAGGAGCGCCCTGAAATCGCGGGAGAAGTCGAAGTCTCCGAAGGGCTGCGTCTCGCTCCGGCTCTGCTGCCACACGAGGAAGATCGCCGAGCCGGGACGGTATTCCCAGCGGAGCACGGCATTCCCGAGCAGGGAGCGGAAGTTGAAATTCGGGTCCGGGACCGAGATCTTGGCCGCGGGCCCGGGCCCGTCGGGGTCGATCTGATACGCGCCGGTGGAATCGCGCGCGATGATGCCGGTCTGCCTCCCGTAGACGTCGAACTCGTAGGTTCTGGGCCGGCGCAGCTCTTTCAGGTCCTTGTATAGGCCCGTGACGACAAAGGGCTGGAGGTAGAGCTGGAAGCTGAGCTTCGGAGAGAATGTCCAGTTGACCCGGGTATCGAGCGAGAAGGAGTTCTGCTCCAGCGTCCCGAAGACGTATCGCGCGCCGTACGTCTTCGGGACAGTGGAGTCCGGGAAGGAGGCCACGTATTGGGCCATGTCACGCGAGACGCGGATCGTGGGGGAAATCTGGACGAGGGCCGAGGACGTGGGATGGAGGGTGAGAAACGGCGTGTATTGAACGGACCGGCCGCCGGCGTCGTCCCATTGCCAGTTCTCTTGCCAGCCGGCCTGGTAGGACTTCCGGAAGTCGGAGTTGACGGTGAGCCGCACGCGCCCGCCCGGAGGGACGCGCGACATCGGTCCCCCGCGCGTCAGACGATCGTCGTACCCGCCGGGATACCAGGAAACGCGTGTGTCACCGTACCAGTAGTTCCGGAACGTGCCCTCCGCGTCCGCTTCATATCCCTGGTACGTCAAGTCTCCGGCGTAGTTGAACGAGTGATTCGTGAACACGAACGAGTCCCAGTTGTGGAAGAGCTTCCCCGGCTTGCTCTGCTTGTAGAGCGCGAGCCACGAGAAACCGCGGACGTCGGCCGCGTTCATGTATCCCACGTCGTCGATCTCGAACCCGGGACTCCAGTCCTGGTAGGTGGCCGTTCCCACCCAGTGCTCCCCGCCGATCTTGTTGAGGGATACCTGGCCGGCCGCGCCGGTGAGCGCTGTGCGGGTGGGGTCGTAGTGCAGGTGGTCCGCGTCCGGGCGCTGAAAGTAGCGGACGCTCGTGCGCTGCGTCCGGTCGATGGCGGAAGCGGTTCCGCGGACGTAGCTGCCGAGGACATACCCGTCGAGCGACCAGTTCCGTTTGGACCAGAATCGGTTGAAGTCCACACCGCCGACGAAGGCGCGCGAGCGGAGCCTGGAAGCGAGCGTGGAATCGGACCCATCACGCATCACCGCGGTGCCGAGGAATCCAACCGAAGCGTTGCCGCCGCCGGATTCCCGGCGGAGGCGTCCCACGAGGTAGTTCGTCAAAGGCTCGACGGGATCCCGGTGCATGAGCCCTGCGTCGTCGAGATACCGCGCGCGCTCGCGAGACGTCAGCGCGTCCAGCGCTCCCACGGACCAGCCGCTCGGAGTCTTCCCCGTGACCTTGACAGCGGCGTCGATGGTCGTCGCCGACGGGCCGTCGACGAAGTTGAAGCCCGGTCCGTCCAGGACGCGCTGCGGCGATCTTCCGATCCGCCGGCCGTGGAAAGGAATCGTCGTGTTGAAGCTGTTCTGGCTCCGGCTTTGTCCAAACCGGAACAGATCCGCCCCCTCGATGAAGAAGGGGCGACGCTCCGGGAAGAACGTCTCGACCGCCGTCAGGTTCACGACCGCGGGATCCACCTCGACCTGCCCGAAGTCGGGATTCACTGTCGCATCCAGGGTGAGATTGCTCGTCAGTCCGTACTTGAGATCCGCCCCCAGCGACCCCACTCGGTCCGAGCCGTTCTGGAACGGATCACCCGAGTCAACCTTGTGGTAATGCGCTTTGGCCAGGCTGTAGGGGAGGAGCTCGAAATGCCGGGACGTCGTGAGCGGACCCAGCCCCGTGAGGTGGCCGTACCGGCTCGCGTCGCTTGGCTCCTTCTTCGGCGTGAAGGAGAACTCGGCCAGCTCCTGTTTGCGGTCGATCCACCGCCGCATCTGAATCCCCCACACGGCGTCCGCCGAGGGATTGAAGCGGAGTTGGGAGAGGGGGATCTCCATCTCCGCCGTCCAGCCGAGGGAATCGATGCTGGTGTGCACCTGCCAGACCGGATCCCAGGAGAAGTCGGCGTTCCCCCTCGCGTCGATGTACGAGTCGTCGAAGGAGCCGGCGGGATTCACCCGGAAGCGGTACGTGGTCAGGTGGTCGTGATAGGAGTCGAGGAGAAGCGCGAAATAGTCGGACGCGAGGTCTTCGTCGCGTCGAACCAGGCGGCGCCGGATCTTCCCGGGCTCGCGATCGTAGAGCCTGGCCCCGACGTAGAGCTCATCCTCTCCGATCAGGATCCGGACCTCGGTGCGCTCCGAGACAGGCTTCCCCTCCTCCGGATCCCGCTGCGTGAATTGATCGACGGCCAGGGCCTGCGACCAGACCGCCTCGTCCAGCTTGCCATCCACCTTGACGCGCTCGCTCGTCGGGAACGCGTGAATCTGCGGCGCGTCCGCATGGGTCCGCACGCGCGTGGAGTCCGGAGGCTGGGCGATGGCGGGGCCGGTGGCGAATGCGGGAACGGCAACGAGCAAGGCGAGGAGGATCACGCGCATGAACGAGCCCTCACGAGGCGATGGTCGCGAACCGGGATGAAGGCGCGCGGACGCACCTTCACGAGCACAGTACGACGGGTGCGGCGGACGCTGTTTCAGACAATCCCGCCGGCGCGCGGCGCCCGAGAGTGGAGGCTTGGTGGCCAAGATGCCGGCCTCAGGAGCCGGCTCCTGGTTTCGAGCGCCGGCGCGGCGGGGGATGATGGACGCCCGTCGTAAGACGTATGATGGCGTCCCTGGGGAAATGGTTGGAACGCCGGAGGGCCCTCTCCGTCATTCCAACCCCAAGAGGCTCTTTTCTATCCAAGGGTGCGAATGAGCTACTCGGGCGGCGGAATCATGACACCGAGCCAGGACTCGGAAGTGACGCCAACCAGGACGAAGGACCGAGAAGACGTAGCCCTTGCCGCCCACGGCGACGTCCGTGCGTTCGCTCGCCTGTACGGGGCGCATTCCACCCGTATCTTCAACCTGGCGCGCCGCATGACGTCGAGCGAGACGGCGGTGGACATCACCCAGGACATCTTCCTCAGGGCCTGGGAAAAGCTGGGCACCTTCCGGGGCGAATCGGCCTTCGGGACCTGGCTCCACCGGCTCGCCATCAACGTGATCCTCGCGCGACGCTCCACGCTCCGGACCGAGCAGAAGCGGTTCTCCGACGAGGAAGGAATCCTGGATACCCTGCCTGCCCGGCCCGGACGGTCCGATCTAGGCATGGATTTCGAGCGCGCGATGGAACGGCTGCCCGACGGGGCGAAGATGGTGTTCGTCCTCTACGACGTCGAGGGATATCAGCACGAGGAAATCGGGGAAATGCTGGGGATTTCCTCCGGCACTTCCAAGGCACAACTTCACCGGGCGCGGATGATCTTGCGCAAACACCTGACGCGATGACGGGAGCGATGTGATGCACGACCCATGGATCGAACGACTGTCGGAATACGTGGACGAGGAGCTGAGCCGCTCGGACCGTGAGGCGGTGGAGCAGCACCTCCTGAGCTGCCCCGAATGCCCGTCCGCGGTCGAGGACCTCACGGCGGTGCGCGAGCGGGCCCGCAATCTGCCAGAGGCAGCCGTGCCGGCCGAGCTCTGGTCCCGCATCGAATCGAGCATCGCCGCCGGACGCCTCCGCTCCGTTCCCTCGCAGGGGCCCGGTCCGGAGCGAGACCGCGAATCCCGGAGCGGACGGACCGGCGGGAGCTCCTGGGGAGGGCGATTCTCCTTCTCGCTTCCTGAGCTGGTAGCGGCTTCCCTCGCGGTCGCGGTTCTCTCGGGCGCCGGCATGTTCGCGCTGATGAAGCTTCCCGGACGTGCTCCAGCGATTGGGCCCACGGTGGCGCAGGCGCCGCCGAGCGGCGCGGCACAGGAAGGCGCGACCCAGGCGGAGTCCCCCTCCAGGCGCGAGACCGCACCCATCACCAACGAGGAGCCCCGGAGCCTCGCCGCGTCGAACGCCACCCTGCCCGCGACGACGGGGCCCGGGGTGGTCAACGCGACCCGCACGGAAACCACGCCGCACGAGGAGGCGATCGCGGAGCTTCGCAAGGCGCTCGCCAAGGAACGCGACCGGCTGGATCCCGCGACCGTTCGCGCGCTCGAGTCCAATCTCGCCATCATCGATCTCGCGATCGATCAGGCGAAGCGCGCCCTCGCGGCGGACCCCGCCAACACCTACGTCAAGGAACACCTCGCCGAAACCATGCGCCGCAAAGTCGAGCTTCTCCAGCGCGCGACCCTGCTCGCCAGCACCACCAACTCGGAGGGAACCCGTTAATGCTCGGAGCAGCGTTCGCGCTCGTTGTCCTGCTCGCCTCCTTCGTCCCGCAGCCTGGGGCCTGGGCGGCGTGCCCGAATCCACCGGAGGAATCCAAGGCGGCCAGGATCGCCGGCCTCCTGGCCGCGTATTCGGACGACGAGGATCACGACGCCCAGGATGACGACGAATACGGCGACACGCTTCCACAGCCGGATACCACGATCGTGGTCCAGCCAGGCATGGCGCTGGAGATCGAGAACTTCGGCGGCGCGATCTCGGTGAAGACCTGGGACAAGGACGCGATCAAGATCGCGGCCGATCACTCGCTCCGCGACAAGGTGATCCTCGAGAGGACCGGCTCGGCGATCCGGCTCAAGGTGAAATCCCGCCGCTTCGTGCCCGCCATGATCCGCTACCGGATCACGGCGCCCCGTTGGATGAAGCTCGAGCTTTCGGGCGTGAACACGGACATCGACATCGAGGACTCGCGCGGAGAGGTTCGGGCCGAGACGGTGCAGGGAGACATCACGCTGAAGGGAGGCGTGGGCTTCGCCTCGCTCAGCTCCATCCAGGGAGAGATCACGGTCACGGGAGTGCGGGGACGCATCGAGGCCAGCTCCGTAAATCAGGGCGTCCGCCTCGTCAACGTTGTGGGTGCGATCTTCGCGGAGTCGGTGAACGGCGGGATCGTGATCGAGAACGCCGAGTCCGATTCCGTCGAAGCGTCCACGGTCAACGGTCCGGTCACCTTCGAGGGGCTCGTGTCCGACACCGGTTATTACCGGTTTGCGACGCACAATGGATGCATCGACGTGGCCATGCCGGAGAAGTCCAACGCCACGGTCTCCCTCTCCACCTTCAGCGGCGGCATCGACTCGAGCTTCCCCGTCACGCTGAAGAAGATCAAGTCGAGGCGCTTCCAGACGACCCTGGGCTCCGGGCGAGCCAAATTCGAGCTGGAGTCCTTCCAGGGTACGATCTTCCTCCGTCGGCCACAGGAAGCCCGCCAGGGCTGCGATTCGGACGACGAGAAGGACAAAGACGAGAAGGACGGCAAGTCCAAGGTGGAGTCCGGGGGGGACCAGGACGACCAGTAACCCAGTCCACTTTAAGCCGCAAAGCCCCCCTTGACGCCCCGGGGGGTACCTTCCTAGCATGATCCCGTGAGCAAGACCCGCATTCCCAGGAAGAGGCCTGACCCCCTCCCCATCCATCTTCGCGCGATGGACAATCTCTCCTTCATCCGCGGCGCGATCGAGCGGGCCGGCTCCTTCACGGCGGTCTCCGGCATGGGACAGGCGGCGGTGGGCGTCACGGCGCTCGGCGCCGCGTGGATCGCGGCGCGGCAGGCGAGCCGGGACCGCTGGGTATGGGTCTGGGTCGCGGAAGCCCTGCTCGCGCTCCTGATCTCCGCGTGGGCGATCGCGCGCAAGGCGGAGGCCCGGGACCTTCCCCTCTTCACGGGGGCGAGCCGGCGCTTCGCCCTGAGCTTCGGGCTCCCGATCGCGATCGGGGCGCTCCTCACTCCCCCGTTACTCCGGTCGGGTGCCGGGGACGAGATTCCCGGGCTCTGGCTCGCGCTCTACGGCACGGGAATCGTGACGGGCGGCCTTTTCTCGGTGGCGATCGTCCCCGTGATGGGGATCTGTTTCGTGCTCCTCGGCGCGTGCGCGCTCTACGGTCCGCCGGGCTGGGGGGACGTTCTCATGGCGGCGGGCTTCGGCGGGCTCCATATCGCGTTTGGAATCGCCATCGCGAGGCGCTACGGTGGCTGAGCCCGGCCGCACCGAGAAGCGGCGTCCCCGCCGCGCGGAAGGCAGACGCGCGCGGCCCGAGCCCGCGCGGGCGCTCCCGCGCTCGGCGGCTCCTCCCGAGATCGACCGGCTCATCCACGAGCGGCTTCGCCTCGCCATCCTGAGCGCGCTCGCGGTGAATGAGACGCTCACCTTCAATGAGCTCAAGGCGCTCGTCCGGGCCACCGATGGAAATCTGAGCGTGCACGCCCGGAAGCTCGAGCAGGCACGGTACGTCGAGTGCGCGAAGAGCTTCGAGGGGAGGCTGCCGCGGACGGAGTTCCAGATCACCGAGCTCGGACGCCGCGCGTTGCTCCGCTACCTCGATCACATGGAAGCGTTGATCACGGCGATGCGCGCGCGCCGGTAAGGCGAGGAGTTTCCTCGCGATGGAAGGGTCCATGCCAAAGGGGGTAAGTGATGGAGGGCCGTATGGGAGGCCGGTTGACCGAGTGGGCGTACACGCTGTTTCGGATCGTGGTCGGGTTTCTGTTCTTCTGCCACGGAGCGCAGAAAATCCTCGGCTGGTTCACGGAGCCGGGTGGCCAGCGCATGGCGCTCACGTTCCCCATGCTTCCCTGGTTCGCGGGCTGGTTGGAGCTCGTGGGAGGGGCACTCATCATGGTCGGCCTTCTGACCCACGTCGTCGCGTTCCTGCTCTCGGGGGAGATGGCGGTGGCGTACTTCATCGCCCACGCACCCCACGGGTTCATCCCCCTTCTCAATCACGGTGAGCTTGCCGTGCTGTACTGCTTCTCGTTCCTCTTCATGGCGGCGTACGGCGGCGGACCGTACTCGTTGGATGCCGCAATCGGAAGACGGCGGCGCCCCTAGGCTCCGGCCGAGCGGCGCGTGAGCCGCTCGATCCATCGATAGAGATGGAGCGAAGCCCATCCCAGGGCCAGGAGGCCGAGGATCGTGAGACCGAGGGCGATCCCGGGACGGTCGAGTCCCAGCGTGGAGCGAGCCTCCGTGATGGCGGGCCAGGCAAGAAGACTCCATCGGTCGGAGAGGAGCCGGTTGAGCTCGGTGAGCCAGGTGGGCCGCCACCCGACGAGCGCCAGGAGCGCGCAGGCAAGGATGGAGGCCGGGTCGGTGGCCGCCTGGATCCACCAGGGGATGGGAGACGCCTGCCAGAGCGCAACGGGAAGCGCCGGCCTCTCCTCCAGAGCGACGCGCTGCATCACGCGATCCACGAATCCGGCGCGGTCGGCCAGCGCCGGGGCGCGCTCGGGATTCAGGAGCGACTCGATCTCCCGATCGACGTTCATCCTTGGCCGAGCCTCCGGTCTTCCTCGATCCAGGCGGTGCGCAACAGCGCGCGGGCTCGGTGGAGGTGCGTCTTCACGGTACCCACCGGAATCGAGAGCGATTGCGCCACGTGTTCCACGGAATGATCCTCATAGTAGTACAACAGCACGACCGCGCGCTGCATGTCGGAAAGAGTGTCCAGGAGCCGGTCGAGCCGCCGGGTGAGATCGCCCGAAGCGGGCGCAGCAGCCGTTGCGCTCGACTCCACGGAGTCCAGATCCTCGATCCCCGTCTCGCGCACCCTTCTCGTCTTGAGCGTCGCCGAGCGATCCAGCGCGCGCCGGACGACGATGCGATGGAGCCAGGTCGAGAAGGAGGACTCCCCCCGGAAGCGTGGCAGCGCCCGCCAGGCACGAAGGAACGCATCCTGCGCCACCTCCTCCGCGTCGGACGGCGAGCCGAGCATCCGGAACGCGAGGCCGTACGCGCGATCGCCGTACCGCTCCACCAGCAGGCGGAAGGCCGCGGCGTCCCCCGAGCGCGCCCGCTGGATCCACTCCCCCTCGCCTTCCGACCCCGAGCTTGGGGTCTTGCCCGGATCCGAGATGGTGCGCACCACAGGGTTGGACGGGACCTCCCCGGAGGGCGGTTTCAAGATTGCGGGGGCGGGAATGGTTGAAACCTCACGACCGGTCCTCCCGGTCCAAGGGGGCGAACAGGCAAGAGCGGCGCAGGGGCTCTGGGAAGGCCCGCGCAGTTTATCCCAAATCAGCGGAGGAGGATCGGGCGATGTTCCGGATCAACGCGGACAGCTTTGTCAGCATCTTCGCGATGGGAATCCCCATCGTGGCCATCATCGGCGGAATCACCGTCGCCATCGTGAGGACGATCGGACAGCAGAGACTGGCCGAGCTGGCGCACCGCGAGCGGATCGCGGCGCTGGAGCGCGGCGTGGATCCGTCCAAGCTCCCGCCCGCTCCGGTGCTGGACTACGGTCCCGCGTACGGCACGTACAACCCGCTACGGCGTTATCACGGCCTCCTCATCGGAGGGGTCGTGTGCCTGATGGTCGGCATCGCGATCGGCGCGTTCCTCTCGATCATGGAAACCGAGAAGCACGCCTGGGCGGTGGGCCTGATCCCGATCGGCGTGGGCGTGGCCCTGCTCCTGAGCGCCGCCATCATCCGGCCGAAGGACGGGAACGGCACCGGGACGGGCGCGCCACCGCCAACGTATTGATCGCGGGTTACGGGTTCAGGATGAGGGGCAGGCCGTTCTTCCCTCCGATCACGATGAACTTGGAGTTCTGGGACTCGGCGAGCTTCTCGGTCGCCTCGATTCCCTTCCACGTGAGGAGCCCGGGGGTGATGCCGGCGGTCACGATCCGCTGAAAGTCGGCGATCCCGCGCGCCTCGATCCGCTTCCGGTCCGCCTCACGCTCCTCCTTGCGCAGCACGAACTCCATCTGCTGCGCCTTCTGATCCGCGGCCAGCTTCATCTCGACCGCGTCGGACACCTGCTTCGGCATCTGGACATTTCGTAACAGGACGGCTTCCACCGTGATGCCGCGACCCTCGAGACGTTTGCGCAGCTCGTTCAGCATCGTCGAGCTCACTTCCTGGCGCCGGCCCGAGTAGAGATCGACCGCGTTGAATCCCGCCGTCACGTCGCGGATCGTGGACCGGAATTCCGGAGTCAGCACGCTCGCCTCGAGCCCCGCGAGCCCGCCGTAGCGCGAGAAGGTCTCGGCCGCCTTTTCCGGATTCGCGTGGTAGACCAGGCTCACGTCCAGCCCCACGAGCAGGCCCTCGCCCGTGGGCGTGGTCGTTTGCTCCTCGACCTGGAGCGTCCGGCAGTTGATCCGGTGAACGCCGAACCAGGGCGCCCAGGTGTGAAGCCCGGGACCCCAGGTCGTGTCGTAGACCTTCCCGAACGACTCCAGCACCCCGACGTGCTGCGGCGGCACGGCGGCACAGCCCGCGGACAGGATCACGACCAACAGGAATGCGGCGAAGCGCTTCATGAGCTCCTCCATGGATGGTGGACGGACGTGTTTCGAATCCTGAGTCATTTCCGGAACAGCGAAACCCGGTATGGCTTGATCTCGCCCGTGAAGACCTTCCCCTGGACCGCGGGGTCCGCAGCGAGGATCGATCGAGCTTCCTCGAGGCTCCCGCATTCGAGCACCGCGAGCCCCATCGAGGCGTCCTCGCACGGCCCCGCCAGGAGCAGCTTCCCTTCGGCAAGCAGACGTTTCAGGTACTGAAAGTGGTCCCCGATGACGCGCTCTTCCTCAGCCGTCGCGTCCGACTGGAAGGTCGGGCGCGGTGGCCGGTAGATCACGAGGAAGTGGGCCATCAGGGAATCGCGCCTTCGAAGATCGCTACTCTTCCCGCCGTTTGGGCCGCACATTGGCAGCGAGGATCCTCTTCCGCAGCCGGATCGCCGCAGGCGTCACCTCGACCAGCTCGTCGTCGGCGATGAATTCCAGCGCCTGCTCCAGGGAGAGCTCGCGATAAGGGATCAGGCGCACCGCCTCGTCCGAGCCGGAAGCGCGCATGTTCGTGAGCTTTTTCTCGCGGACGACGTTCACGTCCATGTCCGCCTCGCGGGCGTTCTCTCCCACGACCATCCCCTCGTAGACCGCGGTGCCCGGCCGGATGAAGAGCTCGCCCCGCTCTTGCAGATTGTAGAGCGCATAGGGCGTGGCCTGCCCCACGCGGTCGGATACGAGGGCTCCCGTCATGCGGTTCGTGATGGTGCCCTGCCATTCTCCCCAGCGCAGGAAAAGCGTGTTCAGGAGGCCGGTCCCCTTGGTGTCGGTGAGGAACTCCGAGCGGAACCCGATCAGGCCCCGGGTCGGGACCTCGAACTCCATGCGGACGCGGTTCAATCCGCCCCCCTTCCCGTGGTTCACCATCTTGGTCATCTGCCCCTTCCGGCGTCCCAGTGCTTCCGTGATCACGCCGATGAAGGTCTCCGGAGCGTCCACCACCACCAGCTCGAAGGGCTCGAGCTTCTTGCCCCCGGCCTCGCGCGTGATCACCTCGGGCTTCGAAACCTGCATCTCGAATCCCTCACGGCGCATCATCTCGATCAGGATCGCGAGCTGCAGCTCCCCACGGCCCGAGACCTTGCAGCCGTCGGACCCCTCGGTGTCCTCCACCCGGATCGAGACGTTTCCGAGCGTCTCCTTGTGGAGCCGATCCCGTACCTGGCGCGAGGTCACGTAGCGCCCTTCCCTGCCCGCGAAGGGGGAATTGTTCACCGAGAAGATCATCGAGATGGTGGGCTCGTCGACGGTGATGGGCGGAAGGCGCGCCGGATCCTCCAGCGAGGACACCGTTTCGCCGATGTAGATGCCCTCGATGCCGGCAAGCGCCACGATCTCCCCTACCCCTGCCTCACGGATCGGCGCCCGCTTCAGCCCCTCGAAGGCGTAGAGCTGGGTGATCCGGGTCTTCATCTCGCTTCCGTCCAGCTTGCACACGGAGACCTGGTCCCCGACCGCGATCTTCCCTGAGAAGACGCGGCCGATCGCGATGCGTCCCACGTAGTCGTCGTAATCCAGGTTCGCGACCAGGAGCTGGAGCTTGTCCTTCATCCGCGCGCGCGGAGGCGGGATGCTGCGCACGATCTCGTCGAAGAGCGGCCTCAAGTCCTGGCTGCAGTCCTCGAGCGAGCGCTTGGCGATGCCGTCCCGGCTCACCGCGTAGAGGATGGGGAACTCGATCTGCCGCTCGTTCGCGTCCAGATCGATGAAGAGATCGTAGATCTCGTTCACGACTTCCTGGGGCCGCGCGTCCGAACGATCGATCTTGTTCACGACGACGATCGCGGGAAGCGCCTGCTCGAGCGCCTTGCGGAGCACGAACCGCGTCTGCGGGAGGGGACCTTCCGAGGCGTCGACGAGGAGCATCACGCCGTCCACCATCTTGAGCACGCGCTCCACCTCGCCGCCGAAATCGGAGTGCCCCGGCGTGTCCACGATGTTGATCTTCACCCCGCCGTACCGGACCGAGGTGTTCTTGGCCATGATCGTGATCCCGCGCTCTTTCTCGAGATCCATGCTGTCCATCACCCGCTCGATGATGCGCTCGTTGTCCCGGTACGTGCCGCTCTGCTTCAACATGGCGTCCACGAGCGTGGTCTTCCCGTGGTCCACGTGCGCGATGATCGCGATGTTGCGGATCGAATCGATTTCGGTCACGTCGCCCTCACGAGGTCAAAAAAGAAGGAGGCCACCCGGCGGCTGGCCTCCTCCGGAATTTCCTGTCTGATTCTACCCTACTGAGTCGCGATCGTCGCCCCGAAAGCCTGGAGCACCGGTCCGATCGGGTTGGCAAACGAGCCGCCGGAGCCGCCGGCGAAGCAGAGCCCAACGGGGTTGTTGCCCGACTGGGTCACCATGAGCGAGCCGGAATCGCCGGAGCGGATGAAGGTGGCCGGCGTCATGATCTGGCCGTTGAAGGTCGCGATACCGGCCGTGTATTGAACCTGGATCGTGACATTGATCGCCTGGACCGTTCCCGTCGTGAGGCCCGAGGTGCGTCCGGATTTCTTGACCGCGAGCCCGACCGAAGCGGCCTGAACCGTCGCGCTGGCCGTGTAGCCGCCGGACTGGGCGACGCTCGTCGGCCTGCCCGTGTCCATCAGGGCGATCGCGCAGTCGATCGTGTTGCTGCCGTTGAAATTGATGTTCACGAACTGCGACAGCGTGCCGCACGCCGCCGTCTGGGCGCATCTCGGCTTGCCGTCGTAACGGCCGGGAGCATCTTCCCGCTCGCCGGCGTTCGCCGCGTTTTCGCGCGCATAGACGTGGTTGTTCGAAAGCAGGTATTTCGTGCTGCCCTTCAGGACCACGGCGCCGATCGTTCCCGCGGCGCATTCGAGATCGTTGCCGGTCGAGGTGCCGCACTGGAGCGTGCCGCCGCCGGGCTTCGCATAGGGCACAACGTCCCCGACCACACGCACGTCGGTCTGGATGCCATCGACGCTCGCGGGGATGTTTCCCACACCCGGCTTCCGGGTGAGGACGAGCACCGCCAGGCGGCCGTTCGCCGCGATGCCGGTGCCCGTGCCGACGACATCGGGAATTCTCATGAGCTCAGGCGTATGGGCGTTCTGCACCCGCATCGCCAGGGCCACATCGTTCGGATTTTGCGCCGAGAGCGCGGACGTCACGTTGGATCCCCCGGAGCTGGTGGGCGAGCTGACCGACCCTTCGCGGCTACAGCTCGTGAGAACGAGCGCGGCCGCGGCAATTAGAAGAAGGGAGACGACGAGCAGCAGACGGGCTTTGTGCGTCCTTGGCATGGGGGAAACCTCCTGACCGAATGGAAGGATACATCGCCAAGTTGTGGGCCGTCTTCACGCGCCGCCGGGAGAGCTCGCGG
>Ga0137409_10001769_pt1 | contig 23322 bp, 21 predicted proteins | sample CZODoug1_16funga_FD_122059 | JGI IMG/M metagenome (GOLD analysis project Ga0137409, IMG submission 122059) | Vadose zone soil fungal communities from Angelo Coast Range Reserve, California, USA - CZODoug1_16fungal (Hybrid Assembly) | ecosystem: Environmental > Terrestrial > Soil > Vadose zone...
TCCACGCTTCGGATTGAGGACGTTCCAACCGTCCGGTCGAGGGTCGCGCAAAAGTTACGCGAAGCGATCATGTCCGGGACCTTGAAGCCGGGCCAGCGGCTGGTGGAACGCGAGCTTTGCGAGATGACGGGTGTCAGTCGGCCGTCCATTCGCGAGGCACTTCGGCTGCTGGAAGCCGACGGTCTCGTCACGACGGTCCCCCATCGCGGTCCTGTCGTCAGCACCATCAGTCTTGATGAAGCAAGGCAACTTTACGCGGCACGTGCCGTGCTCGAAGGATTCGCCGGCCGTGAATGCGCCCGTCTGCGCGACCCCGCTGTCGTGCGAAGGATCGGGGACGCTCTCACCCGGTTGAAAGCTGCGTTCGCCGAAGCTGACCTGATGACGGCCCTCGAAGCCAAAACGGAATTCTATGCGGCGCTTATTGGTGGCTGTCAGAATACCTTCGTCGAGCGAATGCTTCGGCCGCTGCACGACCGGATCACGTTATTGCGAATTACCTCGATGTCGCAGCCAAAACGGATCAACAAGAGTCTCCGCGAGGTCACCGCGATCTGGCGCGCGATCCAGAATGGCGACCCCGATCTCGCCGAGCGGTGCTGCGTCGATCATGTGAAGGCGGCGGCGGTGGCCGCGCTCAGCATGATCGAACGATCATCCGCGCCCAAGGAAAAAACGGTCGCGCATGAATAGCCAGTCCTCGCTGCTTTCGAAAGGCCGGCGAGGCAGACAGGAAACTGCCATGAAGTTCGTCAAAACAATTCTGCTGTTGCTGCTGCTGTCGCCAACGCTGCCGGCGTTCGGACAGGAATATCCGAGCCGGCCGATCACCATGGTGGTTCCGTTCTCGGCCGGTGGGCCCGGCGACGTAATCGCGCGCCTGCTCGGAAGCTCGATGAGCGTAACGCTGAAGCAAGCCGTAATCATCGAAAATGTCGTTGGCGCCGGTGGCACCATCGGCACCAATCGGGTCGCCAAGGCCGCCCCCGACGGCTACACCCTGCTGCTGATGCATGTTGGCCAGGCCACCGCGCCGGCGCTCTATGCGAAGTTGCCGTTCGATCCGGTCGGCGATTTCGCGCCGATCGGCCTCGTAACCGACGTGCCGATGATACTGGTGGCGCGCTCAAACTTTCCGGCCAAGGACCTGAAGGAACTGGTCGCCTATGTGCGCGCCCAAGGGGACAAGGTCACCTATGGCAATGTGGGCCTGGGCTCCGCTTCACATCTTTGCGGGCTGATGTTCATGAGTGCGATCGAGGCCAAACTCACGCCGATCTATTACAAGGGCGGCGGACCGGCGCTGAACGATATTATCGCCGGTCACATTGACGTCTATTGCGATCCGGCAACCGGACCGACGCCCTATATCCAGGCCGGCACCATCCCGGGCTACGCGATTACCAGCAAGAAACGTGTACCGACCTTGCCGAACGTGCCGACCTCGGCAGAAGCGGGCGTGCCGGGATTTGACGTCACGACCTGGTACGGAATGTATGCGCCGCGCAACACGCCGAAACCAATCGTGGATGCGCTCGTCGGCGCCCTGCAAAAGGCGCTCAAGGATCCGGCCCTGGTCAGCCGCTTCGCCGAGCTCAGCATGACGCCGGTCGAGCAGGAGCAAGCGACGCCCACGGCGCTCGAACGCCTGCTCAAGACAGAAATCGATAAGTGGGATGGGATTATCAAGAATGCGGGCATTACCCCGCAGTAAGGCTGGCAAGTCGTCAAGGCAAAGGTCTGCGCCAACCCTTCGCCAGAACCGTCGACCGTGTAGAGACCATACCCCTTGGTGCTGTCCTTGATCTCCGAAAGTGATTTGGCTCCTTACGGCGCCGCCAGCATTTGCCGTACCGGCCCCGCTGGACACTCGATTTCGGACTGTATCTTTGAAGACGCGCCCGTTGGAATGGGCGACAGCTTACGGAGCGAGGACGATTGGTCTCGGAGCGGCGGGAATTCAAGCGCGGTCCCGAAACGATATCTGCTCGATGTTCGAGGCGCCGCTCGGCGCCGCAAGTGGCGGCCACACCTGGTTCCGGCCCTTGCGCTTCGCCGCATAAAGAGCCGTATCCGCGATGGCAATCAGCTCCGCCGCAGTGAGTTCACCGACGGAGGCCCACGCGACGCCAAAACTCGCTGTGACGATCCCGAGTAGCCCGGGCCCTTCGTTCGGAATCGTCGCCATTTCGACCGACCGTCGAATCCTCTCGGCGATCCGCATCGCATCGACCAGCTGCACCGCGGGCAGCACTACCAGAAATTCCTCGCCGCCGTAACGGACCGCACCTTCCGACGCCGGCCCGAGCTCGGCGATCAGGATCGAAGCCATCCGCTTCAGGCAGAGATCGCCCGCACCATGGCCATATCTATCGTTGAGCCGCTTGAAATGGTCGATGTCCATCAGGATAACCGACACCATTGTTGGTGGTTGGCCGCCCGCCGCCCACAGCCGGCGCAGCTCGATGTCCAGGTGATGGCGGTTCGCCAGACCGGTGAGGGCATCGCGCTTCGATGCTGCATCGGACTGCGAATGGCGAAGGCGATCCCGCAGGGAAAATAGATAGGCGCGCCGCAAATCGCGCTCCATCGTGTAGTTGGCAACCAGCGTGATGTACGCGCAGATCGCAATCTGCACCAGGATCATAGCCGCAACCGGACCCGCGATGTAGCTCGCCGACAGGACAACTGCGGCATGGCAAATCACGACAGCCGCGGTCACGGCGCGTGCAAAACGAAACGCCAGCCGGTGCAGCGATACGTTGGCATAAAGCAGCGTCGGAATAATAACGTACTGGTAGTGTGCAGCGCTTTCGCTCGTCGTGACCGAAAAGCCGTAGTCAATCTGCAGAAAAATGAACAGCGGCACGCTGGCCGCCACGCATTCGCGAACGAAGGGACGTGGGCGCCTGGTCATCACCCAGGCCGCAAAGAGCATCCATGGAGTGACCAGACAGAGATGAAGCAACGTAGCAACGCGAAATACGTCGGGGACGAGCAGCCAATCGGCGATCAAGAAGAAATTGTAGAGGACGGCAGAAACAAGGAGACCTACTCTAAGTCGCGCGCACCGCCGCTCCTGCGTATCTTCCTCGAACTGTCGTTCCAATGCGGCCGGGAATACGATCGTGCGCCTCCGCTGACCCATGAGAGCTTCGACTGTTTCGAGTGTGACTGACAAATCGGCAACCCTGTTTGCTTTGCAGGGTCTCAGTATGCAGTCCCGATGCTTTCCAAGGAATTTCGGAACGAGGTTAACTGGTCGCTTACGTCGATAAAATGCGGCCGTCTGACAGAAACGGTAACCGCGGGGCATTTCGCGAACAGCCGAAGATATTATCGTCCGATCAAAGGCGAGCTTCTGCACACGGCGCTGCAAACAGCGATCGCCGGACACCGCAGGACTTGTCTCGATGCTCGTTTACGAGTTCACGACCTGGAGGTGGGCGCTGCGCCGGCCGCGCCAGACGACAAGATTCCTTCGAATAGCGGCTGCGCGAACAACCGCACCGCATTCTCGTGCGCGATGTCCGGCACCCAGCGCTCGAGTTCTGACGCCGCATTGATCATGCCCGCGACCTGCTGTGCGGCGATCCCGGAGTCGAGTGGCGGGATTGTTCCTTCGAGCATTCCCTCGACGATGAAGATGCTGAACTTTTCGGTGAGACGATCGAATCGGCGCTGCGAATCCGTTCGCAATTCTGGCGGCAGCGCGTTCCACGCCGTCGTGCGCACCAGCGGTCCCTGCTCCGAAATCTGGAACCGCACCAGCACGCGCGCCGCCGCCGACAGCCGGTCCCACCCAGAATCCATCCGCTCCATGGCGAGCATCTGCGTGTGACGGATCACGTCAAAGGTTCGCTCGAAGCAGGCAGCGACCAACTCCTCCTTGCTCGAATAATGGTGGTAGAATGATCCTTTGGTGAGATTCAACCGCGCTGCGATCTGCTCGACCGATGCGCCGCGATAGCCTTGGTCGTTCACAAGCGCGGTCGCCGCCCGCAGAAATGCCTCGGGAACAGCCCGCTCGCCGGTAGCAGGCTGCGGCCAGCCCAGTTCCGGAACTGGACGTTCCACCCATTGGCCCTGCTCGCGCGCCAGCCCGCCAATGACGACGTCGCCCATGCGACCGGCGGCATGGAGATAGTCGTCCGGCTCGAAACGCCCGATCCATTTGCGTATCCAGCTAACCAGCGACAACAGCAGATGCGCTCGCGCGTTGCGCGCTTGGCGGTCGGTCCCTTCCTTGGGCAGCAGGCGGCGGACGCTGCGGTACATTTCGGTATAGGCGGCGAACACGTCATTGACCAGCGGCGGGCGCAGAGTCCGGATGTCGTTGAAATTGACGAGGTCGTCGCGCCTGCCTGCAGCGATATCGGCCAACAGCGCGGCCTGGCCGCTAATGAGCGCACGGATGCGCGCCTCCGGGCTGGAGGCTGTGAGCGCCTCCGCCGCAAGGCCCTGCATCGTCTCGATCGCGCGCAGAAGGCAGGCGGCTACCAGATCCTCCTTGCGCCGATAGTAATAGGTGACGCTGTTGGTCAGCAGATCGACACTGCCCGCGACATCGGCGAGCGTCGCGCCCTTCAGCCCATACTTGTTGAACTGGCGTGCGGCCGCGTCGAGGATCGCTGCGCGCTTGGCAATGAACCGGTGCGTCTGCGCGGGTTTGCCATTCTGACGCGATGTACCCCGCGAAATCTTCGCAAGCGTCATGCGTTCGCTTCCTGAAGGTGACAGGCGACCGCCTGGCCGTCGCCGAGGTCACGCAACTGCGGAACCTCGGCCCGGCAGCGCGCGAAAGCGTGCGGGCACCGGGTATGGAAACGGCACCCCGACGGCGGGTTTGTCGCGCTCGGCACCTCTCCGGATACGATCACGCGGCGACGGCTGGCTTCGACGACCGGATCGGCGACCGGCACCGCCGCGAGCAGCGCCTGGGTGTAGGGATGCTGAGGCGACCTGTAGAGCGTGTCCCGCTTGGCTATTTCGACGATACGGCCGAGATACATTACCGCTATCCGGTCGCTTACGTGACGCACCACCGCGAGATCATGCGCGATGAACAGATAGGCCAGCCCGAGCCGCTGCTGGAGTTCAACAAAGACGTTGACTACCTGCGCCTGAATCGACACGTCGAGCGCGGAGACAGGTTCGTCGCAGACAATGAGACTGGGCTCAAGCGCCAGCGCGCGCGCGATGCCGATCCGCTGTCGCTGACCGCCGGAGAATTCGTGCGGATAGCGATCGGCCATGTCAGGCAGCAGGCCGACGGTCCGCATCAACGATGCGATCTTGTCCTGATAAGCGCCGCTGTCGTCGGCAAGCCCGTGCACAACCAGCGGCTCGCCGATGATGTCGCGCACCTTCATGCGCGGATTGAGCGAACCGTACGGGTCCTGGTAAACCATCTGCATGCGCTGGCGCAGCGGCCGCATCTGCTTCTTGCCATAGCAAGTGATGTCCTGTCCTTCGAACTCGATGCGGCCGGCGGTGGGCGCAAGCATCCGCATGATGGCAAGACCGGTGGTCGACTTTCCGCATCCGCTTTCGCCAACAAGCCCGAGCGTCTCGCCGCGCGCAAGCGTCAGCGACACGCCGTCGACCGCGTGGACCGCTCCGACTTTCCTGCGAAACATCGCGCCGGTCTTCACGGGGAAATGGACCTTCAGGTCGTCCACACGCAGCAGCAGCTCGGGCATCGATCAACTCTCCAAAATGCAGGCGACCTGATGCTGTGAGCCGACGTCGTGCAAGGGCGGACGTGTTTGCCGGCAGGCGTCGATCGCATGCTGGCAGCGCGGCGCGAAGGCGCAGCCGGCCGGCAGCGCCGCAAGGTTTGGCGGCTGCCCCTCGATTGGCACCAGCCTCTTGCCTGTGTCCCCGTCGAGGCGCGGCACCGAGGCCATCAGGCCGCGGGTATAGGGATGACGCGGACGCGCGTATAGCTCCCGCGCCGGCGCCGACTCGACGACCCTGCCCGCATACATCACGACGACACGGTCGGCATATCGCGCGACGACGCCGAGATCATGCGTGATCAGGATCAGCGCCGACCGTGCGCTCTGCGCGAGGTCCTTGAGCAGATCAAGGATCTGCGCCTGAACGGTGACGTCAAGCGCCGTGGTCGGCTCGTCGGCGATGATCAGTTGCGGCTCGCAGGCGAGCGCCATCGCGATCATCGCACGCTGACGCATCCCGCCCGAGAACTGGTGCGGATAGGCGCTGATCCGCGAAGCAGGATCCGGCATCCTCACCCGCCCGAGCAGATCGCGTGCCATACCAAGCGCCGCCGCCCACGGCGTCCGGCGGTGCTGGTTGATTGGCTCGCCCACCTGCATCCCGATCGTCAGCACCGGGTTGAGCGAACTCATCGGCTCCTGGAAGATCATGGCGATGCGGTTACCGCGCACGTTCCTGATCTCGGCGTCAGATAATTTCAGAAGGTCCCGACCGTCGAACAGGATCTGTCCACCTTCGATCACGCCGGGCGGATCCGGGATCAAGCGCAGGATCGATAGCGCCGTCACGCTCTTGCCCGAACCCGACTCGCCGACGATCGCCAGGGTTTCTCCGGCGCCGACGTCGAACGAGACGTGATCGACGGCCGTGACCGTGCCGCGCCCGATCCGAAACCTCGTCACGAGGTCGCGGACGCTGAGCAGCGGCACCGTCTGCGCGGCGCGCTCCATGCTGTAAGGCTGAGGTGTCAGGGGCGCGTTCAATGGCCCAGCTTCTTCTTCATATCCTGGTCGACCCAGATACGTGCATAGATCGGCCCGGGCCGGGACGCGCCCGCGCGCAGCTCGCCGCCATAGTTCTTTACCCAGGGCCACCACGCTGTGAAGATGTACGGCGTTGGAAGCCAGACATAGGGTGCCTTGTCCAGGATCTCCCGTGTCATGTCCTTCAGCAGAGCCTGACGTTTGCCTTCATCGCGCTCAAGATATACGGCCTCCATTTTCTTGTCGTATTCGCGATCCGTCCACTGCGATGGATTCCAGACCTGCCCGGTGACGAAGCTCTTGCGGATGGACGTCGTCGGGTTGGTGTGTCCATTGTTCATCATGTATCCCGGCGTATTGGTCTTGGTTGTCATCGCCGAGAGATACGCGCCGTATTCCATTGGCTGGATCTCGATCTTGACGCCGACCTGCTCGAAATAGGAGGCCAGCAGCGGCAGCAAGTCCATGTGATCCGTCGCGCAGGTGCACACCTGTACCTTGAATGTGAAGCCCTTCGGCACGCCGGCTTCGGCCAGCAGCTTCTTCGCCTTCTCGGGATTGTACGTGAACAGCTCCTTGACGGAGTCCGGCATCGCCTCGAGCGGCTCGAAGTAGCCCACGAAGTCGGGGTGCTGTGGATAGGCAAACAGTTCGGCGTTACCCCCGTAATATTCCTTCACGATCTCCTGCTTGTTGACCGCGAAGTTGAGTGCGCGCCGAACTCGAATGTCGTCGAACGGCTTGGTATCGACACGGAGCGCGATAAACTGGCCGAGCATCGAAAGCCATTTCGACCACTGCAGTTGCGGCGCGTTCTTCTTCAACTCTTCGACCGCGGACCAGCGAATGTTCTCCATTATATCAAGCTTACCGGTGCGCAATGCCGTCAGCGCCGTCGCCTCGTCCTTGATGGTCCGAAAAACGATTTTGTCCACGAGCGGGAGCTTGGTCTCGACGCCGCCGATCTTCTCGGTATCCCAGTAGATCGGGTTCTTGACGTAGGTGTTCGAGTTGCCCTGCACGAAATCGGCAAGCTGAAACGGCCCGGTGCCGTTGACATTCTTCCAGTTACCGGCGCCGGCGTCCGCGACCTCTTTCGGCATGATGCCGGAGTAGTACCCCCAGCCGAAACGATAGTCCCATTCGGCGTTGTATTCCTTGAAGGTGAACAACACCGTGTGCTTGCCGGTCGCCTCGACCTTCTCGACGTGGTCGAAGTAACCGGAAATCTTCTTGGAGCTCTTGTTCTGGCGGTCGAAGGAGAACACGACGTCATCGGCAACGAGTTCGCGCGCCGCCATGACCCCGGACTTTTCCGGGAACATCACGCCCTTGCGCAAGGTGACTTCAAGGCGCAACGGGTCCTGCCATTTCCAGCTCTCGGCAAGTTCGCCACGCATCGCGTCCGACGGAATCCAGGCTTCTGCGTAGAATGGATGCTTGCCGCCGAGCCGTCGGGCCTTGGTCAAATCGGCCGCGAACAGTTGCTCGTAAATCTGGCCGGCGTCGTGGTTCTGCTTCCAGTTCCAGTCCGCGAGATCCCAGGACAGCGCCGAGAGTGTGTAGAAGACGGTGGCGATTTCAAGCGAGCCGCCTGATTTAGGTGGCGGCTGCTCGGTTTGCGCCAGAGCCGGGGCTGCCAGCGACACCGCGGCAGCGAAACAGGTGGCGGCAAGCCAGCGTGGAGCACGAGTAACGAACATGACTTCCTCCTTCGTTCTATTAATTTATCCAAGCAAATTCATCTCGAACCGCGCATGCGCGGATCGAGCAGGTCACGTAAGGCATCTCCGAACATGTTGGTCGCATAAACGACGATCGTCAGGCACAGGCCCGGCGCCAACGCGAGCCATGGTCCCTGGAACATGAAAGTACGGCCTGATCCCGACAGCATTCCGCCCCAGGTCGGGGTCGGCGGTGGCACTCCGAGGCCGAGAAAGGAGAGGCTCGACTCGGCGAGGATGACGGTACCGACCCGTGTCGTAAGCAGAACGATGATCGGCGGCATGATGTTCGGCAGAATGTGCCGCCACAGGATGCGCTTTGTCGAGGCGCCAATCGATTGCGCGGCATGCACGTACATATTCTCGCGTACCGACACTACGGCGGAGCGGATGATGCGCGAGCCGGCAATGCCCAACAGAAACCCGAGCGTGAAGATGATCTGCGGCAGGCCCGGACCGAGAACCGAAACGACAACCAGCAGTATGATGAGATCCGGGAAGCTCATCCAGGCATCGACAAAGCGCTGCGTGACGAGATCGACCTTGCCGCTGAGATAACCGGTCAGAATGCCGATGACGACAGAGACGACTGTCGCCAACGTCGCGGCCGTAAACGCGATGATCACCGAGATCTGTGCGCCATAAAGGCAGCGCGACAGCATGTCGCGGCCGAGGTTGTCGGTTCCGAACGGATAGGCCCACGAGGGCGGCAGCAGACGATTGCGCGGGCTGATCTGGTTCATGCCGTAAGGCGCGAGAAAATCCGCGAATATTCCGCAAAGAAGGAAAAGAATGAAGATCACGCCGCCGGCGGCCCCGAGCGGCTTCTCCCGGAACAGGCGAACCAGAAAATGGATAACGCCGCTGCGCTCTCTGCTGGCCGGGACGACCGGGATATCGGTAACCAGCGTCATCAGCGATATCTCACCTTGGGATCGAGCAGGCCGTAACTCAAATCCACCGCGAGATTGATCAGCATCACGCTGAAACCAATCACCAGGCTCACACCCGTGATGATCGGGTAGTCGCGCTGGCTGATGGAATCGAGCAGCAACAGCCCCATGCCGGGAATGACGAAGATCTGCTCGACGATTACGGCGCCGCCGATCAGGATCGGTGCCTGTAGGCCGATCAGCGTGACCACCGGGATCAGCGCGTTGCGCAGCGCATGGCGGACCACCACGAGTTTTTCCGGGAGACCCTTTGCCCAGGCGGTGCGGATGTAGTCCTGCCGCAGCACCTCCAGCATCATGGTGCGCGTCAGGCGCATGGTGATCGCCGAGAGCGCCGTGCCGAGGATGACGGCAGGGAGGATCATCTGCCGCAGGTTTTGCAACGGGTCGTCAGTGAACGCGACAAACTTCACTTCCGGCGACCAGCCCCACCAGATCGACGGAAAGACCATGACCATCGTGCCCATCCAGAAGCTCGGCACGGCAAGCATCAGGATCGAGAACGAGCGTGTGACGTAATCGCCGGCAGTGTCCTGCCGGATGGCCGAGTAGATTCCAATCGGAATGGCAATTAGCAGGGCTACGATCAGCGCCATCAGACCGAGCTGGAAAGTGATTGGCAGGCGCGCCCGCAGAAGCTCGGCCACCGGAGTATTCTGCCAGAGCGAGCGGCCAAGATCGCCGTGCAGAAGGATGCTGCCGATCCAACGGAAATATTGCTCCCACATCGGTCGGTCGAGACCCAGGGTTTGGATCAGTTGGTCGCGCGACAGCTTGTCGGCACCGACATCGTTCTGGGAGAGCATCATGTCGATGATGCTGCCCGGCACCAGCCGCACGATGACGAAAACAATCAGGCTGGCAAACAGCAACGTCGGTACCAGCGCTAGCAAGCGGCGCACGACGTAGCTGCGCATGACGCTACCCGCGAATTTTCGTGGGGCGCGCGGGCGCCGGAAGCTCGAAAACCACTGCCCAGGGCTTCAAGGCGTCCTCCTCCTTGTGTTGCTGACGACTTCAACCGGTCGTCTTGTCTGCAGGCTCGCCGTACCCTGTTTTCGAGAAGAAACATGGCCTGCGAGCGGGAACTGCATGAGCATAGCATTCCGCCTCTCGCTTGCAAGAGGTATCAATCAACCGGGCCCGTTCACTTTGGATGAAAGAGGACGTTTTGTTCCATACTCAATTCATGAAACTGGGCGAAGCTACGCGTTCTTGGCCAGCGCGGAACGAGGCCGAGCTTCTTCCTCCTGCCACCTCATCGGCTCGGCAGTTCCACGACAGCGGCGCCAATTGCGTAAGTGAAAGTGTGAACCAGACTTCCGACTGGGCCTTATGGGTCATGTTTGGCTAGACGTTGATGGGCTCCGCGGCCGCCAACAGGGTGGCATTGCCGCCGGCTGCCGTCGTGTCGACACACACGGCGCGCTCGTGCACGTAGGCATTTGGGCTGATCACTTCCGACACCAATGGCACAATCGGACCGGAACGTCGTGCCAGCGCACGGCGTATGGCGCGCAGCGTGTCGACGTCGGCCGAGATCGCGACCACCTCGACGCTGAGTTGAACCAGATCGCCGGCATCCACCGTGCCGTTGATGGCGCGGATTGGCAGGCCCTTGTCCAAAAGCGGCAACAGGCATGCTTGCGCGCGCGGCGCGACCGCCAGCACCGCATTGCCGGCCGCGAGAGCCTGGACGGATTGAGCCAGAACGGCTGCCTCATCCAGTCCCAGGCACAAGACGCGGCCGCGTGGCGCGCGCAGCAGCGTGTTGGCTTCGCCGGTCGGTCCCGGCAGGTCCACCGGACCGAAGTCGATTGCCGCTGCTGCGGTGATGGCTTCGGCGCCCTTTCCACGCAGGTGCTTTCTCAGCACCGCGAGGCGATCGGGCCTTGTCGACCAGCCGCCGAGCGTCGCATCAGGCATGTGTTCGGCGAGCGTAGACGCTGACACGACCGGGGCTTCGGCGGCGTTGACCGCCGTCGTCAGACCTTTGCGGAAACGGCGCAAATATTGCGGTCCACCTGCCTTGGGACCGGTGCCTGACAGCCCCTCACCCCCAAACGGCTGTGAACCCACCACGGCACCGATCTGGTTGCGATTAACGTAGATGTTGCCTGCGTGGATACTTTCAACAAGGTGCTTTACGCGCGCCTCGATGCGCGTGTGCAGTCCGAAGGTCAGGCCATACTGTTTCGCATTGATCTCCGCGATGACGCTGTCGATCATGTCAGCCTCAAAGGTGGCGACATGCAGGATCGGGCCGAACATCTCATGTTCCATCTCGGTAATGCCGGAAACGCGAAAAATGTGCGGCCCGACAAAGCAGCCCTCTCGCGGCGCATCGAGTTTGGCGATCAGGCGGCCTTTTTTCTCCATCTCCGCGCAATAGGCCTTGAGTGCTCCGCGCGCCTCGTCGTCGATGACCGGACCGAGATCGGTCGAGATCAGCCAGGGATCGCCGATCCTCAGCATGGCGAGCGCCCCCTTCAGCATCTCCAGCGTTTTTTGTTCCACATCCTTTTGGACATAGAGGATTCGCAGCGCCGAGCAGCGCTGGCCGGCACTCTGGAAAGCCGAGGCAAGGATGTCACGCACCGCCTGTTCGGGCAGCGCGGTTGAATCGACGATCATGGCGTTGAGCCCGCCGGTCTCGGCGATCAGCATCGCGTCTGGCTCAGCCGTCGCCGCGATCTGCTGTTCGATCAAGCGCGCCACCTCCATGGAGCCGGTGAAGCAGACGCCGTCGATTCGTGGATCGGCCGTCAGCGCTGCGCCGACCGACCCGTCGCCGGTCAGCAACTGCAGCACGTCCTTTGGAATCCCCGCCTGGTGCAGCAACTCGACGGCGCGCGCAGCGATCAGCGGCGTCTGCTCGGCCGGCTTGGCGACGACCGTATTGCCGGTGACAAGGGCCGCTGCGATCTGACCGGTGAAGATCGCCAGCGGAAAATTCCACGGCGAGATGCAGACGATCAGGCCGCGCGCGCCTGTATCGTGCTCGGCGTTGGCCGCCTGCCCGGCATAGTAACGCAGGAAATCGACCGCCTCGCGCACTTCCGATACGGCATCGCCAAGAGTCTTGCCGGCCTCGCGAGCGCACAGCGCGAAAAACTCTGCCGCGTTCTGCTCGTATAGATCCGCCGCCTTCACCAGCATGTCGGCGCGCATGCCGACCGACGTTTGCTCCCAGCCGGTCCGTGCCCTGACCCCGGCATCGACCGCTCTGGCCACATCGGCCGCTGGCGCGTCGACAACTTCGCCAACGCTCTCGTCGGGCCGGGCGGGATTGAGCACGCTGCGTGCCCTGCCGCCAAGGAAACTGGCAGCGACGATCGGGCCTGCGTTCCAAAGATGCGGCGCCGCGAACGGCTTCGTTTCGGCATCGATTCGCGCGAGCGTGACGGGATCGGCGAGGTCGAATCCCCTGGAGTTGCGGCGTCCGGCTCCAAAAATGCGCGCCGGAGGGGGGATCGCCGGATTGGCGGCCGGGCCCTGCGTCATGACGCTCTCGAATGGATCATGCACGATATCTTCCGCTTCAATCGTCTTGTTGACGATCTGGTGCACGAAGGAGGAGTTCGCGCCATTCTCGAGCAGGCGGCGAACGAGATAGGCGAGCAGTTCGGAATGCGCGCCCACCGGCGCATAGATCCGGCAGCGTGTGCCCTCGGTCGCTCTTGCCGCCTCGTGCAGCGCTTCGCCCATGCCGTGCAGCCGCTGGAATTCAAAGCTCTCTCTATCTCCCGCCATCGCCAGAATAGCTGCAACGGTGTGCGCGTTGTGCGTGGCGAACTGCGGATAGATGCGGCCGGTCATGCCAAGCAGCTTTTTCGCGCAGGCAATATAGGAGACGTCGGTGTTCGGCTTACGCGTGAACACCGGGTAGCCGTCGAGCCCCAGCACTTGAGCGCGCTTGATTTCGGTGTCCCAATAGGCGCCCTTGACGAGGCGAACCATGATCCGGCGGTCGAGGCATTCGGCAAGCGCGTAGAGCCAGTCGATGACAAAAGCCGCGCGCGGTCCATAGGCCTGAACCACGACCCCCATTCCCTTCCAGCCGGCAAGCCGAGAATCCGACAGGACCTGCTCGATGATGCCAAGGGAAAGGTCGAGCCGGTCGGATTCCTCGGCATCGATGTTAAGGCCTATGCGCGCGTCACGCGCAGCGAGCGCCAGCGACAGCACGCGCTGGACGATGACCGGAAGCATCGTGTCCTTCTGGCCCACCTCGTAACGAGGATGCAGCGCGGATAGCTTCACCGAGATTCCATGATTGCGGTCGCTGTCGACATTATCAGCGGCAGCCCCGATCGAAGCGATCGCGTCGGCATAAGCGCGATGGTAGCGCAGCGCGTCGCGCTCGGTCCGCGCCGCCTCGCCGAGCATGTCAAAGGAATAGAGATAGCCTTTTCGCGTGACATCACGCCCGGCGCGCATCGCCTCGTCGATGGTACGGCCGAGCACGAACTGCTCGCCCATTTCCCGCATCGCTGCCGACATGGCTTTGCGGATCACCGGCTCTCCCAGTCGCCTTATCACGCCGCGCAGGGTACCTTCGATGCCGCTGTCGCTGTCGTCGAGTACCTCGCCAGTCAGCATGAGCGCCCATGTCGAGGCGTTGACAAAGACCGAGCTTGAGCTCCCGGAATGGGACGACCAATCGTGCGGCGCGATCTTGTCATGGATCAGGTCGTCCATGGTTTGTGCATCGGGTATGCGCAGCAGCGCCTCCGCCAGGCACATCAGGGCCACGCCTTCCTGCGTCGACAGCCCGTATTCGGCAAGAAACGCCTCCAGCATCTGAACATTGGCCTGGCCGCGCACGGTGCGCACAAGATCGATCGCCCGCGTCGAGATCGCAGCACGTTGTTGAGCCGAAAGGCCGGCGAGCGCGACAAGGCGCTGCACGGCTTCGGCCTCATCGGCAAGCGCATTGGCGCGAATTTCCGCACGTATCCTGTCGAGCGGGGACGAATGCATGGCGGCGTCACTCATTGACATCGATGCCTGCCGATAAGATCCTCGATTGAGGCGGCCCCTGACAAGGCCATCACCGTATCGAGTTCGTGGCGCAGAATTTCGATGATCCGACTGGCGCCCGCAGCCCCGCCACTTGCGACACCGTGAAGCGCGGCGCGCCCAATGAGCACGCCCTTGGCGCCGAGTGGAAGGTATTTCGCCATGTCGCTGCCTCGACGAACGCCGCTGTCGGCCAGCACGGTCGTCCGTTCACCTATTTGTTCGGCGATTCTCTCGATGACGCAAGTGGTGCGTATTCAGAAGCTCAACTGAACCTTCATGGATCGACTGCGATCTCCCGCGATCTCGAAGGCGTGTATCGCCTCGTCCAGTCCAAAGACGCCGGTCAGCAGCGGGGTCAGATCCACTCTCCTCTGGTTGATGAGGTCGACGGCCAAGCCAAACTCCTCATGGAAACGAAAGGTCCCGCGCATTTCGATCTCCTTGGCCACCACCATGTTCTGCGGGATCGAAACATCCCCGCCGAGGCCGAGCTGAACCAGGATGCCGCGCGGCTTGAGTACCTCGAGCCCCGAGCGAACGGCCCGTTCGTTGCCGGACGCTTCGAAATGGATATCGAAATAGCCTTTGTTGGCAGAATAGACGCCGAGCTGATCGGGGTCATCAGCGACATTGATCGTTCGATCCGCGCCGAGCCGGAGCACCTTCTCCAGAACTGCGGCCACGACATCAGTCGCGACGATTTCCCGAGCGCCGTGGAGACGCGCAGCCATGATCGTCAAAGCGCCGATTGGACCGCATCCCGTCACGAGAACCCGTTTGCCGAGCAACGATCCGGCACGGTTGACGGCATGCAGCACGACCGCGAACGGCTCCGCAAAGGCAGCTTCGTTGATCGAGACACCGTCGGCGACCTTGTGGCATTGCCAGGCTTCAGCGACGAGACGCTGACGAAACGCTCCTTGTATATGCGGCATCGGCATCGCGCTGCCGTAAAAGCGCATGTTCAGGCACTGGTTCTGCTGGCCCTTCAAGCAATAGATGCAAGCGTTGCAAGGCCGGCTCGGAGAAACGGCGACGCGGTCGCCGATCGCGAGCCCGGATACGGCGGCACCCAGCGCCTTGATGGTCCCGGCAACCTCGTGACCGAGGATCATCGGCTCGCGCACTCGCACCGCGCCGAAACCGCCATGGTTGAAATAATGCAGATCCGATCCGCAGATACCGCCGGCCTCGACGGCGATCTCGACCTGTCCCGCACCGGGTGCCTCGGGCTCGCGTTCCTCGACCCGAAGATCGCGGGCAGCATGAATGACGACGGCTTTCATTGTTGCACTCCAGATATGGCGGATGCGATCGGGCGGCGATTTATCTCACGCAGTTCAGCGAGGACTTGAAGCGGCGCAAACCTAGAGACTGGTGGTGATCCCACCATCGACATAAAGCGTATGACCGTTGACGAAGGACGAAGCCTTGCCGGAGCGCGTCAGTCGCGTAAGCACATGGACGCTATTTCTGTCGATCTTGTAACGCTGCCATTCTATTCGTGGGTGCATTTCTGCTTTTCGAGAAGGAATTACGAGATCCCCGGCACTGGATAGCGCCTGCACATTGCCTTTACCTCCTCATGCGTCGCTTCGACCGCTGCTGTGTCCTTGGGGTGGCGCAGTGTCTTGACTATCCATTGCGCGATTCTCCCCATATCGTCCTCGCACATCCCGCGCGCGGTGCAGGCTGGCGTGCCGAGGCGCAGCCCACTTGGACGCAAGGGTGGGCGCGTATCGTCCGGGATGACCTGCTTGTTCGTCGTAATGCCAATGATGTCGAGCGCCTCTTCCGCGACCCGCCCGTCTAGATCAAAACTCGTCACGGTATCGATCACGAGCAGATGATTGTCAGTGCCGCCAGTAACCAGTGTCACGCCTTCCGCGAGAAGCGCCGCCGCCAGCGCCTTCGCATTGCGCAGCGTAGCTTGCGCGTACTCGATGAACTCGGGCGCCGCCGCCTTCTTGAACGTGATCGCTGCACCGGCGATGTTGTTCATGTGCGGCCCGCCCTGCAGGCCTGGAAAGACCGCACTGTCGATCTTCTTCGCGTGGGCCGCTTTGCTCAGAATCAGTCCGCCGCGCGATCCGCGCAACGTCTTGTGAGTTGTGGTCGTGACAACATCGAAACCCGAATCGAACGGATTGCGCATGACGTTTGCAGCGACCAGGCCACCGATATGGGAGATGTCAGCCATCGTCAATGCGCCGACTTCATCGGCGACCTCTTTGAACGACGCGTAGTCATAGTCACGTGGATATGACGAATAACCGCAAAGTACGATTTTAGGCCGGGTCGCCTTTGCGACCTCCATAAGCGCGTCGAAGTCGATGGCGCCGCCCTGTTGCGGTGCACTTTTGTAACGTACGAAGTTGAATACCTTGCCCATGTGCGAAACCGGCGCTCCGTGCGTCAAGTGGCCGCCATGCGAAAGGTCCATCGCCAGCACCGTGTCGCCGGGATTTAGAAAGGCGAAATAGCATGCCTGGTTCATCGGCGATCCAGACAACGGCTGCACATTGGCGTGTTCGGCTCTGAAAAGCGCGCACGCGCGATCACGTGCTATGTTCTCGATTATGTCCGTATATTCTTGACCACCGTAATAGCGCCGGCCCGGATATCCCTCTGAATACTTGTTGGTTAAGACCGATCCGAGAGCTGCCAGCACTTCCGGATAGGTGTAATTCTCAGAGGGGATCATCTCGACGCCGTCGGACTGGCGCCGCTCCTCTCCGCGAATAGCATCGGCAATATCTGGATCGAAGGATTGCAGTTGTGCGCGATAAGCGTCCATGGGCGTCTCCCCTCAGGAGATGGACCGACATTCAACGTCGGCCGCCCAGGCGAACGGCTGGTAAATGTCGCGCTCCCCGATGGTGTCCCATCCAAGCTCGCCAGTCACGCGACGCTGCCATATAATCGACAACCGTCACTCTATGCAAGTCTCCAAAAACACAGTCTCCAAAAACACCGCCGCCGATTTCCATCGCCGTCGTCTTCTGATCCTATGCGCAAGTCGCCTCTTGCCGATCTATCGCCTTAGGATTCGAGCGAGACCTTCACGCCCGAGCGCCGTCGAGACCGGTCCCAGCAAGCTGGAGAACCCGATGAACTATGCCTTTACGGTATTCACCCGGCACGACTTGGCCATCAATGAGTAGCAGCTCGAGACCATGCACAAGCGCGCGCAGAGAGATAGCCCCGCAATCGGCAGCTCTGCGTCAGACAGCCGCTTCTCCAGGTTGAATTTCATGATGTCGTAAGAGCGCTTCCGAACTTCGCGCATGGCCGGACTATACCGCGAAACTGCAGGGAAATCTATTATGCCGCCTTCCGGATTATGCCCCGCCAGTCCGCGTCCCTGTGGTCAGGTGCGCAGCGCTGGCGGGCTGTGTCGGCATAATCGGGACTGCATGGCTGCGTCCAGTTACGTAGGCAACCGCGGCTTGGTCGCGCGATACGCGGTCCTCGCTGACATCGTCGACCACCAATTGCTGAGCTTGCACTGCATCTTCAGGAGGGCGTCGCCTTCCTCCGCCATCGCGAAGTATCCGATCATCGGCGCAAGATGGATGTCGGCCAAAGATATGTCGGCACCGCAGAGATACTCCGTGTCAGCAACAAGCCGCTCCAATGCGGCAAGCGCCTCAGGCGCTGCCTCCAAACCCCTTTGAACCTCTGTGAGATCCGATGGCCGCCCAAGGAGAGGTCGAAAGACGCGATGCGAAAATACTTGACGCACCAATGGCCAGTAAACGTAGCTATCAATGATGGAGAGGAACTGGCTGCAGCGGGCGCGATGGCGCAGGTCCGTGGGCTGGAGACAAGGACCAGGGAATGCCTCGTCGACGTAGCGCGTGATCGCGCCGGTCTCGTAGATCTGAAAGTTGTCGTGAACGAGTGTCGGCACGCGTTTGAAGGGGTGAAGCGCCAGATAGCTTTCCGGGACATCGGGAGCGAAGGGATTGACCTCGATCCAGTGGTAGTCCCCTCCCTTTTCTTCGAGTGCGAGACGAGCAATCCAACTGTAAACACTGTATCGGTAACCGTATAGTTCAACAGTCATTGCAGCGCTCCGATTGGATCAAACCGTGCGCCACTGTGATCGATGTCGGGACCACCCGTGTCATACGCGACGGAAAGAAAAAACTGCTCGGCGATGTCGACTTCGCGTCAGCTTCGCAAGTGGTGAGCGCGATCACCCCAGTCCCTGGCGGCGTAGGGCCGATGACGATCATCACCCTCATGCACAACACCCTGATCGCGGCCCATTTTCGGGAGGGCCTCCTAGCACCTCAACTTTGGTAAAAGTCAATTACGGCACACTTAACTTGTGCTTTGTCACCGTACATCACCAAAATTGTGTGATGCGCGGGAAATCTGCGGCGCGTGGCGCCGATGGCGTATTCCGAAGTGGCGCGCCTGACATGATTAGAACCCGTGACCTTTTCCCAAAACGGTCTTGCTCCGGTCCATCCACTCCATAGCAGGACCCGCACCTGCTCCGTCACCCCCGCGTTTCCCAGAAAAGCAAGCCCGTCCCGGCGGTTAGACCGGGACGGTGAGCGAGTTATAACGAAACTGGTTGCGGGGACAGGATTTGAACCTGTGACCTTCAGGTTATGAGGGTGACTTTGGGCGTTCTAACTCTTTGATGTCGCTAAATTTATTGACTGCATGTGACCCTGGTGTGCCGTTCGCGCCAGCGGGGCCCCCGGACACAACGCGGCGGTTTGGCGTCCACTTGCCTTGTGGGATACAGTCGATTGGCTCGTGGGAGGGCGTAACATCGATGGTTTTCCAGGGAGGATTCAATGCGCTTGATTTCTTTCTCGGTTACAATTTCACTCGCACTCTTATCGTCGGCAACTTTAGCTCAGCAGCAGACACCGGAATCGATAGGGTCGCCTCCACCGCTTCCCGGACCGCCGCCTCGGACAGATCCCCCAGCGACGAAGCCCGCAGCTCCCACGCCTCAGGGCTACACCGGGGCCTACGCGCCCCCGGGTACACCTCCGACCCCATACTCCACTGGCCCATTGCCGCCGGAGGATACAGGGACAGGCTTGAACGTAGTTGCCGCCGATGGCTCTACAAAGACAGTTAAAGCGGTTCCCTGCAGTACTGCTGCCCGCGAGACTGATGGAACTACTACCTGCGTCGGGCTTCCGGATTCGTTCCGGAAAGTTGCCCGTACGCACACGCGCAACAGAGATTGTAAATGTTTATGAGCGGAGCGGATTCAAAATCAGGAGATTGCTTCTACTATGGCCTGTGGTTGTGGGCGGGCTTCTTGCATTGGGGGAAACCGTTGAACCCATCCGCCGCCTGGTCGAGATCGGGCTGAAGGGAAAGAAGTGAGCCGCTAAATGTTTGCAATCATAATGATCGTGATGGGGCTCGTGATCAACGCAAGTCGGCGTTCAATCTCGGGGATGCCGATAAAATACGGCCGCTAAAGGCAAGTCCTTCCATGCGGGCGTTCATTGTCGCTATCATCGTGTTCGGTCTGACATTCGGAATAAGTATTCTCGTGCTGTTCAGGTATGGCATGAGCGATAATCAAACACTCCCTCCAAGCACAGCAGCCGAAAACACGCTCAAGGTCGGAACGCTGATCGCATTCGCTATCGCCGCATCGCATTGGATGGAGCTGCCGCTGCCCGGATGGTGATGCGCTGGCTCGCTCGCACGCATCGGGGTGCTGCGTGCTTTGAACCGCCACGTCGAACGGGTGCTCAACCCCGACCGGAAAGATCATCATTGGGGACGACGGAAGCTGGCAAGGGATCGATGAGGGAAGCGGTCTCCGCCCTGGGCCGCCAGATCACGGTTGGGACGCAGAATGAGGGTTTCAGAATCAAACATGTTTCGTGAATATTAACTCTCAAACTTCAGGCCGGTTGCCCGGCATGAGGGGGTCGGGGCCGTCAGGCGCGTTGCAGCCGCACGAAACCAATTCCTAAGCAGGTTCAGATATGTAAGAGTTGAACCCTAGAGAACCTCACATGCCGAAGGCTTTCATAAACGGAGAACTGCTTCGCTGGGCGCGCGAACGTGCTGCCATGCCTCCGGAAGAACTCGCCAAAAAAATCGGGCAAAAACCTGATCGTCTAGTCGAATGGGAGTCCGGGCAAGGAGCAGCCGACATTCAAGCAAGCGGTACGACTGGCCAGCGTAACTCATGTGCCCTTCGGGTATCTGTTCCTTCCAGAACCTCCAGTCGAAGAGTTGCCTCTCCCAGATTTGCGCACACTTGGAAGTGAACCGACAAAATCGTTAGACCTGAACACTCGAGACCTTGTGGAAGATGTTCTCTACAAGCATAGCTGGTTTGTCGATTATCTAAACGATCTGGGCCGTGAGCCGCTTCCCTTCGTTGGGAAATTTAAGGCTTCGGACAAAGCGACCGAAGTCGCTCATGATATTCGCGAAAGACTCGGCCTCGCTGACGCGGCAAGACAGTCCCGCAATTGAGAGGCTTTCGTTCGTCTGCTGATCGACAAAGCCGAGGATGCAGGGGTCTGGGTTATGCGGACTGGTATTGTCGGCAGTAACACTCACCGCCCGTTAAGCGTTCAACAGTTCCGTGGGTTCGCGATTAGCAATCCGATTGCTCCCCTCATCTTCATTAACGGCAAGGACGCACTAGCGGCGCAGATTTTCACCTTTGCTCATGAGATTGCGCACATTTGGTTGGGATCGACTGGCATCTCGAATGTGCAAATCGGCCGCAGAGACTACGGCACAGATCGTGCCACGGAAATCGCTTGCAATAAGCTGCTGAGGTCCTGGTTCCTGAAAATGAGTTCAACGACCAATGGTCCAGTGCTCGATCGGACAATTATGACTTCTTATCTCAGTTCTTCAAAGTAAGCCGTATCGTCATCGCAAGGCGCGCCCTCGACTTTCGTAAAATCTCCGACTCGGACTACGCGCAGTTCTTCAGACGAGAAGAAACGTCGTGGGACGAGGAGCGTCGTCGTCGCGACGACGACGAGTCCGGAGGAAATTTCTACAATACCCTCCCTTTGCGAAACGGTGCGCGCTTCACCAACGCTGTCATTTCTCGCGCGATTGCAGGTGAAACGCTTCTACGAGACGCTGGCACACTGCTCAATATGCAGCCTGCTTCCGTTATTCGATATCACAAGAAAGCCGCGTCGAAATGAAATACTTGTTCGATGCGAACGTCTTCATAGAAGCAAAAAATCGCTATTATGCGTTTGATATTTGCCCGGGTTTTTGGGATTGGATGGACCACGTAGCGAAGGCAGACGCTGGCAGCATAGTTCCGATCTGCGACGAGTTGCGAAAAGGCAAGGACGAACTCGCGGAATGGGCAAATGCGCGCCGTTTGATGCCTTGGTTCTTGAAGATCGATGATCCTGAGACCCAAAAGATGCTTCAGTCCATCGCAGCCTATGTGAATGGAGCTGACTACAAGGCCGAGGCCAAGGCTAAATTCTTATCCGGCGCTGATCCCTGGCTAATTGCAAAAGCCCAAGTCATTAGTGCCAAAGTAGTCACGCATGAATTGTCGAGCCCCGACTCGAAAAAGCGAGTACCAATACCGGACATCTGCAATCAATTTGGCGTGCAGTGCGTGCCTCCTTATGATGCGCTTCGATCGATGTCTGCCTCTTTCACCTTCAAAACCCCGTAGCGCCGCATTAGCGCGAACGTCCACAGCGGCGCGCGGTTGATACCTATCAACCCTTCACGCCGCGCGCCTCACGAGCGTCAGGACACGCTGAAGGCGTAGCGGCACACATTGACGATCCCGGCATGGGTCACCGTCGACCACACCGCCCCCGATAGTCGTGCCGTCATTCGGATGGTTCAGGCTGCTTTCCGAACCGAGCGTGATGACCAAGCGCGGCACACATGCCGCACGTCAGCAATTCCTCGATGCGCCACCATTCCCGCCGATCATTCCATCGTTCGGTTGGTTTCGGCCGTTGAGCGAACCGGTGCGGACACGGCGCATGCCGCCGTCGCGGCAGCAATTCCTCGCCGCGCCGCCGATGGAGATCGGCGGCTCCTCGGGGAGCACCGGCGGCTCCTCGGGGAGCGCCTTTAACGGGCCGACCTCCGCCGAGATCGGCATCGCGATCCCGCGCAACATGCGCGTTGGCATCGGCATCGTCGTTAGTTCGTGAGCTGGGCCAGCCGAGCGCGGCCTTTGCCGCAACGCAGCTCAGCGCAAAGCTCACCGGGTTGCTCGTCGAACGCAAGGAGCAAGGCCAGCCGGGCGACTTCGCAGGTCTGCAGAGTGCTGCAGAAGTGCTGGCTGTTGTCCAGGCCCAGCTAGGCGACGAGACAGCCGCGCTACTGTCGGCCGCGTTGGAGCGACGCGAGGCGAGCGAGGCGGAGACAAACCTTTCAGAAACTAAAGAGTTTACCACGCGCGACCCGGACGAGACGCTCAACTGACCGATTGCAAATCATCCAAACGTCCGTCGGATCATTTGCAAAAATGCGTAGGAAGCCCGCCCATGCGTTTCGCATGCTGCCCGCTGTCCAACACCGGACGTGAGCCCGCGCGCAATGCTACAGCCCGCGCTCGGCCCGTGCGTAGTGCGGCAAGCCGGACCATCACGCTGACGTCAAGCCTGTTCAATTTTAGTCATCTCGGCGTCGGCGCTTGCGATTCGCTCCAGCCGGCTGGCAAAATCGCGAAGCGTGTCGGCGGTTACTGGGACCCTGACCGGTTTCCCATAGGCCGCGTCGGCAAGCCGGCGAAGCTCCCCCGCGATCAGTCGAAGGCTATCATCCTTCCTGTCCATGGTTGACGCTCCCGTGTTTTATTGACGGACAATATTTGACTCATTCCGAGAGCCGAAAAGCAAATGATATTGCTCTGGATGGTAAAGAATTGTGGCTAATCAT
>Ga0137409_10001770_pt1 | contig 23297 bp, 32 predicted proteins | sample CZODoug1_16funga_FD_122059 | JGI IMG/M metagenome (GOLD analysis project Ga0137409, IMG submission 122059) | Vadose zone soil fungal communities from Angelo Coast Range Reserve, California, USA - CZODoug1_16fungal (Hybrid Assembly) | ecosystem: Environmental > Terrestrial > Soil > Vadose zone...
GCCTGGCACCTGGGCGAAGCTCGCCGACGACTTCATCGCGATCGAGTCGTACCGGATGAGCCCCGGCCAGGGGTTCGACGCCGACGGCAACCAGCCGCGTTCGGCCTTCCGCGCGCTCGATGTCGGCGGCGTACCGATTTACGTGGACCTCGGATGCCCGGAGGGCACCCTGTACCTGCTGAACATGAACTACCTGAATCTGTACGTGCATGAGATGGCGAACTTCAGTTTCAGCGGCTTCGAGAGCCTGCTGAGTTCGAGCGTGCTCGGGTACATCGGCGTGGTGCTGTCGCTGCTGGAACTGGTCTGCACGAAGCCCACCACGCAAGCGGTGGTTACTGGTTTCACGAGCGTCGCGCTCTAAAAGGAAGTCACTTCAATGGAACCGAAAATTGCCCTGTACGGCCTCGACCTTCAGAGCGAACTGTCCATCGCGCAGTTCGTGATTCCGGCCGGCGCCGGCGCGACCTACGCGGTTACGGCCGCCGGTATCGCGACGATCACGTTCAACGCGGCGCACGGCCTCACGCTCACGCCTGCGGCGGGCGTGCCGGCGAACTATTTCATCAGCTTCGGCGGTTCCACCTCGGGTCTCACGGGCACGGGTATTCTGGTCGGCAACATCTTCAGGATTCTCGCGATCCCGTCGACGACCACGATCCAGATTTACTCGACGATCACGGCCGCGACCGTGACCTCGCTCACTGGCATCCCCGTGTTCCTGCCCCCGTTCGCCGGCTCCGCAGCGGCCCCTGGCGTTTACGGCCCGACGCAGACCGTCGCTGCGGTGACGACCACCTACGGTCCTGCTCAGGTGGGACAGTGCGCGTTCAACTGCCTGCTGGGAGCGAACTGCGCGGTCTCGTACAACTCGGACGGTACGTTCATCCCGCTCGATCCGACGACCGGCAATACGCCAGCGGTTGCTCCGGTGTTCCGAGCGCTCATTGCCGCTTCGGGTTCCGGCCAGATCGAAGGAACAGGCGCGTCCACCGCAGTGTTCGCCAACGGCACGACTGCGACTAGCCGTTTCAGCGTCCACAACTAAGAGGTGAGCGATGTCTGAGCAGAACGAGCCGGGCTTCTCGCACCTCCGTATCGTGGTGCCTTTCAAGCTCAAGTGCCGTTTCGGCGGCATCGACTACGTGTGGCCGAAGGGCGGGGAGGCACTGAATGTGCCGATCGACGCGGCACGCCACTGTTTCGGGTTCGGCCTCGATGACAAGGCGCCCGCCTTCCATCGCCTCGGATGGCTGACGACCTCGGACACGATGGAGACCGCGCAGGTGAAGCTCGATCAGATCGACTTCCAGCCGATCCGCCAGGTGTTCGAGATTCAGCCTCGCGCGCCGCGGCGCGGTAGAGTGCCCAGGATCAGCAACGATCGTTCCCTCGTGAATGCTGGTGGCACGAAGGGACCGAGTTCGGAGACCCCGGACCCGGTCCCTACCGACCCCGACGACGATGATGATGACGGGGACGAGGACGATATTCCTGCTGAAGCGATCTAAGAGGTGGTAATTGGGTGCGCTCACAACCTACCAGACACAGGTTCAGCGCCTCCTGCACGACACTTCAGGGAACTACTGGCCGCTTGCTGAACTGACCGACTACATCAACGAGGCGCGTAATCGCGTCGCGCAGGATGCCAAGTGCCTGCGCCAGTTGGTCCCAAGTCTCGCCCTGACCGCGCAGACCGAAATGTACGTCCCGCAGACGTTCCTCGGCAGCTTAGGCCCGAGCCTCGTCGATGTCATGGGCATCACGCTGTACTGGGGAAACCAGCGCGTGAAACTCAACTACTACCCGTTCACGAAGTTCGACGCGCTGTTCCGACCCTACGCACAGTATTACCAGCGTCCGGTCGCCTTCACGCGCATGGGCGCGACGCTGGTGTGGTTCGGCCCGAACCCGGACCAGGCGTATGTCACGGACTGGGACGTGGCGGTGATTCCGAACGCGCTCGTGACCGATGCCACGGTCGAGCAGTTGCCGGTTCCGTTTCAGGAGCCGGTGCAGTATTACGCGGCCTTCAAGGCGAAGTGGAAGGAGCAGGCCCAAGGAGAAGCCGCGATTTTCATGCAGCAGTATTCGGCCATGATGAGAATGTGCTACCGCGGATTTATGACCCGCGTCATCACCAACCCTTACAACGTGACGGTATAACTCGTGGCCGTCGATCAGCAAGTAGCGGCGAAGGGCGAACGCGAACTGTTCACGAAGGCGTTTCGCGACTTTAAGGGCGTGTACACGAAGTCCGACCGCTCTGCGATGGTGGGAGAGCACAGCGATTACTTCTACCACCTCGAGAACTTGCAGCCGATCGGCGCCGCAAACGTTCACTCGGTCCCGGATAAGAGCGCATCGCTCCACGATTTCGCCGGCGATTCGATCTACGCCGCGCAGTTCGGCCAGGTCACGACCAATCCGTACCTGTTCTGTTACGCGGCGAATGGCAAGACATTTTCATACCGCACGGATACGAGCGCCACCGCTCAGATCAACGGAGGGCAACTGTTTTCAGGCGCAGGCTCGCGCATGTCGCAGTGGATGAACAAGTACGCGATCTTCTCCGACACCTCTGGCGTCTACACCTGGGATGGAACCACGCTCACGAAGATGATCGGTGCCGCGCAGCCCACGGGAGGCTCCGATGTGTGCGTGTACGCGAATCGCGTGTGGGTCGCGAGCGGGCGCCTGCTCGTGTACTCGGCTGCGAACGATGGCACGGCGACGACGGACCCGATCAATAACAGCGCGTGGCAGGCGGCGAACGGCGCCGGATTCCTCAACCTCACCGATCCCACGCTCTCCGGCTCGGTCACGCGACTGTGGGCTCAGAACGGGTACCTGTACATTTACGGTGCCACCTGCGTGTACGCGCTCGCGGACGTGTACGTGCCTGCGGGCGCGGCCCCTCCCACCCCTTTGTACACGCTGGTCGCCATTCAGAGCATCATCGGGACAGATCAGCCGTTCAGTGTATTCCCGTACAACCGATCTCTGATGTTCGCGAATCGGTATGGCGGCTGGCTTATCGACGGCGTGAACGCGGTTCGTGTGTCCGAGGACATCGACGGCACATGGCAGTACCTGGCCTTCAATCCATCTATTTCAGGCGGGCAGTGCGTCGTCAATAACATTCTCTGCGCGGCGTTCCTGATGAAGCGCCTGAGTGACCCGACCTTCGGCAGCAACACCGTCATAGGACTGTGGTTCAACGGGCTGTGGTGGTTCGCGAATTTCGGCGAGGTGACGTTCCTGACCTCGGCGATCATCGGCAGCGTGCCAACGCTCATGGCTTTCATCGGGAACAAGCTGTACTCGCTGTTCACGAACAGTGCGACCAATCCCGATGGCATAGCCATTTCGCCGCTGTGGGACATGGACGATCCGATTTCGGATAAGTCCGTCATTCGCGCCGGCGTGCAGATCATTGCCTTCCAGCCCGGATCTTCGGTAACGCTCTCGATAGACGGCATCGACACGACGGAGGTGTTCAAGACTGCGGCCACGGCCGCCGCCTTCCTGCAGTTCGTGAACAATGCGTCAATTCCCATTATCTTCACCGGGTCCGGCGGCGCCCCGATCAACTGGATCGCATCGAAAGCCTACGTACTCATCAACGGCTCGACACCTGGCCTGTGGAGTCCGTATGTGGGAATGACGCTGAAATCCTTCAACTCGAATTTTCAACTGTCGGGGTTCTTCATCGACTTCAAGAAAGGCGTGCGGTGGGGGAACTGATATGTCGATCCTCACACTGTTCGGTACGTTGGACTTCGAGGATGAAAAGGCCTTGAAAGACTGGTCTGGCGCTCACGCAGTTCGTCACATGACACTGGATAAGGAAATGGCCCGACAACACAACGCGGTCGCGACAATCACGCTGTTCGGTGCGTTGGACAAGGACTGGTTCGGGCGGCACTGGCTGAAGCACCAGTCACTGAACCGAGTGCCGACAGGTGCCACCGCCGTATCGTCCTTCGAGCACGAGTGGCGGAACGAAAACGAGTTCTATACTTGGCATCGGGCGCATAATCGGGCGCATGTGAACATCGAGCGCGCTTTGGGCATCAACACGGTGTAGCCATGTCAGTACCAGCAGATCATTTCGGCAACCTGGGAAAGTCCACAGACTTCCTGAACACCAATGCGCTTGGTCTCGATAGCGGCGTCAATATCCCTGCACCATCGCCGGGGCCAACCGTGAATGCGACCGGAGCCACGCCGGCACCAGCCGCCACTCCTCCAGTCGTAGGAATCGGCGGCACTGGAGTCGGCGGTGCGCCCACACCTGCGCCCGTTGCCTCTGGCAGTACCGGCACCGACTGGGGATCGCTCTTTGGCAACCTCGGCAGCGACATCAGTTCGATCCTGAACAGCCCGCTCGGCAGCCTCGCCGAATTCACGGCGCTGTACAAGATCATTTCCGGTCAGGCGAGCGATACGCAGAAGCAGAACAAGGACTTGGCCGGACAAATCAGTGCGATCGGGCAGCCCGACGTGACGGCCGGCAAGAATCTGCTGGACGCCTACACCAGCGGCAACCTCACCGCACCATTCCAGGCTCAACTCGATGCGGCGAGAGCAGCCGATGCGGAAACCGCTACCAGCCAGACACAGCAGGTCGCTTCGATGCTCGCCAATGCAGGCGGACAGAACATGCAGAGTGCGCAAGTCAGTCAGGCGGGACAGATTGAGAAGCAGAAGAATCTCGCTGACCAGACCGCGATGAGCAATGCCTTCCTTGCCGAATTGTCCGCGAGTCTGAGCCTGACATCGACCGGCGGCGCGTTCGTGCAGGCCGGAATCATGCAGGAGATTCAGAGCAACACGCAGCTGCAGGGGCAACTCGCGGACCTCATGGGCGCGCTCGCGAAAGCCTACGCGGAGCAGACCGCGAACAGCGGAAAGGGTGGTTCTGGCGGTGGCATCGGCAGTCTCATCAGCGATGTGGGGAATATATGGAAAGGGGTCACTAACTTGTTCGGCGGATCAGGCTCCGGGGTCGACGCGCTCGCCACGGCTACGTCTGGCATCGGGGACATCAGCGCAGCACCCGGTCTCGCTGGGAATGTCGCAGCGGCTGGAGAAGCGGCGGCCGGCAACATCGCTGGCTTGGATCTTGGAGGCGGCGCTGCGGCGGGAGGTGCGGGTGCAGCAGGTGCGGGTGCAGGCGGAGCAGCGGGCGCTGGAGCGGCCGGCGCTGGCACAGCTGGGGCCGGTGCCGCTGGCGCAGGTGCAGCTGGAGCCGCGGGTGCCGGCGCCGCAGGTGCCGCTGGTACTGCCGGCGCTTACAGTTCTTCGCCGGCGGTTATCGAAGCAATCAATGCTGCAATTCCTGATGCTGCGGCTGCGGCGGGCGGTGCTGCAGGCGCTGGTGCCGGCGGTGCCGAGGCTGGGTCCGCCGCTGCGGCATCTTCTCCGACGTGGGCGGCGGCCGGTCCTGCGGCCATCGCAGCTGCAGCCATTGCCATCCTCGGTAATTATGCTGGCAGGAAGCAGGATCAGGCCGACCTGAACAAGGGCGCCGGTCCAGGCACGGGCTGGTTAGGAAATTACAAGGGCGTGGATATGTTCAGTAACCGCCCGATAGATCCTGAGCGGGCAAAGCTGTGGGATGAGTTCATGGCGCTGCACGCGAACGATCAGCCGTATGGCCCAGGCCACGGTAGCGATGCCGGGACCGGACACTAAGAGGCAACGATCATGTTCCGTTCATCTGAAAGCTCGTCCCCCATCGACACCACGGGCGGCGTGAATCCTGCAATGAGTTCTCTCGATGAGGCAACTCAGGCCGATACCGCCTACGCGAGAACGGACTTGCCAGAAGCATCGGCTGGGTATAAGGACATTCAGAGCAGGGAAGCGGCGAACCTCAGTGATGAGTTTCGTCAGCCGGTGCCGCAGTCGCAGAAGAATCCGCTGGGCCGACTTTTCCCGCTGCTCGCCATCGCCGCATTCGGTGGTAAGTCATCGAAACTCGACGCGGGTTCGATGCTGGCCGCGACGACGGGCGTCGTGAAGGGATTCCTGGCCGGGAACGCCGAGGCGTACCAACTCTCCGAGCAGCAGTACCAAGCCGCCTACCAGAGATTCAAGGACCGCCAGGAGCAGCAGGACAAAATCTTCAAGGAGATGCGCGAGGCCTACAAAGGCCGCATCGACGCCGACGTGAAGGCACTCCAGTTCGCGCGGCAGTTGACCCACGACGAGGCGATGGCAGAACATCAGACCGCAGCGATGGCGCAGCAGTATCAGGAGTGGGCGGCCACTCTCGCTGAGAAAAGCGATAAGAATGATTCAGACAGGGTATTCAAGGCGCTGATGCTGCGCATCGCTCAGCAGAATGCTGACTCTCGCGGTCGGACTGCAGACGCCGCAGTGGAAAACGCTGACACGCGACGAAACAACCCGCCCGGCAGCGCCGCCGGTAAAAAGAAGAAGGCTGAAGCGGAATCGTTGGCGACAAGCACGATTCCCATCATCGACGAAACCATCGCTCTGATTCGGTCGAAAGCGGGGTCAGTGGGGACGACCGGACTGCCAGGGTTTGCTCGTTCAGTAAAGGAAAATGTCACGGGGTCTGTAGGCCAAGGCGCCGATCAGACGGCGCATAAGGTGAACTCAAATCTCACGATACTGACGGCCGCCGCGACGCACATGGCCGGATTGCGGCCGGGCGTCGGAGCTATGAAAGAGTTTGCTGGCACGCTGGGTTCACAGGGGTTCGGATCGAACGATGCGGCTACGATTCAGAACCTGGAGGCCTTGAAAGCCAGACTTCAAGAAACTGCTGCGGCTCCTGACACAGAGGGTTCAATACAAGATGGACCGGACAAACCTGTTGGGACTCTATGGAATGTTCCCGACAGCAGCGGAGCCACGCATCAATTACGATCGCTTGGAAATGGAAAATGGCAAACGCTCCAGTAGCACTTGATTGGAGCAAGGCGACTCCGGTCAGTCAGCCGGAGGCCGCGCCGCCGCTTGACTGGAGCAAAGCCAAGCCAGCCGCTCCAGGTAGTGATGCGGACGCGCTCGATACGGCCACAGGCCTGCCCTTCACCGACCGCGTGCATCTGGCGACTGCTGACAGCCTGGAGGAAAAGCGGGCCTATCTCGAGTCCGTCTACGGCAGGGAGAACGTGTCATCCGTTCGACAGATGAACGGCACCGAGAACCTGACGGTGAAGCACGGCGATCAGTGGGTGCTCGCGGAAGGCGGTAATGCGTGGGAAAACTTTGGTGCCAGCCTTCTCTCTCACGTTCCCAGCCTCACAGGTATGGCGGCAGGCGCCACCGAGGGAGGCGCACTCGGCACGGCGGGTGGTCCTTTTGCGCCGATAACCGTCCCGGTTGGGATAGTGGGCGGCGCCGCGATCGGCGGCATGTTCGGCAAGACCGTCGAGAAGGTCGGGCAGGCAGTCACTGCGCCCGCCACCATCAGGCCGATGCTCGGCAAGGGCGGGGAAACCTATGTGCGGTCCATTGCAGACGCCGGAGAAGGCGGAGCACTCGGAGAAGTGGGCGGCCGCGTGGTAGGCAAGGTCATCGGTAAGTTGGCCCGCGGAGGCCTTCCCGATTGGTTCACCGGCAGCACGGCTGAAATCAAGCGGCAATTCCAGCGAATCAAGGCGATGGGCGGGAAGCCGCCGATCATGTCCGTGGCTCCTGACCTTCGCAAGCTCTCGCGTATGGAAATCATGGCCGAGAAAACGACCGGCCCGGCAACGAGCCGCATCGCGACCAACCGTAAAGTGCTGGCCGACCAGGCGAAGCGCGTGCTGGTGAACGGCGGTGTGCCAGAACACTCCGTCGATTCGGTGTACGAGGACTTGCAACACGGGCATTTCGCTCAGAGCGGCGTGCCGGTCGCAGAGGCTGTATCGAAGCGGGTTCAGGCCCATCAGGAAATGCTGCAGAAGCGCGTCGATTCCGCCATCTCGTTCGCCAGGGCTGAAACCGATAAGCAGATCCAGACCTTCGATGAACTCGCTGCGCGCTACGAGAAGGGCACGCTCGGCGTCGATGTGGCGAAGGGCTTCCAAGCGGCGAAAGCACAGTTTCAGGTGACGATGAGCCACGTCTACAAGCAGGTCGACAAGCTGTTTGGGGACAAGCCGATCATCGAGACCGACGGTATCCGCGGTGTGGCGAACATGCTGCTGAGGAAAGCGCAGGGCGTGAAACCGTCCGGTGCCGCAGGTCAGGCGGCGCGTGTCGGCGCTCCGGCCGCTGAAGGTGCGGCCGACATCAGCGCCAGCGCGACGCCGCAACTGGACGATGCGGGTTTATTCAAGGAACTCGGTATCGAAATGCCGCCGGACGGGAAGCTCACCTTCGAGCAGGCCCAGCGGATGCGCTCAGTCCTGCGCGAGGCCGCACAGGGTCCGTCGATCATCAAGAACATCAAGCAGCGCGAAATCGGGCTGCTCGCCGATTCGGTGGACCGCGCCATCACGCGAGCCGGCATGTCTCCAGAGGCGCAGGGCGCCGGGAAGCTGCTCAAGGCCGCCGATCAGGCGTATTCGCAGGGGCGCTCCAAGTTCGCCGACGCTCAGCTGCGCACGTTCCTCAACGACTTCAGGAAAACCAAAGTCGCGCCCGACCCGGCAAAGGTCGCGGATCTGCTGATTCAGAGCGGGAAAACTGAGCGCGCGCTCGAATTCAAGAAAACGCTCGGTCCCGAGGTGTGGAACAAGGTCGTCGCGCAGGACATGGAGAACGTGCTGTTCCGTGCTCGAGATCCGATTACGGGTGCCGTAGACCCCTCTCGCCTCGCCGCCACAATCGCCGGCCGCCGCGGCATGATGTCGACCATCCACGGCGCGGACGTGGAAGCGCGCATGATCGCGCTGACCAAGAATCTCGCGGCCGTCAACGGGAAAATCCCGGCTGAGGCGTTGGCGCCTGGCGCGTTCCGCTCATTCATGGAGCAGCACGAGGCCGCGGTGAAGGATCTGGACGAGTTCGTAAAAACCGACCCAATCGCCGCACTCGCCGATCCGAAGATTCCGCCCGAGCAGGTGTACGCGAGCGTGTCGAAGCCCGAGAACGGGTCTCTCCTGCGCCGAGTCGTGGACTTCCTAGCGCCAGTGGGTAAAAACGGCATCCGCCCTCCATCCTCTGAACTCAACGCGCTGAGGGAGACCGCGCTGCGGCAGGCAATGGCCGAATCGGAGGCCGTGTCGGCGTTCAACAAGGAGACCGAAGTCGGTGCCAACCTAACCTCGTACCTGTCGAAGTACCCGAAGGCCTCTCAGGATCTGCTGTTCCCAGGCGGAATGGCCGATGCCATGCGCCAGTTCGACAAGGACGCGCAGTTTCTATTTCCCATCATCCACGATCCGGCGGTGGCTGGATTCAAGGGCGGCGAGGTGTTGGAATACTGGTTCGGCAGGCGCTGGTACGCGCAGGCGAAAATCGCACTCGGCCGCATGATTATCAATCACCCTGGATTCGAGACCTACCTGATCGGAGAGCGAACTCCTGGGAAGCTCGCGAAGGGCGCGCAGTCTGCCTCGATGCAGATGACTCGCTTTTTTATGCAGGAGGCGATGAGCGAGGACGCCGACCGGCCGGAGCAACCCAGTGGTCCGTGAGTCGAAAGACGATAATGCCGTCCTCGATGAAATCATCGTCGAGTTACGCGCATGCGTGAAGGCCACTACGGACCCGGACGAGAAAGCGAAGTATTACGACCGGCTCCTAAAGGCACTGCAGATGCGTCGCAAGGACGGCGGCAGCAAAAAGGGGCGCGGCTTTGACATCAAGTAAGGGGAACGTGCATGGACGACATGGTGAGACCGAGGATGGACACGGGACAGGCGTTGCTGATCCTCGACGTGCTGCTGAAGGCGCTGGGTACGAAGGTGCTGGCACTCCTTGCCCTGGCGATGACCTTCGGCCTATTCTGCTGGGCGATGTGGCTTCAGACTTGGCTCGGGGTCACGGTGGCGGTCGTCTTTGGCCTCGGCGCACTCTGGCCGGTGCTGTACATTGGCCTGAAAAACAGGAGTGAAGGTAATGACCCGTAAATTCAACAACGCTGACACCGATCGCTACACGATGCTGTCGGGCAAGACCGTGCGCCGGTTCGAGACACAGATTCCAAACGAGCGCGACCAGAAGAAGAACACGGACTTCAAGCTCCAGTTCTTCGATCAGAAGTCCGTGGTTCCAATACTGGTGACGGGCGGCAGCGACACCGCGCACACGCGTACGATGAACGCCGGCGGCAAGCCCTACTCCCGCACCGGCAAGCCGGACGAATAAGCCGTGGCTCTCCAAGTCTCAGGCATCGCGCGTTACTTGTGGACCGGGCTTTCCGGTGACACGAAACCTACCGATCCCATTCGAGTGGGGATCAACGACGTGTTCTTTGAAACGGACACGGCGAAGTATTACGTGTTCAACGGCGTGGCGTGGTCGGTGTCGAATAGCAAACCTCCAATGAGGGGGCCGTAATGACTATTGCATATGGTGGCGTCCCACGAAATCAGTGGAGCGGGCTCTCCGGTGACACGAAGCCCACGGATCAGAGGGTTTTAGTCAACGATCTGTTCTTCGAGACAGATACCGGAAATTTATTCATCTACACGGGGACAGCATGGTTTGCGTTCCCGACGGCCTCGGGCGGCTCCGGCACGATTCCGGCGCAAACGAACCTCCAGGTATTCACCTCGGCAGGTGCGGGACTGTGGACGAAGCCTACGGTTGGAACACCGAAGCTCGTGCGCGTCATCTTGGTCGGCCCTGGCGGTGGCGGTGGTTCTGGCGGGTCGATTATTTCTGGCACGGCGAGTTCCGGTGGCGCCGGCGGCGGCGGCGGCGCAATCGTCGATGTCACTTTCCCCGCTTCAGCACTTCCCGCGACGGTCGTCACTTCAGTCGGCACGGGTGGTGCCGGTGGTCTCACGGTAACGGGTGCGGTCGGGAATCCAGGATCTAGCGGAAGTGGCGCGACTGTTTTCACAGCTTTCGCCCAAGCGTTTGCTGGTGGAGGCGGCGCTGGCGGTCAGAGCGCCGGAAATTCTGGGGGCGGTGGGTCTGCTGGTTTGACCGGCAACGGTGGCGTAGGAACCAATGCCGCCGGTGGCGCAGCGGGAGCGGGTTCAGGCGCAATAGGTGGATTCGGCGCGAACGGCGTGTTCGGTAATTCTGGCGATGCTTCCGGTGCCGGCGGCGGCAGTGGTGTTTTGGGATTCAACGGCGGTAACAGTTATCTCGGCGGCGCTGGCGGTGGTGCGGGTGGCGGATTGACGGCTGGGCCGGCGGCGACTAACGGCGGCAACGGCGGAGGCATGACAGCTTTGACTGCGGCTATGGCCGGTCCCGCCGGCGGTGCGGGCGCAGGCGGCAATGGAGCAAATGCCCCTGGTTACACTGCCGGTTCAGGTGGCGCGGGTGGCGCATCAAGCGCCGCAGCCACAGGATTCGCCGGCGGTGTGGGTGGCATCGGCGCCGGCGGCGGCGGCGGCGGTAGCGCGATCAGCACGCAGGCCTCTGGTGCCGGTGCAGCCGGCGGCAACGGCGCGATCTACGTCATCACGAGTTTCTAAGGTAGACCATGAGCAAGCCCGTTACGATTCCAAACGTCTTTGCCACGCAGTCTGGCAACGTTCCGGCGAGCGAACTGGACGCGGACTACAACGTACTCTCCGCTGCGATCAACGATTTCGTAACCTACGCCAATTTCCTGTCGGACGCGGGCGCGGTGAACGCGATCGTTGTCTCCACTCCGGCAAACACCACCTTTTCCCTCGTCGGCGGCGTCTGGTTCGACTGCATGGTGGCGAACGCGAACACCTCGGCGAGTGTAACGGCCAACCCCAACGGGCTCGGTGCCACTCCGGTGCGCGACGCCAGCGGCAACGCCCTGGCGATCGGCGCGCTTCAGGCGAACACGATCTACCGCTTTGTCTACGACGGCGCCGCATTCTTCCGAGTCATCGCTCAGAGTGCGGTTCCCTTCTACCCTCCCACCGCCACTGAAATATCGGCCGCCTCCACGATCGTCGCCTACTTTTACGCGCCCGGAGATGTGCGCCGATATGGCGCCGATCCGCTCGGTGTCGCTGATTCTGCGACCGCCTATCAGCAGGCATCGAACAGCAATTTGAAGGTGGATATGCCAGAGGGCACTTACAAAATCGCCGTTCAGGTTACATGCGTTGCCCGTCCCGTCACCTACATAGGAGCTGCGCGCGGGGCCACCAAACTCATTCTGTCTACCAATACAGATGCTTTCAAATGGAGCGGGGCAGGTTCTGGCGGCGGCATGAAAAGATGCGTTCTTCAGGTGAGTGGCATGACTGGTGGCTACGCTCTTAGCGTCACCACTCAGGGCCGATGGTTGGCTGAAGATATGAACGTCATCACCAACAGTACTGGAGCAGGGGCCTTTTACGCCGCTGATTTCAACAGCGTCACCTTCAGAGATATATGGCTCAACGGCAGCTATGGAACGAACGGTGCAGCGATCTATCTTTTCGGGTCTGGCGCGGCATCGGCATTGGTCGCAGATATCAACAATGTCCAATACGGTGGTTCTGGAGGCGCATCTGCCACTTCATCATACGGGCTTGTTGTCGATGGCGGTGTAGCAACCGTCAACATCCGTAGCTTCTCATCTGTGGCTTGCTTTTGCGGCGTGATAACGCTGAATACATCTGCAGTCACCAACTTCGCCCAATTCATCGAAGGCGATAACGTTCAGGTCGATGGCTGCTACGGCGATGGAATAGTTTTGGGCACAGCTGGGGCTGGCAACACGACGGGCCACAACTTTGCTATGACCTATGTCCATCACACCGGACAGAACAATTCAGGCGCAGGTATTGGTAAAGGAACAGGGATTTACATCTACGCCAACTGTCGCGCCTCGAGATTTCAGGGCGGGGACATACTCACCTGCAACTTGGGCGGCATGTTCATCGACGGAAACAATATCCAAGTTTCTGATATGGATATCCGTAAAAACAGCCAGGATGCTGTTGGCACCTATCCTGCCATTCAGCTTGGGGCCAATTCCTTTGGCAATAACATCCATCACAACACGCTCGGGCAAAACAGCGGCGCAGCGACATCCGATCAGTCCTATGGCGTGCAGATTGACTTAGGATCTAGCCAGAACATCGTCGTCCATAACTACATGCTGCTCAACACGCTGGGCGCGATCCTTGATAATTCCGGTGACACCAACAGCATCATCAAGGACAACCTCTACGCCGGCAACTCGACCTTCCACTCGGCGCTCGGACCGGCTGCAATGGCCGCGACGGTTAACAATTACAACCCGACCAGCTGGAACGTCAACGTCACGCACCTGCGCCTCACGCCGGCGGCCGGCGGCACCACGGTCAATGGTCTCTTTTCCGGTACCGTGGCGAGCGTTTGGATACACGGCTCTACACTTGTGATCGAGAACCTGTCCTCGGCAGATAGCCTTACGTTCACTCACCTCAACGCCAGCTCGAATTCGTGGAACAGGTTCTCCCTTAAGAACGCAGTAAGCCTAGTGCTCGCGCCTTTTGAATCGCGCCAATTTATGTACAACACGATCCTTTCAAAGTGGCAAGCGATATGAGCGACCCTGACTTCAACGACCCGGTGTTTCTTAAAGGACAACTCAACCTCGCAGTTGCGGCGATCCGCTCGCGTGACCAGACGGCAGCCGAGATTACCGCGCGCTTGGAAGCCCAATACGCCGATCAATATGAGCAGATCAGGCTAGACGGAGAACGAGCGCGGAAGATGTTCGAGGAGAAGAAAGACGAGTTGCGCCAAGTCTCGCTCCGCTACGCCGCGCTGCGTCATTATCAAGTGCGCGTTCGCTCACTCGGGATACTCGCCAAGGGCAAGAGCCTAGACGCTGCGCTCGATAGCGTGCTGAAACAGATGGGCGCGCAGGAGGTCGAGAAGATGAGCATAGACGCTGGCGTTCGCAACGCGATTCTAGGGCGACTGCAGTGATCCTCCCGCTCTCCCGCACGGCTTCGACAGAACTGGCGACCAGTGGCACGCTCCTGGCCGCAGACTCGCTGTTCCACACGATCGAGCAGCCGTGGCGTAACAATCTGAAGGGTCACTCGTGCGTGCCGGTGGGAACCTACGACCTGATTCCCTACCAATCGCCGCGCCACGGTGCCACGTGGCAGCTGCACAATCCCGCGCTGAACATCTACGGACGCGGAAACGTGCCGGAAGGCGGGCGTTCAGCGTGCGAAATTCACTCTGCGAACTGGGCCGAGCAGCTTGAGGGCTGCATTGCGCTGGGACTGGATGACAAGCCAATGTTTGACCCTCTGACTGGGAAGGTCGAGCCCAGTATCGAAGGCAGTCGTGACGCCGTGGCTCACCTGCACGCAATCCTCGGTGAGATGTCTCATGGGCACACGCTGGTTATTTCAGAGCAAGGAGTACCGACATGACCGACCCCGTAAAACCTGTAATCGACGCGCTCGAGGCCTCCGGCCAGCGCCAGGGCAGCAAGGCATGGGCGTGGCTCAAGGTTCACTGGTACGCCGCCGGGATAGGTGCGGCCGCCGGCGCGATCGTCGGCCATCTTTTTTGGAAGTGACGTGCAAATTTCGAGCGACGACATTGCCCCGATCCTGACCGCCGCAGCACTGGTAGTGACCGCGCTCGGGACTGCGATCACCGGCCTTGTGATTGTCCTGCGCCAGGGGCGCGTGCAACGAGAACATGGAGCGGCCATTGCCCAGCTCAAGACCGGAACAACCGGCATCCACCAAACGCTCGGAGAAGCGCCAGCGAAACCGCCGGAGCCGTAATGGGTTTCGATCGCCACCCTACCTTTGGCCGGCGCGCGCCCGCGAAAGTAGAGGACGACGAGCTATCGCAGACCCACACTAACCTGCTCGCGATCTTCGATCAGGAAATCCTCAGCCCGTCCGGACCGTCCAAGGCCATGCTCAATATCATGGTGGCGTGGATGGGACTCGCCCGCCCTCGCTTGGTGGCGCTCCACAAGGCCAAGGTCGCCGAGGAATTTCCGATCCTGAAGGAGCGCGTGGCGAATTGGATTTGGGTCATCATCGCGCAGTGGGCGGTGATTGGATTTCTAGCCGCACTGGTGTTCAAGAAATGAGCGAGGAGGCGAAATGGGCGTTGCTCGCCTGCGGGTCTCTCGCCGCGCTGATCGTGCTGCTGTATTTCAGAGCGAGAGCGCACGCCAAATTTCTGCACGGTCACATTGATCGCAAAATTGACGTGGTGCATCAGAAGGTCGAGGACGTGAAGGTGGCCGTGGAGGGCAGCCGACTGGAAGCGGAGGACGCTACGCTGAAGGCACGCGCACACGCCGGCTATCTCACGGCGATGGTGGAGGGCAGTCGCAAGGATGCTGCGAAGGCCGTGGAGGGTATGCGCACTGCCTTGCACGACAGTGATGCAGCGGCTGCACTTGAAGGTGAGAAGAACCGTAGCCAAAATAAGTTGTTTCAAAGCACATTCTTCCGCCATGTCCTTGAGTTTATGAAGTCCGTGGTGAACGGTAAGTCAAAGTGAGCAGCGATCCTGAACTCAAGGCCGCCGTCGTTGATCTGACACTGCGCTATCGTCGGCTCCGCGCCGCACTGCGCACGATCTACAACACCGCCACCGCGCGCGGGCCGATCAACCTGGTGGCGCGCCTGACTGAGATAGAGGAAGTCTCAGGCCGGGCACTGGGGAGAATCAGGTGACCACGAAGCTCGAAGCAATCCTCGTCGCCGTTGTGCTGGCGATGGGCGCGGCATGGTACTGGACGTGGCACGAGCGCAGCGTCGGCGCGGCGAAGTGCATCGCCAGTGACGCTAAGGCAGTCGTGAAGGAAGGAACCAAGAACGCGGCCGCCGAAGGGCGCGCCGGCGAAATCGTCAAGCAGGAGGCCACCGATCATGCGAACGCTATTGCCGCTCCCCTTGCTCCTGTCGCTACTCTCGGCGTGCAGCACGGTTCCAAACCATTCCGTTGCCGCACCTCAGTACCAGCCGCCGCCCCCGGACCCGTCGCTGAAACCGACCCCCTCCAATTCATTAGAATTACGGGTCCGACAGGCGATTTGCGTAAAGACTCTGACGCCGCTGACCGATCCACGGTGCAAATTGCCCGTGAAGGTGACGACACCATAGAGAAACTGTGGGACTACGCTACGCGGGTGTGTCCGCGGCCGAAATAAAAGGTCAAGGCGACCGTCGTTAACGTACTAACGGTCACGGCGCCGGCGTTGCCGGACGACTGCCGTCGGCATGACCTCGAAGCCAAGCGGTCGGCGCGGCGGCTTATCCCAATTTCCTGAGCCCCACTTTTTCCGTAGGTCATCTATAGCTTCGGCTCCAGAGACTTGATCCAATCGGCTTGGTAGACCACATAGCGGCCGTCGATTCTCAGAACGATGTCTGTCATGTGCGCGTGTTTTGCCATTCGCACAACTTCGGTGATGCTGGCCTGCTGTAATTTGTTCAAGACGTGGTGCGGCAGTTCCCACGTCGTAGCGGGCGGCATATCTTCATACGGAATGTCGGCGTAATCGATCATCGCTCACTCCTTGGGTACATTCTCCGTATAGCCTCGAATTGCGCCTGCGAGCCCCGCAGGTCGCGCATGGGCGGCGTGTCAATGTACATGCGCCCTTTGCGCCGCGTGTGCCATTCGTAACACTGGGCGATGGCGCAGGATACTGCCAACGCGATCAGGCACGCCACGTACCAGCGGTGCGCAGTCACATACGAAAGGATGGGGCCGTTCACCGCTTGACCCCCGCTCGCTCGGCGACATTGAGCCCAAGATGCGCTCCGAGGCTCACCGCCTTGGTCGTGTAAACGATCAACTCCGCAGTGTTCATCTCGCGCACCGGCTTCGGCGCATTCACCAGCAACGTGGCGGCAGCAATCGAGCACTGCTTTTCTAAGGCTGTCATGGCGACACCCGGCGCAGTGTTTCAAGCTCTCGCTCAAGCGAGGCTACCTTCTGCGCCCTCGTCGCAGCCTCGACGGCCGTAACTTCTGCTTGGCTTCGCTCTGGCAGTTCGACCTCAACAAATTCAGAGATACGCACCATTCTCAGAGCGTCCGCCTCGAAATCGAACACATGGGTGTATCCAGATACGATGTCCCTGAACGCTGCAATTCTGACTCTCATGCTTGTCTCCTAATCCGCGCAGTAGATGTGCCACTCGGCAACGTACTTCCCGTTTTGAATGCGCCACACGCAGGTCGTGCCGTACCCGAGCGGCGGAAACTTATCGTACACACCTTCGACGAACTCATCGGCCTCTGCCTCGGTATCGAATACCGCCGTGCCGCTGGAGGCGTGGTGGACCGTGCTCAGGGCGGCTGTGACGGCGGCGCTCATGGCATCCTCATTGGAATAGCGCATCCGTCGCGCGCACAGTGCCGCGCTCCGGTTCGGTTACGAGTTGTTTCGCCGCTAGGCGGGCGAGATAGGCGTCGCGCGATGAACGCTTGTACTCGGTGTGCTCATCGAGCGCAGCGCGCGCTATGTCAACCGGATAGTGAGAAATCAGCACTTCAAGGATCGCCCGCTCGCCTGGCGGGAGTCGCGCCATCCAGTAATCACGCAACGCCGCGCCGGTCGGCAACGGCTCGGCATCTGGCAGAGCAGCCTCCCCCTCGGCGGTCGCACGAACCACCTCGCCGTTGACCAGGATATAGCCCTTCTCGCGGAGCCTCGCGATATAGGCATCACGGCTCGATCGCTTGTAGCCGGTGAGCACCGTCAGTTGCGAACGTTCGAGGCCGTCTGGAAACTGAATGCAGGCAGAAAGGACGGCCTTCTCGCCTGGAGGCAGGCGCACTCCGGAGCCGTTGGACTTCGCGCCTGACCTCGGCGCCGGCCGTTGAACCGGCGCACGCGCCTGCTGCGGGGGTGCGGTATAGGCCGGCATATCGACGGGCAGCGCAAGCACTCCATGAAAAGCCCCCTCGATCGCCTGATGTGTGTCGGCTTTTAGCGCCTTGAGGTGCTTTGCAAATGCGCGCTGCACTTCGGCGACGCCGCGATCGAAACCGCGCTGCTCGGCCGCCTTCTGGTCCTCTTGGCTGGCCTTGGCAGGCACCGGCACTGTGCGCGACTGGCGCTCCAGTTCTGCAATGCGCTTCTTCAGCAGCGTCGGGTCATTCGCCTGCGCCTGCTCGATGCTGGCCGCGAGTTTCGTGCGAACCTCGTCGAGGTCAACCTCCGCCCAGCCCTTCAGCTTTCCCGCGTCCGCGGCCTGCGGCTTGAACGAATCGTAGGTCGAGAACATCGGGAACTTCACACGTTCAGGCCCGAACTCTATTTCAGGCGACCACGCCCAGGCCTCGCCCCGCTTCATGCCGGCCAGCGTGGTCAGCACCTCTTTACCCTTCGCCGGATCTGCACAGCCGTCGATCCAGTCCTTGATCGCGTCGCGGTCCAGCTTGTGAATCACGCGCATCGCGATCAGAGTCTCGCATCCGGTCAGAAAATCCTTGTGGACCTTCTGTGGTCGCTGGGAGGCGGCGAGGATAGTCAGGCCCTTGCCGCGGCCCTCGCTGGCGAGGCGGTTCGCCCAGTGCAGCATCTTGCCGGCGTCCACGTCCATGATCTTGCCCTGCGGGGCGAAGTTGTGAACCTCGTCGATGACCAAGTGGCGCGCGCCGCGTGTGAATTTGAACAGCGTGGAGGCGAACTCGATGAAAAAGCGGGTGCGCTCGCCCACCATCCAGCCGCCCAGGTCGATGAGCGACGGTCGGTTGCCGGTAGCCACGAGCTCGGCCACTGCGGCGCCGGCGTGGGCGTTGATCGGCACGTCGGCGTGCTCGCCGCCGAAAATCACGACAGGGTAGCCGGGGCGCTTCCCATCAGCCGCAGACTTGATTCCCCACCAATCACCCTTTGGGTCAATGATCGTCACCGGCTTGGCATCGTCCAAGAGGCCTTCTACCAGCAGCCGCATGGCTGACGACTTGCCTGCGCCCGTCTTACCCAAGGCGATGACGTGCTGCGCCAACGCGGCGCGCGGGATAGGATTACTCACGATTCCACCGTTGTTTCGCCAGTTTGCTGTAGTGCGCCGCGTTACCGCGCCGCTTCTTCTCGCCGCGACCGGCCGCGCCGCCCATCGCGCCGATTTCGCTCATGCGATCGCGCACCGCTTTCTTCACCGCGCGCTGAAACCGGCGATCGTCTGGCTTGCTCATATCGCCATTCCCTGCTGCTGCGAGCGGTGCTTCTTGTACAGGGCCGCGTATTCGGGTTTGAGCTCGCAGCCGATAAATCGGCGGCCGAGCGACAGCGCGACCTCCGCCACCGTGCCACTGCCCATGAACGGGTCGAACACGATGTCATCGCCTTCGCTGCCGGCGAGGACGCAGCGGCGCACCAACTCCTGCGGGAAGGTGGCGAAGTGTGCGCCTGGGAAGGCCTGCGTTGGAATCGTCCAGGCCGTGCGCGCGTTTCGGTCCTCGACGACTTCGGTCACGGGCTCCGAAAAGCTCTCGTTCTGCTTGCTCCGGTACCTGGCGTTGAAGCCGGTCATTCTGTCCCCGCCCTTAATCTGCGCGCGCGCATCCTGCTTACGCTTGCTGTGCGTGAGCGTGTCGTGCGCGCCGGGACTGCTGTCCCATCCCGACACCTTGCCGTTCTTAGCCTTCGGATTGACGCCAGTGCCGCGAGCGTGGGCGCCGCCGGTTGTGGGTTCGGCGATCGACTCCGCATCGTAGTGGTAACTGCCAGACTTCGAGAATAGGAATAGGTACTCGTGCGCTTTGGTCGGCCGGTCCTTCGTGCTCTCTGGCATGGGGTTAGGCTTGTGCCAGATGATGTCCGAGCGCAGCCACCAGCCGTCGTCCTGCAGGGCGAGGGCGATGCGCCACGGCATCCCGACGAGATCCTTCGGCTTCAATCCTCGCAGCGCACTCCGCTTCTTGAGGTTTCGCTGCGTGTGCGTTCGGCCGGCGCGCTGTCCATGCTTGCCCTGCCATCCGGCGCCGCCAGAACTGGCGTAGGAGTCGCCGTAGTTGAGCCAAAGCGTGCCGTCGTCGGCGAGCATATCGCGCGCCAGGCGGAACACAGCGCGCATCCTGGCGACGTGCCTGATCCAGTCGCGCTCGAGTCCGAACTGGCCGGAGTGACCGTAGTCGCGGAGTCCCCAGTACGGCGGCGAAGTCACGATGCACTGCACCTTCACGCGGTCAGCGATCATTGTTCGCATCAGCGCGCGGCAGTCGCCGACGTGGATCTGGTCGATCCAAGTGCTCATTTCGTCAGCCTCGCAATGACGGAAATCAACGCCGAGAGCACTGCCAGTGCCCAGCACACGACCATGATGCCGATTAGAACCGACTCGATTCGTCGATGGCGCGCGTCGCGCGCGATACGCTTTCCGGCGTGGCGGCTCATGATTTATCTTTTGAAAAACGGATGATGAGGTAGTTGACAAAGCCAGAGGCCGCCGCGCCGCACCAAAAGTAAAACCAATTAACGTTGTTCACGGCTTGACCCTCGCCAGCGCCATCGCACTGCGGACGCCGGCAGCGAAGCCTTCCTCGTAGGTGCCAGTCACTTCAATCAGAGGGCCAGCCGGGATATTGCGAAACAACGCATCCCTCTGCTCGGCGCTTCTCGTGATTGCGGTATCTAACCCAGTGCAGATCATTGAGGATAACGTCCAGACGGTAGTGCCGCGCTGAAGGACGTGCTCGCGTTCGTGTACCAACCAATCGCGCAGCAATTCCAGATCGGTTTTCACAGGGCCTCCGCATCGACCAGCTGACCCTTGCGCTCGTCCTTCGCGGCCTCAATGCGCTTCAGCAGCGCGTTGAAGGTGTGTGCGTCGTCCTTCCGTGCGCGCGCGGCCGCTTTCGCGGAATCGAACCTGGCCCGGAGCGCGTCGATGTCTGGTGCGGCGATAATCTCGTCGATCAGATCCTCGACGTTGACGGCCTGAGCGGCGGAGGGTGCCCCACTGGTGGCAACACCTCCGGCCGCCCAGGACGCAACACGCTGGCCCGAAGCCTCGTCGACGGGTTTATCCAGCGGGAACATCGCCCGATGCTGCTCCTGCAACTTGATCGGCAGCGGGAAGCCGGGCCTGTCATTCATCAGCAGGAACGATACCGTGAGCTCGAACGGGAGCGACTTCTCGCTCACCGGCACCCAGCCATCGAGTCCGGTGCGCGTGAGCTTCGGCACAATCTTCATCTTGCCGTCGTCGCCGCGGACCATCTCGATCTTTTCCTCGGCGCGGAAACACAGAATCAGGTGCGCGCGGACCTGCAGGAGTCGCTGCACCATGCGCTTGTGCGCCATCTTCGGCTTGATCCACGCCGCCATGCGTACGGCCTCGCGCTTTTTCCAGTCGTCGCCGGCCATGCGGTCGAGTTCGGCTTCCTGCATCTCGAGCACGCCGCCCTCTCCGGCCCACTCATGCGACATGGAATCGACGACGATCGCCGGATACCCCGCCTTGTCGGCCGCGTGAATCGCATCGGCATACGCATCCGGTCCGAATGGCGGCGGCAGATCGCCGTGGTCGAATCGAAACTGGTCGGCGTAGTGCTTTGCGCGCCCGGCCTCGGTGTCAATTACCGCGAACGGCCGGTCGCCGCAGATGCCTTTCGCCAGGCGCAGTGCAGAAAAAGTTTTGCCAGAACCGCTGCAGCCAGCCAAGCCGATTAACAGACCTACTTGCTCTCTGATAGCCGGTTTGAACTGGAAAGTCATGCTGCTCTCCGTCGAAACTTCCACGGCTTCCAATGCAATTTCATGCCTGGAATTCCGATTCCATGTTCCCGCATGTGCGCTGCACGAGTCAGCACAACGAGATTCTTGAGCCTGTTGTTGTGGGGATTGCCGTCGATGTGGTGGACCACCTCATCGCTCCGCAGTCGGCGCCCTAGCTTTTTTTCGATGACAACGCGGTGCTGATGGCGTCCGTTCATCTTTACGTAGGTGTCTGGCCGTCCAGACCCGCGCTGGCCGTCACCCCTCTTTCCTGCACTCTCTCGAGCGATACGCGCGTTGAACGCTGCGCCGCCTCTCGAAACCCACGCGCAATAGCGTCCGCAAAATTTTCCAGTGGTGTGCCGCTTCGGCTGGAATAGTTTGCCGCACACGTCGCAGACGTTCACAGATATTCCCCTGTCTCCATCGCCGCAACTTGCCACGCGGCCGGCTCGGCGTAGTGGATGGATGGCGGATAGCCGGGCCACTTCCCACTTTTCAGGCACGCGGCCCAGCGATCCATCGCTCCACCGACCTTTGCCTTGCCGACTTCACGATACGCATTGGATAGACTGACCAGAGAACAGGCGTATGGGGCTGAAATTTCCTGAACGACAAAAACGAACGTCGGAGTGACCTGCACGCACTCCTCGACGGCTTTAACGTACATTTCAGCCTGTAGGTCATAGTTCATCCTCCCGATCTGTCGAATGAATGTTTCTGGATCAGCGCTGTCCGTAGTCTTGAAATCCAAAATTATCTTTCGATCGTCCGTTAGCCAGTCGAAGCGCGAGCGGCAGTGAATTTCGCCGTCAGTCCAAGTAGCGACCACCTCGGGCTTGCCACGCTCAAAGATGCCAACCAACTCCGTGTTGGCAATGAATCTCTTAGCCTCGGCCACCATGTTCGTGACATCGTAGAACTGGTGACGGAGGATCGGGTACATGCCCTTGGCGCGCGCGTCGTCGCGCTCGGTCTGCGCGAGTTTCGTTCGCCAGTCGTTCGCGTCCACGACCACCATCCGGTCCTCGCCCTCCAACAGCAGCGCGTGCGCGGCCTGTCCAAGGTCAAAACGCGAGGTTTCGACCTCTTTGTAGTTTGGATTGAGGCGCGGGTGCGCGAGCCAGGCGTGCAACGGCGATTGCGTGAGCAGCACTGACGCGATACTCGCCGACAGCGACGGCGGATTCGCCGTGTCGTCGGCGTGGTATTTCTCCGAACTCATCAAGGCAATTTTGCTCATTGCACGTCCCTCTTAGAAATAGTTACCGTTGCTTTTTCTTCCCTGATCCACCGCAACAGCGTCTTGATCTGACACTCTCGGTGCTTTTCACCTCCAGTTCCGTAGATTACGTGCGTGTCATTCACTGCCAGAATCCAGCGTGGTTTTATGCCGACGGCTCTTGGAATCCACCAGACATCGGCATTGATAGCAGGGGGGGGGTAACGAATCATTCACGCGGCCTCCAACAACTCGATGAGTTTGTCTGAGGCCCTTTTGTAGTAAGCCGCGTAAGCCGCGCGAGCCGCGTCAGCCGCGTCAGCCGCGCGAGCCGCGCGAGCCGCGTAAGCCGCGTAAG
>Ga0137409_10001771_pt1 | contig 23293 bp, 16 predicted proteins | sample CZODoug1_16funga_FD_122059 | JGI IMG/M metagenome (GOLD analysis project Ga0137409, IMG submission 122059) | Vadose zone soil fungal communities from Angelo Coast Range Reserve, California, USA - CZODoug1_16fungal (Hybrid Assembly) | ecosystem: Environmental > Terrestrial > Soil > Vadose zone...
CGCCTTCGCGATCACCGCGCAGGATTGCGGCCAGGATGAGGTCGTGCTCGGCATGCGACTTGGCGAGCCGGCCGAGATTGCGGAATTGTGCCCGCCGGAATGGCCGCACCCGCACGCGCGTCGCCTGCGTCAGCTGAGCGAGATAATCGTTATGCGCGCCCGCATAGATCGTGGAGTGAAATGCTTCGTTGATCTCGTGGTAGCGCTGCGGATTGCCATAGCGCACCAGAAGCCGCAGCTCCTCATGCACGGCTTCAAGCGCGGCCCGCTCGGCGGACATCATGCGCTCGGCGGCGATCTTTGCGCAGAGCGCCTCGAGCTCGGCCATCGCCTCGAACATACCGATCAGCTGCTCGGTGCTCGGACGCGCGACGATCGAGCCGCGATGGGCGCGCGATTCAATGAGGCCGCTTGCCGCCAGTTGACGGATCGCCTCGCGCACGGGCGTGCGCGACACCTGGAAACGGCGCGCGATCTCGGTCTCGTCGAGCGCGGCGCCGGGCGGCAGCACGCCGCGCACGATCTCGTCGGCGAGCTGCTGGCGAAGCTCGCCCGCCAGCGTCTTGCGGGCCCCGCTGACCGGGCGGCCAGGCGGAGCGCCGATCGGCGCCGGGGCAATGAGCGGCGTCAGGTCTTGTGGCGTCAGGTCTTGCGGGTTGGATTCGGAGCTCATGGTCCAGTCATGGCAAGCGAGGCCTCCTCCGTGCAATCGCGCCATCCTTCAGGTCCGGAGGTCACCGTCAGTGTCCCGCCATGTGGCGGCCGATCTCGGTCAGATCGGCGGTGACGGCCGGCGCCTCGTAGACAAACTCTCCGTTGAAGATGACGACCACGCGGTCGGCAAGCTCGAGGAGCTCGTCGAGGTCCTCGCTCACCAGGAGCACCGCGGCGCCACGATTGCGCACCGCGATAATTTCGGCGTGGATCTGCGCCACCGCGGCGAAGTCGAGACCGAAACACGGATTGGCGGCGATCATGATGTCGACCTCGCCGCCCAATTCGCGCGCAAGCACGGAGCGCTGCACATTGCCGCCGGACAATTCGCCGATGAGCGTGTCCGGCCCGCGGGTTTTGATCTTGTATTGCCCGATCTTGCGGTTCGCCTGCGCGCGGAAGGCGCTGCCCTTGAGCCACCAGCCGCCGGCGGCGAACGGCTCGCGATCGAATTCGCGGAAGGCGAGATTGTCCGCGACCGTCATTGAGGCCACGCAAGCATTCTTCAGCGGCTCCTCCGGCAGACACGAGACCTTGCGCTCGCGCATCTCTGCGCGCGTGGCATGGTAGAGCTCGCCCTCGACGATGATCTCGCCGCTTTCAGCGGCGCGCTGGCCGGCGAGCACTTCGACCAGCTGGCGCTGGCCGTTGCCGGAGACGCCGGCGACCCCGACGATCTCACCGCCACGGATGCTGAGCGAAATGTCGCGCAAGGCAGGCTGGCCGGCGTCGTCGAGCGCATTGAGCTTGCTGATGTGCAGGCGCGGCACCCCGAACTCGCTGGCGCGGGCAGGCTGCACTGTTAGCTCCTCGGCCCCGATCATGGTGCGCGCCATGGCGTCAGGCGTGAGCTCGCCCACTAGTCCGCCACCAACCATTCTTCCACGGCGCAGAATTGTCACTTCATCGGCGAAGGCCATCACCTCGCGGAATTTGTGCGTGATCATCAGGATCGTCAATTCGCCGCGCTTGACCATGCGGCTCAGCATGCCGAGCACCTCGTCGGCCTCATTCGGCGTGAGCACCGAGGTCGGCTCGTCGAGAATCAACATGCGGTGCTTGAGATAGAGCTGCTTGAGGATCTCGCATTTCTGCCGCTCGCCGGCGGAGATCGCCGACACCTTGGCGTCGAGCGGAACGCGGAACGGCATCCGCGAAAGAAAGTCATCGAGAGTCTTGCGCTCCTTGCGCCAGTCGATGATCGCGGGCAGCGCGCTGCGCGAGAGCACGAGGTTCTCGGTGACGGTCATCGCCGGCACCAGCGTGAAGTGCTGGTAGACCATGCCGAGGCCGAGCGCATGCGCGGCACGCGGATTGTCGATGGCGTACTCCTTGTCGCCGACCAGCACCTGGCCCTCGTCCTGGCGATAGTAGCCCATGATGCATTTAACGAGCGTCGACTTGCCGGCGCCGTTCTCGCCCAGAAGAGCGTGGAACGTGCCGGGCCTGACCTTCAACGACACGGCGTCAAGCGCGGTGAACTCGCCGAAGCGCTTGGTCATACCGACCGCTTCAAGACCGGGCGCCGGGCCGAGGTCGCTCATGCGATCGCCTTCACGAAATCGATGGAATTAGACACGGCGCCGAACACGCCGCCCTGCATCTTGATCATCTTGACGGCGTGGTCGTGGTTTCCTTTGTCGGTCGCGCCGCAGCAGTCCTCGAGCAGCACGCATTCGAAGCCGCGGTCGTTGGCCTCGCGCATGGTCGTGTGCACGCAGACGTCCGTGGTGATGCCGGTGAGCACGATATTGGTGATGCCGCGCAGCCGCAGCATCAGCTCGAGATCGGTGGCGCAGAACGAGCCCTTGCCGGGCTTGTCGATGATCGGCTCCTCCGGCAGCGGCTTGAGCTCATCAATGATGTCCCAGCCCGGCTCGCCGCGCACCAGAATGCGGCCGCACGGGCCCGGATCGCCGATGCCGGCGCCGATGCGGCGCGAGCGCCAGCGCTTGTTGTCGGGCAGATCGGCGAGATCGGGCCGATGGCCCTCGCGGGTGTGGAAGATGTGGAAGCCCTTGGCGCGCATGGCCGCGAGCACGGTCTTGATCGGCTCGATCGGCGCGCGCGTGAGCGAGAGGTCATAGCCCATCTTGTCGACATAGCCGCCGATGCCGCAGAAGTCGGTCTGCATGTCGATGATGATCAGCACCGTATTCTGCGGGCGCAGATCGCCGTTGTAGGGCCAGGGATAGGGCGCGGCGGCGACATAGGTCTCTGGCATCGATGCCCTCCGCTATTTGGTGATGGTGAGCTCGGCCGGCGCGCCGATCAGGGTGCGCTTGGGCGAGCAGGTGATGATCATGATGACCAGCGTCAGGATGTAGGGCGCCGCATTGAACAGCTGATAGCCCTGGCTGAAGCCGATCGACTGCAGCGCGGGACCAAGTGCGGCGGCGCCACCGAACAAGAGCGAGGCCGCAAAGCAGAGCATGGGATTCCAACGCGCGAAGATGACGAGCGCGACCGCGGTGATGCCCTGGCCGCTGGAGAGGCCCTCGTTCCAGCTTCCCGGATAATAGAGCGACAGGAACGAGCCACCGATGCCGGCGAGGAAGCCGCCCGCCATGGTGGCGCGCAGGCGAATGAGGTTGACCGAATAGCCCATGGCGCGCGCCGCATCAGCGCTCTCGCCGGCGGTGCGCACGATCAGGCCCCAGCGCGTAGAACGCAGCGCCCACATTAGAGCGGGAGCCAATAGGACGCCGATCAGGAACAGCACGTTGACCTTGAGCGCGTCGCGCAGTTGCGGGATGTCGCTCCAGTTGCCGAGCTCGATCGCCGGCAGCGTGGCGGCGCTCGGCTCGATCAGCGGCTTGCCGAGATAGAAGGCGAGGCCGGTCCCGAACAGCATCAGTGCGATCCCGACCGCGATGTCGTTGACACGGGGCAGGCCGCAGATCGCGGCGTGCAGCGCCCCCATGATCGCACCCGACAAGCCCGCCGCAAGCACGCCGAGCCAGGGTGAGCCGGTGAGATAGGAGGTGGCGTAGGCGCACATCGCACCCATCACCAGCGTGCCTTCGAGGCCGAGATTGATGCGGCCGGAGCGCTCGGTGATGCATTCACCGAGGCTGACGAACAGGAACGGCGTGCTCACGCGCACCGCACCGCCGAGCACCGCAATCGGCACGCCCCAGAGCCCGATGGCATCGGCCGCCGCCATGGCTCAGGCCTCCTTGCGCTTGAAGATGCGGAAACGGCCGTAGAGCGTCTCGCTCATCAGCACCGAGACGAAGATCATGCCTTGCAGCACCAGCACCGAGGCGTCCGGCAGTCCGAGACGGCGCTGCAGCAGCCCGCCGCTGGCATTGATGCCACCGAGCAGAATGGCGACCGGAATGATGGCGAGCGGATTATGCCGTGCCAGGAACGACACCAGGATGCCGGTGAAGCCATAGCCGACCGCGATATTGGCGTTGGCCCTGCCTTGCACCGCGGCGACTTCGACCATGCCGGCAAGACCGGCGGCGGCGCCGGCGAGCATGCAGGTGATGAGGATCAGCTTTCCGACCCCAAGCCCGACAATCTTGGCGGCGCGCACGTTGCCGCCGGCGATGCGCGCCGAAAAGCCAAACACGGTGTGGAAGATCAACACATAGGCGAGCACTGCCGCGACCACGCCGAACACGAAACCCCAATGCACGTCGGTGCCGGGGATCGAGCCGATCATATTGGCGGCACCGATCTCCCTGGTCGACGGCTTGTTGAGGCTGGTCGGGTCACGCATCGGGCCTTCGACCAGGTGGTTGAGGACCGCGAGCGCGATATAGACGAGAAGCAGGCTGGAGATAGTCTCGTTGACGCCGCGATAGTGGCGCAGGCCACCGGCGAGCGCGATCCACAGGCCGCCCGACAGCATGCCGGCCGCCGCCATCGCAACGCCGACCACCAGCGGCGGCGCGCCCGGCATCAGCAGCGCCGCCGCGGTGGCGCCGAGCGCTCCCATCAGCAGCGCGCCTTCGCCGCCGATGATGACCATGCCGAGCTGCGCGGGTAGCGCCGTGCACAGCGCCGTCAGGATCAGCGGCGCTGCGCGGGTCAGCGTGTTCTGCCAGGAGAACCAGGTGCCGAAGGCGCCCTGGTACATGTAGAAATAGAGGTCGGCGGGATCTTTGCCGAAACAAGCGACAAAGATCCCGAACGCGATGAGGGCTGCGACCAGGGCGAGCGCGGGAATGACGACATACTCCGCCGCGCCGCCGATGCTTCTGCCGAGCGCCATCCGCGCAGGTCCGGACGTGAGGGCTTACGATGCCGCGCCGATCACTCCTTCGACCAGATAGTTCATCTTCTCGAGCTCGGGGTCGGTCTGGCCGCGGGAGACGCCGGCGGCGATCACCACGTTGCCCTTGTTGTCCTTCAGCGGGCCCTTGAAGATCACGTAGCTGCCGGCGATCAGCTTGGCCTTCACGTCGTCCGCCTGCTTGCGCGCTTCCTCCGACACCATGGTGCCGTAGGGCGATACTTTCACCACGCCTTCCTTGAGGCCGCCCCGATAGAAATTCGGGATCGTCTCGCCGTCGGCGAACATCTTGACGAACTTCGGATACACCGCTTCCCAGTTCCATTCGGCGCCGGTGAGATAGGCCTTCGGCACCAGCGTTGCGGCGCTGACGTGATAGCCGGAGACCATGGCGCCGCGGCGGGCGGCGTTCTCCATCACGGTCTTCGGTCCGTCGACGTGACAGGTGAGCACGTCGCAGCCCTGATCGATCAAGCTGTTGGTCGCTTCCGCTTCCTTGACCGGCATCGACCAGTCACCGGTGAAGATCACCTGCAGCGTCGCCTTCGGATTGGCAACGCGCGCGCCGAGCAGATAGGCATTGATGTTGCGCAGCACCTGCGGGATCGGCTTGGCGGCGACGAAGCCGAGCTTGCCGCTCTTGCTGGACAGGCCGGCGACGACACCGGCGACATGCTGCGCCTCGTCGATGTAGCCGAAATAGCTGCCGGCATTCTTGGGATCCTTGTCGGTCCACAGGCCGCCGGCGTGCTCGAAACGCACCTTCGGATACTTCGCCGCGATCTTGAGCACATGCGGACTGTAGTAACCGAACGAGGTCGGGAAGATGAGCGTGGAGCCGTCGAGATTGATCATGGACTCCATGGTCTTCTCGACTGCGTCGGTCTCGGGCACCTTCTCTTCCTCGACGACCTTGACGCCGGCCATCTTCTTGAGCGCCGCGGCGCCCGCCGCATGCGCCTGGTTGTAGCCGTAGTCGTCACGCGAGCCGACATAGACAAAGCCGACCATCGTGTCCTTGGCGAAGGCCGGCCGCGTCGAAAAAGCTCCCGCAACGGCCAATGCGGCGCTTCCTTGCAGAACGCGCCGACGTGAAAATGCGTCGAACGTCATGGTCCTTACTCCGTTGAAATTGAAAGCAGCGGTCCGAGGCGCTCGGGCCCTCCAGTCGCGTTTCGAGGCGAAGAGGGACGGCCGATCGATAGGACCAAATTTAGCAAGCGCCATGCCAAGCGTTATTCGGTAGGCAATATCGATCTATCACGATGGAAAAATTTGATAATTGGTCTCAGTGACGGAAACACGGGCGCTTCAATCTTGATTATAAAATAGGCAATCTCGGCCTAATGTATGCAAGATTGCATACATCTTAACGCGCCTGAAATTCCTAACGCGCCTGAAATTCACAAGGCTTGGCCGCCTGAGACGGGTGTGTCCTCCCGTCAGCCCGTGATCGCCGCTCGAATATCGTCCATGGACAGGAACAGATGATCCGGCCGCTGCGCGCGCAACAGATCGGCGGTCGCGTAGCCCCAGCCGACGGCTCCTGCGGCAAGGCCTGCTTTTCTGGCGGCTTCAAGATCGCGGACCTCGTCACCGATCGCGATCGTGCGGCACGGGTCGGCGCTTGTCGCCTTTATGATGGTCCGAAACTTGGACGCCTTGCCGAACAGCGAAGCGCCGCAGGCGTAGTGAGCGATTCGCGTCGCAGTCTGTTGTCCAAGAATGCGACGGACGTTCGCCTCGGAGTTTGAAGTCACGATCGCGAGCGTGACGCCGCATTCGGCGAGGGATGACAAGAGCGCATCGACGCCTTCAAACAGCGCGATCTTGTGCGCGTCGCGGGCGACGAGCTGCCGCATGTGGTTTGCGATGAACGGCATTTTCCATGCTGGCACGCCCAGTGACCGAATGACGGCGGCGCTCGGTTGCCCACGAAGCGCCTCGAGCTCCTCGTCGGTGACTTGCCGAAACCCATAGCGCAGCGCAACCTGGTTGATCACGGACCGAAACCACTCGGCGCTGTCGGCGAGCGTTCCGTCGAAATCGAATATGGCGAGATCGTAACGGTTCATCGCAACCGTTCAGCACAGCATCGTCCGGTCGCGCGAGAAGGGAACCAGCTCTGTCTGGTCCCCTTCACTGAACCCTTCAAACGGGCGCCGCTGTTTCGCCCAGCATCAACCTATTTGAGCTGATCGGCGACCTTGTCGATGCCGGCCTTGGCGCACACCTCGTCTTTGTCGCCGCCCGGCGCACCGGAAACGCCGACGGCGCCGATCGTGTCCTCGCCGGCCTTGATTGGCAGCGCGCCGCGGGCCGGGATCATATTGCCAAGCCGTAGTGCGCCGGCATTGGGTGTTTTGGAGACGTTCTCGGCGAATTCGCCCGAGGGCAGACGGGTGCCGCGCGAGGTCAAGGCCTTGCGCATTGAGTTCTCCATGGTGTGCGGGCCGGTATTATCGCCGCGCAACGCCACCAGCACTTCACCCATATTGCCGATGACGTGCACCGACACGTTGTAGCCCTGCGCCTTGCAGGTCTCCATCGCCGTCGTCCCGATGGTGGCGGCAATCGGCAGCGAGAGCTGCTTGATGGTGACGAGTTGCGCATTGGCGCCGATGGCGAGGCTGCAGGCCAATGCAAACGTAGCGGTTCCGATTGTGATCTTGATCATGATGGCTCTCCTTGTGCCAGCCATTGCGAACTGGCGGAAAATGTTTGCGGTGAGGAAAGGCGGATTAGCGGAGCTGGTCCTTGACCTTGTCGATGCCCGCCTGTGCGCAGACCTCATCCTTGTCGCCGCCCGGGGCGCCGGAGACGCCGACTGCGCCGATCGTCTCTTCACCAATCATGATCGGCAGCGCGCCGCGCGCGGCCGTGATATTGGCCAGAAAGAGCTGTCCGGCCACCGGGTTCTGGCCGACGTTCTCGGCGAACTTGCCAGACGCGATGCGGAACGTGCGTGACGTGTAGGCCTTTTTCCAGGAATTTTCGAACGTGTTGACCCCGGCGGCGTGATGACGCAGCCCCACCAGGACTTCGCCGTTCCGGCCGACTACGTGCACCGAGACGTTGTAGCCCGCTTGCTTGCAGGCATCGACCGCGGTGAGCGCGATCGTGGTCGCAATGGCACTCGACAGATCCTTGTGCTGCAGCAACTGCGCATTCGCCGATGTGGCGAGCCCGCAAGCCAGTGCTGTTGCCAGCGATACGCCGGCAAGACGATAGATTTTAGACATGAGAGTCCTCCCCGTTGTATAAAGCCGCCGCGCGATGGCGGCATGGCATCATAATCGCCCGTACACCACGTTGTTGTCGAGGGACCGTTGACTGCTTCGGGAGGTGAGGGGCCGTCCGCGTGCGCAGCGCGAGGGTTGCCCGGTAAGGGCTAGTGGAGCGGATTTGACATTCGCTACCCACCTAGCTGCGGGCTCGCGAAGCGAATGTCAAATCCAAAGCTCCACTAGAAACCTATATTTGCTAGTGGTCCTTTGATTCTAACATTCGCAAGAGAGCCAGCCGAGAAGGGATGCGAATGCTAGAATCGGACCACTAGCTTCTGCTCCTGTCGGCCCCGCTTCACTTTTTTGCGGTGCTCCGGGTGGTGCGCCAAGAAGAATGAGATGCGCTCAAGTGCGTCGCGTCCGCCACCGGCGCAGGCCTCGTCGCGCGCCCCACACCAGCAGCGCGATCACCGGCAGCCAGGGCACGGCGGCTGCGACAAGCGTGATCAGCGAAGCCACCGACGTCGCAAACGTCCCGCCGATACTGTCAACGGCCCGCTTGATCGGCGAAAAATCGTAGCCGGCAACCACAACCTGCCGACCATCGTAGGTGATGTCGACCTGCACGGTGTCGGTGATCGTGCGTAGATAGTTGCGCTGGGTGGTGGTGGCCTCGATATCGCCCTGCGCCTGCACCAGTTCCTTCTCAATGGCAATGAGGTCGGCAACGCTCTTGGTGGCCGGGTCGTTGAGCATCGCGATGAGCCGGTCACGCAGCGCCGTCTTGACCTCTAGCCGCTTGTCGACATCGAGGACTGCGATCGTCCTGTCATCGGCCCGCTCGGATTGAGTCGTGACCTCGGCCGGCCGCGCGGTGATGACGGCCGCCAATGCGGGGTAGCGTTCGGGCGCGACTCGAACGGAGGCGCGGGCGCTGACCCGTCCGTCGCCCAATTGGTCGAGGCGCGTCTCCAGCACTGTGCATTCAAGCCTGGCGCATTCCGTGAGATGCCGCTCTTGAACCGCGGCGACTTCGCTGCCGGGCAGCCGCAATGTGAAACTGCGTGTGACGGCGATGCGCCGTGTGGACGTCGTTTGTTGTGGTTGCGATGGAGCATTGGGCAATTGGGCCAAATGAATGTCTTGGCTCTGAGGCGACGCCTCACCGGAAAGTAAATAGCCGCCGGCAACGGAGAAATTGTCCGGCGTACTCTGCGAGCACGCCGCCAGCGTTGACGCAGTCAACGCGGTGAGCAGAATCGTCCTGACCATCCGGATGTCCTCATGCGATGCCACCCCGCGCCATTGTTGGCGGCGGCATCGAACGGCATGAAAGGGTCCGAAAAGCGGCGGACGAAGGGGGGCGGCGCCGCGATACAGCACGCGATACGGCACATGATACGGCACATGATACGGCACATGGGGACACTTCGATCCCGGCCTTGCGTCAGCGGCCTTCGTGCTGACGCTCGGCGCCATCCTCGCCGTCCGCCGACTCCTCGGACTTGGCATCGGTTGCCGCCGCTGCTCCGCGCAGGCGCGCGATCATGGCGATGAGATCCACCTCAACCTTGATGAGGTCGAGGTCGCGGGTCATCTCCCGCAGCTCCTGGCCTTTGCGCGCCAGTTCCTCCGAGGCATCGATCGCCGATCGCCGTTCGGTCACGCCGCCGGTGCTCGCGGCGAATGCCTTCGCTCGCAGCCATTCCAGCCGCGCGCGCTGCGTGTCGCGTGCGAACTTCTTTTCGGCGAAGCGCCGGCGCGCATCGTGGTAGGCCACCAGCAATTCCATGTCGGAGAGCTGCCACCAAGCTTCGACCGGACCGTGCTCGTCCATGCACTACCTGCCTCGTGCCCGGGCAACTCGCCCGCTGATCAATGACATTGCGCCCGCTCGTCGCACGATATTTGCTCACGCAGCCTTGCGCGGATCGCTGGCCGAGCAGAAATCGCGCAGGAGCTCGGCAAGGCGGCGGGCGGCGGCGCTCGCATTGGGGGCCGCAACCAGCACGACCTCCGTATTGGTGATCGCTGGAAACCCATCCTTGGTCTTGAGCAAGCGATGCTCCGGCAGGATCGCCACCTCGGGCAGGATGCTCACGCCGATGCCGACCGAGACCGCGGCCTGAATGCCGACCAGGCTCGGGCTCGTATAGGCCATGTGCCATGCGCGGCCGGCGGCTTCGGCGGCGTGGATCATGCGATTGCGATAGAGGCAGCCCTGCTCGGACATCACGAGCGGCAGCGGATCGCGCCGGAAGTTGATTGGGTGCTTGCGGCTCGTCACCCAATGCAGGCGCTCGGGCCAGGCCGCGATTCCGCCGCTCTCTCCGGCGTCGCGCTTATAGAGCGCAATATCGAGCTCGCCGCGCTCGATCGCGCGGCGAGACTGTACGCTCAGCCCGCTGCGCACATCGAGCCGCAGCCCCGGGCGCGAACGGGCAAAGTCCGACAGCAGCTCGGTCAGCCGATAGGCGGCGAAGTCCTCCGGCAGGCCGAGCCGCACGACGCCTTCGCTGTCCGGCCGCGCCACCACATCGCGCGCCTCCTGTTCCAGCGCGAGCAGTCGCCGCGCGTAGGACACCAGCCGCTCGCCTTGCTCGGTCGGCGTGGCCTGCTTGCCGTCGCGATGCAGCAGCGGATACCCCAGGCTTTCTTCCAGCCGTTTGATCTGCTGGCTCACCGTCGATTGCGTGCGGTGGACGCGCTCGCCCGCGCTGGTGAAGCCGCCGGTGTCGACGACCGAGACGAAGCTGCGCAGAAGGTCGAAGTCGAGCATGGCAGGGCCTTTTCATGCTACCTATTCATATTTCAACTGGACGACATTTTATCATTTAATTTCCAAATGGCAAAGCGCAAGCCTATCTGGGTCGTAGAAAGGATTTTGACCCATGCGCACTGCAAACATCGCCGTTTCGCCGCCCGCAACCTCGTCGCTGCAATTGCCGCTGCCGGTCATGGTGGCGGCATTCTGCTTGCTCTGGGCATCGGCGTTTTCCGTCGCCAAGCTTGCGATTGCGGATTGCCCGCCGCTCATCGTGCTCACGGCGCGGTTCCTGCTCGCCGGCGCGGTCATCCTCGGCGCTGCGGCCCTCTTCGGCATGCGGCTCAATCTCAGCCGCCGCGAGCTCCTGCTCTTTGCGCTCCTCGGTATCGCCAACCAGGCCGTCTACCTGGGGCTGAGCTATGTCGGCATCCGCAGCACCTCGTCCGGACTGGCGGCGCTGGTCATCAGCGCCAATCCGGTGCTGACGGCCGTGCTGGCAGTAGCATTCCTCGACGAGCGGATGACATGGCGCAAGGCGACGGGCCTGCTGCTGGGCGTTGGTGGTGTGGCCTTCGTAGTCGAAAGCCGGATGGCCGGCGGCGTCGACCATCCCATCGGCATTGCGTTGCTGCTGGCGGCGCTGGTTTCGCTGGTCGGCGGCACCATCCTCTATAAGAGGTTCGCGCCTTCGGGCGGCGGGCTCTGGGTCGGCAATGGCGTGCAAAGTCTCGCGGCCGGTCTTGCGACACTGCCGTTCGCCTTCGCGTTCGAGAGCGTCGGCGACATCGTGCCGAGCTGGCGCCTCGCTGCGTCGCTCGCCTATCTGGCGCTGTTCGTCTCGATCTTCGCCTATCTGCTCTGGTTCCACCTGCTCAACGTGTCGGGCGCGACCGCGGCGAGCTCCTATCACTTCATGATGCCGCCGCTCGGTTTGCTGTTCGGCTGGCTGCTGCTCGGCGAGCAGGTCGCGCTGACCGACCTGATCGGCATCGTGCCGGTTGCGCTCGGCATCTACCTCGTCACGCGCCCGACGTCGTCACCAGCTGAGAAATGAACCGCGCTGGCTCCAACGAGCCCGGCTTCATTCGCCGGGCACGGCGTTGTCATGGGCGGTGATCGGTGGATGGCCGGAAGACCAGCGGCGTCGACACCACAGGCTGAAGCGGTCGAGATAGAGATAGATCACCGGCGTCGTATAAAGTGTCAGCATCTGGCTTACGATCAGCCCGCCGACGATCGCGATGCCGAGTGGACGGCGCAGCTCCGAGCCCTCGCCGAGCGCCGTTGCAAGCGGGATAGCACCGAGCAACGCAGCCATCGTGGTCATCATGATCGGCCGGAACCTGAGCAAACATGCCTGATAGATGGCTTCGCGCGATGACAGACCGCGCCGACGTTCCGCGTCGAGCGCAAAGTCGATCATCAGGATCGCGTTCTTCTTGACGATGCCAATGAGCAGAATGACCCCGATCAATGCGATAATGCTGAATTCTGTGCGGAACACGAGCAGCGCCAGGATCGCACCGACACCCGCCGACGGCAGTGTCGACAGGATCGTGATCGGATGGATGTAGCTCTCGTACAGAATGCCAAGCACGATATAGACCGCGACAAGCGCGGCCGCGATCAGGTAAGGCTCGTTGGCGATCGACTGCTGGTAAGCTTGCGCCGTGCCCTGAAAGTTGCCGTGGATCGTGGCCGGGACGCCGATCCGGTTCATCGCGTTGCCGACGGCAGTCACGGTGTCGCTGAGAGATGCGCCTGGCGCGAGGTTGAAGGACATCGTCGTCGCCACGAACAAGCCGTCGTGGCTGATGGCAAGCGGGGTGCTGCCGGGCCCGAATGTGGTGAACGCCGAAAGCGGCACCATCTTCTCGGCGCTTGCACTGACTGCGGAGCCGGTCGACACCGCACCACGCCCGGTATTGCCGAGCGCGTTGCTTGACTGATTGCGGGCGGCGTCAGCCGCGACCGTCGCCGTGGCTGACGTCTGGCCGGTCCCCTTGACGGTTCCGGCGACCGCGTTGGTTCCCTGCACGCCACCAACGGCGCCACCGGAGGTGCTGACGAAGACATCCTTGAGCGTCTCTGGGTCCTGCCAGTATTGGGGCGCGACCTCCATGATCACATGGTACTGGTTGCGCGCACTGTAGATCGTCGAAACCTGGCGCTGGCCGAAAGCATCATAGAGCGTATTGTCGATCTGGCTTGCCGTGATGCCGAGGCGCGCCGCGGTGTCGCGGTCTATCACCAGATCGGTTTCCAGCCCCTTGTTCTGCTGGTCCGAATTGACCTGGGTCAGCTCCGGCAGCTGTTGCAGCGCTGCCAGGATTTTAGGGGCCCATTCGTTGAGGTCAGAAATTGTATCGGCATGCAGAGTGTATTGATACTGGGCGTTGCTCTGCCTGCCGCCGACACGAATGTCCTGCACCGCCTGCAGGAAGAGCGAAGCGCCCGGCACTTGTGTCAGCTCGCGGCTCAGTCTGGCGATCACCTGGTCGGCGCTGACCTTGCGTTCCGCCAGCGGCTTGAGCGATACGAACACAAACCCGCCATTGGTCTGCCCGCCGCCGGTGAATCCCACGACGTGATCCACTGCGGGATCCTTCTGCACGATCGACACGAACTGCGTGAGCTTCTGGCGCATGAGCTGAAACGAAATGCTCTGGTCGGCCTGAATGCCGCCGGTCAGCCGGCCAGTGTCCTGCTGCGGAAAAAAGCCCTTTTGAACGATCGAGAACAGGTAGCCATTGAGACAGAGCGTGGCCACGAGGATCAGCAGGATCGAGCGCGGGTGACGCAGCGACCACGCGAGGCTGCGCTCATAGGCATGCAATGTGCCGGAAAAAATGCGCTCGCTCAGGCGATAGAGGCGGCCATGCTCTTCGCGCTGCGGACGCTTGAGCACAAATGCGCACATCATCGGCGTGGTTGCGAGCGATACGGCGAGCGACAGGAGGATGGCGATCGACAGCGTGACGGCGAACTCGCGGAATAGTCGGCCGATGATGCCGCCCATGAGCAGGATCGGAATGAACACCGCGACCAGTGAGACGCTCATCGACAGAACTGTAAATCCGACCTCGCCGGCGCCCTTGATCGCCGCCTCAAGGCTGGACATGCCCTCTTCGATGCGGCGCGAGATATTTTCGAGCACGACGATGGCATCGTCGACGACGAAGCCGGTCGCGACCGTCAGGGCCATGAGGGACAGATTGTCGAGGCTGTAGCCAAGAAGGTACATGAGGGCGAAGGTGCCGACCAGAGACACCGGCACCGCGACCGCGGGCACCAAGGCTGCGCGTGGGTCGCGCAGAAAAACGAATACGACGACGATGACCAGGACAATGGCGATGAGCAGCGTGCGCTCGACTTCCTGCAACGAGGCGCGAATGGTGGTTGAACGATCGACCGCGACGGTGATGTCGATCGCAGGCGAGACCGAGGCTCGCAGGTCGGGCAATTGCGCCGTGATCCGATCGACGGTCTCGATGATGTTGGCACCCGGCTGGCGATAGAGAATCACGAGAACAGACGGCTTGCCGTTGGCGAGACCGGCATTTCGCAGATTCTCGACCGAGTCGACGACCTCGGCGACATCGGACAGTCGAACGGCGGCTCCGTTGCGATAGGCGATCACCAGCGATCGGTATTGAGCCGCAACCGTCGCCTGATCGTTGCTGTAGATCTGATAGCGGATGTTGCCGACATCGATCGCGCCCTTGGGGCTATGGGCGTTGGCAGCGGCCAACGCCGCTCGCACGTCTTCGAGCCCGATCCCGTATTTGGCAAGCGTGCGTGGATTGATCTCGACACGCACCGCCGGCAGCGAGCTGCCGCCGACCGTGACCTCGCCGATGCCGTCGACCTGGGACAGCTTTTGCGCCAGCACAGTCGTCGCTGAATCGTAGAGGTCGCCCCGGCTCAGGGTGTCGGAGGTCAACGTGAGGATGAGAATGGGCGCATCCGCAGGATTGACCTTCCGGTACGTCGGATTGGATCGCAGGCTCGACGGCAGGTCCGCACGCGCCGCGTTGATTGCCGCCTGCACGTCGCGTGCGGCGCCGTTGATGTCGCGGTTGAGCCCGAACTGCAACGTGATCCGCGTTGCGCCGACGCTGCTCGATGACGTCATCTCGGTGACGTCGGCGATCTGCCCGAGATGGCGCTCGAGCGGTGTGGCGACGCTCGTCGCCACCACCGCCGGGCTCGCTCCGGGAAGCTGCGCGCGCACCGAAATGGTCGGGTAGTCGACCTTGGGGAGCGGCGACACCGGCAATTGGAAGAATGCGACGGTACCGGCGGCCAGGACGCCGAGTGTGAGCAGTGTCGTCGCAACCGGGCGACGGATGAATGGCGTCGAGAGGCTCATGCGCTCTCCCGCGCGGCGTCATCGCGTCCGGCAAAGCGTGCCGCCAGACGATCGAACCAGAGATAGATCACCGGCGTCGTGAACAGCGTGAGGACCTGGCTGAACAAGAGCCCGCCAACGATGGCAATGCCGAGTGGATGCCGGAGCTCCGATCCCGTGCCGGTGCCCAGCATCAATGGCAAAGCGCCGAGCACGGCGGCCATGGTGGTCATCAGGATTGGCCGGAAGCGCAGGAGGCAGGCCTGGAAAATGGCTTCGCGCGGGCTCTTGCCTTCGGTGCGCTGGGCATCGAGCGCGAAGTCGATCATCATGATCGCGTTCTTCTTGACGATGCCGATCAGCAGAATGATCCCGATGATGGCGATCACCGTAAGATCATTGCGGGCCGCAATGAGCGCCAGCAGCGCGCCGATGCCGGCCGACGGCAGTGTCGAGAGGATCGTGAGCGGATGGATGAAGCTTTCGTATAGCACGCCAAGAACGATGTAGACGGTGACAATCGCGGCCAGGATCAGCAGCAGCTCATTTCCGAGCGAGGACTGGAACGCCAGCGCGGCGCCCAGGAAGCTTGTGATCACGCTGCGGGGTAGTCCGATCTCTCCCTGCGCGCCTTTGATCGCGGTGACCGCTTCGCCGAGCGATGATCCGGGCGCAAGGTTGAATGAGATGATGGCGGCCGGAAACTGGCCGAGATGATCGATCTGCAGCGGCGCCACCTGCTCACGAACGCGCGCAACGACAGAAAGCGGCACCTGGCCGTTACCCGTTGCAGATTGCAGATAAATCGAATTGAGCGCCTGCAGGGAGGTCTGCAGCATGGGGTCCGCTTCGAGAATGACCCGGTATTGGTTGGTGTTGGTGTAGATCGTCGACACGATCCGCTGGCCGAAGGCATCGTACAGTGCATTGTCGATCGTGGCTGGCGTAATGCCGAAGCGTCCGGCGGTGTCGCGGTCGATGTCGACGAAAGCGACGAGCCCTTGTGCAGAAAGGTCGCTCGCAACGTCGGCGAGCTGCGGCAGCTCGCGGAGCTTGTCCACGAGCTTCGGCGTCCATTCGGCAAGCTCCGCGGGATTGGCGTCTTGCAGCACGAATTGGTATTGGGTCTTGCTGACGGTATCGTCGATCGTGAGATCCTGCACCGGCTGCATATAAAGCGAGATGCCGGGGACCGACTCGGTCGCTGCGCTCAGGCGACGAATGATCTGGCTGACCTCGGCGCCGCGCTGGTCGTGCGGCTTGAGATTGATCAGCAGGCGGCCGCTGTTGAGCGTCGTATTCGTACCGTCGACGCCGATGAACGACGACAGGCTTTCGACATCGGGATCCTTGAGGACGACCTTTGCCAATTCGCCCTGACGTTCGGCCATGGCCGCGTATGAGATCGACTGCGGCGCTTCCGAAATGCCCTGGATGAGGCCGGTGTCCTGCACCGGAAAGAAGCCTTTCGGAATGAGGACGTAAAGCGCCACGGTCAGGACCAGCGTGGCGACCGCGACCCACAGCGTCAAAGTCTGCCGGTCGAGAACCCAACTAAGCAAGCGGCCGTAGGACTCGATCAGCTTGTCGAACCACTCGCGGCTGCGACGCTGAAATCGGCTCTCGTGCACGTCCGCGACAGGGCGCAGGAGCTTCGCACAAGCCATCGGCACCAGGGTCAGCGACACCACGGCCGAAATCAGGATGGTGACAGATAGCGTGATCGCGAACTCGCGAAACAGCCGGCCGACGACGTCGGCCATGAACAGGAGCGGGATCAGCACGGCAATCAGCGAAATCGTTAGGGAGATGATAGTGAAGCCAACCTGCTCGGAGCCGCGCAAGGCCGCCTGCAGCGGCGACTGGCCCTCTTCGATGTAGCGGGCGATGTTCTCGATCACCACGATGGCGTCGTCGACGACGAAGCCCGCCGAGATTGTCAGTGCCATCAGCGATAGATTGTTCAAGCTGAAGCCGAGCAGATACATCGCCCCAAAGGTGCCGACGAGGGACAGCGGCACCGACAAGCTCGGGATGAGGGTGGCGCGCGTGCTGCGGATGAAGACGAAGATCACCAGCACGACCAGGACCACGGCGAGCATCAACTCGAATTCAACGTCGTGCACGGACGAACGAATGGTCACCGTCCGGTCGGTCAGCACGGCGACGTCGACGGCCGCCGGCATGGCGCTCGCCAACTGCGGCAACATCGTCCGGATGCGATCGGTGACAGCGATGACGTTCGCTCCGGGCTGGCGCTGAATGTTCAGGATGACGGCCGGAACCGTATTCATCCAGGCGCCGAGCTTGGTGTTCTGCGTGCCGTCGACAATGCGGGCAACGTCGCTCAGCCGTATCGGCGAGCCGTTCTTGTAGGCGACCACCAGATTCTCATAGGCGTCGGCGCTCTGCAGCTGGTCGTTGGCATTGATCGTATACGCGCGGGTTGGGCCATCGAAGTTGCCCTTGGGCGTATTGACGTTGGCGTTGTTGAGCGTGATGCGCAGATCGTCGATGTTGAGGCCATAGGCGGCGAGCTTGCGCGTATCCGCCTGGACCCGGACGGCGGGTCGCTGGCCGCCGCTGATACTCACCAACCCGACGCCGGGCAGTTGCGAAATCTTTTGCGCCAGGCGCGTGTCGGCGAGATCCTCGATCTGCGGCAGCGGAAGCGTTTTTGATGTCAGCGCGAGTGTGAGGATCGGGGCATCGGCCGGATTGACCTTGGCATAGATCGGCGGCGCCGGCAGGTCCGACGGCAACAAGTTGCCCGCCGCATTGATGGCCGCCTGAACCTCCTGCTCGGCAATATCCAGGTTGATGCTCAGGTCGAACTGCAGCGTGATCACCGAGGCGCCGGCCGAGCTGACGGAGCTCATCTGATTGAGATTCGGCATCTGGCCGAACTGGACCTCGAGCGGCGCAGTGACCGAAGAGGTCATCACGTCCGGGCTCGCGCCCGGATAGAAGGTCTGAACTTGGATTGTCGGATAGTCGACTTCGGGCAGCGCTGAGAGCGGCAGGAACTGAAATGCGATCACGCCTGACAGGAGGATGGCTAGCATCAGGAGCGATGTGGCAACGGGGCGCAACACGAAGGGTCGCGAAGGGCTCATCCGCTTTCTCGCATTCCAACGAGGCCGGCATGCTCAGCAGTGCATCGGTCGTTCCGTTCTCGTTATTCGCCTTGTTTCAGGTTGTCGGAGCTGACCTTCGCCGCGCCGCCATCGCGAACGTTGATCCGTATCCCGTCGCGCAGCTTGTCGGCCCCATCGACGACCACGCGATCGTCGAGCGCGAGGCCCTTGCGCACGACGACGCGTTCGCCGTCGACCGGGCCAAGCTCGACCTGGCGCACGGACACGGTGTTGTTTGGATTCACGAGATAGACGAATGTGCCTGGTGCGCCACGCTGGACGGCGCTCGACGGCATCACGACGGCATCGTGGATGACATCGACCAACAGCCGGACATTGACAAATTGATTTGGATAGAGGGTCTCGTCGGTGTTGGGAAACTGCGCGCGCAGCTTCACGGTTCCGGTCGTCGGGTCGATCTGATTGTCGAGCGTCGTCAGCACGCCCGAGCCGAGCGTGTTGGTTCCGCTTCGATCGAACACGGTGGCGGGCAGCTCGGTGCCGCCATGGAAACGCTTGAGGATGGTTGGCACATTGTCCTCCGGAACGGTGAAGATCACGGAGATCGGTTGAATCTGGGTAATGACGACGACGCCATTGGGATCGTTCGCAGTTACGTAGTTGCCCTGATCCACCTGGCGAAGCCCGGCACGCCCATTTGACGGCGAGAGAATACGCGCGAAGCTGAGGTTCACCTTGGCGGTGTTGAGCTGGCCCTGGTCGGCGGCCACTTGGCCTTCGTACTGTTTGACCAGCGCGGCCTGCGTGTCGAGCTGCTGCTGCGGAACGGCATTTGTACTGGCCAATCTCTGGTAACGCGCGAGATCGACTTTCGCGCCGGCGAGCAAAGCCTGATCGCGATCCAGCTGCCCCTGCATTTGCGCGACGGTCGCCTCGAACGGACGAGGATCAATCTCAGCCAGCAGGTCGCCTTGCTTGACGATTTGACCTTCCTGGAACGCGACGCGGATCAATTGACCGCTGACTTGCGCCTTGACGGTGACTGTCGAAAGCGACGTGACCGTGCCAAGGGCGTTGAGCGCGATGTCGACGTCGCCCTTCTGGACCGGCGCAACGCCGACCGATGCCGGGATGCCGCCCTTGCCCTTGCCGATTGGCTGTCGCTGCCCTTGCCCGAGATGAATCCACCAGGCCAGCGTTGCCGCGATGGCAAGGACCAGCCCGATCCCCATAATCGATCGAAATCGCGAGCGGCGCGTCTGGACTGGCGGAAGAGTCGATATCCGAATTTCAGGGTCCGTGGGCGTGCGATCGTGCATGTGGCCGTCTGTTGAGTGGGTTCGGGAGGAAGCGATCTTTGCCCACGGAACCAAAGCAGAGGTGGGAGAGATGTTCCCTTGAACCGAACAGGCGGCGATGCAAATCAAGGACGTTGGCAAGTGTAAAACTGGCCTGCACCGCCACCATCAAAGTTAAGTTTGTTATGCGTATTGGTCACGTGAAAAAATCTTCATGAATAAATATTTTTTTATACTCGTCTATTGAGCATTGGCACCAGGTCATGGCCCCCGATATTGAGGTCAGACGCTCTAACATTCGAGCACCAACGCCGCAAATCGGCGCGATCTTGCTCATTCTGCCTTGTGCCGTCATCTTGGCACCTTATCTGGATCTTTCTTTGGAGCGGAAGCTTGTCGGCGTGACGGCGAGCCCATCATTCGATACCTTTCAATTGAAGTCGTTCAACCGCACACGTGTGAACCGCAATGTCATCGAATTCTGTTCGGACTAGCTTGAGTGTTGGTCTGGCCGCTGTTTTGCTCGTGGCCTCCGTGGGCCGGATGGCCAGGGCGGATGCCATCGTTGGTCGCCCGCCTGCGAGCGGCCTGCTCAACCCCACGGCTGGCGAGGGCACCTTCCGGCATCTGCAGGCGCTGCAGGACATTGCCACCGCCAGTGGCGGCAACCGTGCCGCGGGCACCGTCGGTTACGATCGGTCCGCGCAGTACGTGGCAGAGCGGTTAAAGGAGGCGGGCTACACTGTTCGCCTTGAAGAATTCGAGTTCCCCTTCTTCGAGGAAAAGTCGCCTCCGGTCCTGATCACGAGCAAGCCAGACGGGTCGCAGGAGCCGGCGCCCAAGGACGCCGTTCGCACCTTGGCCAGCTCCGGTTCGCGCGATGTGGAGGCTCGCCTGCAGGCGGTCAATCTCCAGCTCACGGAAGGATCGCCGGCCGCCTCAGTCAGCGGATGCGAAGGCAAGGATTTCGACGGCTTCGAGCGCGGCGCGGTAGCGCTGGTGCGACGTGGGACATGCCAGTTCCAGGTCAAGGTCGACAACGCCATTGCGGCCGGTGCCGTCGGCGTCATCATCATGAATGAAGGCACCGATAGTCGCACCGATGCGTTCTCGGGTGTTCTGAGCAATGGCGCTGCCGTTCCCGTGGTCGGTGTGCCGTACGAATATGGCCGCTCGCTTGCGGCCCGGGCCGGCGACCCTGTGCGCCTCGCGGTCAACGCTGTCACAGGCAAGCGCTCGACTCGAAACGTCGTGGCCGACACTGGCCTCGACAACAAGAGCGCATTGATCGTCGTCGGTGCGCACCTTGATAGCGTGCCCGAGGGGCCCGGGATCAATGACAACGGCAGCGGCTCGGCCGCCGTGCTCGAAGCAGCGCTGCGATTGGCACAGGAGCCGGCTGAGAATCGCGGTCGCATGCGCTTCGCATTCTGGAGCGCAGAGGAGCGCGGCCTGATCGGCTCGCGCCATCACGTCGGCTCCTTGTCCGAGGACGAGCGCCGACAGATCGCCGTCTATATCAATCTCGACATGGTTGGCTCGCCCAATTTCGGACGTTTCGTCCGGCGCGCTACTGCGAAGCAGGAAGGGTTGGCGGCGATTGTTCGAGAAGAGATCGTCACCGAGTTCCGAACGCACGACTTGCCGTTCGAAGAGCGCACAGGAGGTCGATCCGGATCCGACGACGCCTCGTTCTCACAGAAAGACATTCCGACCGTAGGTCTTTATACGGGCGCGTCAGGGCGCAAGCAGGAGAAGGAGGCTGAGTTGTTCGGCGGCGCGGCCGGTCGGGCGTACGATCCCTGCTATCACCGCGCTTGTGACACGGTTGAGAACATCAACCGCGAGGTCCTTGAGCAGCACACCCAGGCGCTCGTGCGGGCGCTTCGCGCCGCAGCGGTCGCATCCCGCCTGCCGAGCGCACCTGTCCCCGAGGCGGTCGACTTGCCCAAATCCAAACAATAAGCGGTTGCGGCTTGATCCGCGATCTAGCTGCAAGCTCTTCATTCATGCCGATGCATGGCGGAATCCGCTTTGGTGTCGCGCATGAACAGGTACACGACCAGCGAAATCCCGATCATGCCGGTCAGGTAATAGTAGAACCATTCTTCATGGCCGAAAGACTTGAATGCCAAGGCGAGTGAATCCGCAGTGCCGCCAAAGATCGACACCGTGAGGGCGTAGGGAAGCCCAACGCCGATGGCGCGAATATTGGTCGGAAACAGCTCCGCTTTGACCACCGCATTGATGGATGTGTAGCCGGAGACAATCATCCACGCTGCCGCGATCAACAGGAACGCCTGCAGCGGGCCGCTGGCGGTTTGCAAGCTCGTCAGCAGCGGAATGGTGAACAGAACGCCCGACACACCAAATCCAATAAGCAGCCATTTGCGGCCGATACGATCGGAGATCGCCCCGTAGATGGGCTGCAACACAATGCCAAAGATCAGCGCGCTCAGTGTGACCATCGTAGTCTGATCGTCGGTGAGCCCGACCGACAGCTTGAGAAATTTCTGCATATAGGTCGTGTAGGTATAGAAGGCGGCGGTGCCGCCGGCCGTGAGCCCGACGACGAGCAACACCTCGCGTGGATATCGCATCAGCGCTCGCAGCGACGATGTGCGGGCTACGACCTTTTTCGCGGCTTCGAAAGCTTCCGTCTCATGCAGATTGCGCCGCATCACCAGTGCGATGGCGGCGAGCAGCGCGCCAATGAAGAAAGGAATGCGCCAGCCCCAGGCGCGGATCTCATCGGGGCTCAGGAAAACCTTCTGCAGCAGAAGCAGCACCAGGAGCGCGCAGATCTGGCCACCAATCAGCGTCACGTACTGAAAGCTCGAGTAGAAGCCGCGGTTGCGCTGGTCGGCCATCTCGGTGAGATAGGTTGCGCTGGTGCCGTATTCGCCGCCGAGGCTCAATCCTTGAATGATGCGCGCGAGGCCCAGAAGGATGGGCGCTCCGATCCCGATCGACTGGTAGGTCGGCGTGACGGCGATCATCAGTGAGCCGAAGCACATCAACGACACGGACAGCATCAACGCGCCACGGCGCCCATAGTGGTCCGCCAGGTATCCGAACATCCATCCGCCGAGCGGACGCACCAGGAAGCCGGCCGCGAACAGCAGTGCTGCGTTGAGCTGCTGTACGACCGGATCGGAATTCGGAAAGAAATCGCCGGCGAAATAGAGCGCGAAGGCGGCGTAGGCGTAGAAGTCGTACCATTCGACCAGATTGCCGACCGAGCCAATGAAAATCGCTTTGAGGCGACGCCGGGCGTCCGCGTAGCTGTCGGGCGCTAACGTGGCGCCAGTTGTGCCAAGCGTTTGGCCTGGCTCATGTTGATATGGTTCGACGCGGGACGTAGCAGGCTCTCCTCGGATTCAGTTGGCCGCGCAAGTCGCCAGGATCACAACCAGGAACCACAACTCGGTCAATGGGCGGCTTGTTCCCGGCCGCAATGGTTTTTTGAGGGAGGCAGCGGCCTTACATTGCCCGCCCTGGCTGCGGGGCTAGTGTCCCGATTCCGAAGTTCGCATCATTCTGCGGCACTCTCGTTTGCGAACTGCGGACTTCTGAACCGCCACACTAGGGT
>Ga0137409_10001773_pt1 | contig 23274 bp, 17 predicted proteins | sample CZODoug1_16funga_FD_122059 | JGI IMG/M metagenome (GOLD analysis project Ga0137409, IMG submission 122059) | Vadose zone soil fungal communities from Angelo Coast Range Reserve, California, USA - CZODoug1_16fungal (Hybrid Assembly) | ecosystem: Environmental > Terrestrial > Soil > Vadose zone...
GAGAAGATTTCGGAAGCGCTGAACGTCGGGCTGAACCGGTTTTTTATTCCGGAATCCGACGGGGAAGCGCTGCTCGAAGATCCGTTCATTCAAGGATTGCGGCCGTTCCTGCGCCAACTGGATTGGGAACAGTGGCAGTCCATTCTGAAGAGACTGCAAGCGATCAGCGACCACGTTCATGCAGCGCCGATCAATCTCCGCCCTATCGGTAATCCGGCGCGGCTGCCGCAGCCCGCGTCGGCGAATGGCAACGGCAATGGACACATCGGCGCCGGCCATTCGAATGGGTTTGCGCATTCGCACGCTCATGGTAATCCGCAGGGCTATCCGCTGCGGCGTCCGGGCACGCCGGTTTTTCAACGGCCCCTCGCGCGATAAGTTTTCTTCCAGGCAGAGCACAATCGTGGGACAGGCAGAAATGCCTGTCCCACTTTTTTTACGAAGTAAATTTCCCGCGAGATGCGGCTAGTCGCGGATGACGGACACTTTCGCTTCGGGAACTTCGAGGCGCATCAAGCGGTGATTGGTGTCGAGCAAGAGAAGAATCTGGAGGTCGGAGCTGGTCACTTTGAGTCCTTCGTAGGTCTTGCCCTCGGCGCTGGCGGAACCGGTGGATTGCACCGTGATGGAACCGGGCGTCAATTCCTGGGGAATGATCACCGGAAAAGTCTGCACGCCGCCCTTGGACCAGTCGTAGATGCGTGCGAGGACTGCATACTGATGGTAGAGATTATTGTCCAGAACGGCGATCATCGGCGAACCAAAGGAAAGATCCTGCTGAAACGGGCGCGCGCCTTGCATCTCCAACGTAATACTCGCGACACCGTTAGCGAAGAGGACGTGAGCGCCATTCGTTTTTTCTGTCTGGGCGCTCCAGTCATAACTGATGGGCGCGCCATTGCCCTGCAACGTTAGTGAGCCGGAAACTTTGCTGGAGGCGCCTTCCGGCGGCTTGATTTCCGCAGTGCCTTTGGCCAGCCAGCCGCCACCGGATGGCGCAATCTCAAATTCTTCATGGCCGACGGTCTGTCCGCCGAGTTTAATCGTGAGCTTGCCCTTGTCCTGGGCGAAAACAACGGGGCCCGAGGTTGGCGTGGACTTTTTCTGAGCGGCGAGCGAGAGCCCCCCACAGGCCACGATTCCGAATGTCAGTGCAAATGAAACAGTTCTGAATTTCACGGTGTTTCTTACCCCCGTGTCCATTCTCTCTCAGGGCAGGGGTTTCTCAACTAGCAGATGCGCGGTGTTTCCAGCGGATGCAACAATGCCGCGGCCCAGAATTTCCGCGACAACCTGCGTCGGTTCGCCAGAGCTGTCCACCCGGTAATCCGCGAGTTGATAGGAGGGCAGTCGCTGTGCGTAAAGCGCGCTGAAACTGGCTTCGTCACGAAAGAGTGGGCGGCCGGTCATGGTCATGCATCGCGCCAGGAGAACTTCGACAGGCGAATCCAGCCACAAGACGGGGATTCCGGCAGCGCGCATGAATTCGGGGCAGCCTGGCTGCGCGTATGTGCCGCCTCCCAGGGCGAGAACCGTGCTCTCTTTCAGTTCGGTAGCGCGGCCAAGAACAGCACGCAGCTGATCCGCTTCGATCTGACGAAAGGCGGGTTCGCCGAGGCGTGCGAAAATTTCCGAAATGGCTAAGCCGGCGGATTCTTCAATGCGGTCATCGAGATCGACAAAGCGCCAGGCCAGCTGCCGGGCCAGTAGCGTGCCAACGGTAGTCTTGCCGGAACCCATGAAACCGGCCAGGCACAAGATAGGGACGCGGGGTTGCGGCCCGCGCGAAGGAAGTGTTGTGGTCACGCGATCGTGGCGCGAAAAATCAGTCGCGCTTCAGAATGCGAATTGTACCACTGTAAGAGGAGAGTTCGACTTTGGCGAGGCCCTGGCCGACGGAACCAAACAGCCCGTGCGTGTACTTTGACATTAAATGTTTGACCCCGTGGGAATCCGGCTTGAGATACGCCGCTGCCCGATTGTCGACTGTGCCCGTGGCAGTTTGCGCCTTCAGATCAAAGGAATCGTTGCCGGAGAAGCGAACTTCGACCAGGCCCTTGCCGCTCTTCATGGTATAGAGGCCGGTGCGAACAAAATCCCCGTCAAAAAGAATATTTCCTGCCGTCGTGAAGAGGCTGACGTTGGTCAGGGCGGGTTGCAGAACCTGTGCGCCGCCGCTGATGGACTTGAAATCCAATTTGCCAGCGCACTGCGTGCACACGAGCGAGCCTTCCGTAGTGCGGACAATGATGTAGCCGGAGACTTCCTTCAGGTGAACATCACCGGCGACGCTCTCCAGCGTCATGTCCCCCATGACCTGTTCGACGTAGATCAATCCGGTCTCGGTCTTGAGCTGCAGTTCCGTTTCTTCGGGCACGGTAAGCTGCATGCTGGCTTCCAACTCACGCGGTTGTGCACCGGCATCCAGAATCGTGGCGGTGACGTCGATACGATCGCCTGCTTGCTCCATGTCAAACCCAATTTTGTTGGAGGTCTGGCTGGCGACGACGTCCACTTCGGCGTTTTTCCAGGACTTCACTTCGATGCGGCCATTGGCAACGTTGTGGATGACGACTACCGGGCGGGTGTTAACGGCAAAGTGTTTTTCGAGATGCTGGCCCTGCTGGCCAGCATCTGCGGCGGAAACGCCCAAGCAGAGAAAACCTGCGGCAACGAGTAACGGCCGCCGGCCGCGGTTCGTAGACGGCCGCGAAGCGGCCAAATTCATATGTGACCGCAGTGCGGTCACCCCCATCATTCCAGTTCGCATGTTAGTGCAGACTCCCTTCGCGATCCATCATCGCGGACAATAATTCGGCTTTTTGCTGATAGGCGTTGGAGAGATATTCGCGCGCCAGTTCATCTTGCGGCGCAACGCTCACGCGGTGCTCGCAGTCAGCAATAAAATCATCCACTTGCTGCAGGTTCTGCCGGAAAGAAGTGTCCACCGGAGCGGTGGAAGCTCCCGCAAGCTGCATGTTTCGGAGATCCACTTCCTGCTCATTCAAGACTTTGGCGGTTTGCGCGAAAGGGATTTGCCACGATGGAACGGAAGCAAGTCGTGAAGAGTCCCTGGGAAGACCCGGGTCCGGCTGCTTCTGCCATTGCATGACTCCCGCGAAGGCAATCAGCAGGCCCACAGTCGCAGTAGCTAGAGCTCGGCTACGAAACAGATCGCTGAAGCCAAGCCACCAGGACGAACGCTCACCGTGAGCAGAAGCCACGGGCGTTTTGATAATTCCTTCCAGTTCTAGTTGAGCTTGGAGCGAAACCCAAACGCGCGCGGGCGGTTCCACTTCGGCGGGCAATTCATTGGCGACCGCAACTATGGTCGCGAGATCCGCCACGTAATCCTGGCAATGACTACATGTGGCCACATGCGCCCGAGCTGCTTCCGGCAGCGGCGCCAGGCCTTCCTGCTCCACTACGAATTCCACGTCCTTACACTGCATGACCCTTCACTCCGCCGAAGCTGGCACTGGAGGCAGCTTCGTTCGACTTCTCTCAAATCGCTCCAGCGAAAACCCTGGTATTTCGCCGTGAAGTCGCTAACGCACCCTCGATGGGGCCCATTGTAGCTCAATCATCATGCGCCGTTTGGCTTTTTGCCGCATGGCGTTCCTGCCGGGCCTGCTGGCGAACTTCTTCCTGGAGCAGGTCCCGCAAGCGAGTGCGCGCCTTATGCAACTGCGACTTCGAATTCCCTACCGAACATCCCATAATGTCCGCAATTTCGTTGTGTTCGTACCCCTGGACATCATGCAGCACGAACACCGTCCGATAGCCCGGCGGCAACTTTTCAACGGAACGCTCCAGATTGACCCGGTCGACGGCACCGCTCAAGCGCAAATCCGGCGCGCCGATGTCTTTTCTGGGGCCGCCCGTTTCATCGTCGGGATCCGTCGTTTCTTCGAGCGAGGCCACCGGGAGCGACTTCTTGCGCAACCGCATCAGCACCACGTTGACCGTCATCCGGTGCAACCAAGTCGAGAAGGCCGATTCTCCGCGAAAGGTCCCAATCTTGCGGAACAGCTGCAGAAAAGCTTCCTGCATAAGGTCTTCCGCATCGGAGGGGTTATTCACCATGCGTAGGCACAAAGCGTAGACGCGGCGGCTATGCAAGTGGTACAGAAATTCAAAAGCCGCAGCATCTCCGGCCTGGGCCAGACGGATGGCCTCCGCTTCAGTCACCGCTTTGGTGGCCTGCCGAGAGGTCGACGCTTCGGGATCGCTTGGTCGGTTTCGGGCCAACGGTCCATTAGCGGCACATCCACCAGTTCGGATGCACCGAATGCCTCCTTGAGTTGTCCTCACAGAAGCCCGCATATCCTAAACAGACACCCCCCAAAGGGGGGTTATTCCGGGGCGAGTTTCCCGGATGCCAGCGGGCGATCAGACTTGACTATTCTCCCGCGATTGCGGTCACACGTCTAGGACGGATCACTCGAGGGGGGGAGGGGACACCGGTTTCCGGCGGCAGCGACTGCTGGCGAACGGTATCTTGGAAAGCCACGAGCTGGCTCTCCGGTAGGGCAATCAAGAAAGACTTGAAAACCACAATCGCCTCTCGCAGGCAAGTATTGAGGTCGTAGTGGTCGGAGTCTACCTCATCCCACATTTTTTTGGGATTCAGAGCCATCCCCTCGGCCAGGTCATCGGCCGCGTGGCGGTAATCCTTGCCAAGATCTTCCACCATCTCCTCCAAGGTGCTGATTTTATGGAGGAACTGCAGGCGCTGGGAAAGCAACACATGGTTGAGCAAGCTGCTCATGCGCGCCGAACGCTGGCCCCGGTGGCCTTGAAAATTGGCAGGATCGAGAGGCGCGGCGTTGGGAATCGTGCCGTAGTGTTTGGCGTGCTCGGACAAGGCCCGAAGCAAGCCGGCGAGCGTCTGGGTCAGGAGTCTGCACAGCCCGGAAGTCATGCCCACGGCTTGGAGCGATTTGCCGGGCTGGCCTATGAGGCGCAGCTCGATAGCTTCGTTGAGCGACACGCTCAGCATGACGTAACTGGACTCCAGCCGCTGGACTTGTCTATCGAAAACTTGTGCTTTTGCTTCTGGAAGCCACGCGCGCCAGTCGTCTTTGACAGACTTGCCGCGAGTAAGGGGGCGGTCGCAGTCTTTCACGAGAGATCTCCGAGGGGACAGGTTCGTGAGTATAACAAAGTTTTTTCGGAAAGCCAGTTTATTTTTTATTCTAGGAATATGATTCATCAGGCAATATAGGGTTCGCCCTAATTATATATATAATTAAATCGTTATTAATTTAGTGTTTTCATCCTTGCGGAACGGCTCCCACAGTCCATTCCTTGCCCAAGGATAGCACAGGCCGCTATACTCGCGTGATTCAGCAGGCGAAAGGAATTCCCCTTTGCAATTTGAGCCGCGGGACCAGTTTGAACAGCGCCAGAAGAAACTCGAACAGATCCAGGCCCTCGGCCACGATCCGTATCCCAGGGAATTTCGCTGGACGGATACGCCGGCCGCACTGGTCGAAAAATACGGGACTGCCAGCGGGCCGGAACTGGAGGCCAACAAGCGCGAAGTGCGGGTTGCCGGTCGCTTGGTCTCCTATCGCTTGATGGGCAAGATGGGTTTCGCCCATCTCCAGGGCGCGGGCAAGAAAATCCAGATTTGCGTTAAAAAAGACGTGGTCGGAGAGCAGGGATTTCAGTTGTACCACCTGCTGGACCTGGGCGATTCCATCGGCGTGCGCGGGCACCTGTTTCGAACCAAGACCAATGAACTGACCGTCTGGGTCGAGGAGATTTTCTTTCTTTCGAAAGCGCTGCTGCCGCTGCCCGAAAAATGGCATGGGCTGACGGACGTCGAGCTGCGCTACCGGCAACGGTATCTCGACCTGATCGCCAACGAGAAGTCGCGCCAAGTGTTCGAAACGCGCGCCCGGATTGTCCGGGAATTGCGGAAGTTCTTTGATGCCCGCGGCTATATCGAAGTCGAAACCCCGATGATGCATCCCATCGCCGGAGGCGCGGCTGCGCGGCCGTTTAAGACGCACCACAACACCCTGGACATCGATCTGTACCTGCGCATAGCCCCCGAACTTTATCTAAAGAGGTTAACGGTCGGGGGGTTCGACCGCGTTTACGAAATCAACCGCAATTTCCGGAATGAAGGCATTTCCACTCAGCACAATCCCGAATTCACGATGCTGGAATTCTACGAGGCCTACAGCAATTATCGTGATTTGATGGATATGAACGAGCAGCTCTTTGCGCTGCTGGCAAAGAACATCACCGGCTCGACCACCGTCAAATACGGCGAAGCCGAGCTTGATTTTTCGAAAATGCAGCGGCTCTCCATGCGTGAAGCCATCGTGCAGTATTGGCCTGCCGGGGCAGGCGAGGCTCCCACCACCGAGAAACTGGGCTCTGCAGGCGGCGCTCAGGAAGCAACCAGCCGCTACAACACTTGGGCAAAAGGCGCTGGCGCACCCTACGCGGCGGCCAAGGGCACCTTGAAGGACGGCGAGTGGACGGGACTGCTCTTTGAAACCATGGCCGAAGACAAGCTTGTCCAGCCCACCATCCTTTACGATTTTCCAACAGAGATCTCCCCGCTTTCGAAGCAAAAGCCGGAAGATCCCTCGCTGACCGAGAGATTCGAGATCTATATTGCCGGAATGGAAGTGGCCAACGGTTTCTCCGAGCTGAACGATCCGGCCGAGCAGGAACGCCGCTTCCTGGAGCAGATGGCGCAGGGTGGCGACGAAGTCCCAAAGCAGCTCGACGTGGACTACATTCGCGCTCTCAGCTACGGCATGCCCCCCACGGCCGGGGAAGGCATCGGCATCGATCGTCTGACAATGCTGCTTACGGACTCGCCCTCCATCCGCGACGTCATTCTTTTTCCGCAGCTACGTCCCGAAGGCGGTGGCGAATCATCTTCCGAAGGGCACGGCGCCTGACGTATTCTTCCCACTACCATGCGATTCGAACGGTTTGTGGCCCAGCGGTACTTGCGGTCGCCGTACCGGCCCGCAGTACTGCGGCTGGTCACGCTTTTCTCCATGATAGGCGTGGCTGCCGGAGTGGCCACGCTAGTGATCGCCCTTTCCATGAACACTGGTTTCCGCGAGACGCTCCAGGAGCGCTTGCTGGGCGTGACGGCACATGTCTCTCTGACGCGACCGGGTACCAGCGGTATCAAAAACTACGAGGAAATGGCGACCAAGCTGGCCGAGGCAACCGGCGCGCGCTCCGTCACCCCGGCGATCTACCAGACAGTCCTGCTTTCCTTCGCCGGGCAAGCGCGCGGCGTGGTCACCAAAGGCATCGACCCCGAGCGCGAGAGAAAAAGCGACGAAGCCTTGCAGCGTATCATCGCCGGGAAACTGGACTTCTCCGCAGACGCGGACGGCATTGAAGCTCTGCTGATCGGAAAACAAATCGCCGAGGAATGGAAGGTGTCTCCCGGCGATTACGTGACGCTCACCAGCCCGCAGGGCAGATTGACGCCGTATGGATTGGTGCCGCGGACTCGGCGGTTTCGTGTCGCGGGAGTTTTCGATTCCGGTTTCTACGACTACGACGAGAACTGGTGCTTCCTGACGCTGGCCGCAGCTCAAGCGCTTTCAGGCGCAGGTGATGTCGTCAACGTCCTTGAGTTTCGTCTGCACCAGCCGGAACGCGCGGGCGAAATCGCGGAACAGGTTCGGCAAGCCACCGGACCGGGTTTTTCAACCTCTACCTGGATGGAAGAAAATCGCGCGTTGTTCCGGGCGCTGCGGCTGGAAAAGCTGGTCACCGCGATCTTCATTGGCTTGATCACGTTCGTCGCCGGACTCAACATTCTGGTGGTTCTCTCCATGACGGTAACGGATAAAGCCCGAGACATTGCCGTGCTCCGCTCTCTCGGCGCGCGCCGCGAGCAGATTCGTACCATCTTTCTTTGGCAGGGAATCAGCATCGGCACCGCAGGTACGTTGATCGGTCTCTTCGTCGGATATACATTTTCCTTCGTCGCAGGGAATTACCATCTGATTCCTCTTGATCCTCAAGTTTATGCCGTCCCGTACGTCCCTTTTCATCCCAGCGTTTTCGATGGCGTGTGGATTACCGTCGTGGCGATGGGAATTTCGATCGCCGCAACGATCTTGCCGGCTCGCGCGGCGGTACGCCTCTTGCCGGTGGAAATCCTTCGCTATGAATGAACAGCAAGAAGGGGATGGCAATAGACATAATTCCGGGTCCATTTGGCGCGAGATTTGCTCCTATCGGGGGTGAGAGGCAGGTGGGTGAGCCCGGGGCGAATCCCTCAAACCCCGGTTGTGGTAAAAACCCGCCGCAAGCCGTTGAAAACAGATAGATTATTTGTGTTTCAGTTTGGCGCAAAAATGCCCTCTTTTCGGCAGGTAATCCTCTGGCCGAAAACGGGAACAGTTTGGGTCATCCGATGCACAAGCCTCCCACCGCTTTTACGGCACGGGGATTGCACTGTAAGCATCCAAGTAAAGAGCAGGCACAGCGCGTCAGGCAATCGAAAGGAGCTCTAGCGGGATGATGCAGCAAGCACAACTTGCGGACGGACAGCGAGCGAATGATCTCCGCAACGCGGCAGTCGTGCTTGAATCGCGCGGCCTAAAGAAAATCTACGGCACCGGCGAAAAAAGTATCTCTGTGTTGGCGGATGCCAACCTGATTTTGCGGCAGGGGGAGATGGTTGCGATCGTAGCGCCCTCGGGAGCCGGCAAAAGTACTTTGCTCCACCTGCTCGCCGCGCTAGACACGCCGACGAGCGGTACAGTATACTTCGCAACGAAAGCCATTGAATCGATTAATGACGCGGCGCTGGCGGAATTTCGAAATCGTGCCATTGGATTTTTGTGGCAACGCCACCAGTTGCTGCCGGACTTTACGGCTGCGGAAAACGTAGCCATGCCGTTGTTGGTGCGCGGCGAAGATTTTGCTACCGCGCTCGGGATGGCGCGGAAGTGGATCGCGGAGGTGGGCTTGGAAAATCGAGCCGACCACCGCGCTGGGGAACTCTCCGGAGGGGAACAGCAGCGCGTTGCGATTGCCCGGGCGCTCGTCACTAGGCCGTCCGTGCTGCTGGCAGATGAACCTACCGGAGATTTGGACGAGCAGAATGCTTGGGCTGTGTTCGAGTTGCTGGAACGATTGCACCGCACGCACAAGTTGACGTCGCTGATCGCGACGCACAACCTGTCGCTCGCCGCGCGATGTGATCGGATCTTGGCGTTGGAACATGGCGTTCTGCGAACTCGCGAGGCTGCGGCCTCAGCGAGCGGGGTCCCTGGGGGAGAAGCGAGCTAACGTGTTCGAACGGTATACAGAGAAAGCGCGACGCGTCATATTTTTTGCCAGGTACGAAGCCAGCCAGTATGGCAGCCCGTACATTGAGACCGAGCATTTGTTGCTCGGCCTGATGCGCGAGGATAAGGCGCTGGCGAACCGTTTCCTGCGCCAGCAAGGCTCGATCGAATCGATACGAAAAGAGATCGAAGCCCGCATCACCATCCGCGAGCGCATTTCGACGTCCGTTGAAGTGCCGCTCAGCGCGGAATGCAAGCGTATCCTTAATATGGCGGCGGAAGAAGCGGAGCGTCTGGGCCACAAGCACGTGGGCACCGAGCATCTGCTTCTCGGCATCCTGCGCGAAGAAAAATGCTTTGGCGCGGAGATTTTGATGGAACGCGGCCTGCGCCTCTCCACGTTGCGCGAAGAACTGGCGCGCACGTCTGGTGAAAAAACGGCGGCGGCCCGGCCCAAGGAAACTTCTCTGCTCGCGGAATTCAGCCGCGATCTCACGCAAGCGGCTTCGGAAGGTTCCCTTGATCCACTCGTTGGCCGCGAAGGTGAAGTCGAGCGCGTCATCCAAATTCTGTGCCGCCGAACCAAGAACAATCCGGTTTTGATCGGCGAGCCCGGCGTGGGTAAGACCGCCATTGTCGAGGGCCTGGCACAGCGCATATCCGATGGTGATGTTCCGCCCTTCCTTGCGGACAAGCGCATCCTTTCTCTTGATCTTTCGCTCATCGTGGCGGGCACAAAGTATCGCGGCCAGTTTGAAGAGCGCCTCAAGACCATCATGAAGGAATTGATGGAGAGCCAGAACTCCATCGTATTCATCGACGAGCTGCACACTCTCGTTGGCGCCGGCTCTGCGGAAGGTTCACTGGACGCCGCCAACATTTTGAAACCAGCGCTGTCCCGCGGAGAGATTCAATGCATCGGTGCGACCACGCCGGGCGAATACCGCAAGTCCGTGGAAAAAGACCGTTCGCTCGAGCGCCGCTTCCAGTCCGTCAAAGTTCCCGCGCCGGATGAAGAGCAAGCCGTGCAGGTGATCCAGGGCGTTCGCGAACGCTACGAAAAATTCCACGCCGTCAGCTACACTGACGAAGCACTCCGTTATTCCGTTTATCTTTCCAACCGTTACATTCCCGACCGTTTTCTGCCGGACAAAGCTATCGACCTGATCGACGAAGCCGGCGCGCGCGTGAAGCTGCGCCAGGCCACCGTCCCCGAAGAGGTCGGCGAAGTTCAGAAACGCGTGAAGTTCATTACCCACCGCATGGAAACCGCCATCGCCAATCACGAATTTGAAAAAGCGCGTTTCTATTCCGAAGAAGAGCGCAAAGAGAAAGAAAATCTTCGTGGTCTCCGCGAGCGCTTCAAGCTGGACGACGCCTCGACTGGCATCGTCACCCGCGAAGACATCGAGGAAGTCGTGTCGCGCTGGACCGGCATCGGCGTCACCTCCATCAAGGAAGACGAACAGCAAAAGCTCCTGCGCATCGAGCCCGAACTTCACAAGCGCGTCATCAGCCAGGACAAAGCCATCACCGCTCTCGCTCGCGCCATCCGCCGCAGCCGCGCCGGCCTCAAGTCGCCGCTGCGTCCCGTGGGCTGTTTCTTCTTCCTCGGGCCAACCGGCGTCGGCAAAACCGAAGTGGCTCGCCGCCTCGCGGAATTTTTGTTCGGCTCGGAAAAATCGCTAGTGCGTTTCGATATGTCGGAGTTCATGGAGAAACACTCCGTCTCGAAGCTCATCGGCGCGCCCCCAGGGTATGTGGGCTACGAAGAAGGCGGCCAATTAACGGAGCGCGTTCGCCGGACGCCCTACTCGGTCATCCTGTTGGATGAAATTGAGAAGGCTCATCCGGACGTCTTCAACATATTGTTGCAAGTTTTTGAAGACGGGCAGTTGACGGACGGCCTCGGCAACACCGTGGATTTCCGCAACACCATCATTATCATGACGTCCAATCTCGGCGCGCGTCATTTGCAAAAGCGCACTTCCATGGGCTTCCAGTCCGGCGCCGATGAAGCCGGCCAGAAGAGCATGGAAGATATGGTGATGACTGAAGTAAAGCGGGCGTTCAATCCGGAGTTCTTGAACCGGCTGGACGAAGTGATTATTTTCAATCCGCTCGGCGACGAAGACCTGCTCCGCATCATTGATTTGCTGGTGGGCCAGCTGAACGACACGCTGATTCACCGGCAGGTGCAGATCGTTGTTTCGCCGGAAGCAAGACAGTGGATCCTCGAGAAAACGTGTGCGGATCGCAGTTATGGGGCGCGTCCGCTGCGCCGGGCTTTGCAGAAGTATGTCGAGGACCCGCTCTCCGAGGCGCTGATCCAGGGTGGAATTCAAAGGCCGGCGACATTGCAGATTTACGTCGCTGGGGAAGGCCTGCAGTTCCGTCCGGTCGGCGAGGCAACCCCGGTCGTCCACTAGCGAATCTGACACAACGCACGGATGATTCCGACCGGGTCGGAATCAACAATCGGCTGGCCCACACCGGGTCCAGCGGGAGAATAACAACTTGAGTTTGGGGGCGCGGCCTTGACCACCTCATTGGCCGCTCAAAGAAGAGTTTGTTCGCCGTTTGGGTTTTTTGCGGCTGGTGTGACGTCGCTAATCGCTCTCGCGTCTTTTTTTGCGATCGCGTCACCCGCAGCGCCACGCGAAAATTCCCACGCGGGCGCGTCTTCGCGTTCCTACCTGTTTTCTGCTTCTTTTGATTACGCCACCGGCGCGGACGTTATCGTGGACCGCATCGCGGCCGATCCGCAGTCCGCCTCTCAACCGAAGCAAGTGGTCATCGAGCGTATCGATTTCGTGGGCAACCGTCGCGTGCGCAACGACACTCTGCGAGCCCGCATCTTCAGCCGAGACGGCGATGTCTACAACGAAGAAACTCTCCGCCGCGATTTTCAGGCCCTCTGGAATACTCAGTTTTTTGAAGACGTCAAGCTCCGTGTCGAAGATTCCGCAAAGCGTTCTGACGCCAAGATCATCATCTTTGAAGTCAAAGAGCGCCCCCAGATCCGCCGCATCCGCTACGACGGCATGCACTCCATTTCCGAATCGGACATTCTCGACCGCTTTAAGGAACGCAAAGTCGGTCTGAGCGTCGAGAGCCAGTTCGATCCCACAAAAATCAAGAAAGCCGAAGTCGTTTTGAAGGAATTGCTCGGTGAGCACGGCCGCCAGTTCGCCAAAGTCACTCCGCAGTACGAACGCATCGCTTCCAGCAATGCCGTCATTCTCGTTTTCAAGATCGAGGAAGGCCCCAAAGTCAAAGTCGGCAAAATCAAATTTACCGGCAATCACGCGTTCAGCGATCGCAAATTGATCCGCGCCATGCGCCACGACCGTCCTTACTCGATTCCTTTGTACTTCCGGGATATCGCCGTGCTCTCGAAAACCTACGACCGCGAAAAACTAAGCGAGGATCTCGAAGTCGGCGTTCGCGGGCTTTACCGGGACAATGGCTATTACAAAGCTACCGTCGGTGATCCCGTTCTCGATAACATTGACACACGCAATAATCGCTTGGGTGTTCCCCTTGTCCTGGGCCGCACCAACGGCAAGGCCGTCAACATCACCATCCCCATCGAAGAAGGCGAGCGCTTCCACATGGGCACCCTCAAAATCGTGAGCTCCGATCCGGACAAAGCCTTGTCCCTTAAGGTCGATGCCCTCAAGTCCGCATTTCCCCTCAAACAAGGCGACCTTTTCTCCACCGAAAAAGTTCGCAAGGCCCTGGAAACCTACGGCAAGATCTACGGCGAATACGGCTTTATCGATTTCACCCCCGAGCCGGAAACGGAAGTCGACGATGCCGCTAAAATCATTAATCTCACGCTGCGCTTTGACGAACAGAAACAGTATTTCATTCACCGCATCGACTTCAGCGGCAATACCACCACGCGCGACAAAGTCATCCGTCGCCAGTTGGTGCTTGACGAAGGCAGCCTCTTCAATAAGCGCCTGTGGGAAATGAGCATCCTGCGCCTCAATCAACTCGACTTTTTCGACCGCATTGAGGCCGATAAGGCCGCCGAGATCAAGCGCAACAATAAAGATGGCACTGTCGATATCAACCTCAAGCTCAAGGAAAAGGGCAAGCAGTCCATCGGACTGCAGGGCGGCGTCAGCGGCCTGGCTGGCAGCTTCATCGGCCTCACCTACCAGACCAACAACTTCCTCGGCCTTGGCGAGACTTTGACCTTTTCGGCGCAGTTCGGCAATCTCTCCCGCTCTTTCATGTTTGGCTTTACCGAGCCTTACCTGTTCGATCGTCCAATCTCCTCGGGCTTCACCATCTTCTCCAGCCGCTACAACTTTGATCAGGCCAAGCAGGAAGCGCTTTTGACGCAGCAGTCCGTCAGCATCAACCCGCAATTCGTCCAGAACTACACGCAGAACAGCACCGGCTTCACTGTTTTCGCTAGCTACCCCGCCCGGCGCTTTTCTTTCGCTCGCTTCGGCCTGCAGTACGGCCTGACCCGCACCAATATTAAGTCTTTCAACGCCGCTTCGACGCTGCTCTTCGAGTCCGTCCAATTCCGCAGCCTCACCGGTCCCAGCGCTCTCAATGGCATCGTGTCCAGCACCATCACTCCCTCCATCACCTACAGTTCGATCGACAACCCGGTCAATTCCACGCACGGCAAAAGTTTTTATTATTCGCTACCGTTCTCCGGGATCGGTGGCAACGTCAAGACCATTAGTAACATTTTCGATTTCAAGTACTTCCATCCCGTTCGCAAGCGCAGGAATGTTATTGGGGTGCATTTCTCCGCCGCTTATATCACCGCCTACGGGAGCACCACTTCCGTTTGTCCTGCGACACTGGTCACCGTTCCGCCATGTACTCCGGAACCGACCCAAAACGCGATTCCCCCCTTCAGCCGTCTCTACATGGGTGGAGAAAGCGACCTCCGAGGATTCGATATTCGCTCCATTTCGCCGGTGACTTTTATTCCACAGGCGACTGCACAATCGATTTCCTATCATGACCCCGCCTCGGGCGGCGCCGTGCGATCGTTTAGCGTCCCGGTGCTGAGCTATGTGGCCACTCTGCCGGGCGGCGACTTGCAATCCTTCGGGAACTTCGAATATCGCATCCCGATCGTGGGGTCAACGGTTACGGCTGGGCTGTTCTTGGACGCGGGAACGGACGGCGTGGTTCGCCGCAGTGCGCTGCAGTTGAGCTCGGCAGGCTTTCAGAGTCTTACCAGCCCAGTGGGCCAGTTTCCCAATGCCGTAAAACTGGATGGCCTGACCCAGCAGCTCTCCATTGCCCCGGGAACGAATTTCCGATTGCGCGCTTCCACCGGAATCGAGTTCGTCGTGCAACTTCCCATCATTCAGGCGCCTTTCCGCATTTATTATGCGTACAACGTTCACCGGCTTCACGATCAACTGGTGGCCAAGCGCCCTTTCATTGAGCCGAACGAGATTCAGAGTTTGTGCAACAGTTTCGGGGGTGGGTCGGGTTGCAATTCGAATCCTATGAATCCACTCTCGTCCAGTCCATTCGCACTGGAAATAGCTCCTCAACTTGATTTCATTCAGAATAATCCCGGGCGGTTGAACTATTTCGAACCGCAGACGACTTTCCGCTTCACCGTCAGTCGGACGTTCTGACGGCGCAGCGTTAGGAAACGATTGCCGAACTTGGACTCAAGATTTTCGTAAACGAAAGCTAGGAACGCCAGCGCCAGCGGAAAATCCGCGGCGCGATTGTGTGGGGGAAATCGTGGGAACGAAAGTATGGAGGTTGTCTACTCTTCTTGGCCCGTGGCTGGCCGCCGTTGGCTTGTTGTCGATGAGCGGCTGCGGTAGCAGCAGCAATAGTGCCAATGTCGTCACCGTCATCGTAGCTTCGTCCGTGGGCCCTATCCTCATCCTCGGCCAGGCCACCACGCTCACCGCCACCGTGAATGGCGCGACAAATACCAATGTCAACTGGGAGCCCGGTCAACCAGCAGGACCACCTCAAACGCCGTGCACCTACACTACTACCACCACCGACTCAACCGGAAAGGCCACCACCGCGGCCGCGAAACCTTGTCCCACCGACGGTTCTTTTGGCACGCTTACTAACATTCAGGTCACCGGGACCGCGACCTACACCGCCCCGAGCAAGATTCCGGATCAGACCACGTTCCCAGGTCTGCAGATCATCTTCACCGCACAGTCTCAAGCTGACACCAAGAAGTCCGGCACCCTAACGATCGCCCTGGACTCCGGCGTCAGCGTCGTCCTCACCCCCACCACCGCCACCGTTCCCACCAACGAGCCGCAGCAATTTACCGTTCAGCTCACCAATGACCTTCAGACCAAAGGCGTGACCTGGCTCATCACCCAGCAGGTTCCCACCTCCACCATTCCTTTCCCCCAACTGAAGACTTGCAGCCCAACCTGCGGCGCCATTACTCCTGATCCCAAGAATCCCAACGCGGCCACCTACACTGCCCCCGCAACCGTTCCCACCAGCATCACCCCGGCCGACACCACGAACACGAATTCGCCTGCCAACCTCACCATCGTCGCTACTTCCGCGACTGATGTCACCCGGCTCGCCATCGGCACCATCACTATCATTACTGGCGGCCCCATCAATTTCACTGGCATTACTCCCTCAATCGCTCCCCAAAACGCGGCCGTCTGGGACATTTATCTCAATGCCCCGAACATTTCCTCAGCTTCTCAAATTACGTTGAATTTCCAGGACAGTGCCAACCCCGTAAATTTCGTGGGATCAAAGACCTATAATTCGGCAAACGGACAGGTCAAGGTCCTCTTTCCGATTCCCATCACCACTACCACGAACGGCGTTACTACGGTTTCCAATCCGCAGTCCACCGGCGCGCGCCTTCGTATCTTTGCCTCCGACTTTCTTTCCATTCCGAACACCGTCGGGACGCTATCCGCCTACGTAAGTGTTACCGACCCGGGACAACCTGTGACTCCGGCTCCGCCGACCATTCCGGTTCTCACTGCCAATCCGTACACCTTTCAGTACGTTCCAGTGCGGCCTACTTCTGTTGCCTCTGTTCCTGACGATGTAATCCGAGGCCAGGCCTCTCAGGATACTCAGGTCATAATCGATGGCGGTTATTTTGGCTCAGGAGATCAGAACTTCATCGATGTCTTCTTTCAGGGCACTACCATTACCAAAAACGGCACCACGTCGAACGCCCGCCAGTTGAACACTCTGCTTCCAGCTAACCTCGTCAATGCCTCTGGGACCCCACCCGGTCTCTACCCATTATCGGTTTCCAACAGGTCCCCGCATCCTCCGCTGATCAACAATGACGCGGTCACTAATATTGCGATTTTCCCGGACTTTTCCGTCACGCCGCCTTCTGTCGTCACCCCATCACCTGGAATTCCCGCCGGGACCAACCCAAGTGCCATCGACATCGATCCAATTCTCGGCGTGCTGGCCGTTGCTGACCCCGGCACCAATACGGTGCGCTTCTTTTCGATTGTGCCTCCAACTCCAACCACTCCCGCCACCCTTACCCTTCTCAGCACTATCGCGAGTACGCCTCAGGCTCCTTTGAATTTTCCGACTGGTCTCTCCGTCAACCGCACCACTCACACCGTGGCGATTGTGAATTATGGTAGCCAGACGGTTAGCAATGGCAATTCCACTCTCACCGGCCAGAGTGTCACTGTCTTGAACATTCCCAACTCTCCTGCACCCATTACCCCCTTCTCGATTGATATTTCTGGCGCTCTCCAGGGTTCCGTTTCCCCGGCTCCTATGCCCTATTCGATTGGCGTCGATCCCGATTCGAATCTGGCGGTAGTCGCCTACTCTTCAACTTCCGTCACCTCCGGCGCCAACCTCGGCTTTGTCGTGAATCTGAATCCAAACACCACTCCGAGCACCAATCCGTATGGATGCACTCTCGGAAACGCAATCAATAGCGGTCAATCTGCACAAAACGGCCAGTGTCTCTTCGCGCAAGTCACACTCAATACCGGCCAATATCCTCAGATCGCCATGTCCAGGCACGGCCATACGGCTCTGGTCACTCCAGGAGGTTCCGGCGTGGTGCGCGGCGTGGACGTTACCAAGCCCTCCACCGGTAATGTGATCAGCAGCGCCATCCTAACCGCCGGCCTTGTGACCGTTACTGTGGATACCACCAAATGCCCCGCTGGCGTCCCCATGCCTCCTTCCGGCACAACGGCGAACCCTTGTCCTCTGACTTTAATTCCCGGCAACGCTGGCAGCGTGCTCATCGCTGGACTGTCCGCGGGCACGGCCGCGAACAACACTTTTTTCAATGGCGTCTTCAGTGTCAGCGTGGCCAGCAGCTCGACTTTCACCTACGTCGTGAATTCCACCGCCAGTGATTCCGCCACAGCTGCCTCGGGCTCTACCGCCACTGTCTTTTACGGCAGCCCCGACGAGATTTTTGCCATTTCCGCAACCTCCCAGGGCGTTGCGATTAATCCCATCACCAACACCGCTGCCATCGCCGACGCCAATGCCATCGGCACCAACGGGCCGCAGATTGATCTGCTCAGCGCTCTGGACCAATCCATTTCTTCCGTCTCTTTCTTTGCTACTTGTACCGCATTTACCACTCCCTGTTCCAACGCGCCGGAGTTACTTAGCACTACGGATGTTGCTTGGCAGCCTTACATTAACGCCATAGTTTCCTACAATCCGACACTCAACCAGTTGTCCGTCTCCGATCCTGTCAGCCGCAAACGCTACGCTTTCGCATTCAATCATCTTTGTTCTCCAGCTACCCCCTGCACGGTAAGTCCGACCATCGATCCGGCACAGATCACTCTTTCCGGTACCGGGACTGCCACCCTCAACGCTCAGAGCGTGCCTCCCCTGCAGAATGGAGTTACAAACTCTCTCACTCTCTTCGGGGGCCTTGCTGTCGATCCCTCGACCAACCAGGCTTTCGTCGTCAAATCTGGCAGCGGCACTATCGACATTGTGGATTTGGGAAGCGTCTACACCTCTACTCCCATCAAGGCGGCGCACATCAATGAACTTCTCGTTCCTAGTGCTCCTCCTGCCGGCTGTCCGCAACCCACGCCGGGCAATCCCATCGTCAGCGGCATTCCCAACACTGTTTTTCCTCAAGGAACGCTGACTTCCGCCACCGATCTCTGCGGCGTGCAAATTTTTGGCTCCGGCTTCTTGAGCAGTGGCAGTGGCACAACGCAAGTGCGTCTCGATAGCACCCCGATTCCTGCCGCAAATGTGACCGTGCTTAGCCCCCGGCAACTTACAGTCACTATTCCGCAATCCTTTCTGACCGCCCCGCACAAATATGCCCTCGACGTTCTCACCTCCGGTGGCACCGGTCCCAACGCGCAGTCCAACGCCGCGGACTTCTACGTCGTCCAGGCTGTGGACTTGTCCACGATTTGCACCAATACCAATGGCAACCCCACCAATACGCAACCCTCCTCCGTCGCTATCGCTGACCAGCTTGCCAATGGGCCCTTTTCGCCCATCGCCGTTGTTTCCAACACCGGCTGCAACAGCATTTCAGTCATCGACATCAATCCCACGATCACCGTAGCGGGAACAGTTCAGCGCAATCCTAATTTCGGCCAATTTCTAGCTAAATCCGTCGGTGTTGGCACAAGTCCCCAGGGCATCGCCATCAGCCAGCGCTACGGTCTTGCGGTCGTCGCTAACAATGGCAGTGCCACCGCCTCCGTCATCGATCTGACTGCCAATCCTCCGGTGCAAAAAGTTCCTGACGTGTCCACGGGGACAAATTCTGCTGGCGTTGCCATCAACGATTCCACCGGAGCTGCCATCGTTGCCAACACCGGTTCTAACACCATTACCATGCTCGATCTCGCGTTGCTCTTCCCGGCGTCTGGCACTCCGCCTACTACCTTGACGCCGACCAGCATCGGCGGCATTCAGTCCCCCATCGCTGTGGCCATTGATCCTGACCGTGGCACCAACAACCAGGGCATCGCTGTCGTCACGTCGTTGCAATTGCTTAGCGGCCAAGCACCGCTGGGAGCCCTCGCTGTCGTGGAGATTGGTCTCCAAACTCCAACCTTGAGCACCACCATTCCCTCCGGTTCCGTGACCGCTACGCCCACCGGCATCGTTTTCGATCCGTTTGTCGCCACTGGCACCGCTAACCCCGGACTGTTCTACGCCAATTCCAGCGGCTCCAACGTCATCACCGCTTTCAATCCGGACACCGGCAGCGGCAGGTCCGTTAACGTGGGCATTAATCCGACTTCTCTGGCCGTGAATCCGCAAACTGGCGGGATTCTCACTTCCAACTCGGCCAGCAACACGATTTCCATCGTGGATACGCTTTCGAATCCTCTCAAGACGCGCCAGACTTTCGGCATTCCTGGTTCCCCGACATTCGGAGTTGCCCTCGACCAGTTCACGAATCTGGCGGTTTTAGTGGATCAGGCCAATAACCGGGTCTTGCTGTTCCCCACGCCGAACTGACGGGAATGGCGCGAGTGTCTAACGCCGTGGAAGAAAAATTCGCTCCTCTTTCCGCAGCGCAAGCTCCGCTTTCTGATTGCGGGAAGCAAACCGGGTCGGCTATACTTTGAAGTTTGCAATACGCTCGCAAATCCCGCTGGGAGCGGAATACGTCTTAAGCCAAGCTGACTTGGCGCAGGTTCGTCTCGGTTTTTCCGGGCTGGACCATAACAAGGAGAATAAAGTGAATTCTAGATTTGCAATTCGTACCGCTATCCTGGCCGGCGCTTGCTTGATCAGCACCGTAGCCGCCTCGGCGCAAGCAACCGCCTCGCCCTCCTCGCCTGGCTCGGTCGCTTCCGGCAAGGTCGGCGTCATCGCCATTCGCCAGGCCATCGGGGGAACAGCGGAAGGCAAGCTGGCCCAGGCTGAGCTGCAATCGCAGCTCGCTCCGCGCCAGAACGAGATCGAGGCGCTCAACAAGCAGATCAATGATTTGCAACAGCGTCTTTCGAGTAGTGCGGGCAAATTGAGTCCGGAAGAAGATGCCCGCCTCCGCCAGCAGGGCCAGCGCCTCGCGCAACGTCTTGAGCGCATGAACACCGAATACCAGGAAGACGCCAACGCCTCTCTCGGCGATATTACCGAACGCATCGGCCGCAAGATGGTCGACGTGCTCGATCGCTACTCCCGCGAAAACGGTTTCGTCGTTGTCCTGGATACCTCCGGGCAGAACTCTCCGATTCTCTTCGCTTCCACGCAGATCGACGTCACCCAGGACATCATCCGCCTTTACGATCAGGCCTATCCAGTCAAGGCTGGCGCAACTACCCCGGCCAAGCCCGCTGCACCAAAACCGGCCGCTTCTCAGCCTCCCGCTGCCAAGCCGTAACATTCGCTTGCTCGCTTCCGAGCCTCAAAACGCCTCCGGCCCCGCCGGAGGCGTTTTGCTTTTCGACCCCAGCCCGGTCGGGCGCGCGTCTGCCTCTTTCTTTCTTTCTCTGCCCTTTCGGTCAGGTTATTCAAATAAACGGTCCTGTACCATTTCCTCGTTGCCATCCACTGTGACTGCGGCCTACTGTGGTGGTGTATCGCTTTTCCCTAAAGAACATGCAATCCTCTCTCGGTCTTCGTGCAAACCAGCCGAACCCCTCGCCTCTTGAGGGCTCCGACACTTTCCGCGCGCAGCGCGCCGAATCCACCCTCCGCCAAATCGTCCGCAGCGAATGGTGGCTGTGGCTCTCCGCATGTTTCGTCGGCTTGTTCTCGGCCGCTGCCCTTGTGCTCTCCTCTTTCCCCTCTTTGTTCCGCCACCGCGAACATTTTTACGAGCTCACTTCCGATCAAGCCCGCTGGTCCACCTTGTGCCTGTTGCTTCTTTTCAATGGCTGGATGCTCTACCGCCAATGGTCCTTCCGCCGCCAGCGGAAGGAGTTAATTGCACCCAACGCCGGCCCGGATGCACTCGCCGGACAGCTCTCCGATTCCTCCGGTACCGATTCCGCCACCGGCTTGCACACCCGCGCCTTCATCGAGCAGCAGCTCGGAAAAGAAATCGCCCGCGCGCGCCGCCAGAACACCGCGCTCAGCCTCGCCACAATTCATTTGGATGAATTTGCCGAACTCAATAATCGTTACGGCCTGTCGGCCATGGACGCCGCCTTGAAAGAGTTAGCCCGCCGCCTGAAGAAAGCCTGCCGCGGCTCAGATTTTGCTGCCCGCCTCGCCGCTGACGATTTCCTGCTCGTTCTCCCTGAATGCAACCTCGGCGAAGTCCAATCCGTCATCAACCGCCTCGGCCCTCTCGAGATGACCTGCTCCGGCCGCAAGGTCACTCTTGCCTACACCACCGGCTTTGTCGACTATCAACCCGGCGATCTCCCCGCCGATTTGCTCAAACGTGCCGCCAATCTCCTCCACCTCTACGAAAACGCCGCCAAAGAAAGTTTCTCCTCCACCCTCGCCCCCCATTAACTGTGTTTCTTGGCTTCTCCGTGGTTGTCACATTCTCCTCTCTGCGTTGCCTCTGCGCGCTTTGCGTCTCTGAGTCATCTTTCCTTTTGCTCAATTTAACTTTGCCTGGCTGATCCTCTGCCGAAAATATTCCTTCCAACTCCGCGGCAACTCTTCCACTTTCAGCGCCCTCTCATGTGCCTCTCCAACGCCTTCACAGTCAGGTGCGACTTGATGGACCAGGACACCGCCACAAGAGCAAGCGCGGTTAGCAGCGCGCCCGCCAGAATGCCTTCCTCCGCAAAGTGTCCAGAATTGCCCAAGGACTGTTGCAGAACGTATGCCCCCGTCAGCAGGAATACAACCGATAGGCATACGCCGAAATACCTTCCCTGTTTCATGTCGGTCGCTTCTTAATCTTGGCGAGGAGTTCGTGAACGTTATTCGGTTCGAGCCTCTCATCCTGCGGCATGCGCAGCAACTCATCTTCGGTTACCACGTCATCCGCGACGCTGAACATCAGCGTTCCGTTCTGCCTTCGATACGGTCCGCTTACCGCTATCCCGTGATTTCGCATGATCTGTAGAGCACTGTTGAGGTCTTTGCGCTGCTTCCGATAGGCGAGAATACCCATGGCACGTCCTTTGGGGAGGGTACCCAAGTGTGTGTTGAAGACGCTGTATATAACAACAGGCTTACTTAGAGAATGTTTCCTAGATATCAACATTCAATTGGGCAAGCACTAAAAATCGGTGCCGGGCGGCGAATGGGGAGGCCGGGCGGGCGGGGCGCCATTTTCTCTGTTTTCCGGCTTCTACTTTCTAGCGGATTGTGCCAGGGGGATTTCCAACTTCCGCTTTCCACTTTCTAGTTTCCAATTTGTGTGTCGCGCAGAGAATCTCCTAGTACCAACTTTCCAGATGCGGTACGCTCCGCAGCATGTTCAAGCGGCTCATGATTCTTGGGATCGCGGCCGTCGCGTTCGTACTAGGTGCAAACTATCTCCTCGTCTACACCCTGAACAAAGAGCGCGAGCGCCAGGATCGCACCTACTGGGCGACCTATACCGCCATCGAGCAGTTCGGCGAACATCCCGACGCTGCCTCCGAGCTGAAAGCCAAGGACACCCTGGAAAACGCACGCCAAAAAGGCTTGGCTCGGATTCGCGTCAAAATCCTTCAAACTTATCTTGAAGACCTCGAACACTGCTACCAAGGCGACCGCGACTCCTGCAAAAAGGGAATCTCCGATATGAATGAAGCCATGAAAGTACAAGCCGAGCGTAAGTAGGTCAGCTTCATCCCTTCACCGCGGGAATGGGTTTTCTCATTTCTTCTTTCTGCTCGCAATTTCAGAATTTTATTTTCCCTTCACAATCTGCTCTTAACCACCCATAGCCCGCGCCCCCGCGCGGACGCTTAACGCGGCGGTTGTGATTGCGGCACGGTTTTGGGGAGCAAATTCAGAACGACCTGAAACCACCAGTTGGGCTGGTAGCGAATTTGAACCGGCACGCCTCGTTGATCGCCCTTGGTACCCACCAGAATTGAAAAATAGACTTTCCTCCCGGTTGCCTGGTTCGCGG
>Ga0137409_10001774_pt1 | contig 23274 bp, 16 predicted proteins | sample CZODoug1_16funga_FD_122059 | JGI IMG/M metagenome (GOLD analysis project Ga0137409, IMG submission 122059) | Vadose zone soil fungal communities from Angelo Coast Range Reserve, California, USA - CZODoug1_16fungal (Hybrid Assembly) | ecosystem: Environmental > Terrestrial > Soil > Vadose zone...
ATGTCAGCGTGGTCCAGTTAAAGAGCGCCATCGTCTCTGGCATACGCAACCGGCTCTTCATGCTCCTCGGCGCGGTCGGGTTGGTCCTCCTCATTGCCTGTGCCAACGTCGCCAACCTTACGCTTTCCCGCGCTGCTACCCGGGAAAAGGAAATTGCGATTCGCTCGGCGCTCGGCGCTGGCAAAAAGCGTCTCGTCCGGCAGCTTCTCACCGAAAGTGTAGTGCTGGCCTCTGTCGGCGGTTTGCTCGGTTTGTTCGTCGCCAGCCTGGGGCTCTCTTTATTGAAGGCGGCACTCCCGGCAGATACTCCCCGTCTGCCGGATGTACACATGGATGGGCCCGTGCTTGTCTTTGCCGCCGCACTCACCATCGTGACAGGACTCATTTTTGGCTTGGCGCCCGCGCTGCAGTCGTCGCGCACCGCGTTGTCGCAATCCCTCAATTCCGGTGGCCGCGGCACGGCCATCTCGGTGTCCCAGCATCTCCGCAATTCGTTGGCGGTTGGCGAGATCGGATTCGCCGTGCTCCTGGTTGTCGCCGCCGGACTTCTGATCCGAAGCTTCTGGGCGCTGTCCCACGTGAATCCCGGCTTTCAAGCGGAGCATGTCTTTACCGCCCACATCACGCCCAATGAGTCGTTCTGCAGTGACCCAGCCCGGTGCCTGACTTTCTATCGCAGCGTGCTGGACCAGGTTCAATCGTCTCCCGGAGTCAACAGCGCCGGTCTGGTCAACACGCTTCCCCTCGGAGGCAGAGTCGCCAAGCGTTCGTTGGAGATTGAGGGTTTCACGAACGCCCCGAATCAAACCCCTCTGTTCTGGCTGAATACCGTAAGCCCCGGCTATTTTCACGCCATGGGCATTGCTGTCTTGGCGGGCGCAGGGTTCACCCGGGCCGATGAATCCGGTGATTCCTTGGTGGCGGCTGTCTCCGCGACAACCGCGCAACGCCTTTGGCCCAATCAAAGCGCCATCGGGAAACACATCCGATTCGTTGGCGAAGATGATTGGCGCACCGTCGTCGGCGTGATCACCGATGTTCGTGCTTACGACCTGCAAAGGAACGTTCCTGACTTCGTCACCGGTGGCGCGGTGTATGTCCCCTACAGTCCCAAAGCAACGCTGGAGGACGGACGAGTCCCCGCAGAAATGACGATCGCCGTCCAGACGGCATCCGAGGATTCTCAAGTAGGGGCCACGCTGCGCCGCATCGTTACCGGTCTCAGCCCGGAAGTCCCGGTCAGCGAACTCAAGACCATGCGTACGGTTGTCTCGGAAGCCGTGTCCACACCCGCCTCCACTACGTCCCTGATTACCGCATTTGCTGGCTTGGCACTGGCGCTGGGCTTGATCGGCATTTACGGTGTCCTCTCTTTTCTTGTATCGAAACGTACCCGGGAGATCGGCATCCGCATTGCCTTGGGTGCACGGCGCCGTCACGTTCTTTACCTGGTCCTCCGGGAAGGCGTGAAGTTTTCGCTCCTCGGAATCGGTCTCGGGTTAGCCGGAGCGTTTGTGGTTACGCGCTGGCTCGCCAGCGAGCTTTATGGGGTCGGACCCATGGATCCCTTGACCTTTGTTGGGGTTGCGGCGGCAATGGCCACGGTCACCCTGCTCGCTTGTTATGTGCCCGCGCGTCGCGCCATGCGGGTGGATCCGCTGATCGCACTGCGCTACGAATAGGAATTTGGAGAAAAGACAAAACATGATTCAACTGAAGCAGCTCGAACGCAGCTACAAAACTCCTGCAGGCCAAACCTGGGTCCTGCGTCGCATCAACCTCGAGATTCGCGATGGCGAATTCATTACCATCATGGGCCCATCGGGAGCGGGGAAGTCCTCTCTGTTGAATGTGCTGGCCCTGCTGGACGACGTTTGGGAGGGCGAGTATTGGTTCCGCGAGCAACCCGTCCACGACATGAAACGCAAACAGCGCGCCGAACTGGCGAAACGCAACATCGGAATGGTCTTTCAGAGCTACCATTTGCTCGACGATCTCACCGTGCGGGAAAACATCGATCTCCCGCTCTCGTATAAGGACGTGCCACATGGCCAGCGGCAGAGCCTCGTAGCCGACACCCTCGATCGTTTTCAGATCGTCGCCAAAAAGGACCTTTTCCCCAGCCAGCTTTCCGGCGGACAGCAGCAATTGGTCGGGATCGCGCGAGCCGTCATCCACAAGCCCGCCTTGTTGCTGGCCGACGAGCCCACGGGAAACCTCCATTCCTCGCAGGCCAAGGAAATCATGGAACTCTTTTGCGAACTCAATCGCCAGGGCACCACCATCATTCAGGTCACTCACTCGGAAGCGAACGCTGCCTATGGCTCCCGCACGATTCAGTTGCGCGATGCCTGGTTGGTCAGCGACACAGCAAACCCTGTCTTGACGCAGCAACCCGGAAAGGTGGCACAGTGAACGGAAACACGCACAAGGCCCCTTGGAGCACTCGATTGATTGCCTGCCTGCTGGTGTCGACGACCACCATGCTCCCGGCCCAATCGGTCGCGCCTCTGCGGCTGGAAATGTCGAAATCGCACAACCCGCTTCGTGCCTATACCCCAGAAGGCGTGCCCTCGCCGGAGCTAGAGAATTCGCCGCGCCTCCGTCAACTCATTCGCGACGGCAAGCTGTATCTATCCCTAAAAGACGCAGTCGCCCTTGCTCTGGAGAACAATCTCGATCTCGCCATCGCCCGTTACAACCTTCCCATCGCGGACACGGACATCTTGCGCACGCGCGCGGGAGGCCTTTTCCGCGGTGTAAATACGGGCGTTGTGCAGGGTACTCCCGGGGGTGGCGTCGGAGGCTTTGGTTCGGGAGCGCCAGGCGGCGGAGCGGGCGGCACGACGGGCGGTGCTGGGGGAGCCGGAGCCGGAGCTTCTGGGCTCGTGCAATCTACGCTGGGGGCCGGTACCGAGGTGCCATCGTTCGATCCGTCCATCAATCTCAACGGCGGAAACGAACACCAGACCCTGCCCATCTCCAATTTACGGGTCAATCTTGTGCCTACGCTGCAGACCAACACGGGCCAACTCAACGTCAACTACGCCCAGTCGTTTCCCACCGGGACCAGCGTCTCCGTCGAATTCGACAACAACAGGCAGACGACCAATAGCGCGGGTACCAACCTCTCTCCGGCCCTGAACTCCTTCTTCCGGTTTACTTTTCGGCAGGAGCTGCTCGCAGGTTTCGGATTTGGGCCGAACCTCCGCTACCTTCGCATCGCCAAGAACAACAAGAAGATTTCCGACATTGCTTTTCGCGATCAGGTCATTGCCACCGTCACTCAAGTCGAAGACATCTATTGGGATCTGGTCAACGCCTATCAGCAAGCGCAGGTGAACGAGCAATCGGTCGCCTTCGCTCAGCACAGTCTCGAACTGGCCCGGAAGCAATTGGCGCTCGAAAGCATTCCGAAGATGGAAGTCTTGCGCGCCGACGCCGAAGTATCCAAGCGCGACCAGGATCTCACCGTGGCGCGGACCAATCTGCAACTGCAGGAATCGCTCATAAAAAATGCGCTGACCAGAAGTCTGGAGGACGCTGTACTCGAGGAGATGCCCGTCGTCCCCACCGACGAACTACAGACCGTGCAAATGATCGAGAGCTCGCCGATTCAGGAGCTGATAGCCCAGGCCCTACAGAGCCGCCCCGAGTTACTCGAGTCCGACGTCGATCTGCAAAACCGCCAGATCAGCCGTAAAGCCGCGCGCAACGCGCTGCTGCCATCGTTGTCCGCAGTCGGTTTTTATGGTGGCACCGGTTTGGCGGGTGAGCTGAACCCAGCTTTTCAGGGCAGCAACTCCTCCACGGTGCCCACCGATTTGGGCGGATCGATTGCCAACTCGTTCAACAACTCCTCGCCCGACTATTACGTCGGCCTGAATCTCAATATTCCCATACGGAATCGCGTGGCCAAAGCCGACCAGTTCCGTTCCGAACTCGAATACCGCCAGTCCGAACTGCGCACGCAGCAGCTCAAGAAACAAATTCGTATCGAGGTCCGTAACGCACAATACGCCCTGGAGCAGTCCTACGCTCGCATGGACGCGGCCCGCAAAGCCCGCGACTTGTCGCAGCGCACCTTCGAAATCACTCAAGAAGAACAGAAACTGGGCGCGGGATCGAGTCTGCAGACCGTAACCGCGCAACACGACCTGGCGCTGGCCGAACTGGACCTCGTAACCGCCACCACCACCTACCAAAAAGCGAGAGTCGAACTCGACCGCGCAACCGGGACGACGTTGGAACATAATGGAATTAAGATCGCGGCCGCCATTAACGCTTCAGTTAATAGCCCCACGCCTTGATTGCCTCTGAGGTAAAGTGGAGGCTTTTGCATCAGGGCGAGGCGTCGGCCCGCGGTGGACGCCGGAGAAAAGGTAGAGGCGGTCGTTCAGAGCCTGCCTCGAGCTTGTCGCAGGGGATTCGAGTACGAAGGACTGTCATCGCGACCGAAGGGGACGGACCTGCGGTGGCTTTTTGGGTGGACTCGCGCTTGCAAGCCCCTGAGGTCACAAATTTCGCTCTTTCAGCAAACTGTTAATCCACCATGCCCACGTCCGCAAAACCGGGAGACATCGGCGTAGTCAAGGCCGCCAAGCTCAGCGACACGTCCCCGCGCGTCCTCGCCGCGGACGATCAGCAGCACATTCTCGAAGCCATCGAGCTCTTGCTCCGTCCGCAAGGCTACTTGGTGGACACGGTGCGTTCCCCGGCATTGGCGCGGCAGGCCGTGCTCACCGAGACCTACGATGCTCTCCTCATCGATCTGAATTACACGCGTGACACGACCTCCGGCAGTGAAGGCCTCGACCTCCTCTCCGAAATCAACGCGCTCGATAGCGGAATTCCCGTGGTGGTCATGACCGCCTGGGGCAATGTCGAGCTGGCTGTCGAAGCCATGCGCCGCGGAGCGCGGGACTTCATTCAAAAACCGTGGGACAACGAACGGCTTCTCGCCATTCTGCGCACGCAGGTGGAACTTCGCCGGGCTCTTCAGCAGACGGAACGGCTGGAGGCGGAAATACTCCTGCTCCGCGCCCAAGGGTCTCCGGAATTCATCGCCAAAGCCCCCTCCATGCAACCCGTGCTCGAGATGGTCACCCGGGTCGGTCCCTCCGACGCGAACGTTCTGGTCAGCGGAGAACATGGCACCGGCAAGGAGGTCGTGGCCCAGACTCTTCATGCCCTCTCAAGCCGCGCCCAGCGTCCGATGGTCGCGGTCAATACCGGCGGCCTCTCCGAAGGGGTTTTTGAAAGTGAACTCTTTGGCCATGTCAAGGGTGCATTCACCGACGCCCGCGCCGACCGCATTGGCAGATTTGAGCTGGCAGACCACAGCACGATCTTTCTCGACGAAATTGGCAACGTCCCCTTCCGCCAGCAGGCTAAGCTGCTGCGCGTGCTGGAGAGTGGAGAACTGGAGCGTGTCGGCTCGTCCCGTGCCCGGCACGTCGATGTGCGCGTAATCTCCGCCACCAACACCGACCTCCGCGCAGCCTGCGCGAACGGGCAGTTCCGTGAGGATTTGCTCTTCCGGCTCAACACCGTCGAGATTCATGTACCCGCGCTTCGTGAACGCCGTGAGGACATTCCTCTGCTGGCCGGCCATTTCCTGGCGCGTTCCGCCACGCGCTATCGCCGCCCCGTGCACGGTCTCGATGCGCCCGCGCTGCAAGCCATGCTGCGCTATGCCTGGCCTGGCAATGTACGAGAATTGGAACACGTCATGGAGCGTGCGGTGCTCATGTGTCGTACGCCAGAGATTAAGGCCGCCGATCTCGGCTTGAATGCCGCCGCACCCAACGAGCAGCATCTGGAGGAGCTGAGCCTGGAGGCCGTGGAAGTCATCCTCATTCGCAAAGCACTCCAGCGCTTTCAGGGCAACATCAGCCAGGCGGCCGAAGCCCTGGGTTTGAGTCGTGGCGCACTGTACCGGCGAATGGAAAAATATGGACTCTAGTCCTGGCCCGCGCCGGGGTCCGAAACGAGTTCGTCTCCTTTATGGCCGCCGAGTAAGCCTGTTCACCGCACTGGTTGCCCTACCCGGGTTCCTCATCACCGCCATCCTGCTGTGGCTGGAACCCTGGGGCCTGGCAGCCAAAGCGACACTGATGTTCTTCGAACTGTTCGCCTGGTGGCTGTTTGCCATGGCGCTCCAGGAACATGCCACTCGTCCTCTGCAAACCCTAGCCAACGTCGTCGCCGCCCTGCGCGAAGAGGACTACTCCTTTCGCGCCCGCAATGCTGTGCCCGAAGATGCTCTCGGCGAGCTGTCGCTCGAAGTGAACGCCTTGGCCGACATGCTGTCGGATCAGCGCATTCGCGCCATGGAAGCCATTGCCCTTCTGCGCAGGGTTGTGGAAGAGGTCGAAACGCCGCTCTTCACCTTTTCGCCCAGTTTGGTTTTGCAACTGGTGAATTCCGCCGGCGAACGATTGCTGCAACAACCCAGCGTGCGCCTGCTGGGCCGGACCGCCGCCGAACTCGGTCTGGAAGATTGTCTGACGGTGGACAATGGAGCGACACTCGCCCTGCCAGGCAGCGCTCAGGCCCGCTGGCTGGTTCGTCGCAGTTCCTTCCGGCAAAAGGGAGTGCCTCACATTCTCGTCGTTCTCTCGGATGTCAGCCGGGTCCTCCGCGAAGAGGAACGCAATGCGTGGCAGCGCTTGGTTCGGGTTTTGGGGCACGAACTCAACAACTCCCTGACGCCCATCAAGTCCATCGCCGGTAGCCTCAATGCTCGTGTCTCCGGAATGAAACTAAGTCCGGAAGAGCGGCAGGATTTCAGTCGCGGTCTGGAGATCATCGAAACTCGCACCGCCTCGCTCAACCGCTTTCTCCAGGCCTACCGCCGATTAGCCCAGATGCCCGCTCCCGTATTGCGAAAGACCGCCCTGGCCCCCCTGGTGACCCGCGTGGCCAATCTCGAGACGCGTCTGGCAGTGACCATTCTCGGAGGCCCCAACGTAGAGTTGACGGTAGACTCCGACCAACTCGAGCAAATGCTCATCAACCTGATCCGCAATGCCGTGGAAGCCGCCATGGATCCAGCGTGGGCCGCCCCGGTCCCGGACGGCGGACCTCCAGCCCCCCACAGCGAACCCGCTGTCATGCTGAGTTGGAGAACAACGGATCGGGAAACCGTCATTACCATCGAAGATAACGGCCCCGGCCTTCTCAGCCCCGACAACCTATTTACGCCCTTCTACACCACAAAGGTCTCCGGCACCGGCGTGGGCCTGGTTCTATCACGCCAAATCGCGGAAGCCCACAGCGGCTTAGTCGAACTCTCGAACAACTCCAGCCACCGGGGCTGCGTCGCAACCATAGTCCTCCCCAGGACGATCTAGTGTCCCCTTCGCGTGGCCCAGCCAGATACCGCTGAGAGCGCCGTCCTATGTTTCGGGGGGCTGTCGACTATCTCGAGAGTGTGTCCGGGCACGGGTGTGTCCAGGCATGGGTGTGTCCGGGCATGACCGGCTCTTCGATGCAACCACCAATGAATCGAGCCGTTTGTGCGCAAGGGTGCGGCCGATCCGCCGATCCTTGCCGAGCAATCCTTGCCGAGCCGATCCTTGCCGATCAGTAAGCGAAACCCGAGAGCGTGCCGCCGATACCAGCCTTAGCGGCCCTAACACAGAAAACGCTGCCCGGCAAACGCACGGCCAAGACGGCGGGAGGAAAGTAGAATCGCCGGGTAGCCCGAGTCGGCTTCAAATCCTGTAGGCTGGCGGCTTGATCCCTTTGTCGCGCAAATAGATTTCCGCCTGGCCGCGGTGATGCGCGACATGAATGTACATGGCGAGAAGGATCTCCCGGCCCGGGAGCCTTCCATCGGGAGAGTTATGGACCTTCCCGAGCTGCTCTTCCGAGATCCCGGAGATGACAGCAGAGCAGTAGTCGAACGAGTCGCCGAGAAACTTGACCACGGCGTCCTTCTCTGTCGGTGAAGGCAAGGCAGGCCCATCCGCGTCCTTGAGTCCGGCGCAGAATTGGTAATTGGTGGTTGCGATGTGCGACAGCAACGCGCCAAAGTCCATGGATTCCGGATGGGGGCGGAAGCCATACTGGGCGGATGGCATGGCGTCAGCGACCTCGACCGATAACTTCCCCAGAGCGCCAAAATGCTTGGCGTATTCGCCTGCGGCGCTGGTGGGGGCGGCGGGAACTGCGGCAAAAAGCGGAAGGGGAAGCAGAACTGCCAGAACCAGAGCAGCACGAGAGAGCATACGGCCTCCTGGGAAACTTGATGGGGCGGCGTGGGCGCCGCACCACTGGATGGACGATCCACCGGATGGACGATCCTCCGGATGAACGATCCACTGGATGGACGATCCTCGGCTCCGCTTCGTTAGCAACAGCCAGCTAGGCCCAAGTGGTCTTTTCCGCCCGCAACTGCCGCAGCAGGACTCGTACCAGCATCCCGTCATAGCGGGTTCCGCTCAGCTTCTCGAGTTCCGCCAGCGCCTCATCCACCGTTTTCGCGGAGGCGAATGGGCGCTCCGACGTCATTTCCACGAAGGCATCGGCCAAACAGAGAATGCGTGCCAGAAACGGAATCTGTTCTCCGCGAAGTCCAGCCGGATAGCCTGAACCGTCGAAGGCTTCATGATGATGCTCAATTGCGCCTTGCAGTCGCTCGCTCTCGGGTAGCGTCGCCACCAATTCGCCCCCCATCTGCGGATGCAGCTTCATCAGGTAAAACTCATCTTCCGTCAGAGTGCCGGGCTTGTTCAGAATCTTTTCGGGCAGGAAAAGCTTGCCGACGTCATGTACTCGCGCCGCAAATTGCAAGTCCGCCAATTCGTCCGTGGGCACATCGAGGGCTCGCGCCAACATCTCCGCGCAGCGCACAATACGGTCGCTATGCCCGGCGGCATACGTTTCCCGGCTTTCCGAAGCGCGCGCCAGGGCTTCAATCGCTTCCCGCAGAACCTCGGGATGGCAATTCTCGCCCACACCGCCGATGCGCACGAGCGCGGAGACCGCTTCCTCCACATGTTCGGGTCCCGTGTGATCCCTCTGCAAGAAGCCCTCAACGAAGGACGCGATCATCTGGCGTTTGACGGCGACCCCTTCATCCGAGCCGAAAAGCTCGACCTTGGAAACGCGGTTTCCCCCCGCGTGCTTGGAGATGTACATCCCCTGATCCGCAACGCGAACGATATCCTCCACGCTGAAGCCGTGCGAGGGGAAGCTGGCGACGCCGAAGCTACCCGAAATCCGATGCTCGCTCAGCATGGGATCGGTTGCCATCCACAACCGCAATCTCTCGGAAAGAATCTGCGCCTGCTCGATGCCAGTTTCCGGCATTAGAATAATGAATTCGTCGCCGCCGTAGCGAGCCACCACGTTCGACTGGCGGCACTTTTGTTCCAGCAGTCGCCCCACGCGGGCGAGAACCAGGTCGCCTTCCAGGTGGCCCATGGAATCGTTCACTTCCTTGAATTTGTCGAGATCGACCAGGACGACCGAAAACGGCCGGCCAGAACGCGAGGCGCGTTTCCATTCCGACTGCACCGCTTCCAGGAAAAACCCGCGTGTCTTGATGCCCGTCAGCCCATCGGTAATCGATTGGCGCTGCAGTTTTTGGAACACAAACGAGTTGTGCAATGCGGTCGCGAGCAGGTCCGCTAGCGTCCCCAGGATCAGTTTGTCGTCCGGCGTGAAAGCGCTCTCGCTTTTGCTCTCTACGTTAAGCACCCCCAGAAGCGTTTCCCCGTAGCTGATGGGAATACAGAGAACCGATCGCGAGTCCGCCAAGATTCCCAACGCCGGGTTCTGCTCCGTGCTCTGCACCAGTGCCGTTTCGCCCGACCGGGCTACACGCCCCAGAATTCCCACGCCCAGCGGAATCCGCTTGCCACGCGCCTGTGCTGTAGTTCCAGCCTCGGCGCGAATTTCAATGTCTTTCGTCGTGTAGTCCAGAATCCCGATACCGATGTGATCGAATTGGAACGTCTTCTGAATCTCCTGCACGATCTCCGCCAGCATCTGCTCGGAATCCTGGCTGGAAATGGCCGTCTTCGAAATATTGTTTAAGAACGCCAGTTGACGCGACCGCCGTTTCTCTTCCTGGAAGAGCCGGGCGTTCTCCACGGCAACGGAAACCTGCGCCGCCGCCGTCTTCATCACTTCCAGGTCCTGCAACTCAAACGCGAATTCCTGCGCGCAGCTGATTGCCACCATGACGCCGGACGCATGGCCACCCACAATGATTGGCGCGCCGCAAAACGACTTCGCGGGATCCGGCGGGATATAGGTGACGCCCAATCGCGCCCGCACGTTCTCTAGGTCCGAGCGAATGAGCAGCGGTTGCCGCGTACGCAAGATGTACTCCGTCAGGGCGTTTGTCGTCTTGCGCGATCTCTTGGGTAGCGTGACGTTGTTCACCATTTCCAGCTCGAAGCGAATCTCCTCGCCCTCGCGGAACGCTACATAGAAGTTGCTGGTATCAAAAAGCCGGCCAAGTTCCTTCTGGATCACCCGCAAGATTTCGTCCTGATTCAGCCGGGAGCTGACGGCTTGGCCAATCTGTGTCAGCAGTTCGTACTCCTGCGTGCGCCGGTGCGCGGCGTGGGTTGTGATGTAGTTCTCAAGAGTCATCGCGATTTGCAACGCCAGTCCCACCGCCATGCGCACCTGGGACGCTGCGAAGAGCCGGCGCACACCTCCGGGAAACAGCACCACACCAAAATTGTGTTCGCGGGTCTGCAGGCTGAACGCGGTGATGTCCTTGATTCCGTGTCGCAGCAGCACCTGGCGAAAGTTCTCAAAGCCCTCGCCCGCCACGGCCGGGACTGGCTCCGCCAGATCCGCCAGGTTGCGCAGTTCCACGAACCCGCTCCGCCGGAAAGCCAGTTGGCAAAGGTAGTTCGCGCCCCCGGAAGCTTCAAACTCGCGCAGAAGATCCGGCGGAAACCCACGCTGGACGGAGGGAATCACCTCCCGCCACGGTTCCGCGGCGCACAGCATAGCGCGCTTCCCCGATACCGCCGTGAGCAGCCGGTCCAGGATGAATTCAATATTCGGAACAAGCTGCGGAGCGTCCAGCAACTTCCCGGCATCCACACCCAGGGTGGAAAAGGTCAGAGTGTTTTCCTGCACGGATCGGCGCTCGATCTCAAACAGGACAATCACCATCGCGATTCCGAGCAGCATCTGGGGAAATGGCCCCAGCAATTGCCCCAGGCTGATCGAAGCCCCGGCGAGTGAGCCCAACTGGTCGAAACCCATGAGCACGGACCAAAAGGCCAGCGTGATGGCCAGCAAACTAAGACCAACCAGTTGCCGCCGATGCGCCTGCCGGTAGAACTGCAGTGACGAATACAACAGCAGCGCCGCGACCCCAAGTTCCACCGGCGAACGGCCCGCGTCCCGCAGCGTGAGGATCCCGCCCGCCATCTGCTGACGGAGGGTCCAAAATGCGAGCGCTGCTCCCGCCACGCCCAACACGCCGTCGTACCAGCGCCAGCGAAACTCGCGGCGCGTGAGGCGGGTCGACAGGAATACGCAAAACGCCATGCCAAAAAGCATGAGTTGCGAAAGCAGGAAAAGCACAGCGGACGGCCGGCGCAATAACATCCACGCATTCAGCCCGTAGTGCAGCGAGTAGGCCGCCCAGCCGATCTGCCATGCCCGGAAGTAGTCGGCGCGGCTCTGCGAATACAGGTAGGTAAAGACGAAGAACAGCAGGAGCGCGACCGCGCCCGGAATCGTGGCCAAGCCGCCTAATCCACTTTGCACAAGACCGTTGGAAATACCGCCCAAATCGACTTCTCCCGAATAAGAATTTAGATGCGTGGCAAGCCCACCATGCTTTCACACAAGAGGAACCAAGACAATAACTCTCTATGACAAACCGGGGTGCGGGCAATACAGCGGTTACCGGGTAACCTTCGGCACATCGCTATGAAATTGGGCTACGACATCGGGCCTGCTTGGCTTGACGCTGATTTTGCGTGGCACGTAACATCAGGGCTTGGTTACTCATTCATGACTGAAGTTATTGGCGCGCCTTCGCCGCTTGGACAACCTCGTCTTCGTTTTGCCCCTTCCCCGACAGGCTATCTGCATGTCGGTGGCGCTCGAACCGCCTTGTTCAACTGGCTTTACGCCCGGCATTTCGGGGGTACTCTCGTCCTGCGCATCGAGGATACCGACTTCGAGCGTTCCACTAGCGAAATGGTGGATGGCATTCTCGAGGGTCTGCACTGGCTGGGTATCACCTGGGACGAAGGTCCGTTTTTTCAATCACAGCGGATGGATCTGTACCGCGCGTCAGCGGATCGATTGCTGGCTTCGGAGCACGCTTACTATTGCTTCTGCACCAAGGAAGAGCTGGAGCAGCGTCGCACGGCCGCTCAGGCGGAGGGGCGCCCGCCCAGATATGAAGGAACTTGCCGCCGTCTACCTCGGAAAGAAGCCGAAAGGCGCCGCCGTGAGGGCGCCGCGGCAGCCCTTCGCTTCGCCGTACCGCTGACAGGTTCGACCGCTTTTGAAGACCAGGTCTTCGGCCGCGTGGAATTTGCCAATCCGGAACTGGAAGACTTTGTTCTTCTTCGCTCCGATGGCGTGCCCACCTACCATCTCAGCGTAGTAACCGATGACATCGACATGCGCATGACTCACATCGTGCGCGGCGCTGACCACATTTCGAATACTCCGAAGCAAGTTCTCCTCTACCAGGCCCTCGCTGCGCCCCTTCCGGCATTTGCCCATGTCCCGCTCATCTTGGGAGCCGACAAAGCCCGTCTCAGCAAGCGACACGGCGCTACCAGCGTCATGGCGTACCGGGACGAAGGGATCGTCCCTGAGGCTTTCCGCAACTTTTTGGCATTGCTGGGCTGGACGCCGAAGGATTCGTCGAAGGAGATCTTGGGCGACCGTGAACTGATCGAGCAGTTCGGCCTGGAAGGCATCTCGAAATCGAATGCTGTTTTTGACCGGCCCAAGCTCGATTGGTTCAACACCGAATACATCCGGGCGTATCCTGCAGAGAAGCTCATTCCGCTGATTGAAGAGGAATGGAAGAAGGCAGACGTGGTCCCGATTCAGCGGGAAGACGGTTGGCTGGCCAAGACAGTAGACCTGCTCAAGCCGCGCGCCAGAAACTTGAAGGACTTTGCCGGAGCCTTTCGAGCGTTTTTTAGCGACACGTTCGAGGCAGATCCGGCTGCTCTCGCAAAGTTCCTTAGCGACCCGACGGTTCGCGAACTACTGGTGCAGTTGAGTGGCCGATACGCCGGCGTTACCGAGCCATTTTCGGAAGCAGAAGCGGAGAAGGTGCTCCGCGATCTTGCGGCGGAGAAGAACGTCAAGGCGGGCGCTTTGATCAATGGCGCGCGCGTGGCATTGACGGGCCAGGCGGTGGCCCCGAGCCTATTCGCGGTGATGATGGCGCTGGGGAAAGAGCGCACGGTGGAACGGCTTGCGAGGCAAGGAAAGAAAATCTGATCTCGAACGAGGCTCATCTCGGAACTCTGGCCGCAACTCTGCTGCTGCCTACCATCGTCGCTGCGTTGTCTCGAACTCTGGCCCGCAGAGCAGGCGAGTCGGAACGAAGCAGAAGCTGGATTGTCTATCGGCGTCGAGGACGAATCCTGACGCTGCTGGTGATCGCTGTCTGGTGCTCGCTGCTTACCCGCTATGCAGACGTTCGTGAACTGGTCTCGCAGCTTCCGATTTGGGTTCTGGCGCTGATTCCGCTATCTGGCGCACTTGTTTGGTCCCAATTCATAGCTTATTCGGGGGATGCTGAGTTCCTGGGACAGCGTTGGACAGCGATTGACCTATTACGCCTCGCAGTCTGGAAAGCGGTTTCACTTTACATCCCTCTGCTCATGGTGTCAGGTGGAATGGAGGACATTAATCGCCATCGATTGCTCGGGCTCCTCTGGTTATTGGTCGGCGGGCTCACCGCATTCCAGGGAACACTGCGTCTCAGGTCCGCAGAGGGAGTTAAGCTCCGGCCTGTAAAATCAGGTGAGCAGTACAAGCGTGCGTCGGTTCTGTCAAAGCGTGCCGGGGTTCATTTGCGGCAAGTCTGTGTCGTTCCTTTCGGCAGGGGCCGCTTAAGCAATGCTTACGGCGGAGGGCAGCGCATCGCGGTGACCGATGACTACGGCCACTGGCTGCACGGACGCCAATTGGATTTTGTTATCGGGCATGAGTTGGCCCATGTGAAGCACCAGCACGGACTGAAGAAACTCGGTGCGATATTAGGAATATTTGGAGTCACAGGCATATTGACATTCTGGCTCCCGCACATTGGTTTGGTTGGGAGCGTCGTGGTCAGCTTTGGCGCAGTGTTCTTACCTCTTGTCTGCGTATATTTCGTTTCGCGGCGCTTCGAATACGCTGCGGATCGAGGCGCCTTTGAGTTGACCGGCGATGCTGAGGCGGGCATCCGCTCTCTCACCGACCTCTACGCACACACTCGCGTGCCTGTAACGTGCACGTGGATCGAAGAAGTTTTTTCAACCCATCCCACCCTTTTACACCGTGTAGATGCCATTACCCGGGCAGCCGCTCTAAGGTAGGTTGCCGCGACCCTCGAGCTGTTCATGGTAGGGGTTGGGTTGGCCCGCACCGGTGAGGACCCCGTGCCTACTGCCGGCGGGCCACATTTGACAATGTGTCACAATATGTGTCACATTAGTTCATGTCTTCCCTGAATCTTCGGCAGCTCCGGGACACCCGCCTTCTCAAATCCTGGCTCCGCGCCGGCAAGACAGTGGAATTGCGGGAACGGAACCAAGTCATCGCTCGGATTGTCCCCGAGGCCGCCGTCGTAGGCCCCGCCAAGGTGCCTGACTTCGCCGCCCGCCGCAAAAAGATTTTTGGGAACCGAATCCTGCCAGGTGCTGACCTGGTGATTTCCGAACGAGGCCGCTACTGAGCGTCTACGCGGATACAAGCTTCTTTGTTTCACTCTACGTGCCCGATCTCCATTCACCCGAGGCCGAGAAGCGAATGGCCCCCGCGCCTCGCGTTTGGCTTACACCCTTTCATCTCGCCGAATGGGCTCACGCCATCGCTCAACACGTGTTTCAGCGCAAGATGTCCGCGACCGAGGCTCAATCCGTGCAACGCAAAATGGAGCAAGATCGAAGATCCGGCTTGTGGGTGGAAGTCGAGATGCCACAGCTGGCCTGGCAAACCTGTGCGGACCTGGCTCGCCGCCACGGCGCCCGTCTGGGTACCCGCACGTTGGACACTCTTCATGTCGCAACGGCTCTCGAACTGAAGGCCGAACGCTTCTGGACATTCGACGAACGGCAAATTACTCTGGCTCGCGCCGTGCATCTGAAAACGTCTTAGCGTAGCCACCGCAGCGGAAGATGCTCTGAGATACAATTTCCAGAACCAAGCCCGGGAGGCCGCCTATGTTCGCGATCCTACTCGCCGCGCTGTTGCCATTCGCTGAGCCGCAGCAGCCCAAGCTCACTCCGCAGCAACAACAGAAAATCGAACAGGCCAAAGCAAGCTTCGAGATTCACCGGCAAGCTGCCCTGCGCCTGAACGAGATGGCTCAGAACATTCACTCCGAAGCCGACGCCAGGAAATTTGTGGATGGCGTCGAAGAAGAGTTGTTTGGCCATGGCGGCCCGATCCAGTCCAAATTGCGATCCTTTATCACCCGCTCGATGCGCCGCCGAGTTGCCCATGCGGAGTTCGCCGCTGTCTCCGACCCTGCCGATTTGATTCCAGAACAGCGCGTCGTCGAGGTATGGAACGAATATATCCGCGAGATTGGCGCACCCGAGGATACGCTGGTCACGGTGGCCGAAGTGCACAACCTGCGCGACGGCATGTACACCGGCAGCCAAAGAATGTGGAACAGGGGCGGGTTCGGTCAATCGCTTTGGCTGATTCCCGGGATTTATGCTCTCGACGGTGATGGCAGGGTCGCCGGCGGCTGCCGCGCAATTGAGGCGCTCAAGATCCTGCACGACATGGAGAACTCGTTTATCGCTGTCCAGAGCGCGCGGGAGCGCGTACAAAGAGGGGTGCTCTTTTCGGATTGGGTCAAGCAGCCACAACTGGACGCGGACCAGCCGACCAAGACAGTCGTACTCGTGTCACAAAGCGTGCCGCTTGACCTGATTAGTTCCTGCGCGCGCCGATATTCTCAGGAGCATGGGCAGAAAGCGTACAACGAACTGATGGACAGGCTTTTTCGGGAGCTATTTCCGGCTTGAAGCCTCGCAAAGCTGATGGCGTAGTTTTTACGTATGCGCGTGCGGACTCTGCGCTGGCCGACGTCCATGCGCGGCAGGTGCTTTCACAACGCGCACCTCAAACTCCACCGGTAGTTGCTTCGGCGGGTAGCAGGCGCGGTTGTCGCAGGCTTGATATTTTAGCGACCCTCGCATAGCGTACTTTCCGGGCGGCACTGTGTGCAGTGGCCGCACCGTGACCCCAACCGTAAAGGTTCCGCTATACACGCTGAGCTTTTGGTCGGGAGCAAAATCGAAGGCCACGTTCTGTCCGTCTGGGTAGTAGATCCTGCCGATGACGATGTCGGTGGTCGCGTCCATGTGCAGCGCAGTGGGAATCATGAATTCTTCGGAAGGCTTGTTGGAGTTGACGTGATATCCGCTGGCGATGTGAAACCGTAGGTCCACGTTGCCGGGCTCTCCGCGGGGGATGGAAGGCAACGGCGCTGACACCAGATTCACTGAAGGACCGTTTTTTCCCGGCGAGATTTCGTCGGCTTGCATCGCCCGGACCTTCGCCACCGTGGTGAGCCCCAGGGCGACTATCCCTAGTGTGCCGAGAATTGCGACACTCCAACGCGCCATGCGTCCGAACGTTTCCATAGATTTCTCGAGCCCCCTGGATTCCCGAAGGCCGAAGCTACTTTTGCGCCGTCTGCGTTGTCGAATCCTTCGTCGCCAACGCCTTCTTCACATTCTCTTCCATGTCCCCGCGGCCCTTTAGCCCCAGCACGCGCCCGGTGACATTCCCATCCCTTCCTACGAAGTAGGTGGTCGGCAAAAATTCCAGCCCGCCATAGGAATTACCCACATCCTCCGTCCCGCGCAGGATGGGGTAGTTCATGTGCATTTCAGTGGCGAACTTCTTAATATCCTCGGTGTCGCTCTCGTCGTCCATGGAAACGCCCACCACCTGCAGCCCCTGAGCCCCATATTGGTTCTGCAAATCGACAATCCACGGCGTTTCAATCTTGCAGGGAGCGCACCAGGTCGCCCAGAAATTTACCAAGACAGCTTTGCCGCGCAAATCGGATAGCTTCAGCGTCTTTCCGTCCAGAGTCTTCAGCGCAAAATCCGGGGCTGGAGCGCCACGTAGCGCCCCAATGCTGTTGTTTGCCGCGGTGGGCTTGATCTTTTTCGCAGCAAAAATCATCAGCGAGACGCCCGCCAGAATTGCCACCAGTACCAGAAAAGTCCGTTTCATAGCCCAAACTCCAATGCCTACAGCGCAAACCGGTTCAGAAACGAAAAATACCCGGAAATCACGCTAAAACGCCCCATGACGAGCAACACGCCCAGCACAATCAATAGGGCGCCACTTGCCACTTCCAGAACGTGCATGTGCTTCTGGAAGCGCTTGTAAAACACCAGAAACCGCTCGATTCCCAGCGACGTCAGCAAGAACGGCACCGCCAGGCCCAACGAATAAATTGCCAGCAAACCCACGCCCTTAAGCACTGTGTCCTGCTCCGCTGCAAAGGTCAGAATCACTGCCAATATCGGCCCCACGCACGGTGTCCAGCCAAAGGCGAACGCAAATCCGATAACAAAAGCACCCCACGGCGACGACCCACCTTTCACACGGTGCAGCCGCTTATCTGCGTATAAGGCATTGATGCGAAAAATGCCCGTCAGATGCAAGCCAAAGAGAATAATCACCACGCCCGCCACCTCCGCGAGCGTTGACTTGTAACGCGTCAACAACTGCCCCACACTGGTCGAGAGCGCGCCCAACGTGATAAACACCACGCTGAAGCCCAATATGAACAACACCGACTGCAGCATCACCCGGCGCAGCAGTTGACTGTCCTGCACTTTCAATTCCTCGACGCCGGCGCCGGAAATCAACGACACGTACCCCGGCACCAATGGCAGCACACACGGAGACAGGAACGAGATCAAGCCAGCCAGAAATGCAGCCAGCGGCAACGGTAAATTGGACATTAGTTCCTCAAACTCCCATCATACGGCTTCTTCGGTACTCAACCGACAAGGACTCAACGAGATAGAAGTGCCTCAGTGGTAAGATGCGGGTTTCGGAGCCCGCCCATAGACTAAGATTCTCGGTACTACCCGGAAGTTACACAATTCAGACGGTTTCCCGCGTTGCAAGTTATCGCGCCGCAGCCGCTTTGGGAACGGGTTTCCTGGTTGCCTCTGCTTCCTGTGGCGTCGCTCCGGTGAGGGCACCCGCTTCGGTTTCGGCTGCGGGATCGCGGAACACCTTCCGTACAAAGCCCAAGGGCATAGTCGCGGTCAGGACGGATCCGTCTTTCTCCTGGGAAACTCGCAGGCTCTCAAAGAAAGTTTTCACATCCGCATCCGGCCCTCCGGATGGAGTCTCTGCATCGGAAAAGCGAAGCAGGGCTAAGTATGCGTTCAATTTCTCGGTCAAGGCCTTCGCCTCATCGGGGCTGGCCGTGATGGCTTCGGCCCGCAGGTGCACGGCGCGGATCAGCCGCGCTGATGCCACGACGATCGCTGGTTTCTGCAACAGGAGATTCGCCGCTACCACTGTTTGCCCGAGCACAAGGTCTGTGGTCTTGGGATCCACACGAGCAATGACCCAAGCCAAACTAGCGAACGGCACCCGCCTGTAGTAAGTCCTCAGAAAGCTGGGTCCACCAAACGGCGAGGCGCGCTTTCGTGACCGCACCACCACGCCACGAAGGACTGCTGCATCCTCATGATTCGAAAGGGCCACCATATCTGGCCCAAGAATCACCGCGCGCAGGATCTGGCCTTGCAGCGGGATGCTGTAAATCTCAACCCCTTCTTCGGTTTCCGGGGAAGGGGAGAAGCGTCGGAAGTAGGTTCCCAGCCGCGCTGCGTTAATGTGCCCGGTCAGCACTGCTGAATAGCGCGGAGCCACGCCCGATCCGGCGGGCGGATAGTGCACAGCCAGCGCCGCCTGCTCCAGGTCTCGTTCGAAGTCGATGCCGGAGTCTTGCACGAACCGTTCATAGTCCGGTGACCGCTGAACTTGGGGCAGCCCGGTAAGGATAGTTGCGCGGCGGGCCCATTGCAGATCCACATAGACGAATGCGTCCGCCCCCGGCAACAGTCGTGCCCCTTCCGGAGGTGCAATCTTCCTCAACTGGACGACAACCGTAACGATCGCAGCCACCAGGAGGACGGAGAGAGCCAACAGTCGGAAGCGTCGGAAACGCCACATGCGAAGGCCTCAATCATACACCCGCTGGCCTGTGTGGTGCGGGAGCCCTAGGCCGCAACCAACGCCGACCCCTGGCCGTCCAACCAAGCGTTTTCCACCGGTCTTGCGCCCGGAGCCCGATCGTTACCCAGATTTCACGGCAGGTTCATCTTCCCCTAACAAATCCTCCCTAAGGTCGTCAGAGAACCAGAGATCCCAAATCTATTTTGTATGAGGCTGACCATGAAACTTCGCACGCTCTTTTTAGTGCTCTCTCTAGGGCCGATTTCCGCCCTGGGCCAGGTTGGAGCCGGCAACACCAATGCTGCTGCTCTGGCACAGAAATCCCCCGCGGTTCAGGCTGCCCAACAATTCCTGATCCATCAGGCGCAACAGCTCCATGACGCGAATCTGCGCACGCAGACCCTGGATGCGATCTCCAATCCCAGCACCTGCATCCGGCATCGCGCCAACCTGACGCCCGCGAAGCGGGCAGCGATTGTGCAGCAACTGCTGACAGCCGGATTGCTCGATCCCAACGACGCTTCCTTCCCCGGCGGCCTGCAAAACGGAGTCTTCCCACCTGTCGTCAACGACAGCACCTCCTGCCCGCAGCTTCCGATGCCCTTCTTTGCCGCCCCCGGCAGCGCCTTCGGTAGCCACCATTCCTATCCCGGTGGCTTGCCGATCCACGAGTCCAACAACGATTCGTCGGATATCGAACTCGCGGGACAGTATCGCTCTGTCTACCTTCACAAAAGCGAAGGCGCCGTTGCCCTCGACCCGGGTCTCCTCCACGACGGGCCCGCCACCCACGCCTCCATCTTCATCGATCAGGACATCATTGTGGGCGCGCCCATCTGGCATGACTGGGCCAAGCCGATCGTCTTCCAATGGAACGCCGATGGTTCGGAGTTCCCGGAGCTCAACATCGGCGGCAACGGCCTCACCGACAACAACGGCGGGGCGGGCAACTCGAAGACAGGCGGCCACCATATTCTGAGCATCGCGGAATCAATGGCCCGCGGCCTTTCGCCGGCTTTTGTAATCACGCAAGCCAGCGCTCACTCCAATCCCAGCCTGGGGAATGAATACAAGGTTGTGAACTGGATTCGGGCGGCTGCGATCATCGATGGCATCGACCCTGTGGCCACCGGCTACCTCATGCTGGACTCGAAAGGGAACCCCCGCTTGCCAGCCTTGCGGAAACTTGGAGACATCGATCTTGCAAACCAGGGGCAGACCAATCTTTTGGTCGAGTACCAACTCCACAATCTCTCTGACGCAGATTTCACCTACTCCATCCCTGCCATTGGAGAGACCCAGATCATCCTGCAGAACCTGGCCTCGCGTTATGGCTACGACCCAACCAACGTTTCCGTCTACAACAACAGTTACCGCAACCCGGTGCTGAGCTACCTGACCGGAGAGCGCATCCTGATCCTGTACAGTCAGAGTGGTTTGGCTGGCGTGCAGAACGAACTGGACAAGCTGAGGAGAGCGCACGTTATCTGAGAGATCAAAGATCAAAAAGCATCTAAGAGATCAAAGAGCGGTCTATTTCTTAATGAGTGGCTCGGATGAACTTTCCGGGCCACTTCTCTTCTGCCCATAAATCGACTCTTTGCAATAAAACGACGCAATAAATAAAACGACCTGGAGTGTGGAGTGATCGGGGGAAAATTCCGGCACCGTTCTCCCTCCATTGGTATGATGTGGCGTTTGAGAAGGGTACCCATGACGCTCCCTCTGAGTCGCCTCGCCGTCCGCTCGTTTTTCTTGATCAGCGCTTGCACCGTTGCGGCAATACAGCCGACCGTAACTCTGGCGCAGGCTCGTGTGGCGCTGGAGACGGTGGCCAACGCCCAGCCCCAGAAGGATGGCGTTCAGATTCAGGCTGCCTCTGGCCAGATTCGCATCACCGCAGTCCGCGACGATATCGTGCGCGTCCGGATCGCCCCGGGCGACGCGCTTCCGGAAGACGCCTCTTGGGCAGTGCTTCCGGCTTCGAGGACGCACTCGGTTGAGGTGCAGGCGCTTCAGGACTCCAACGCCGTGGGCTTTCGCACGGCTACGCTAGAGGTTCGGGTGGAGCGCAATCCTTTGCGCCTGGTCGTCAGCGATCTCGCCGGCAATGTCATCAGCTCGGACGTGATTGGCCAGCCGACTGAGTTCAGCCTCGGCGGCTTTTCCGTCCACAAGGAAATGGCGGGTGACGAGCATTTTTACGGGCTTGGCGATAAGGCCGGATCGTTTGACCGCCGCGAGCAAGCGTACTCGCTCTGGAATACCGATGTCGCGCCTCAGGAATCCACCGATCCCCTCTACAAAAGCATTCCGTTCTTTCTGGGTATCCGCGGTGGCCGCGCGTACGGATTGTTTCTCGACAACACCTGGCGCACTTGGTTCGACTTTGGCAAGCAACTCCGCAATGCCTATTCCTTCGGCGCTGAGGGCGGGCCCCTGGATTACTACCTTCTTTACGGGCCTGCGCCGAAGCAGGTTGTGGAAGGCTACGCTTACCTGACGGGGACTCCGCCGCTGCCTCCGCTGTGGGCGCTGGGCTTTCAGCAGTCACGGTACAGCTATTCGCCGGAGTCGCAGGTTCGCGAAGTTGCGAACCGGCTTCGCACCGATAAGATTCCCTCTGACGTGCTGTACATGGATATTGACTACCAATTCAAGAACAGGCCGTTTACCGTCGATCCCGGTCGCTTCCCGAATTTCCCGGGGCTTGTGGCCGATCTGAAGAAGCAGCACCTGCATCTCGTCCTGATCACCGACCTGCACGTTGCCCACGCAGCCGGGGAAAACTACATGCCGTATGAGACCGGCCACTCCGGCGACCATTTTGTGAAGAATCCGGACGGAAGCGAGTTTGTGGGGATCGTTTGGCCGGGTCCAGCCGTGTTTCCCGACTTCACCCGCGCTCAGACCCGGGACTGGTGGGGTGGCCTGTACAAGGAATTCGCTCAGGATGGCGTGTCTGGCTTCTGGAACGACATGAACGAGCCATCGGTATTCGACGGCCCCGCAAAGACCATGCCGCTCGATAACGTTCACCGTATCGAAGAGCCGGGGTTCGCCTCGCGGACGGCGACGCACGCCGAAATCCATAACGTTCTTGGCATGGAGAACCAGCGGGCTACCTACGACGGCCTGCTCAAGCTTCGTCCCGATGAGCGGCCCTTTGTGCTCACCCGCGCCACGTATGCCGGAGGCCAGCGCTACGGCTTTACTTGGACCGGTGACAACTCCGCCACCTGGAACCACCTGCGGCTGGCGACGCAGATGTTGCTGAATCTTGGGCTCAGCGGCGTTTCTTTTGTCGGCGATGACATTGGCGGATTTAACGGCTCGCCGCAACCGGATCTACTCACCAAATGGATTGAGATTGGCGCCTTCAATCCCATGTTCCGCGATCACTCCACCAAGGGCTCCCTGCCGCAGGAAGTTTGGGTGCACGGGTCGCAGCAGGAAGGGATCCGGCGGCGCTACATCGAAATCCGCTACCGGCTGCTGCCTTACATCTACACCCTGGCCGAAGAGGCTTCGCGCACCGGGGTGCCGCTGGTGCGTCCGGTTTTTCTCGAGTTCCCCGAGATCATGAAGCCGGGCGCTCCCGGATTCGACGGCATGGATTCCGAATTTCTCCTTGGCCCCGACTTGCTCGTGGCCCCGCCTTCCTTCCCCGATATGCTCGACGACTACACAGTTTCCTACCCGAGCGGCCCTTGGTTCGACCTGTGGACGGGAAAGAAGGTTCCCGAGCGGCCGACTCTGCCTTCGTTCGTGGACGCTGTGAAGGCTGGTCCGGACGCGAAGTTTCCTGAAATCCCAAGGATTCACCCGACGCTGGATACCCTGCCCGTCTACGTGCGCGGCGGCAGCATT
>Ga0137409_10001775_pt1 | contig 23273 bp, 23 predicted proteins | sample CZODoug1_16funga_FD_122059 | JGI IMG/M metagenome (GOLD analysis project Ga0137409, IMG submission 122059) | Vadose zone soil fungal communities from Angelo Coast Range Reserve, California, USA - CZODoug1_16fungal (Hybrid Assembly) | ecosystem: Environmental > Terrestrial > Soil > Vadose zone...
GTGCTCGTAGCTCGGGGTGGTAGAACTCATCGGACCGCGCTTTCGGCTTCTGGCTGCGGGAGATTGCGGGGCGCCATTACGGGGGTGTCGGCTGCTGCCGGCGACGCATGAAGCATCCGGTACAAGCTTAAGCTTTCGGTGGAAGCATCAGACATGCGCACATCAGGTCGCGCATTAAGCATAAGGAGACGCTCATGAACACGGAACGTGCGGTGTTCGTCTATACGACTTATCCCTCCCTTGTCGAGGCGGAGGAAGCCGGCCGTGCGCTGGTCGAGCGGCGGCTATGCGCCTGCGTCAACATCCTGCCCGGCGTGATCTCCCACTATTGGTGGAACGGTGCGCTTGAGCGCGGCGAGGAGGTGGCCATGATCATCAAGACCCGCGCGCTCCTGAGCGAGCAGGTCTCGGCTGCCGTGAAGGCGATGCATTCCTATGAGACCCCGGCGATCCTGGTGCTGCCGATCGAGAGCGTCGAGAAGAGCTACTTTGCCTGGCTCCTGGCAGAGACGACGCCAGGGGGAGCGGAGCAAGAGGGGCAGGAGTGACGCGAGCAGGTATTGGTGATGAGATGAGTTGGCATCCGTGAATCTACCGACCGCGCGCTACCTCGACCAGGTCGCCACAATGCCTGCGCCCCCTTCCGGGTGAGCCACTAAGCGGTGTAATTTTCAAGAAGAAGCAATGAGGGAGGAAGCCATGCTTGACCGCGCCATAATTGTGTCGATTGCGCTGGTGGCGGTGTTGTGCGCGGCGAGCACCGGCGCCTGGTCGCAAGAGAGTTCCAGATTTCCCGACTGGAAGGGCCAATGGGTGCGGATCGGCGGGGGCGGCCAATTCGATCCGAGCAAGCCGCCGGTGCGCGGGCAACAGCCGCCGCTAAAGCCGGAGTATCAGGCGATCTGGGAAGCCAACATCGCGGAGGCGCGGACCGGCGGCCAGTATTACAATACTCAAGTGCGCTGCATGCCGGGCGGCATGCCGCGCATGATGATGGCCTATGAGCCGATGGAGGTGATCATCCTCCCGGACATCACTTACATCCACATCACCTTCAACAGCGAGTTCCGGCGCGTCTACACCGATGGCCGCGACTGGCCGAAGGAAGTCGAGCCGTCGTTCGCCGGCTATTCGATCGGCAGGTGGGTCGATGAGGACGGCGACGGCCGCTATGACGTGCTCGAGGTCGAGACGCGCAATCTCAAGGGCCCGCGCATCTTCGATCCGAGCGGCATTCCGCTGCACGAGGACAATCAGACCGTCGTCAAAGAGCGCATCTTCCTCGACAAGGCGAACCCGAACATCCTGCGCGACGAGATCACGACCATCGACAACGCGCTGACGCGGCCCTGGACGATCACCCGCAGTTACACCCGCACGCGCAACCCGGTCTGGGTTGAGCATAGCTGCGCCGAGAACAACGACTATATCTTTATTGAGGGGCAGACCTACCACCTCGAGATCGACGGCAAGCTCGGGCCGAGCCGTCCGGGCCAGCCGCCGCCGGACCTGCGGCATTTCAACGACGCGCAGAGGTGACGCACTAGGGTAGGGCGATCCCGGCTCGCCTCCGGACGGCCGACGCGGTAGCATCCTCGGGAAACGAAGTCTCCCGAGGGGGTGACGGCGATGCGAGCGATTTTTTTGGCGGTGGCATTCTCCGGCTTCGTGTCCGGCGCGGCGCTCTCTGATGACGTGGCCGACGCGATCGAGGCTGGGCGCAAGGCTTATGCGGACGGTGAGCTCGCGAAGGCCAAGGAGGCGCTCGGGCTGGCCTCCCAGCTCATCGGGCAGAAGCACGCGGAAGCCTATGGCAAACTCCTGCCGGCGCCGCTCACCGGCTGGAGCGCAGACGAGATCGAGATCACGGCCGTCGGCAGTGCAGCCTACGGCGCCTCGAGTGCGCTGCGCCGCTATGAGAACAAGGCCGGCGACCAGATCGAGGTGCAGATCTCGAGCGACTCGGCGGTCATCGCGCAGTTCGCCACGATGATGGCCACTCGCGAGGTTGCGGGCGCGATGGGCAAGATCGTAACGATCGGCAGCGAGCGCGCGCTGCAGAGCGTCGATGGCGACCTGCACATGGCGGTTGGCGGCAAGTTCATCATCGCGGTGCAAGGCAGTGCGTCGGTCGTCGACAAGCTCGCCTATGCGCGGGCGATTGACGTTGCGGCGCTTTCCAAGCTCTGAGCGCTATTCGCCTTTGATGTCGAATTCGCGCGCGACTGCGCCCCAGGTCTTCATCTGGCCGGCCAGGAAGGAGCGCAGCTCTTGCGAGCTGCTGAGCGCCATCGTGACCTGCTGGCCCTCGGTGAGCTGCGTGGCAATGCGCGGCTCCCGCAGCGAGGCTGCCAGCTCGGCAGCAAAGCGGGTGATCATCTCGGCCGGTGTGCCGGCGGGCGCAAACACGCCCCACCACGCATAGGCTTCGAAGTTTGGAAAGCCGCTTTCGCTGACGGTCGGAACCATGCCGAGCGCTGCGGTGCGTGCCCTACCGGTCTGCGCCACTCCCCTGATAGTGCCGGCTTGGATCTGCGGGATCGCCAGCGCCGTGCTGCCGATCAGCAGATCGACGTGGCCGGCGATCGCATCGTTCATCGCAGGTCCGCCGCCGCGATAGGGAACGTGGACAAGCCGCACGCCGGCCTGCTTCGACAACAGCGCCATCGCGAGATGGCCGACGCTGCCGCTGCCGACCGAGCCATAGCTCACTGTATCGGGTTTCGCGCGCGCGGCCGCGATGACGTCTGCGAGCATCTTGAACGGCTTCGTCGGGTTGGTGGCGAGCACATAGGGCGCGGTGCCGATGAACAGCACCGGGTCAAGATCTCTCTCGGTGTCGAAGGGCAGGTTGTTCAGAACGAACGGATTGGCCGCATGATTATCGAATACGAACAGCCAGCTGCTGCCGTCGGGCGGCGATTTGGCGACGCTCGCCGTGCCGATGCTACCCGACGCGCCGGGCCGGTTCTCCACGATGACGGTCGTGCCCAGCCGTCGCTGCAGCTCGGGCTGCACCAGGCGGGCCATGACGTCGGTCGATCCGGCGGGCGGGTAGGGCACGACCAGTCTGATAGTGGGCCAGGCTTGCGCGTAGGCCGAAACGGGCGCCGCCATCGCGCCCAGCACCAGGGAACGCCTTGTGAATGCCTGCACGGTTGTCCTCCCTGTGAGGTCGGTGTCATGCGGCTCTTGCGTCAGCTCTTGTGCCAGCTTTTGGCGGCCGGACTGATCTTTCAAGACAGCCAACGTTAAGGCTATATGTCGCGGGCCGGCAAGGCCATATGGCATTCACCGCCACGGACCATTAGGCTTGATCGGCGAGTAAAGCCTGCAACGGGAGCAGCATAGTGACTGACAGTTTCGAGGACCATTGCTGGAAGGACGTGATCTCGCCCGAGGTTCTCGAGATCCATTCCTGTTATCAGCGCGAGACGTTCGGAAGGCCGGCTGAGCCCGAGACCGAGCAAGGAGAATGAACATGACGTTGCTCACGCGCAGGCAGCTCGCAGCGGGCTTGGCGGCTGCAGCCGTCGCAATGCCGAGCATCGCCCGCGCCCAGACCTATCCGAGCCGGCCGGTCCGCTTCGTGTTGCCGTTTGCCGCCGGCGGCGTCGCCGACATCACCTCGCGTCTTGCGGCCGATAAGCTCGGCGAGAAGCTTGGACAGCGGCTCGTGGTCGAGAACCAGCCGGGACCCGGCGGCATCTCGGCGGCGAGGTCTGTCACCACGGCGACGCCCGATGGACACACGCTCGCTCTCCTCACCAACGGCACCGCGATCAGCGTCGCCTTGTACAAGGCGTTGCCGTTCGACCCGGTCAAAGATTTTGCAACGATCTCGGCGCTCGGCACCTTCGATCTGGTGTTCGCCACCAACGCGGAGTCTTCATTCAAGACGCTTGGCGATTTCATCAAGGCGGCGCGCGAGAAGCCGGGCTCGCTCAATGTCGGCACCATCACGGTCGGCGGCACGCAGAACCTGGGCGCCGAGCTGTTCAAGTCCACTGCCAATCTGGATTTCCAGATCGTGCCTTACCGCGGAACGCCGGAGGTCATCGTGGCGCTGTTGCGCAACGACATCCAGCTCATGGTCGATTTCTACGCCGCCATGAAGGGCGGCCTGTCCGACGGCAAGCTGCGTCCGGTCGGGACCTCAGGATTGGCGCGGGCAAGCTATCTGCCTGCGGTGCCGACGGTTGCCGAGGCCGTGCCGGGCTATGAAGTGACGTCGTGGAACGGCATCGCGGCGCCGGTCGGCACGCCGGCTCCGATCATTGATCGCATCAACGCATTGATGCGCGAGATTCTCGTGATCCCCGAAGTGAAGGCGAGGTACGCCGAGTTCGGGGTCGAGGCGAAGGCGAGCTCGCCCGCCGAGCTCAAGGCGCGGCTCGAGGCCGACATCAAGAAGTGGTCGGCCGTGATCGAGAAAGCCGGCATTCCGAAGCAATAGCCTCAAAGCAGTCGAGCAATGCCTGCGATCCTGCGCCTCTATGAAGACGTGCTTTCGAACGATTCGCCCGAGGTTGGTCTGCCGCCGACGCCGCGCATGATCTTTGTCGTGCATGGCTCGGCCACGTTCGAGGGCCGCGCCGTGGGCGAGGGCGAAGCCTGGCACGGCGAGGGCGAGCTGATGATCGAGCCCGGTCCCGAGGGCGTCACCTGGTGGCGGTTCGAGCTGGTGCCGGGCGGCGCAAGCGAGTGGCTCCTGGGCGGCGGTGCCACCCGCAAAAAACTCTCGGCCGCGCTCTCGACGTTGCCAAAAGGCGAGCTGCTGCTACGCGGCGACAGCGTGGCGTTTCCGCCCGGCGGCTGTGCCTATCTGCATCGGCACCAGGGCCCGGGCATCCGTTGCTTGATCGAAGGCGGCATTCGCATCGACACGCAGGGTCACTCGACAAGCTACGGTCCGGGCTCCGCATGGTACGAGAGCGGGCCTGATCCGGTGTTCGCGCAGGCCGCCGTGGAGCGGCCAAGCCGCTTCATTCGTGCGATGATTCTACCGCGTGCGCTCTTGGGCAAAAGCTCGCTCCAGCTCGTCAACGACGAGGACAAGAGCAAGCCGCGCGCTCAGCAATACAAGATCTTCGTCGATACGCCGATCGGATTTCAGGCAAATGAAGGCTGATTGCGGTCTCGATTGAGCCGCGATCAGCCCTCTAATCATCGGCTGTGGCGCATGTCCGAACATGCGCGCGGACGCCGCGTTCGCGGAGTCCCTTATTTTCCCATGATCATCGCGATGATCTCGGAGCGGCGCTTGTCGTCGCCGCCGGCAAGCTCATCGGCAATCTCGAAAATGGCTTCCGACAGAATGGCCTTCCAGGCTTCCGGCTTCAGCTCCGACGCGAAAGTCAATCCAACGCTTCCATCGTCGTCCTGCCATAGGCCCAGGATATCGCCCGCTTCCCCTAGTGGCTTCTTGACGGATTCCAGCTCGACGCCTTCGTCTAACGCCATCGCACGTCTCCCTGCTTGGTCGCCCCGTGGATGCATGCTTCCGCCTTCTGGCGCAAGAGGCACCCGCATGCGGCAGTGCGGGAAGTGGAAAACTCCGGTTCGCAAGGTCCGCCAATTTAATGGTTCGTCGTTACCCCGAAGTTTTGTGCCCAGCTTTTCAATACGTTATTGGATGGTGATGCAGGACAGGACGGCTCGCGAACCAGGTGCGGCCGGTGGACGCTATTTCAGCCTGCACCGCGGCAGCGCAGCATTCGGCGCCCGCGGGTCACTGCAGCGGCCATTCCGAGTCCTACAACCAGCAGTGCCAGCGGCCGTTCGAGCCGCGCTGAGAATCGTTCATGGCATCAGCTTGGCATCCAGGGTGATCTCGGCATTGAGGACTTTGGAGATCGGGCAGTTCTTCTCTGCATCGCTGGCCATTCGAGCAAAGGCGGCTTCGTCCAGGTTCGGTACTTGGGCGCGCAGCGTCAGTGCCGACCGACTGATGCGGAAGCCTTGTCCCTCTTGCTCAATCGTAACTGCCGCCTCGGTAGTGAGCTCGCTCGGCGTATAGCCCGCGCCCTGCAGCCCAAACGCCAGCGCCATGGTGAAGCATCCGGCATGGGCGGCTGCAATCAGCTCTTCCGGATTGGTGCCCTTTTCATTCTCGAAACGGGTTTTGAAAGAATAAGGGGTCTCGGCGAGAACGCCAGAGTCGGTGGATAGATGACCGGTGCCCGCGCGCCCGGTGCCGCGCCAAACCGCCTTCGCCTTGCGGATCATGTAACGTCTCCCTTGCTGATGCCCGTGTGCAGTGAATTCGCATCACAATAGCACGCGGATAGGCAGGGCTTGGCGGTGGCCGCATCCTGCGGCCAACTCAATGCGGCAGCCGCTGGAACTCGGTTGGAAAGGTGTGCATGCGGCTGGCGCCAGTCGGCGTGATCTCGATCGTCTCTGCGAACACGCAACCGGTCTTGCCCTCTCTCCAGTTCGGATCAAGCAAATCGATGTTGAACGCAAACATCATGCCCACTTCAAATCGGTCGCCGATCACCTTGATCGCGTCGCGATCGGCGTCGATGGCGTGGTGGCGGAACCGTGGATATTCCAGCGATGCAAGCCCGTGGCCATGGATGCCAGCCTCGCAAATCGCGAGGCCGCGGGAATCGATTTCAGCTTTGACCGCCATGAGAGCAGTCGAGATCGTCTTGCCCGGCCCGAAAAGCTCAAGGTCGCAGCGATAGGCTGCGAGACAGCCCTCGTAAATCTTGAGCCTCGCAGGCCTTTATCTGCAGGCCGAGATACTTGGAGTAGATGCGACACTGGGCAAAACTGCCGGCGATAAACCAGAGGCCCGGCTGGGCGGTGCGCACGAACATGTTGCGCAACTCCTGGTCATCGCCGAAACCCCAGATCGGGCCAAGGCGGGCCGCGACATCATCGCCGAGCAATTTGCAGACCAGATGTTCCTGGCCTTTGAAGCCGGTCGCCAAGACGATGAGATCTGCCGCGAGCGTCTCGCCGCTGCGTAGCCGCGCTCCCTCTGCGACAAATTCGGCGATATCGAAAAACTGCACCAGTCCTATCTCGCCATTGGCGATCAAATCAGAACAGCCGACATTGAAATAGTAGCCGCCGCCGCGAGTGAGGTATTTGAACTGCCAGCCCGTTCCGTCTTCACCGAAGTCAAGCTTGAACCCCACGCGCTCCAGCGCCTCGAGGAGGTCCCGGTCCAGATTCTTCGCTTGTTCGGTGAGGACAATGTGGCTTTTCCTCGCCAGCGGCAGCGGGATGGACATCGTAATAAGGTCGCAGTCCTCCAATGGAAGCCCTTCGCCATATAACGCGTACTGAAGTTGCGCGCTCGGCTCGATATTGACGATCATGGTCGAACCGCGTTGCACGAGCGTGACCTTCGCCCCGGCCGAGTGCAAATCCTGCGCAATATCATGGCCGCTGTTGCCGGTGCCGACCACAAGAACGCGCTTCTCCTTCCACGCCTCACCGTCGTCGTATTGGCTGGAATGCAGAATCGTACCGCCAAAGTGAAGCAACGTTGGGATATCCGGAAGGCTCGGAATGCCGCTCACGCCGGTGGCCATGACGACGTGTCGCGGACGCAGCTCCCGTTTCGTGCCGTCCGCCCGACGTAGCACAACACGCCATCGCTCCTCTTTGTCGTCATACACACCGCCCTCAAATTCGGTGGCGGTCCAACAGTTGAGCTCCATGCTTTCCGCATAGGCTTCGAACCAGGCGGCAAGTTTGTCTTTTGGAATGTAGACCGGCCAGTTCGGCGGAAACCGCATATAGGGGAGGTGGTTGACGTGCACCTGGTTGTGCAGGGTCAGCGCGTGATAGCGTTTGCGCCAGTTATCGCCGATACGCTGTTCACGCTCCACGATCAGCGTGTCGATCCGCAATTGCGTGAGGCACGCGGCGATCGAAAGCCCGGCTTGCCCGCCACCCACAACCAGCACCGCCGGATCCCGTTCGGCATATTCGGCGGCGGCTTTCCTGAGGTCGAGCCAGTTGGGGCCCCGAAAATCGCGCGGATAGGATCTACCGTTGGGAAGTGATCTTCCGACCTGTTCCTCGAACCCCTTTAATTCGTCGAGCGCCGTGAGCAGCGTCCACGCTTTCAGCGCGCCGCCATCGTTGGCATCGGGGGTGAGCCGCAGAACGCCGCAGCCGTGGCCCTCGGCAATTTCAAACCTGAGGATCGCTTCGATCGCGTCCGTGCCCGCCCGCGTCACCAAGCGGGGCGCGGTCCGATCGGGATCAATCCTGAAGCCGGTCGGATTGGCTCGAGCGACATGCCCTTTCAGCTCTCTCAGAATGACATCCAGGCCGCTGACGGTCCTGATGTGCCAAGTCAGGGCCAGTACATCACGCCAATGGCTTTCAGAATGAAACAGGGTCTTGAGCAGGACGTCATCGGGTTCGGCAAGCGCCCTTTCGAACTGCGCAAGCCAATTCGCCACAATCGTTGCGATGGTCTCATTTCTCGCCAGCATTCGCGCTCTCAGACAATCGATTTGCGCGGCGTCTCCAGGCTCGACAGGCTATACGGTTTGCGGTCGCGGAGCGAGGGGTGACGGATGCGCGTGATGGATGTGTGCGGCGACGGCGCTGATCCGCGGCCAGATCTACCTCAGGGCAGAGTGCGGGGTCACAAACGCGATTAACTGGCACTCACCGTGCCGCGCTCAATACGGAAAGCGCGCGAGATCACCTTGGAAATGTGAAACTCATTCGACTCGGCGACGAGGATCGAGATTCCCTCGCCTTTGAGGCTCGACATGACCTCGCCAAGCCTGAGCGCAAGTGCGGGCGCGAGGCCCTCGAACGGCTCGTCGAGCAGCAGCATGCGTCTGCCGGCCATGAGGGCGCGCGCGAGCGCGACCATTTTCTGCTGGCCTCCCGACAGCTCGACCGCGCGCCTCGATCGAAAGCCGGCGACCTCGGGCATGATGGAAAAAATCCAGGCGAGCCTCTGCTCGGCGCCATCCCCCGTAGTCGTCCACGTTGGCAAGCGGATATTCTGTTCTACCGTGAATTCGGGAACCAATCGGCGGTCCTCGGGCATGTAGCCGATACCAAGCCCAACGCGACGATGAGCCGGAAGCGCAAGCAGGTCGATGCGGCCAAGCTCGGCCTTGCCAGTCGCGGGTACGGCACCCATCAATGCCCGCAAGAGGGTCGTCTTGCCTGCCCCGTTGCGGCCGATGAGGCCGCACATCTCCCCTTCGCGCAGATCGATTGCGGCATTGCGGACAATCTGAATCCGTCCGATCGAAACGCCGAGGTCGACGACCCTAAGCATAAGCCGGGCCCTCCCGCGGGTTGGCATTGGCTCCGCTGATGAGCGCCTGAACCTGCGGATCGGCGAGCGCGATCGCCGGCGTCCCGTCCGCAATGACAGTACCGTCATAGAAGGCAAGCACGCGGTCAGCAAAGCGTGCTACGATTTGCATGTCGTGTTCGACGAACAGGATGGTGATCTTTCGGCTCCGCAGCGCCGACATCACAACATCCATGATTGCAAATTTTTCCTCGACGGAAATGCCGCTGGTCGGCTCATCGAGCAGAAGCAAGCGGGGCGAGCCGCCTATCGCCATGGCAATATCGAGCAGCTTGCGCGCCCCCTGCGGCAGCATCGCGGCAGGAGTGTCGCTGTACTGAGAGATCGCAAACAGCTCAATGACGGCGTCGACGTCCGCGACTATCTCGCGCGTGCGGAGCGGCCGCAGCGCCAAGGCGAGAATGCCGTCTTTGCCGCGCCCAACGGCCGCTGCGACACACAGATTCTCATGCACGGTCAATGAAGGAAAGATCTGCGCAACCTGGAACGAGCGCGAAATCCCGAGCCGCGTGATCGCACGCGAAGGCAGTCCGGTGATGTCCTTATCGTCGAAGCGGATCGAACCCTTCGAAGGGTGGATGTGGCCAGTGATCATATTGACGAAGGTGGTCTTGCCCGCGCCATTGGCCCCGATGATGCCGACAGTCTGCTCGGCCGGCACGTCGAGCGAGATCGCGCGGGCGGCTACGACCGAGCCAAAGGTCTTTTCGAGCTCGCGCACGGAGAGGATTGCGCTCATGGTGTTTTGGGCCTGCGGGACTTGAAGCGCGAGACGAGTGAGCCCAATCCGTCCGGCAAGAACAATATGGTCAGCAACAGGACCGAGCCGAGGATCATCTGCCAAGTGCCAGGTAATATGTCGACCGCGATAGAGCGTACCATCTCAAACGCGAACGATCCGACAAAGGTCGCAGCAACTGAGCTGGTGCCGGCCAGGATCGTCACGAATACGAAGCCTCCCGACGTTGTCCAATAGGACATGTTGGGATCGACGTGAGCGACCGAAAATGCCGCGAGCGCGCCGCCGATGCCGGCGAGAATTCCCGAAACGACAAGCTTGAGGTGGATCAGGCGGGTGACCGAAATACCGAGGAATTCCGCGCGGATCTCATTGTCGCGCACCGGCACGGCGAGCGCGCCCGCGATCGAGCGAAAATAAAGCGCGACAAGAAAGGCCGAGACCGCCGATAGGCCCAGCACCAGCCAGAATATGGCGAGGTTCAGCGCCGGCCCGCGTGGCGCATAGCCAAGGAAGGTCGGTGTTTCCACATGGAAGCCGTCGGTCGAGCCAAGCGTTTCGGTTTTCACCAGCACGCCGTAGAGGATCATCGACATCGCAAGGCTTAGCATCGCAAAGAAGATATCCCGGTAGCGCGCTAGCAAATATCCGACGCAGAACGCGACGAGACCGGCGCAAACCGCCGCGATCGCCACCATGAGGAACGCGTCCCGGAGCCCGGTGTAACGTCCGATCAGCGCTACCGCATAGGCGCCGATCGCATAGAACAGCGCCTGCCCGAACGGAACCAGGCCTGCTCGCCACAAGATGACCAGGCCGAGCACCACGAAGGCGTTGGCAAACGCAATAGTCGCGAGCGACACGATCCAGGCCGGCAGCATTGGCGCCATGACGGCGACGGCGAGAAAGGCGAACGCTCCGGCAAGGTTCGCGCGCGACCACATGTCAAATCTTCCGCGGTTGGATCTGCGTGAACAGGCCATACGGGCGGAACACGAGAACGAGCGCCATGACGCCGTAGACGACGAAGAGTTCGAGCTGCGGAACAAGATGAACCGCAGCCGCGCGGCACAGGCCGACGATGAACGCGCCGAGCAGCGCGCCTTCGATCGACCCCAAGCCGCCGGTGACCACCACGGCGAATGCAAGAACGATCACCTCCACCCCGATGCCGAGTGTCACCGAGATTTTTGGCGCCATCACCGCGCCGCCAAGCGCGCCCAGCATTGCTCCGAGCACGAAGGTGAGCGTGAACACGACGGTGACGTTGATCCCGAAGGCCGCCGCGGTCTCCTGATCAAATATCACGACCGTGAGGAGGCGCCCGTATCGGGTATATTTCAGCGCCCAATGGGACGCCGCCGCGAGCGTTGCGGCAAGCGCGATCAGGCCCATGTCGTAGCCCGACAGCACGAGCGCACCGACTTCGAAGTTGCCAGCAGCTGCGAGGGGCTGGTAGGCGGAATAGGAGTTCGTCCCCCAAACCAGAATAAGGACGTCCTCCAGGATCAGGAACACCGCATAGGTGACAAGAACGATCACCACCTCGTCCTTCCCGTAGACGAAGCGCAGAATGCCACGCTCGAGCACGATCCCGATCACGAGGCCGATCAGCATCGCAGCCAGCACCATGAACAGGAAGCCGCCAGCCACCGGCCAGCCTTTGTCGAAATAGATGCCGACCGCGGTCGCCGCGCCGTAGGCGCCAAACGCATAGAACGAGCCGTGGGCCACGTTGAGGATCTTCATGACCCCGAAGATCAAGGTGAGGCCGATCGCCACGACAAAAAGATAGGCCGCGTAAACCAGGCCGTCGGTGAATATGGCAAGCGCAGTCAACACGATGCGGCCCGTCGATCAAAGCTCGGGGAAAATTACGGACGCCACGTGGTCGCGCGGCTTTGGCTTTTGCGACCGGAACATCAGATCAGTTGCACGTGGTTAGTTGCACTTAGTCAGTTGCACTTGGTCAGTTGCATTTGGCGCCCTTCATTCCGCCTTCCAGCCAGGCTTGCGAGTCGACATCAGCGGGCGGGTTCACGCACTCGGCCGGATAGCGCACGACGTCAACGATCTCCGCCCGCCCCTCGGATTTGTTGAAGCGGTTCGTGCCATAGGAGATGTCCGAGATGCCCTGGTGACCCTTGCCGATCGCCAGGCGGATCGTGGTGCTCGGAGTCTGGAATTCGAGCCCTTCGAACGCGGCGATCACCTCATCGGTGGTTGGCCGTGCGCCGCCCTTCTTGGCCTGCGCCTTCTCCCAGGCTGCCTTGAGGCCCAGCAACGATTGCGCGGCGTGGTAGGAGGGATAGGTGGGTGCCATGCTGAAGCGATCCGCGTAGACCTGCTGGAACCAGCGGTTCAACTCGCTGTCCCTTGCCATCAATCCGTGGGAGCCGCGGGCGCCAATGATCATGCCGTCGGGCATCTTGGTTCCTAACCGTGCCAGCGCAGTCTCGCCGGTTGTCAGCACGAGCGGCATACGCTGCGGCAACCCGCGCGCCGTCGATTGGAAGATGAAGCTCTCCAGATCTCCATCGTAGAAGCTCGAATGAATGATTTGCGATTTCGACGTCAGCAGCGCCGAAATCTCGGCACCAAACTCGCCGGCGAACAATTTGGGAAACAGCACCTTGTCCACGGTTGCACGCGGCGCAAAGGTCTTCATTGCCAGCTGAAAGTCGCGCCAGGAGTCCTGTCCCCAGGCGTAGTTCTGATTGATGCCGGAATAAACGGTGATGTCCTTCTTCCGGTCGAGCACGTAGCGCGCGGCCGCCACGTTATCCATGGTCGCGTGCGGGTTCACGCGGAAAACATATTTGAGCGGCTTTTCTTCGAACAGGCGCGGCGTTCCGCAGACGTCAATCACAGTGAGCGCCTTCAATTCCTCAGCCACCGGCGCGACCGCCAGGCAATTACCCGACGACACATAGCCGACCACGACATCGACCTTGTCGCGCTGGACGAGATTGCGGAATTCGGTGACCTGCTGGGCGGTCGAACCGGCCTCGTCGAGGTATTTTGTCTCGATCTTGGCGCCGCCCAGTCCCACCGTATTGTAGGGTGCGGGAAGCTTTCCGGCGTTGAGCATTTCGACAAGGATCTCAGCCGCGTTGCGGCCGGGAATTCCAAAGGGCGCCGCCGCGGGACCCGTCAGAAAGGTCACGATTCCGATCTTGATGGGCGTTTGTGTCGGCGCGGCGGGTTGCTGCGCCTGCGCAGTGAGCGATGACGTGAGCATCAGCGCTGCCGCGATGCGAAGAGTACCGCGATTGGTTAGCCGAATTTCAAGTGTCATAAGCGCCTCCCGCTGGTCAGGGCTCGATCAATCTCGCTCTTGTTTTTCTTGGATGGCTGGAAGGAGACCCGATACGACCAGCAAATGCAACCGTTTTCGGGCGATCGGTCGATGATAAGATGGACAACTGGGAACCGGCGGAGTGCCGCTCGAAGCGTGCCGCTCGAAGCGGGAGCCGATATCGCCATGGCCAACGTCATAAGGCCAATGTCATGATGCAACCTAGGTCGTCCATGACCGCTCGGACCGGCCGCGAGGCAGTGAGACTTATCGGATCGATCGAAAATCGCCGTCATCCGCTCGACCGCTCGGACGGCGGAGCAATCTCAGTGACGAGGTCGCGAACGAGAGGCTTGTTCGTCAGCGGCGTTAAAGTCATCTCGCGCGCCTCAAGCCGCGCCGTGCAGGCATAGACCGCCTTGCCGTCGAGCTCGATGACGCATTCCTTGCACGCATTCGCATTGATGCACGAAAAACGGATTGCCAGCGTAGGATCCCTGTGCACGCGCAGCCAGCGCAACCCGTCAAGCACGGACTGGCCCGGCTCGAACGGCACCTCATAGGTCTCGAAGCGCCCCGTTTCCCGGTGGGCGCCGCGCCATATCTTGAGCTGTGCCACATCCGTCACCGCGTGACCTCGGAAGTGACCAGCGGTGAGCTTAGTACGTGCAGTGCATCGCCCGATAGATAAGCCAGTTGGTTTATCTCCCACTCCGCGGAGAGCGCCGGAAAGTCCTCGCGTTGATGCGCGCCGCGGCTCTCGGTTCGTTGCAATGCCGCCTGTGCCACGGCGCGCGCCACCAGCTGCATGTTGCGCAAGTCGAGCCAATCGAGCCGCGGCAAATCGAATGCATGACGACCATTCGGCGGCAGCTCACCGAGTTGTCGCGTCATGTCATTGAATGTGGCGAGCGCGCGCGAGAGCTTCTCCTTGGTCCGAAACGGGCCAACGTCGTTCCACATGACGCGCTGCATGTTCTGCATCAACTCGCCGGCATTGCAGGCCTCGCGCCCTGACGAATCGCCGTCGATCAGAGCGAGCGTCGGTTGCCTGCCTTCCGACCCCAACGGCTGTGACCGCATGACGCCCGCGCGCGCGGCCGCAGTGCGACCGGCGCGACGCCCGAACACCAGCGCCTCGGTGATAGCATTGCCCGACAGGCGATTGGCGCCGTTTGCGCCTCCGACCACCTCACCTGCGGCGAACAAGCCCGGGACCCGTGTTTGCATCTGCGCATCCACTCGCACGCCGCCCATATGATAATGAGCGATCGGCGCAACCTCGACCGCCGTCTTCGTGAGATCGATATTGTTGGCGGCAAGCCGATCGACGACCGGGCCGAAGGCCGCCTGCAGCTCGTGCTTCGAGCAATGCTGGAAGCTCAGATAGGCTCCGCCGTGCGGCGATCCGCGCCCAGCCTCCACCTCCTTCATGATGGCATAGGTGGCGAGGTCCCGTGTGAGTATGTATCTGCCCGATTCATCCGAGCCATAGCGCGATGTGAATTCCTGCATCGCTCCGTTGAGCAGTCGTCCCCCGAGCTTGTATCGGAACGGATCCCACATGATGGGGTCCATGCCGATAAGCCTCGGCGCCAAATGACCGATCGGAAAGAATTGCACGAATTCCATATCGATGAGCTCGGCGCCGGCTCGCAGCGCGAGGGCATATCCATCGCCCCCCATGTTCGCGGATGCGCTGTTGCGCTGATAGAGCCGCGTCAATCCTCCGGTGGCGAGGATCGTTGCCTTGGCGGCGATGACCACCGGCGCGCCAGAGCTCAGTTGCAGCGCGAGCGCACCAGCGACTTCGCCGTCGACTACGATGAGATCGACCACGCAAAGGTCACCCGCCTTGCGAATGACGCCAGTCCGGTTGATAACGGACCGCAATGTTTTTGAGACGGCCGGTCCAGTATTGATGAAATCGACATAGGCGCAGCGCGCACGATCGTGCCCAGGCGCCGTGATCTGCGCGATCCGACCGTCCTTGCGCGCCCAGCCGACGCCCCATGCATCCATTTCGCCGATGCATTCGGGACCTTCCTCGCACAGGAGGCGTGCCAGCACCTTGTCGCACAGCCCGCGGCCCGCGCGCACGGTATCGTCGAAATGGTGGCTCCAATGGTCCGGCTCCTCGGCGCCAAGTGCCACGGCGACGGTCATCTGCGCCATCACCGTCGCACCGCCGCGTCCGATCAGGCTGCGGTCGATCAGCAGCACGCGACAGCCGGCGCGCGCGGCTTCAATCGCGGCATACATTCCGGCGCCGCCCGCCCCAATAACGAGGACGTCCGTTTTGGCCTGCATCGGCTCACTACTCATGTGCGGCCTCGCAGCACCCCGACGTTCGACGGCTATTTCTTATTCGAAGTAACGCTTTTGCCGGCTTCGATCGCGCTTACGGCACGCGCGATGACGTCTGGTGGGCTGGCAAAGATGCGATCGATCAGCCTCTCGATGTCCTCGCCCCGCATGAATGCGGTTTCAAGATGCTGATTCTTGGCGTCGGCAAGAAAATCTGGATCGTTCATCACGGCTTCGAAGGCCTGGCGGAGCACCGTTACGCGCTCCTGCGGCGTACCCGGCGGCGCGACGATCGGATAAGCCATGTCCTGCCGGGCGAAGATCAGTTCCAGCACGCCACGATCGGAATCGTTCTTGGCAAAATCGGTCACCAGCGGCGCAGGATCCATGGCCGGATTTCGCCTCAGCCCGAGCTGCACGATTACGTTGATCTGCTTGCTGGCTATCCATTCCGGTCTGCTGGCAAGGATTCCACTCCACGAGACGCCGGCAGTCCCGTCGGCTTCCTGGCGTTCGACTGCCAGCAGGAAGTCCGCAGCACCAGGATAACCGGTGACGACCTTCATCTTGGTGCCCAGCACGCCGTTGAGGATGTAGGGAAAGATGACACTGTCGGCCCCAGAGCCGGTGCCGGCTACGACCATTTCATTCTTCCGAAGATCGTCGATCGTCTTGAACGGCCGCGTGTGCCAGGACAACACGAGGCTCACGTCCGATGACATGCTGCCGATCCAGTTGAACTTGCGTGCCTCGAACTGGATGCCGGTCATGTCGAGCAGCGGCTGCATGGCAAGCCCGCGGGCGAACATGCCGATGGTCGTGCCGTCCTTCGGCGCCTGGTTGTAGATGAAGTTGGCAGACCGCAGAGTGCCGGCGCCGGTCATGTTTTGAACGATGACGTTGGGCTTGCCGGGCAGGTGCTTGCCGAGGTGGCGTGCGAAAGTGCGCGTGTAGATGTCGTATGTCGCGCCAGGAGAAAATCCGACAACCATCGTGATCTGCTGCGCGCCTGCGGAGCTGCAGACGAGGGCAGATGCAGTGAGAATGATAGCCGCTATCGCTTTCTTCATGCGAACCTCGTTGGTTGCCCAACACCTTATCCTGCCTTCTGGCAAGGACTCAAACCGTCTCGAAATTCTGATTTGCGCCTGAGCGCATTTGTCTCAGCGCGACGGTAGCGGCCTCAACAGGCGGACGCAATCCGTGACCGCTCGAGTTGCCTATGTCATGGCCCTTTCGTATCATCCCTCAGTCCTGCCTTTTGGCCCGGAGATTTCGCAATGAAGAAACTCACACTGGAAAACACTCAGCCTTTCCAAGGCCTGCCGGAACTTGTTGCCTACGACGAGGGCCTGTTCGCAGGCGAGGGACTTCAGATCGAGTGGGCAGATCGCCACAAGGGCCCCAATGCGGAGCGTGTTGCCACCAATATCATCACTCCGAAAGGACTCGATCCTTTCCTCACTCATGGCAAGATGCTCGAGGATGGCAAAGCCGACATGTACAATGCCTGCGAGTGGGGCAATTACTGCCGGGTCGAGGAAACCGGTAAGGGAAGCCGCCAGGTCGGACGCCGCGCCATCGTCGCCTATGCGGCGATCGTCGTTGGACCCAAATCTTCAATCTACACGCCGCAACAGCTTGCTGACGTTGCCGTGGGCGTGCCGTTTTACTTTGGGAGCCACTACGTCGCGCTCCATCTGCTCCAGGGCTTCCTGCCGCGGGATAAGGTGAAGCTCTGCAGCGCGCCGTCCCGTTCCTACTTCCGCCTGCAAGCCCTGCTGGCCGATGAGGTCCAGGCCACCACCCTGACCGAACCGCATATATCGCTTGCCGAGAAGCTCGGGTGTCGCATCGTCTGCTCGTCATTCTTTCACGGCACTGAAGTCGCTTCCGATCGGGTCGATGCCGAGACGTACGGTGCGTTTAACCGTGCCGTGCGGGAAGCCGTCAGACGGATCAACGCCAACAAGTCGGCCTACATGCACTACTTCATCGATTATCACGTGAAGCGTGGAGAGACTGACGTTGGCTTGCTCAAGGTCTCGGATTTGCGGGAAAGCCGCCTCGTTGTAACCGACCCGTCTCCCATTCCTGCGGATGAGCTGCAGCGCACCGCCGACTGGCTGAAGAGCTGGGGCATGCTGGAAAAAACCGCGACGCCTGCGGCGCTCGTCAACGACGACGTACAGCGCCACGCGCACGTTGCGGCTGAATAGGGGGAGAGCGAGAAACGCTCGCTGTTGTCGGCCTAGAAACCTTTCGGCAAGTCCTTCGCCCACTTTGTGCGCAGGCGATCGTCGAGCGCCTTGCTCGATCGGGCGATTTTCGGAAAGGTCTTCTTGCGCCGCCACGGGATGCAGGCATCGATCACCACGCGCGAGTTGCGCCGGTCGGCCTCCGTGTCGTAGCACATTGGGTCAAGCGCAGAACTCCAGCCGCCGTGGATGATATCCACCTGATCGCGCGGATCGCAGCGTGTGCTCATTGCCCAGATCACATCGCTGATGTTGGTCGGATCGATGTCGTCATCCACGACGATGGTCCAGCGGTTGTTGTAGGCGCCTGCGTGGCAGTGCGAAGCGACCATAGCCGCCTGCTTGGAATGGCCGCCATAGAGTGTCTTGACCGAGATCACCAGCATGAAGCGGCCGCCGCCGGCCTCATGGGCCCAGACGCCCTTTATCTCGGGGATGCCGGCCGCCTCAAGCTGGTTCCAGACCGCACCGCTACGGTACGCACTGAAATAGAAGGTGTTGTCGTTCGGCGGCACCGCCGGAATTGCGCCTACCAGTATGGGGTCGTCGCGATACATGAGGGTGTCGATCCGGATAGCGGGCTCGAGATCGCTGCCGCTGGCATAGTAACCTGTCCATGCGCCGAGCGGCCCTTCCTTGATCTTGTCGTCGGGATGAATGAGCCCCTCGAAGGCGATCTCCGAATTCGCGGGAACCGGCAGGCCAGTCTTCGGCATGCTGAGCACCTCGATCGGCTCGCCGAGTATGCCGCCCGCGGCTTCCAGCTCGTTCTTGCCGTAGGGAATCTCGATGCCGCCCAGCATGACCAGGGCAGGGTGCATGCCGGCGACCACCGCGACGGGACATGGCTGGCCGCGCTCGTGGTACTTGCGCATGATGACGAGGCCGTGCTTGCCGGGCGACATCATCACCGACGCAACATCGGGCTTGTGCGACTGCACGCGATAAGTGCCGTAGTTCACCCAACCGGAGTCAGGGTCCTTCATCACGACAAGACAGCCGGTGCCGATATAGGGTCCGCCATCATGCTCGTGCCAGATCGGGGTCGGGATTTTCTCGATGTTGACGTCCTTGCCTTCGAGCACGTTGTCAAGCAGTGGTCCGCCATTGACCGCTTTCGTCGGGTGGGATGGTGCGTGCTTGAAATAGTTGCGCCACCACTGGATCTGCTCCATCTCGGTGCTGTCCGGCGGCAGGCCGAGCGCGATATTCACGCGCGGCGTGGAGGTGAGGATGTTCGCGATGATGCGGTGGCCCTTCGGAAAGTCAGGAATGTCGTCGAACATCACTGCGGGATTGCCCATCTTCCTCATATAGATATCGACGATGCCACCGATCTCCTCCTTCGGCTCGGCACCGTTGATGAGCTTCAGTTCGCCGGCGGCTTTGACGGCTTCGATCCAATCCCGCAGGTCTTTGTTGGCCATGTCCGCGACGCTCCGGATCAGTTCGGCACTAGTCCGACCGCCTTTACGAGGCCGGCATTCACGCCGACTTCACGGTTGAACTGCTCGGCAAAAGCCCGCGCCGTCATCGGTGTCGGGGAGCCGCCCATGCCTTTGAGGCGATCGCGCACGCTTTGCGTCTCCAGCGCCTTGAAGACCTCACGGTTCAATCGATCCACAATCGCACGCGGCGTCGCCGCGGGCGCGAATGCGCCGACCCAGAACTCGTAGTCGGAATTGGCGAAGCCCGCTTCGGTGGTCGTGGGCACATGCGGCAGTGTGATCCCGCGAGTGCCACTTGCAACCGCCAGTGCCTGAAGCTTTCCGCCTTCAATGGAGGACATCGCAGGCGCGACAGGCGACATGTAGAAATCAAGCCGGCCGGCCATCACTTCGGTCAACACTTCGGGTGCACCCCGGAAGGGGACGTAAAGTCCCTCAAAGCCTGCAGCCAGACGGAAGCGCTCCGCAGCAAGATGCGTCGAGTCACCGCGTCCGCCCGAACCATAAGTGACCGAGCCTGGCTTTGCCTTTGCTGCTGCAACGAAATCAGTGACCGTCTTGTAGCCCTTGGCGGGGTTCACGACCATCACCAGAGGAACGTTCGCGAGCAGGCCGATGGCAGTCAGATCGCTTTGCACATTGACCGAGAGGTTCGTCACGGTCGAGGGCACCACGGCGAGCGCAGATCCCGCGGCCAGGAGCGTGTAGCCGTCCGCCTCCGCCTTGGCGACCGCGCCAGCGGCCAACGTCTGCGACGCACCCGATCGGTTCTCGATGACGATCGTCTGGCCGATCTGCTTGGAGACTTGCTCGAAAACCAGCCTCGAGACGAGATCGATGGCGCTACCGGGCGTGAGCGCGACCAGCACGCGGATCGGGTGCCGCGTCGGCCATTCCTGGGCATGACAGGCAATCGTGCCGACTGCTGTCGCGAGGACGCTCGCAAATACGCTGAGGGTGAAAAGCCGCCGTGGATGCACGTTCTTTCTCGCCGGCATAGATGAAGCCTAGAGCAGGGACCGATAGTCTAGAGTGTCTGCTGCGAAATCAAGGTCGTGCCGGTGTGGCGTTGCGGGCCTTGCGTTTGCGGGCGGCAAGTTTCACCGCTTCGATGATTTCGGGATAAGCCGCGCACCGGCAGAGGTTGCCGGTCAAGTAATGCTTGATCTGGTTGTCAGTCGGCTCCGGATGTTGGTCCAGCAATTGGCTCGCCATGATGATGAATCCGGACGTGCAGTAGCCGCATTGGAACGCGCCGGTTTCGATGAACGCCTCCTGCTCGGGGGTAAGTTGATCGGAGGCATCAAATCCCTCGATGGTTGCCACGTCCGCGCCATCGACGAATGACGCCAGATATAGACAGCCGGACACTGCGCGCCCATTCACGAGCACAGTGCAGCAGCCGCAGAGCCCCTGGCCGCAGGATTCGCGCGCGCCGGTGAGACCGAAGTGCCCTTGCAGAAGCTCGATCAGGTTGTGGTACGGCGCAACACTTGCCGTGACTGCAAGACCATTGAGCCTGAAATTGATCGTGCGTTGCGCGCTCATATCACGCTTCGTCCAGCGGGCTTCCGGCCTTCGCCCGTAGTGCGCGATAGACCGCTTCCGGATTGAGTGGCAGCTCGGTCAGGCGAACACCAACCGCGTCGTCGATCGCATTGGCAATAGCGGGTGAAACGCAAAACGTCGCAACTTCGCCCACGCCTTTGGCGCCGAACGGACCGTTATGCTGGATATTGTCGACCCACAGGTTTTCCATCGTTCCTGGGAGGTCGCGAATGCCTGGGATCTTGTAGTCGGCCAGTGAGGCATTGGTGACCTGGCCGCCATCGAAATGCATCTTCTCGAACATCGTGAATCCAAGATGCATGAGGGCTGCACCGGAGATTTGCGTCTCGACGAGTTTCGGATTGATCGCCGTGCCGCAGTCGATGACGTTGATCAGCTTGGTGATTTCGACATGGCCCGTCTCGGTATCGACTGCCACCTCGGCGCCGACGCCCGAAATCATCCAGAACGGCGTGATATTCGGCGACAAACCGGTCTCAGGGTCCGGCGACACATAGTCCGGCTTGTAAGTGCCCGAGCCGACGATGTTGCCGGCCTGCATGCCGTAGCGCTTCTTGAACAGCTCGGCGACCGGAACGTTGGAGCCCTCGGGCTCGCCCACGTCACGTGCAAGCTGCTTGATTTTGTCGCGCGCTTCCTCCGCTGCGAGTTTTGCTGCATGGCCCATATGGAACGTCGAACGCGAGCCGAGCGTGCCCATGTCGTAGGGAGTGACGTCGGTGTCAGGCTGCGCGATCCGCACCGACTCCGCCGGGACGTTGAGAACCTCGCCCACAATCTGCGCCAGGACGGTGTTCGAGCCTTGGCCCATATCAATCGTGTTGCAATAAAGGGTGACGGAGCCGTCGGCAGAGATGTTGATGATCGCGACCGAGGTGGTTGGTGTGGTCACGGTCTTGATGGCGATCGCAAACCCACGGCCGCGACGGACGACGCCGGTGCCCCTGTCAAGCGGTCGCGACCAATTCATGCGATCGAGCACGAGATCCATCACTTGTTCGATCGCGGCGTCTTTCAGCACTTGGCTGGTTGCATGCTGGTCGCCGTCCCGCATCAGGTTCTGGCGTCGAAACGCAACCGGATCGAGCTTGAGCTCGCGCGCGATCATGTCGGTGTGGCTCTCATAGGCCCACACCAGTTGCGGCACGCCAAAACCTCGCAACGCTCCCGAAGGCGTCACATTTGTATAGAGAGCGTGCGAATCGATCGAGACATTGTCGATGTTGTAGGGACCGGATGCGGTGACCCCGGCTTTCTGCGCTACGCGCGGTCCGATATCCGCATAGGCGCCGCCATTCCAGAACACCTCGCACTTGCGTGCGACGATCTTGCCGTCGCTATCGACGCCGCTCTTGATCCGGAACGTGCAAGGGTGCTTGGTGATCTGGTAAAACATCTCCTCCATGGTCAACGCAACCTTCACCGGCTTGCGCGCGATCATGGAGAGCGCAAGGGCAAGCGCCTCAAGCTTGATGTAGAGCTTTGCCCCATAGCCGGAGCCGAGATACGGCACCTTGATGCGGACCCGGTTTTCCGGCCAGCCAAGCAGGCGTGCGATCTCGGTTCGCACGAACGATGGGCCTTGCGAGGCGGTGTAGAGCGTGACGCCCGTATTCTTGTAGTCGGCGATGGTGGCATGCGGCTCGAACGGCAGGTGGAGCACCTTCTGGGTGCGAAACTCGTGCTCGAATTTATGGATGGCGCCGGCATAGGCTGCATCGAAATCGCCCCGGCGAAGCTTGAAGCTCAATGCCAGATTGGTGTTCTTGACATCCTTGAGGTGTTTGAGGTCTGCAAACGTCGCCGCCGGCTGGAGCTCGTCGTGCACGAAGACATTTGACGTCATCGCTTCGAGCTCATCGAAAACGGCGGGCAATTCCTCATATTCCGCGCTGATCAGCTGCACTGCCTGTTCGGCAATATGCGGATCGCTGGCGATGACGGCCGCGGAGACCGTGAACTGCAGCAGCACGAGCACCTCACGCAGCCGCAGGTTTCCCTTGCCGGCGAGGTGCTTTCCGGTCAGCGCCGTGAGGGGTGCCCAGGATGAGAGATAGAACGCGGGATAACTACCGGCCACTAGACCCGTAGCTACCACGATCGCCCCGAGCTGATCCCCGCTGCGCAGATCTTCGGGCTCGATAACCTGCTGCGCCGTGGTTCGGAACTCAATATTCCACGCCTGGCGAAAATAGGTGCACGCGTGGTTCATGCGGATGCCCGATACGCCAGCGATTTTGAAACGCTCCCTCCGGCAGACTGGGTGATCGACGCGGCGGCGTGTCCTTCGGTGCTGGCCGGCGTGGATGGGAAGACCAGTTCGCGGCAATTGATCGAACAC
>Ga0137409_10001776_pt1 | contig 23272 bp, 19 predicted proteins | sample CZODoug1_16funga_FD_122059 | JGI IMG/M metagenome (GOLD analysis project Ga0137409, IMG submission 122059) | Vadose zone soil fungal communities from Angelo Coast Range Reserve, California, USA - CZODoug1_16fungal (Hybrid Assembly) | ecosystem: Environmental > Terrestrial > Soil > Vadose zone...
AGGCGTTCGAAGATTTCGCTGATGTTAGCTACCCAGAAGGGGCGCTCGAAGCCGTCGCGGATTTCCTGGAGGCGCTGGGGGAGGGGCATGGGCGAGGATGATAGCGAAGAAGAAAAGGATTAGCCATAAAATCAACGAATGCGATCCGAACCGGTCATTTAGGGGGAGCGAATGATGGATGAAAGCTCAGGGGCGAGAGCGCGGAAATGCTTGAGATTCCACGTGTAGATGGTTTGAGCCTTGCTCTTAGCGGCGGCCCGAAGGAGTAAGGCGTCATAGATGCGCCCACTCGTAACGCCTGATTCGGAGGAACGCTGTACCGTTTCCAAGTATTCGTGTTGCTCCAGGCCAACCAAAGTTAAACGGCTCTGGACTTCTTGAACAAAAAGAAATGCCTGTTCGGAAGGAATGGGGGGTTTGACCGGCAGGGCAGTCATCCCCGAGTAGACTTCAGCTATAGAATGCAGTGCGCAGGCGGATTCCGCCCTGCTCGCGGAAGCCACAAGCAAAAGGCTAGGTTCATGGTGAATGTGTCCTCGCCAGAAGGCTGCTATTAGGACGGAGGTGTCAAAAAATTCCCTCATTCAGCAAACTCTCGGAGGCGCTTTTCCCGTTCCTCGTCAATTAGTTTCGGAATGGAGACATCCGATGACTCACCCTCATATACCCAAACGCCATGCTCCTTCTTCAGGAGTGCTTCCGCCCGAACAGGCTTAAGGGTTATGCGATCACCTTCGTTTTCGACAAGCAGATCGTCGCCTGGGACTAGATGCATCTGCTCACGCAGGAACTTTGGCAGAACGACGCGGCCAGCACGATCAAGAGAAACCTTGGTAGGCATGGGACCATTATAAGATGGGAGAACCCACAGCGCAATGCCATAAGTCTAAAGGTGGAGCACACTCGGGAGGGAGGGACATCGGTGAGGCTGTGGTAGTGTTGCGCGGGTTTTGGTGGTGTGGGCTGCTTTGCGAAAGCGGCGGCAAGACCGCCGCACTCCATATCGGAGGGGGTGATGCGATTTGGCGCGACTGCCTTTGTGTTGATCATGGCTGGAACTGGAGCTGCGCGGGCGCAGCAGGGGTCACCTTTGTTGGCGGAGAAGGATGTCGCTGGGTTGGCCAATGAGCTTAGCGGGGAGACGGCTAAGCGGAATCTGGAGGGGTTGGCGCGGCTGCATCGGCAGCGCGGGTCGGCGGGATTTCATGCGGCGGCGGAATTGGTGGCGGAGCGGGCGCGGGCTTATGGGTTGAGCGATGTGGCGATTTTGCAGTTTCCGGCGGACGGCAAGATTTTCTATGGGACGCAGAGATCGCGGCCCGGATGGGATGCGGAAGAAGGGGAACTAGAGGAGGTTAAGGAGAAGAGTGCGGAGACTCGCGTGAAGATTGCTAGTTATCGGGCTATGCCGATAGTTTTGGCGGAGGACAGCGAGTCGGCGGATGTTATGGCGGAACTGGTGGATGTGGGCGAGGGAACGAAGGAGGCGGACTACGCCGGCAAGAATGTTAAGCGGAAAATCGTCCTGACCGGGGCGCAGCCGGGGGCGGTGCAGGATTTGGCAGTTGGTAAGTTTGGGGCGGTGGGGATTGTTAGCTATGCGCAGAATCAGAAAACGGCGTGGTGGGGTGAGGATGAGAACTTGATTCGGTGGGGTCATCTGGAGACCTTCTCTCCGAACAAGACGTTTGGGTTCATGGTGTCGCCGAAGACGGCGCGCGGATTGCGCGAGCGGCTGGCGCATGGGGAAACGATTCAGCTTCATGCGGTGGTGAAAGCGGGACGGCACGCGAGCAATTACGAGGTGGTGACGGCGACGATTCCGGGAGCGGATCAGAAGTTGAAGGAAGAGGAGATCGCGTTTAGCTGCCACCTGGACCATCAGCGGCCGGGGGCGAACGACAACGCGAGCGGGTGCGTGACGATTCTGGAAGTAGCGCGGACGCTGCAAAAATTGATTAGCAAGGGGAGACTGGCGCGGCCGGCACGGACCATGCGATTTATCTGGCCGCCGGAGATTGAAGGGACGCTGGCACTGCTGAATGGGAGGCCGGAGTTTGCTCGGAGAATCAAAGCGGCGACTCATATGGATATGGTGGGTGGAGGGCCGGCGACGAAGGCAGTGTTCCACGTGACACATGGGCCGAGGAGCTTGCCGTCGTTTGTGCATGACGTGGCGTGGACGTTTGCGGAGTTTGTGAATGAGGAGTCGTACAAGTTCGCGGCGACGGGGAGCGCGGAGTATCCACTGGTGGCGCCGGAGGGCGGTAAAGAGCCGCTGCAGGCTCAGTTCGGCGATTACACGATGGGAAGCGACCACGACGTCTATCAGGACTCTTCCTTCGGGATTCCGGCGATTTATATGAATGATTGGCCGGACCGGTACATTCACACGAATTTCGATTCGGCGGCGAATATAGACACGACGAAATTGAAGCGGGCGGCGTTTATCGGGGCGGCCAGCGGCTACTTTTTGGCGGGATTGGGCACGAAGAGGTATGGCTGAGGGCGGCCATTCTGCAAGGCTATGAGCTGCGGAAGTCGCAGGCGAATTCGCGCCTTTGGAAATTGGGGCTGGATGATATTTGCGTCGACTATGACGAGCGCCTGAAGCATGAAAAGGCGGCGGCCGACTCGACGAAGACGTTCACCGGTCAATCGCTGGCCAGCACTATTACGGACGCGGCGATGGGATGCGCGGAGGGGCCAGGGCGGGTGCCGGAACGCGCTGTAGTATACAAACGGAAAGCTGAGCCTAAGGGGCCGCTGGCCGTGTTTGGGTATGACTATTTCACCGAGCACGCGAAAACGGCGGGTGTGGCGACGCCAAAGCTGCTCAGTTATGAGGGACTGTGGGGCGGCGGCGAAGAGTACGCGTATGAAGTGCTGAATTTCGCGGATGGGAAGAGGAAGACGCAGGAGATTCGCGATGCGGTTTCGGGGGAGTATGGGCCGGTGTCGCTGGAATTGGTGACGGAATATTTGGTGGCGTTGGAGAAGATCGGAGTGGTGGAGCGGCTGAAGTAGACAAGACACATTGATTGAAACGCGATTCACTGACCGTCTCTTGGGACGTGGAGCCAAGACTGAATGAAAAATGAATTAGATCCGTTGGCGGCGGAACAGGAATTTTTTGGCGCGTTGATCGCGGGGAAAGTTGAGGTGCTGGACCAACTGCTGATCGACGAGTTTATTCTGGTGGACGTGATGCGCGGCGCGGAGATCACGAAGCCGGGATTGCTGGCGGCGGTGGCATCAGGGCAGGTGAAGTTCGAGAGCATCGAACCCAGCGAGACGCGAGTGAGAAGATTTGGGTCGACGGCAATCGTAAATGGACGGACGAAAATGCGTGGACGATTCGGCGAGTCGACGTTTGCGGTGCGCAGCCGGTACACGCACGTGTATGTGGAGCAGCAAGGACGTCTGCGACTAGCTTCGGCGCAAGGGACGCAGATCGTGGAAACGTAGGCCGCTGGCGCGCCACGAACTGGGTGGTGCGCCCCTGTATTGGCGGTGTGCTAACATCGATTGGCCTACCAGGAGCCGCTTTTCCATGCCATCCACGATGAAAGCTTTGCGCAAGATGCAGCCTGCGCGCGGGCTTTCTTTTGAAAATGCGCCGGTGCCGTCGATTGGACCGGGCGAGGTGTTGGTGCGGGTGCGCACGGCTTCGATTTGCGGGACGGATTTGCACATTTATGGATGGGACCGGTGGTCGCAGGGGCGAATCAAGCCGCCAGTGACACTGGGACACGAATTTTGCGGTGTTGTAGAGCGGACCGGCGACGAAGTGACGGCGGTGAAGTCTGGAGATTTTGTCAGCGCGGAGATGCACGTCAACTGCGGACATTGCCATCAATGCCGGCTGGGCGAAGCGCATATCTGCCAAAACTTACGGATTATCGGGATTGATCAGGATGGGGCGTTCGCGGAGTTCGTGAAAATTCCGGCGTCGAACATTTGGAAGCTGGATGCGGCGATTCCGGAACATTATGGGGCGATTTTGGATCCGCTGGGGAACGCGGTGCACACCGTGCTGGCCGGCGCGATTGCGGGGCAGACCGTTTTGGTTACGGGCTGTGGGCCTATCGGGTTGATGGCGATTGCCGTGGCCAAGGCTTGTGGCAGCTCGACAGTGTTTGCGACAGAGACAAACGAACAGCGGCGCGCCATGGCCAAGAAGATGGGAGCAGACGTGGTGGTGAATCCGGCGGAAACGGATTCGGTGGCGCGAATTAAAGCGGAGACGAGCGGGACGGGAGTGGACGTGCTTCTGGAAATGTCCGGGAATCCGGCGGCGATACAGCAGGGATTTCGAGCGCTGCGGGCGGGAGGGCGCGCTTCGCTGCTGGGGATTCCGACGGAGTCCGTGCCGCTGGACCTGGTGAATGATGTGATTTTCAAGGGCGCCACGGTGCAGGGGATTTATGGGCGGCGGATGTATGAGACTTGGGTGCAGATGACGGCGTTGTTGAAGGCTGGGCGAGTAAACCTGGAGCCGCTTTTCGGGGAGCGCACGTCGATGGAGAAGTTTGAGAATGCATTTGCGCTGTTGCAGGGCGGGCTGGCGGGGAAGATTTTGATGTATCCGGATGGGGTGAAGGGTTAAAAAGTTCAAGAGTTTAAGAGTTCAAAAGCAAGAGCCGATTGCCCGGGCCGGCCATTCACTAGGAGAAAGATAATGTCTGAAACGGCGACGCAGAGGGTGGGGCAAAGTCCGTTGCAGTACGTTAGCGATCAGTTGGCGGAGCTGCGTGCGAAGGGGACGGCGCCGAAGTTGCGGGTGTTGGAGGGGGAGCAGAAGCCGGTCAGCGTTATCGATGGGCGCGAGGTCATCAACCTGGCTTCGAACAATTATTTGGGGCTGACCACGCATAAGGCATTACGGAAGGCGGCGATTGAGGCTGTGCGGAAATATGGGGCGGGGGCCGGGGCGGTTCGAACGATTGTTGGGACGATGAAGTTGCACATGGAATTGGAAGAGCAGATTGCGCGATTCAAGAATGTCGAAGCTTGCGTGGTGTTTCAGTCAGGATTCACTGCCAATGCGGGTACGGTGTCCGCGGTGTTGGGCAAAGAAGATTTAATTGTTTCCGATGAATTGAATCATGCGTCGATTATCGATGGGGCGCGGCTTTCGAAGGCGACGATCAAAGTGTTCAAGCACAAGGATGTGGCGGACTGCGAGCGCATTCTGCAAGAGAACGCGAACTGGAATGGACACAAGCTGATTATTACGGACGGTGTGTTCTCGATGGACGGCGACATCGCACCGCTTCCGGCGCTGTGCGACCTGGCAGAGAAATACAACTGTATCATGATGGTGGACGACGCGCATGCTTCCGGCGTGGTGGGGCGCAATGGGCGCGGGACGATTGACCACTTGAATTGCCATGGACGTGTACACATTCAGGTGGGCACGCTGAGCAAGGCGATTGGAGCGATGGGTGGGTATGTTTGCGGGTCGCGCGATTTGATCGATTTTTTGTACTTACGGGCGCGGCCGTTCTTGTTTTCGACTTCGCACCCGCCGGCAACCGCCGCGGCTTGCCAGGCTGCATTTACGCTATTGGATTCGGCAGAGGGCGAACGGCTGGTGAAGAAGTTGTGGGCGAACACGAAGTTGTTCAAACGCGAACTAAAGAAGCGTGGATTTCAGTTCAAGGTCAGCGAGACGCCAATTATTCCGATACATGTTGGAGATGCGGCAAAGGCGTTCGAGTTTTCGAAGAAGCTTTTTGAGGCAGGAGTCTATGCGCCTGCGGTCGGATACCCTACGGTGGCAGAGGGCAAGGCAAGGTTACGAGCCATGGTGAGTGCTACGCATAAGCGCGAACACCTTTTGAAGGCTGCGGACACTTTGGCGGAAGTTGCGAAGCCGTTGGGCATTGTCTGACCTCATCGGATCTAAGGCGCACTAGGGCGAATCGCTTAAAAGAACGAATCTCGCCGTCTGAATGCCATTCACATGGCTTGCATATTTGAGGTACTATGACCTCCATTTGGAGAGTCCTCGCGAGAGCACTCCGCCTCTAAAGGCTGAAAAGACAATCACTTAGGTTTGGCTGGTGTCTTGCACCTGCGTACAGCACCAGTTCTGCCCGCTTTGTATATTTGTCACTGACCAAGAAAGGAGGATGCGTCATGAAGAAGTTTGCAACAGCTTTGGCGATTGGCGCACTCCTGGTGGTGAAAGCGAGCGCTACACAGGGACCTGAATTGGATTTGACGGCAAAGCGTCAAGCGAAGGATCAGACGCCTCCGGCGCCGGTGACTGCGCCGTTGAGCATAGGGACGGCGTTCAACGCGACGTTGACTGACGCGCTTGATACGCGAAAGGCGCGGCCGGGGGATTTGGTAACGGCGGAAGCGGCTGAAGACGTTAGCTATCAGCGGTCAGTGATCTTTCCGAAGGGCACGAAAGTTGTGGGACACATAGTGCGGGCGACGTCGGGCGGACGTGGACGCGCGGGTTCAGCGCTGTTTGTGCAATTCGACAAAGCCCTGTTGAAAGATGGGCAGGAAGTTATTTTGCATGCGGGAATTCAGGCGCTGGCCGTGGGCGCGGTAGCTCCGCTGTCTGATACTGAGGCCGGCCGGAATCCAGGGACATCGGCGGCTTTGAATACGCCGTCTAGATCGTTCGCCGACCAGGCCGAGCCTGCGTCTGCAGAGTCCACAGGCGATCAGCCGCTGGTAGTTTCCACGGTTTATGACAATCCGCGGCGGGGGCTGCGTCCGCCGCTATTTGCGGCATCTGCCGCAGAGGGTGAATTGAACTCCGACGGAATGTTCACGCCGGAAAGCAAAGGCGCTTTTGGGCGGCCAGACGTGAAGGTGTACACGCCTACTTCGGAAGGATCGCACGGCACGGTTTTGCTTTCGGCGAAAAAGAATATGCATCTGGAAAGCGGCACGCGCTTGCTGTTGGTCGTGCAGCCACCGCCCAACGGTGATCTTGACGCAACACAGATGGATTTGGACGATATCTCGCCCAACCCGTAATATTCCTGGCCGAAATTCCCGGCCGAATTCCCAGCTACGAACCTATAGCAACTTAGAGGAGGTTTGCTTTGATGAAACCTTTTACAGCAGCTCTGGCTGTCACTAGCCTTTTGGCTAGTGGCTTAGCCGCGCAGGTTCCCGCGCCTTCCGAAAACACCGGTAGCGAAGGATCTCTGGCCGGCGGAACTGTATTGAACGCCACACTCAATTCGTCCGTTGATTCGAAGAAGGCAAAACCGGGGGAGCAAATCACGGCGCATACGACGGAGGCCGTGAAATCGACAGATGGAAGGATGATTCTTCCGAAGGGAACGAAGTTGATCGGCCATGTTACGCAGGCGTCCGCGCGGGGGAATGGGCAGGAGCAAGCGATGCTGGCCATTCAATTTGACAAGGCGGTGCTGAAAGATAAGCAAGAAATGCCGCTCAACGTGACGATCCAGGCGATCGCGGCGCCGCCACAACAGGCGTCTTCGTCTGCGTTCGGTGGTTCTAGTGCTGGCGGCGCGGGGGCACCGGGTACGTCGCCGAGCAATAACCCGAGTATGTCGGGCAGCCGTGGCGCCCGTCCGGACGGCACGCCGCCGGCAGATTCTTATCCGAGCGCAAATTCGACTGGAGCGCCTGGCGGCGAACCGAATTCGGGCGGACCGTTGCCGGCGAACATGCTCGGCGTGTACGGACTTGACGGGGTACGGATCACCGCGAACGCGAATGGGGAAGGCACGGTGCTCACCTCGAGTGCGAAGAATGTGCACCTTGACGGAGGCACGCGCTTGCTACTGGCTGTGCAGCCGCAAAGCGCGAGCGCTGCTCCCAGCGGTAAGTAAGCGGAAGATAGAGGGCGATCGTTTTGAGGGGCGCTTTACGGCGCCCCTCTTTTTTTGTGCTGCGAAGGCTCGCTTCGGCGCTTTGCTATACTCGGTAGGATGGCTTCATCGCAACGGAATCTAACGCTGCCTGGCGCGGCGGCTCGCAAAAAACTGTTTCTTGTGGATGCCATGGCGCACGTTTATCGGGCTTTTTTTGCGCCGATGAATCGGATGAACGCGCCTTCCGGCATGCCGACCAAGGTTCCGTTTCTCTTCAACACGATCCTGCGGCGGTTGCTGAACGACTATAAGCCGGATTATGTGGGGATTGTGTTTGACACGCGTCAGCCTACGTTCCGCGACAAACTTTTTGAGAAATACAAAGCTAAGCGCGCGCCCATGCCGGACGAGTTGTCGATGCAGTTGCCGTATGTGCGGCGGCTCTGCGAGGCGATGCGTCTGCCGATTCTGGAACTCGATGGCTTTGAGGCGGACGACGTTATCGGGTGCCTGGCGCAAAAGGCGGCGAAGGAGAACCTGGACGTACTGCTGGTGACCAACGATAAGGACATGATGCAGTTAGTGGATGGGAACGTTCGCGTGCTGCGCGCTGGGACCGGCGGAGCGAAAAACGATGTGATTGTGGACGCTGAAAAGGTGAAAGAGATTCTGGGCGTGCCGCCCGAGAAAGTTGTGGATGTGATGGCGCTGATGGGTGACACCATCGACAACATTCCCGGCGCAAAAGGAATCGGGGAAAAAGGGGCGACCGAGCTGATACAGAAATATGGCAGCGTGGAAAATGCGCTGGACCACGCGGCGGAAGTTCCCCACAAACGATATCGCGAGGCTTTGCAGCAGCAGCGCGAGCAAGTGCTGATGTCCAAGCAACTCGCCACGCTGGCGACGCAGGTGCCCGTCGAACTGGATTTGCCGAGCTTGGAGCGGCGCGAACCGGATTTTGCGGCGCTTTCGGCGCTGTACCGCGAGCTGGGATTTAACTCGCTCTTGCGCGAGTTGGGCTCGGAGGTGGTTGCTGCCTCGGCGGTGGCAAGCGCGGAACCGGTGGTGCAGACCGATTACGCGCAGTTCGGCTCGATCACGGAATTTCGCGAGTATTTGAAATCCGTCCCGGCCGGGCAAGCTTTGGGAGTGTGGCTGAACTTGCAAACCGGCGAGCGCGAGGCGGAAGGCTTCGGGACTCCTATTGCATCGATCGAGGTTTCGTCGAAAGCGGGCGAGGGCCGCTCGGTGTGGCCTGACGAAAATGGGGACGCGCTGCGTGATTTGTCGGTGTTTCTCGCGGATGCCCAGCGTCCGAAAATTGTGCACGATCCGAAATTGATGCAAATTCTTGGTGGCAAAGCGGCGAACATTCAGCACGCCACGCAGATTTATTCCTATTTGCTGCGGCCAACGACCGCAAATCACAATTTCGCCGACGTGATAATGAGGCAGTTCAATGCAATGCTCAGCGGCGCTCCCGGCGAACGCGCGGATTATCTGCATCGGCTGGCGCCCGCGTTGCGCGCCCAAATCGATGCACAGGCGCTGCAAAGCGTGTACGACACTATCGATCTGCCGGTAGCCGGCGTGCTGGCGAATATCGAGCGCGCGGGCATTCGCGTCGATCCAAAAGCGTTAGACACGATGTCCGTGGCGATGGAAAAGGAAGTGCGGCGCCTGGAAAAGGAAATCTGGGAGCTGGCCGGAATAGAATTCAATGTCAATTCGCCTACACAGCTTGCGGAAATTCTTTTCGACAAGCTGAACCTGCAAGCGCCGATGCGCCGCGGCCGGGGACGAGTGCGTTCGACGGCGGTGGATATCCTTGAGGATTTGGCGGCGCAGCACCCGTTGCCGGCCAAGATTATCGAGTACCGCGAAATCGCAAAACTGAAATCGACGTACGTCGATTCGCTGCCAAAACTGATTAATCGCGAAACAGGCCGGCTGCACACCAGCTTTTCGCAAACAACGGCGGCGACGGGACGACTGAGCTCGTCCGATCCCAATCTGCAGAATATTCCGATTCGGACGGAGCTGGGCCGGCAGATCCGCGCGGCCTTCGTGGCCGAACCGGGAAAGGTTTTGCTGGGCGCCGATTACTCGCAAATCGAGCTGCGCGTGATGGCCCATTTTTCGCAGGACCCCGTGCTGCTGGAGGCTTTTCGCACTGGCCAGGATATTCACGAGCGCACGGCGCAAGAAGTTTTTGGCGTCGGGCCGATGGCGCAAACACCTGAGCACCGGCGGGCTTCGAAAGCGATCAACTATGGAATTATTTATGGATTGTCGCCGTTTGGCTTGGCGCAGCAAATCGGAGTGCCGCAGAAGGAGGCGGCGCAATTCATCAACGCATATTTCGAGCGTTATCGCGGGGTGAAGCAGTACCTGGATAATGTTCTGGCGGAAACGCGGGAGACTGGAGTGGCCAAAACACTTTTCGGCCGCATTCGACCCATCCCGGACATCACTTCGCCGCAAGTGCAGATTCGCAACTTCGCGGAACGTACGGCGCTGAATTCTCCGCTGCAAGGAACGGCGGCGGACCTCATTAAATTGGCGATGATCGCGATTGACCGGCGCCTGGCCACCGAAAAACTGGAAGCGAAGATGATTCTGCAAGTACACGACGAGCTTCTCTTCGAAGCGCCATCCAGTGAGAGCAAACAACTATCCAAACTAGTGCGTGAAGAGATGGAGAATGTCCACAAGCTGGCCGTGCCGCTGGAAGTGGAAATCTGTGTCGGAGCTAATTGGCGCGACATGGAGTGACGCGTAATGTGCTGAATGGCTCGCCGTAGAAAGCCACGCCGAAGCATCTTTTTAGCTGCCCGGGTAGTCCAATTTAGTGGGTAGATATCTTTGGTGCTGTCCCCTTTTGATTCCCTGCTTTTAGGAATGGGTACCCCGGCCTCCAGTTAGGATCTTCATGCGCCGCGCATCATTTCTGGCTCTGAGCTGCGTCTCTGTTTTTTTGTGGGGTTGCGCGAGTTCGTCGTCGCACACGCCGCCACCGACGGTCGCGGTTTCTATAGCTCCCACCACGGTCACTGTGGCGATAGGCAAGACGCAGCAGTTCACGGTATCGGTCACCGGCACCTCAAACACGGCGGTAACGTGGAGCGTGGCTGGAGGATCTTCCAACGGAACGATCACGAGCACCGGTTTTTATACCGCAGCGACCACGGTCCCGAATCCAGCCCAGGTCACCATTACTGCTACGTCGCAGGCGGATAGCACAAAGTCGGCGTCTGCAGTCGTTACGGTCACCGCTGTTAGTCCCGCCGGCTCTGTCAGCGTGTCGCCGAGTGCCGCCACGGTCCCAGATTTCGGTACGCAGCAATTCACGGCGTCCGTAAATGGGTCGCCGACTACGGCGGTTACTTGGCAGGTCAACGGGGTCGTGGGTGGCAGCTTGGCAGACGGATTCATTTCCACGAGCGGCCTTTACTTCGCTCCTAGCGGTGTCCCGACAAAATCGGACGGTAGCGGAGGGTCGGTCACGACCACCGTGACAGTGACCGCGGTTTCCCAGGCAAATAGTTCGGCGTCAGGCACGGCTACCGTGACTGTCATTCCCGTGAACCAACAGGCGCAATCCGGCGCCATCGCGCTAGGGACTTCCGGCGGGAATGCCCTCGATTCGACCACTAATACATCGATGCACACGATTACCTGTTGCGGTGGAACACTAGGTTCGCTCGTTGTAAACGGCGGGGGTACGCAATACATTCTCAGCAATAACCATGTTCTGGCGCGCACGGATCTTGGGCAGAAGCCGGATCAGACCCATTCAGTCGGCGATCCCATCATTCAGCCTGGATTAGTAGACACGGCCACCTGCACACCCGGCGGCGCGCGGACGGTCGCTAATCTTTTCGATTTCTATAATTTGCAAACCGGTACCGGGACGAAAATTGATGCGGCCCTTGCGAAAGTGCTCCCGGGTAACGTGGATCCCCGTGGAAACATTCTCTATTTGGGCGCCGCCGATGCCAGTGGCGTACCTGTCCCGGCCCCGCCGCATGGCGGCACGGGTGTGATGGCCTCACTGACAATGGATGTAGCAAAGAGCGGACGCGCCACTGGGTTGACGTGCTCTAAGGTAATAGGCGTGGCAACTACCGTATCAGTGCAATATCACACGACATGCGGTTCCAGCACGACGTTCAGCGTGAATTACACGAATCAGGTGCAAATTGCGAGCGGGAGCTTCAGTGCAGAAGGTGATTCAGGTTCGCTTGTTGTTTCGGTGGCGAATGCTGATCCAGTGGCGTTGCTGTATGCCGGATCGGATACGGATACGGTTGGGAATCCCGTTGGCGATGTATTGAACTTTTTCGCGAGCCGCGGGAACGCCGTAAGCTTTGTCGGCGGCGGTGCACACCAGGTGCTGGGGTGTAGCTTGCCGGTCAAGCCTACGTCTGTGAGCAGCACGCAGTCCGCTGTGACCGTGGCTCCCGAAGCGATGCAGAAGGCTGCCGCGGTCCGAGATGCGCATGCGCCGGAGCTCTTGGCGCATCCGGAGGTGCAAGCGATTGGAGTGGGAGCAAGCCTCGACAATCCGCGTGAGCCGGCGATTTTGTTTTTTGTGACCGCCGGGCAGCCGCGAACAAATATTCCGGCGCAAGTCGATGGCGTAAGGACGCGCATTGTAGAAAATCCGTTGTTCGCGCGGCGCGGGATGCTTTCGGCGGCGGAGAGTGCGCAACTCGACCAGACGGTTGCTGCGGGACCGGAAGTCTACCCAATTTCCGAAGCAGAGTTGGCGCGAGCGAAGGCCGTACATGCAGCATGCGCGAATGACCAGATGACCCAACCCGGAGTGCAAGGGGTGGGAATCACGTCGAGTCTGGACGCGCCAGGCGAAGCAGCGCTGATGATCCTTTTGGTGCGTGGCATCGCGCACAATCCGATTCCGCCAGTGATCGATGGGCTACGCACCAGGGTGCGAGAATCCAGCCGCTTTACAGCCGGCGCGGGTGACGCGCGCTCGAAAGGTGCGTGTACGGTGGCTCCGGCTAAGACCCCCCTGCGGAAAGCAACAGCTAACAACTAAATATTGTTTCCGACTGGCGCTGGGCCTTTTGCGGGGGTAGAATCCGCACAAATCCAGCCGAACCTTAGTTTCGGCCGATTCTCTGATGAGGAGGCGGTCATGAAACGTTCTCTTCTTGTAGTAACTGCTGTTTTGCTGGCGGGCCTCTTGGCTAGCTGGGCCGGACTGCGCGCACAAGACAATCCCAAAGCTGACGATTACAAAATTTCTGACGCCGATGTGGCACGGGTAAATCCGGTGAAATCCAGCCCGGAGGGACTTGCCGAAGCGCGCAAAGTGTTTGGTTATGACTGCGAAATGTGCCACGGAGCCAAAGGCGACGGCAAAGGCGAAGTGGTGGAGTCGATGAAGCTGACCATGCGCGATTGGCGCGATCCCGCGACGCTAGCCAAATTGAGCGACGGTGAAATGTTTTACATCATCACCAAAGGCAAAGGAAAAATGATGGCCGAAGGTGAACGCGTGCCGGAAAAGCTGCGGTGGAATTTAGTGAATTTGGTGCGGGCCTTGGCGGCAAAGGGCGGCGGCGAACAAAAATCCGCGGCGGCGACTCCGGCTCCCTAGCCCTGCCAACCACAGCGGCGGCTGTGCTACGCTTTTCCTGACAATCATTTGTGAAATAGGGAGGCGCCGATGGCGCATTCGCCACAATTCTTGAAACTTGTGCAGGACGCAAAAAAGCGTGTGAAGGAGACCAATGTTCCGGATGTGAAGCGCCGCGTGGATGCCGGCGAAAAATTGCTGCTGATTGATGTGCGCGAAGACAATGAATGGGCGAAAGGACATCTACCGAATGCAGTGCACCTGGGCCGCGGCATCATCGAGCGCGACATCGAGCAACGCATTCCAGACACTGGCGCAAAGCTGATTTTTTATTGCGGTGGGGGCTTTCGCTCCGCGTTGGTCGCGGAAAATTTGCAAAAGATGGGCTACACCAACGTCGAGTCAATGGACGGCGGATGGAAAGGCTGGCTCGACGCCGGGCTGCCGACGGCGAAAGATTAGCGGAGTTTTTCAAATCACGTTTATTGGCTCTGTGAAGAAGGTTCGACGGATGCGATAGTGCTTGTCGAGCCTAGCATATGGGTATAGCATCCCGGCTTGCACTTTCGGAAAGCGCTTTCGTTGTCTGAGGGCGAGTTTCCGAAGCCGGGCAGCTCGTCCCCGCCCCTGCTCCACGAATAATCTGAAAAGGAGTCTCCCTTGCAAAAAACCGCAATCGTGTTTGTCTGTTTGCTGATGTTTGCCTTAGTTGCTCCACTAGTCTGCAGCGCGCAGTCCAACGCACAATCCGATAATATTGGCAGTCCGAAATTTACAACGGAGTCGTCCGTTACACCCGTTCTGGCAACGTCCAAAACCGTGCCGCATTGGACGTCGTCCTTTGTCTATAAAGGTGTCTCCTATCCGTACACAATGGTGGGCACAAATCCTGCGAGTAATTCCACGACCACTGTCGACGTGGCCATCATTCCGTTCGACTTCGTATTTGCCAACGGCGCTTCGCTGGACGCAACGGGCAAGGTGAGCAACGTCCTCGGCTCTCCGAACTTTCAGAATGCGAGCTACACCAGCGGCATCACTCAGTTTGGGGACGCGGTGCAGCGCGCGGAATTCTGGCCGGCCGTCTCGACGTCCAGCTCCAATTGGCACACGCTGATCGATGCGACTCCTACGGTGTACCCGACGCAAGTCATTCAGGTGCCGCAAAATCAGGCAACGCTACTGGTCGGCAGCGTTTCGCACCGGCTGATCGCGTTAATGAGCTTAAGCTGGTTCTCGGATCGGCTACACCAGGCCATCAACCAACTGCATATCAGTTCCACGACGCTGCCTATCATCCTCACATACGATACGTTTCTCTACCAACACAGTCTGAGCAATTGCTGCGTTTTGGGATATCACGGAGTATTTTCATCGGTGAATGGAAATGGCAATCAGCAAGTCCAAACATTCGCCTTCGCCGCCTGGACGGATCCGAACATCTTTCCCCCGGGATGGGCGGATGTGCTTCCGCTGAGCCATGAAATTTCGGAATGGATCAACGATCCTTTCATTAACAATTTCGTTCCGCCATGGCAATTCCCGGGCATACCCGGTTCTTGCCAGGGCAATCTTGAGACCGGCGATCCGCTCGAAGTGCTGCCGCATCCGGACTTCCCTGTAACCATCGGCGGATTCACGTACCACCCGCAAACCGAGGCGATTCTCCCGTGGTTTTCGCGGGAGGTTCCTTCGTCTGCGATCGGCGGAGCCTATAGTTACCCGGATACGAGCAAACTGACTGGGCCTTCGCAGCCCTGTCAATAAATTGCTTTTCTGAAATTAGTTCTTGCGGGGGAAAGGGGCGCTGCATCTATTGCAGCGCTTTGTTTTCTTGGAGGTTTGCCTGCGTTCAATCAGCGAGTTCCGCGTCCCGCGCTACTAGAATGAGATTGGCTGGGGCGGAAGGATTCGAACCTTCACCATCCACATTAACAGTGTGGTGTCCTACCGGTTGGACCACGCCCCAGCGGGATTTGCGGCCGACCTACGGCCCGAACAAACTAAGTAGGCTCCGCCGCATCGGGCGCGGCGAAGGGTTTTTCTAAGATAGCACGACCGACTCAGGTTTCTGCAATGCCTCCCAAAAAAATTGTGCCCCCTGCGGCGCCCGCGCATCTCAGAGGGTGAAGCGTGAACAAGAGAAATCGTCCCATCAAAAGGGGGCGATCTTTTGCATGGATAACTGCGTCCACGCTGCGCAGAGTTATTCGGATGAATTGGAAAGCTGCCTTGGGCTGACTTTTTGAAAATTTCGAAATAGACGGCGCGCTACTTGCATTTTGACAATTCGTCAAGACAGAAATCGCGCCCTGAGTCGCTGCAGCAGTTGCATTCGAGAATGTTTTGTTGGAAACTATCGCGTCAACAACGACTCGGGTTCGCACTTCCCGAGCCAGGACCAGGTGGACGCCAGGTGCCTCTCCTTTTGATTGCGCTCACCGCAAAAGTGCAAAATTGACATGGCCCAGATTTTTCACCGCAGCACGAATTTTATCTCCAAAGTGAGTGTCTTTTTTGGCGCACTGCTGGCCGCTCTCGCGCTTGGCGGAGTCATGGGCCTGGCTCGCGCACCCTATTTGACGAACCAAAACGTCACGCGCGAGCAGCCTATCCAGTTTAGCCACAAGCACCATGTCGGAGACGATGGCATCGACTGCCGTTACTGCCATACCGCGGTGGAAAGTTCCGCCTCCGCGGGAGTTCCGCCCACCAAGACCTGCATGAATTGCCATTCGGTGCTGTTCAACAACGCCGGATACCTGGAACCGGTGCGCGAGAGTTATCGCACCGATAAATCGATTGAGTGGGTTCGCGTGCACCGTCTGGCCGATTACGTCTATTTCAACCACAGCATTCACATCAACAAGGGCGTGGGCTGCTCTTCGTGTCACGGTCAAGTCAACCAGATGCCACTGATGTTTCAGGCCTCGCCCCTCCTGATGGCCTGGTGCGTGGACTGCCATCGCAACCCGGAAGCGGTTTTGCGCCCGCGCGATCAGGTTTTCAATATGGATTGGAAGGCTCCGGCCAACCAGGCGGAAATCGGCAAGAAATTGGCTGCGGAATACAAGATTCAAAGCGTGGCGCAGCTACAAAGCTGCTCTACGTGTCATCGATAACGGACGGTATGAGCGATAACCACATCGACGATCCTATGCACCTGCATGAGGGGCACCAGCAGAACTCGCACGAAGGCGAGCAGGTCGAGGATTTGACGCTGCGCGAGCGTCCTCTGGATTTGGCTGCTGTACGCGCCAAGTTGCAATCCAAGAGCGGACCGCAATATTGGCGCACGATCGAAGAACTTGCCGAGGATCCTCACTTTGAGGATTTGCTGCACCGCGAATTCCCGCGCCAAGCTTCGGAATGGGATGAAGCTGTCGATCGCCGCGATTTTCTTAAGTTAATGGCTGCGTCTCTGGCATTCGCGGGGCTTTCCGGATGCAAGTCCAACGAACAAGCCAACATCGTTCCTTATGTGAAACAGCCTGATGGCATGATTCTGGGCAAGCCGCTGTTTTTTGCCACCGCCATGCCCTTTGGAGCGGACGCGATCGGCGTGCTGGTCGAGAGCCACGAAGGGCGTCCCACGAAAATCGAGGGCAATCCGGACCACCCGGCCAGTCAGGGTGCAACCGATGCAATTACGCAAGCTTCGGTTTTGAATTTGTATGATCCGGATCGCGCGCAAACGGTAACTTTCGCCGGTGAGATTCGCACTTGGTCGGCGTTCCTGGACGCGGCACAAGTCATGGCCGTGGAACTCAAGGCCGTAAATGGCGCCGGCTTTCGCATCCTGACCGGGACCATTGCCTCGCCGAGCGTTGCCGAGCAAGTGCAATATTTGTTGAAGCTTTATCCTCAAGCGAAGTGGCATCAGTGGGAGCCCGCGGGCAGCGATGGCACGCGCGAGGGAGCCAAGCTGGCTTTCGGTCGTTACGTCAACACTGCGTATCGGCCGGAAAAAGCGGAAGTCATTCTGTCGCTCGACTCCGATTTTCTGGCTAGTGGTCCCGGGCACATCCGCTACATGAAAGAGTTTTATCGGCGGCGCAAGCTGGATGAGTTTGCCGAAGCCGATCGCGCCGGCGGAGAGATGAATCGCCTTTATGTGGTCGAGCCGACGCCTTCGGTAACCGGTTCTAGCGCAGACCACCGCCTTCCCCTTCGCTTCCTGGAAGTCGAGCAGTTTGCCCGTGCTTTGGCCGGCAAGCTGGGCTTGGGCGGAAGTGGAACCCTTTCGGTGGAAGCGGAAAAGTGGCTTGATGTCGTCGTAAAGGATCTGCAGAAAAGTCAGCGGCGCTCTCTGGTTGTTGCCGGCGAGCAGCAGCCCGCCGAGGTGCATGCGCTGGTTCACGCCATCAACGGCGCGCTGGGGAATATTGGCAACGCGGTTTACTACACTGAGCCGGTAGAGGCCAATCCGGTCAACAATCTGGAGTCGCTGCGCGATCTTTGCGCCGATATCGATGCGGGCAAGGTCAACACCTTGCTGATCATCAGCAGTAATCCTATTTACGATGCGCCGCACGACTTCGATTTCACCTCCAAGTTGCGCAAAGTTCCTCACACCGTACACTTGAGCTCCCACTTCAACGAGACTTCCGAGCATTGCGCGTGGCACGTGGCGGAATCTCACTATCTGGAGACCTGGGGCGACGCGCGCTGCTTCGATGGTACTGTTACGGTGATCCAGCCGCTGATCGCGCCGCTTTATCACACGCGCTCGGCGCATGAAGTTCTGGCGGCGTTCAGCGACAAGCCCGGCTTGGGTGGCTACGACGCGGTGCGTAATCGCCTCAAGGCCGCCAATCCCAGCGGTGACTTCGAGAAATTCTGGCGCAAAACGCTGAACGACGGCGTCGTGGCCAACACCGCCTATTCGCCATTGAACGTCACACCCAAATTTAATGCTGCCAGCTTGCCCGCGATTCCTCCACCCAATCCCGGCGAACTCGAGTTTCTGTTCCGGCCTGATCCGACGATTTATGACGGGCGTTTCGCTAACAATGGCTGGCTGCAGGAGTTACCCAAGCCAATCACCAAGCTGGTTTGGGACAATGCCGCACTGGTTGGCCCTAAAACTTCGTGGAATCTTGGCGTGACCCACACCGTTGCCGCACGCGGCGGTGAACACGGCCAAATTGTGTCCACCGTCGTGGACATCGCGCTTTCCAACAGCAAAGTAACGGCCGCGGGATGGATCGTGCCCGGGCAAGCTGAAGGCGTCGTGGTGCTGCCGCTCGGCTACGGCCGCAAAAAGGCCGGTTACACGGGCACGAATAAAGGTTTCAACGCGTATGCGGTGCGCACCTCCAGTGCGCTCTGGCGAGCTACTGCCGGCGCCGAGTCGGTCAAGAAAACCGGCGAGGAGTATTCGCTGGGCTGCACGCAATATCATTTCAATATGGAAGGGCGCAAGATTCTCAGCACCGGCACGCTCGAGGAATACAAGAAGAATCCCGGATTCGCCCATGAACACGACGAAACTCCTCCCAGGAACTTGTCCCTCTATCAGGAATTCAAGTACCCGGGCTACGCCTGGGGTATGGCGATTGACCTCAATAGTTGCAATGGCTGCAATGCGTGCGTCGTCGCGTGCGTTTCGGAAAACAACATTCCCGTAGTCGGCAAAGACCAGGTCCTGCGCGGACGAGAAATGCACTGGATTCGCATTGACCGCTACTACAACGCGCAGACCAGCACCAACGACCCGCGCACCAACGACCACGATGCGCTCGCGAATCCAGAAACATTTTTCCAGCCGGTTCCCTGCATGCAGTGCGAGAACGCTCCTTGCGAGCAAGTCTGTCCGGTGGGCGCCACGGTGCACAGCGCGGAAGGCCTGAACGACATGGTCTACAACCGCTGCATCGGCACACGCTACTGCTCTAATAACTGTCCCTACAAGGTTCGCCGCTTCAATTTCCTGCGCTTCCAGGACTGGGAAACGCCGCAACTCAAGCTCATGCGTAACCCGGAAGTCACTGTGCGCAGCCGCGGCGTGATGGAGAAGTGCACCTATTGCGTGCAGCGCATCAACAACGCGCGCATCGAAGCCGAAAAGCAGAATCGCCCCATTCGCGACGGCGAAATCGTCACCGCCTGCCAGGCCTCTTGCCCTTCCGAAGCCATCATCTTCGGCAACGCCAACGATCCCAACACCCGCGTCGCCAAGCTCAAAGCCCAGCAACGCAATTACAATGTGCTCGGCGAACTCAACACCCGTCCGCGTACCACCTATTTGGCCGCTGTGCGCAATCCCAATCCTGAGATGGAGAGGGTATGAGCACCCGCCCGCCGTACAATTCCGCGGAAGAAGCGTTGCCGGTCGCGCCCGTCATCGAGCCGGGCCACACCTACTCTTCAGTCACCGACAAAATTAGCGCCATCGTTCTCACGCGACCCACTTCTCTCGGATGGGTTGCGGGGTTCGCTATTTCCTTCACCATGGTGATGGTGCTCACCATCTCCCTCGCTTGGCTAATCATCAAGGGCGTCGGAATTTGGGGCATCAATATTCCGGTCGGCTGGGGATTCGCCATCGTCAATTTCGTCTGGTGGATCGGTATCGGCCATGCCGGCACGCTGATCTCCGCCATTCTTTTCCTGCTAAACCAGCAATGGCGCACGTCCATCAACCGCTTCGCCGAAGCCATGACGCTTTTCGCAGTGGCCTGCGCCGGCATTTTTCCGCTCATCCACACGGGGCGTCCCTGGATGGCCTATTACATGTTTCCGTATCCCAGCACCATGGGTTTGTGGCCGCAATTCCGCAGCCCTCTCATCTGGGACGTTTTCGCGGTCTCCACCTACGGCACCGTTTCATTGCTCTTCTGGTTTGTGGGTTTGATACCTGACCTCGCTACGCTACGCGACCGCGCCGTGAAGAAGCCCATGCAAATCATTTACGGCACGCTGGCTATGGGCTGGCGCGGTTCCGCGCGCCATTGGCACCGCTACCAATCGGCGTACTTGCTTCTTGCCGGCCTGGCGACGCCTCTCGTTCTCTCCGTGCACACCGTGGTGAGCTTCGACTTCGCGATCGCCATCGTTCCTGGCTGGCATACTACGATTTTCCCGCCTTATTTCGTCGCTGGCGCGATCTACTCAGGATTTGCGATGGTGCTCACCATCGCTATTCCGCTACGCAAAGCCTATGACCTCGAAGATTTCATTACCATGCATCACCTTGAAAACATGGCGAAAGTCATGCTCGCCACTGGCCTGATCGTTGCGTACGGCTACTTCTACGAATATTTCATGTCGATTTACAGTGGAAATAAGTTCGACCTGTACCTCACGCAGATGCGTTTCCATGGCCCCTACAGCCATTTCTATTACATGCTGATTCTTTGCAATATTTTGACTCCGCAATTGCTGTGGTCCCGCAGGGCCCGCACCAATGTCGCGTTGCTTTTTGGGATGTCCCTGGTCGTCAACCTCGGCATGTGGCTCGAGCGGTTTGTTATCGTGGTCATCAGCCTGACGCGAGACTTCATGCCTTCTGCCTGGGGCCGGTACTCCGCAACGGTTTGGGATTATGCGACGTTCGCCGGAACCATCGGGCTCTTCGTGATGTTGCTGTTCCTTTTCGTGCGCGTGATGCCCGCGATTTCGATCGCTGAAATGCGTGAACTGGTCGCCGAAACCTCCGAGGAGCACGAGTAATGCTGCATCGCTCCCACATTTATGGGGTGGTGGCGGAGTTCCCGACGCCGCACCAGCTAATCCACGCCGTGGAGAAAACTCGCGAGGCGGGCTATCGCCGGATCGAAGCGTACACGCCCTTCCCGGTGGAAGGATTGGCCGAAGCGCTCGCGCTAAAGCGAAACAACGTGCCGTTGATCACCTTGATCGGCGGCCTGACAGGCGGCCTGGGCGGCTTTTTCTTTCAGTATTGGGTGTCGGTCATCGCATATCCGCTGAACATCGGGGGGCGGCCGCTCAACAGTTGGCCTGCCTTTATTCCCGTCACCTTTGAGTTGACCGTGCTCGGCGCCGCGCTCTCCGCGGTCTTTGGCATGCTGGCGTTGAACGGGCTTCCGCGCCCGCATCATCCGCTCTTCAACGTGAAACGTTTCGTCAAGCACGCCACCAGCGATCGGTTTTTCCTGTGCATTGAAGCGCGCGACCCAAAGTTCAGTCTCGCTGATTCATCGCGCTTTCTCCACGCGCTGAAGGCCACACACGTCAGCGAGGTGGAAGATGATTAACTCCTTGCTGCCAAAAGCTCCAATGCGCTTCTGCGCCCTTGCATCGTTCTTCTTGCTGGCCGGATGCAGCCTCAAACAGGACATGGCGCAGCAGCCCAAGAATCGACCCCTTTCGCCTTCTGATTTCTTCACCGATGGCCGTTCCGCCCGCCCCTTGGTGGAAAATACCGTTCCGCGAGGCTCCCTGGTCCTCGAAGAATTGACTGTTCCTAAGGACTCGAATGCTTTCCCTTTGCCCCTTACTATGGAGCTTCTAGACCGCGGCGAAAACCGGTACAAGATTTTCTGCTCGCCCTGCCACGGTTTGCAGGGTGATGGCAACGGGATGATAGCGATGCGCGGCATGAAGCATCCGCCCTCCTATCACCAGGATCGCTTGCGCCAGGTGCCCAACGGCTATATCTATGACGTCATCACCAACGGCTTCGGCGCCATGTTCGGCTATTCCGCCCAGGTAGCCCCTGGCGACCGCTGGGCCATCGTTGCATATTTGCGCGCGCTGCAGTTGAGCCGCAACGCCAAGATTTCGGACCTGCCGCCGGATGTGCGCGAGAAGGTTTTGCATCCGCCTGCCCAGAAAAAACCGGAGACACACGCCGAAGGCGCCACCGGAGGAAAGACGGAATGACCGCGCAGGATTACCGAGCGCCCGAGAGTATCGACCGCATCCGCCAGCGCGCGCTCGTCGCCGCGGTGATCGGCTTGGTCATCTGCGTCATCGGCATCTTCAAATCTCCCGACCGCTTTTTCCCCTCCTATCTCCTCGCTTTCATGTTCGTGTTGGGGCTTTCGCTCGGTTCTCTTGGCCTGCTGATGTTGCAGCACCTGACTGGCGGCAATTGGGGCATCGTCATTCGCCGCCCGCTGGAGTCCGCCACGCGCGTACTAGCGCTAGTCGCCGTGCTCTTCGTCCCGATATTCTTTGGAATGAAGTATCTCTACACCGCATGGCTCAACGCGCCTCCCGCGGGACACGAAGGTGCGCTCTCTGATTTCCAGCGCAGCTATCTGACTCTGAACGGCTTCCGTATCCGCGCCATCCTGTACTTCGCCATCTGGGGCATTCTGGTCTTCCTGTTTAATAGCTGGTCGCGCCAACAAGACGCCAACCCGGAAGACCTGTCCGTCCGCCGCCGCTTCAAGATGCTGGCCGGCCCTGGCATCATCATTTATGTCTTTGTCATGACTTTCGCCGCCATCGACTGGGTGATGTCCCTCTCGCCCCACTGGGCATCCACGATTTATGGCTTTCTATTCGTGGTCGGCCAGCTCATTTCTTCGATGTCGCTGATGATTGCTATAGTGGTGCTGCTCGCTCGCACTGGCCCCCTTTCCGGCGTTCTTCAGCCGCGCCACATTCATGATCTGGGCAAGTTGTTGTTGGCCTTCGTGATGCTCTGGGCTTACTTCCAATTTTCGCAGTTGCTGATCATCTGGTCCGGCAACCAGCCGGAGGAAATCACTTTCTATTACTCTCGCCTGCATAGCCAATGGGGCGTGGTCGCGATAATCGTTGTCATCTTCCACTTTTTTGTCCCGTTCTTCTTGCTTCTTTCGCGCGATTTGAAGCGCAACCCAGCCCTCCTGCGTGGCGTAGCCATTTGGCTGATTCTCATGCGTTTGGTCGA
>Ga0137409_10001778_pt1 | contig 23259 bp, 33 predicted proteins | sample CZODoug1_16funga_FD_122059 | JGI IMG/M metagenome (GOLD analysis project Ga0137409, IMG submission 122059) | Vadose zone soil fungal communities from Angelo Coast Range Reserve, California, USA - CZODoug1_16fungal (Hybrid Assembly) | ecosystem: Environmental > Terrestrial > Soil > Vadose zone...
CTCCCGGCGTTTCCCCCCCGAGCCGACCCCCCCACGATTCCCCGGCCGGCGCCATGGTCGCCACCGGCGCCGACGGTGCTGAGGGTGCGGTGGATCGCTGGTGGGGGTGTGGGGGCCGGGGTGCGGCGCTAGGCGCCCGAGGTGGCGCCACGGTGGCCCCCAGCGAGCGCGGCGGGGGGTTCCGGTGTGACCAGGGCCGCGGGCGGCCCACGCCCGCCACAGGGCCACACAGGGCCGTTTCCGGCGAATCGGGGCCGCAGGGCGTTCTGACGGCCTCCAGGAGGGCGCAGGGCGTGACCATGGCCGCCGGTGGGGGATCGCTGGCTACGGGGCCACGTAGGGGCCGCCGGTGGCGTTGTGGGGGTGGTCGCCGGTGATCGCTGACGGGTTGGCCGGCTTGGCGGTGGCCATCGACGGTCTCGAGCTGCTGGAGGGCAACCCCCGCCGCGGCGACATCGAGGCGGTGGCGAGATCGCTGGACCTGTTCGGCCAACGCAAGCCGATCGTCGCCACCCGCGACGGCGTGGTGATCGCCGGCAACCACACCCTGGCCGCCGCCCGCCAGTTGGGATGGCCGGAGATCGCCGTGGTGTGGGTCGACGACGACGAGGCCACCGCCAAGGCCTACGCCCTGGCCGACAACCGCACCCACGATCTCGGCGGCTACGACGCCGAGGCGCTCGCCGCGCTGATATCCGAGGTGGCCGGCTACGAAGACGAGCTGCTGTTCGCGTCGACCGGCTACACCGCCGACGACCTGACGTTGCTGCTGGCCGCCACCACCACGCCGGCATCGGTCGCCGCCGACGTCGACGAGGCGGAGGCGGCCGGCGATGTCGACCCGGCGGTGGTGGTGGTCACCCATCCCGGCGATGTGTGGCAGCTCGGCCCCCACCGGCTGGTGTGCGGCGACTGCCGCGACGCCGGCGTGGTCGCCGCGCTGCTGGAGGGCCGGCGCGTCAATGTCGCCTTCACCAGCCCGCCCTACGCCGAGCAGCGCGACTACGACCCGGCGTCGGGGTTCGTGCCCATCCCGCCCGAGCTCTACGTCGACTGGTTCGCCCCGGTGGCCGCCAACGTCGCCACCCATCTCGCCGCCGACGGCTCGTGGTTCGTCAACATCAAGCCGGCCGCCGACGGGCTCGACACCGAGCTCTACGTCCACGATCTCGTCGCCGCCCACGCCCGCCGGTGGGGGTGGCATTTCGCCACCGAGTTCTGCTGGGAACGGGCCGGCGTCCCCAAGGCGGTGCGGCGCCGGTTCAAGAACCAGTTTGAGCCCATCTACCAGTTCACCCGCGGCGAGTGGAAGGTGCGCCCCGACAACGTCAAACACGTGTCGACGGCGGCCATCTACGCGCAGGGTCGAGGGTCGGGCAACAACGGCTGGGCCGGCCGCCAAGGCTCGGGCGGCGTGATCGACCAGGGCCGCCGGCGGCGACCGCATGACCCGGCCAAGGTCATGCCGGGCACGGCGGCCAAGGCGCAGGGCACGAACCGCTCGTCGATCGGTGAAGGGGTCGAGCTCGGGTTCGCCTTCCCCGGCAACCGCATCCCCACCTTCACCGGCACCCACACCGCCACCGGTCACGCCGCCGCCTTCCCCGTCGGCCTGCCGGCGTGGTTCGTGCGTGCCTTCAGCGATGCCGGCGATGTCGTGTTCGACCCGTTCGCCGGTTCGGGGTCGACGATCCTGGCCGCCCACGCCGAGCACCGCGTGGGGTTCGGTGTCGAGCTGTCGGCGGCCTACTGCGATCTCATCTGCCGGCGGTGGCAGGCGGTCACCGACATCGCCCCCACCCGCGCCGGTGAGGTCGTCGACTTCAGCGTGGCGGCGCCGGCATGAGCGAGCCGCCGCGCCCTCTCGGCCCCATCGCCCGAGCGACATGGGACGAAGCCATGGCGGCGGGGTTGGCCCCCACCGACGCGCTGCTGGTGTTGGCCGAGGCGGTCGACGAGCGCATGGCGTTGCGGATCCGCATCCTGCGGGAGCCCACCCCCGAGGACCGCAAAGCGTTGCGAGACCTCGAGGACGTCATCACCCACCGCCGGTTCGTGTTGCGCCTCGACTCGGCGCCGGCCGAGATCGTCGACCTGCTGGAGGCGGCCATCACCGAGATCGCGCCGGTGGTGCGGCGCCAGCCCCTGGCCGCCATCGCCCGGGCGCTGGCCGTCGGCTTGGAGGAAGCCACCGCCCGCGGCGATCCCCATGGGCAGGCGGCGGTGGCCCGCGAGCTGCGTAGCGTCTACCACGAGTTGGCGGGACCACTGACCGATGACCCTTTCGACGCCTTCCTCGATCGTCTGTCGACCCCGCTGGGCGACACCGCGCCGGCCTGACCGGTTGTCGTACGGCCCGGCGGTGGCCGAGGTGGCGCGCATCTTGGCCCCCGGCGCCCGCCTCGACGGCGGCGTCGGGTTCATGCCATGGCAGACGCAGGTGGCCGACGTCGCCGGTGAGGTCAACCCGGCCACCGGTCGCTTCTTCTACGACACGGTGGTGGTGGTCGTTCCCCGCCAGGCGGGCAAGACGTTGGCGGCGTTGGCGACGCAGATTCAGCGGGCCACCATCGGCCGGCGCCAGCGCGGGTGGTACACGGCGCAGACACAGAAAGACGCCGCCAACAAGTTCCGATTGGAGTGGGCGCCGCTGGTGCAGGCGTCGGGATTGGGGCCGCTGATCAAGGTGCGCCAACAGGCCGGCTCCCAGGGGTTCACCCTGTCGAGGGTTGGTTCCACCGTCAACCTGTTCGCACCGGTCGAGCGGGCCATCCACGGCGACCAGGCCGACTGCGTCATGATCGACGAGGGATGGGCGTTCGACATCGGCACCGGTCTCGCGTTGGAGACCTCGATTCGGCCGGCGCAAGCCACGCGCCGGCATCGACAGCTGTGGTTGATCTCGGCCGGCGGCACCGAGGCGTCGACGTGGCTAATCAAGTTTCAGAAGCTGGGCCGCGCCGCCGTCGAGGCCGACACCGGCGGCGGCATCGCCTACTTCGAGTGGTCGGCCGCCGATCACCTCCGCGACATCGACCCCTACGACCGTGACCTCTGGTGGGCCACCCACCCGGCGCTCGGCTTCACCATCGAGGAGGAGACCATCGCCGCCGACGCCGACACCATGGACGTGGCCGAGTTCTGCCGCGCCTACCTGTGCGTGCCCACGGCGCATCTCACCGACCAGAAGATTCCGGCGCAGTCGTGGGGCTACTGCTGCGCCCCCGCCTCGCAATGCGACGACCCCATCGCCATCGCCTTCGATGTCGCCCTCGAGCGTGACGCCGCCTCGGTGGCGATCGCCGGCGTCACCGCCGACGGCCACGACCACGTCGAGGTGGTCGCCAACCGCGCCGGCACCGGATGGGTGGCTGACCGCGTCGAGCGGCTGTGGGAGCGGTGGCCGTCGGTGGCGGTGGCCGTCGACCCGTTCGGGCCGGCCCGATCGATCGCCGACGAGCTGGAGCGGCGCGGTGTGTTGATCACCCGTGCCGGCGCCGGCGACGTCGCCTCGGCGTGCGGCGACTTCTACGACGCCGTGGTCGAGGACCGGTTGCGTCACCGCGGCCAAGGTCTCCTCGACGCCGCCGTCGGCGGTGCCGGCACCCGGCCCATCGGGGAGGCGTGGGGCTGGGCCCGGCGTTCGAGTACTACCGACATCTCGCCCTTGGTGGCGGTGACGTTGGCCCGGTGGGCGTGGCATGACTCGGCCGGCTCGCCGGCGATCAACTGACGGCTACCGGCGGCGGTTGACCACAACGCGTGACAGGGCAACTGCGGGTGCGTAGGGTGCCGACATGGGGGCCGTCTCGTACCGCACGACATCGGGCCTGCTGGTGGTCGACCAGCGCTCTGGCGGGTTGATCCCCAACGACAACCCGGCCGGCATCCCGCCGGCGACGGTGGGGCCGCCTGACTACCAGCCGGGCGACCCCGATGGGGTCGAGATCATCACCCTGGGCGACCCGGTCGACGGCGGCCCCCGGCGGCCACCCCGCCCGGTGCCGTGGTCGGGATGGCCGGCCGAGTGGACGACCCCCAACTGGTTTGGGCAGCTGCAGCTGCTGACCGACACGGCGTGGACGTGTCTCGACGACAACGCCTCGATCCTGGCCGCCATGCCGCCCTACCTGGTGGGCGCGTCGGACACGTTGCCGGCCGACTGGGTCAACAACCCCGACCCCGACCGTTACACGTCGTGGGTCGAGTTCGCCAAACAGCTGGTGTGGGACTTCCAAGGCGCCGGCGAGGTGTTCGTGTTGACCACCGCCCGCTACGCCAACACCTACCCGGCCCGCTTCCATGTGGTGCCGCCGTGGTTCGTCGAGATCGACTGGCGGGCCGGCCAACGCCGCTACCGCATCGGCAACATGGACGTCACCGCCGACATGCTCCACATTCGCTACACGTCGCGCACCACCGACCTGCACGGCCGGGGCCCGCTCGAGGTGGGCGGCCCGCGCATGGTCGCCGCCGCCGCCTTGGCCCGCTACGCGCAGCAGTTCGCCGTCAGTGGGGCGGTCCCCAACGCGGTGTTGACCTACCCCGGCCGGCTGTCGAAAGAACGCGTCGAAGAGCTGCAGGCGCAGTGGATCGAGGCCCGCATGAGCCGCATGGGGCTGCCGGCGGTGTTGTCGGGCGGCATCGACTTCAAGACGTTGTCGTACAACCCCAAGGACCTGGCGTTGGTCGAGCTGTCCCAGTGGAACGAGGCGCGCATCGCGGTGCTGCTGAAGGTGCCGCCGGTGTGTGTGGCGTTGCCGTCGGGGGGTGACTCGATGACCTACAGCAACGTCGAGTCGCTGTTCGACTACCGGTGGCGGGCCGGGCTGTCGACGTTGACGGCCAACCTCATGGCGGCGTTGTCGGGGTGGGCGCTGCCGCGCGGTACCACCGTCGAGGTCAACCGCGACGAGTTCGTCAAGGCACCGCCGTTGGAGCGGGCGCAGACGTGGGCGATCTACGTCGCCATGGGCGCCGTGACCGTCGAAGAAGTGCGTGAGGGCGAGCGGTTCGGCATCGCCGCCCCATCTCAGAGCCTGAGTTCGGGGGTGCTCCAGTGAGCGAAATCGAGATTCGGACGTCGACACAGTTGCTCGAGGTGCGCCACCCCGAGCGGATCATCGACATCATCGCCGTGCCCTACGACGAGGAATGCCGCGTCCTGCACCACGGCCGATGGGTGGTCGAGACCGTCGCCCCTGGCGCGTTCGCCGGCGTGTCGAATCCGGTCACGGTGAGGCGGACCCACAACCCGGAGCATCCGATCGGGCGCGTCTTGCACTTCCATCCCAACGACCCCCGCGGCCTGCGGACCGAGCTGCGGATCGTGGCGACACCGGCCGGCGATGAGGTGCTCGAACTCGCCGCCGAGGACCTGCTCAACGGGTCGGTGGGGTTCCTGCCGCTGCCCGGCGGCGAGCAGTACACCTACGACCGCAGCCGGCGCCGGGTCACGCGAGCGATGCTCGACCACATCGCCCTGACCGGCGATCCCGCCTATCTCGGGGCGAAGGTGCTGGCCGTGCGGGCCTCCGCCGGCGACCCGCCGGCCCGCACGGGCACCCCCAACCTCGACCGCATCCGCCTTGAGCAGTTGGCCACCGCCGCCGGCATGGCCGACCTGCTGCGTGACACCACCGCGGCCGAGGCGTAGGGTGCCGGCCACGTAGTCGAGGGAGACCTCTGGGCGAGCGGACCGCCACGGCCGCCGGACCAGACGAAGCGACGTCACCGGACTCGGAACAGCACCCACCGTTTCGATTACGAGGAGGTCGCGATGACCGCGACTGACGCCATGCTCTCTCGGTTCCAAGCCGAACTCGAGGAGCGCCGCACCTTCATGGATGGGCTGGTCGAGGCGGCCGAGTCGGCCGGTCGAGACCTGTCGGCCGAGGAGATGGACCTCTACACCCGAGCCCGCGACCGCATGACGCTGGTGGCCGGCCAGATGGTGCCGCTGCAGGAGGGCGCCCGCATCGCCATCGAGGCACGGGCCCGCACCGCCGAGCTGGTCGGCGCCTACGAGCAGGCCCGCGGTCCCGGTGGGCACGCCGCCCCCGTCGAGTACCGCAGCGCCGGCGCCTACGTGGCCGAGATGTACTACGCGCAGCTGGGCGACGAGACGGCCCGCAACCGGCTCGAGGCCTACCACCGTGTCGCCGCCCATCAGACCACCGCCGACAACCCCGGTTTGATCCCCGAGCAGATCGTGCAGCCGATCGTCAACTACATCGAGGTGACCCGGCCGTTGATCGCGTCGGTAGGCCCGGTCGACTTGGGCGGGGGCGCCTGGTCCTACGCCCGGGTGACACAGCACACGCAGGTGGGCAAGCAGGCGGCCGAGAAGACCGAGCTCCCGTCACGCAAGATGACGGTCACGAAGACGCCGCTCGGCGCCGACACCTACGGCGGCTACGTCAACGTGTCCAAGCAGGACATCAACCGCACCTCGCCGGCCATTCTCGACATGGTCATCACCGACTTGGCGCAGCAGTACGGCATCGAGACCGAGGCAGCGATGGGCGCGCTGATGGTGGCCGGCTCGACGGCGGGGCCGGCCATCCCGGCGGCGCCCACCGCGCTCGACATCTCCAAAGCCATCTGGTCGGCCGCCGGTCTGGTGTTCGCCGCCACCAAGGGCCAGGGCCGCACCATCGTGGCCGTGTCACCCGACATGCTCGGTCTGATCGGTCCGCTGTTCCCGGCGTTGAACCCCACCAACGCCATCGCCGCCATGAGCGCCGCCGACATCGCCAACGGTGCCATCCCGTCGCTGAGCGGGCTGTCGTCGCTGATGTCGGCCGGTCTCGTCGCCGGCACCGTGCTCGTCTACTCGACCGCCGCCCTCAAGGCCTTCGAGTACAAGTACGGCAACCTGCAGGTGGTCGAGCCGTCGGTGTGGGGCGTGCAGGTCGGCTACGCCGGCGACTTCGACGCCGTCGTCATCGAGGCCACCGGCGTGCAGCGGGTGACGGTAACGCCGTGAGCCAGTTCGACGACCCCAACCGCGAGGCTCTCGGCCTCGACCCCATCTCGACCGGGGCTGGCGCTCCCGACGGCGAGCAGCTCGAGCTACCCGACACGACCGAGCCGGCGCCGGAACCGGAACCGGTGCCCGAGCCGGAGCCTGAGCGCGGCCGGCGGCGGCCACGCGACGAGTAGCCCATGGCCGCCTACGCCACCGTTGAGCAGCTCGCCGTCGCGCTGCGTATCCAGGTCACCGCGACCAACACCGTGCTGCTGCAGGACTGCCTTGACGCCGCCGCCGGCGAGATCGACTTCGAGGTCGACCTCAAAGCCGGCGGGGCGGTGCCCGACCCGGTGCCGACGGTGGTGGGGCGCACCAACGTCAACCGGGCGGTGGAGTGGTACAAGGCGGCCGACGCCGCTTATGGCGTGATCGGCTACGAGCAGGTCGGCGTGTTGTACGCGCCGAAGGACGGCTTCGCCCGCCACGCCGTCAACCTCGGCGCCGTGAAAGAGCAGTGGGGGGTGACATGACGGCGTTGGCCGATGCCCGCGTGAAGCTGGCGGCGGCGTTGGCGCCGGTGGCCGACGGCGATCCCATGGTGTTGGTCGATCTCGTCGACGCCCTCGAGCCGCCGGCGCTCATGATCGGTTGGGGGGAGCCGTGGCTGGTGCCGGAGAGCGCCTGTTGGCAAACCGGCCGCCTGACGATCATCGCGGTGGCCGGCCGGCTGGTGCCCGGCGCCGGCGTCGCCTCGCTCGAGGACCTCGTCGACTACACGTTCAGCCGGCTGCGAGTCGACGGCGACCCGTGGCCGCTCGATTCGGTGGGGGCGCCGCGGGTGTTCCCCATCGGCGGTGTCAACTATCTGGCGGCGCGGATCACGGTGCGCGTCCCCATCACAGGAGGTTCCTAACCCATGGCTGATCCCACGCCGGTCATCCTCTACAACCCCGAGCTCACCATCGGGGGTGTGTCACTCAAGTGTCTGATGAGCCACATCGAGTTGAACCCCGACGTGACCGTCATCGAGGTGAAGACGTCGTGCGGGATCAAGGAGTATCCCGGCTCGGTGAAGTGGACGCTGAAGGCGCACCTCTACCACTCGTTCGATGTCGACGGCACCAACGCCGTGTTGACCGAAGCCGTCGAGGCGGCGATACCGGTGGCGTTCACGGTGGTGCCGTCGTCGAGCAAGGCGGTGAGCGCCACGAATCCCGAGTACGTCGGCGAGTTGATCCCGCAGCCGTTCGCGCCGCTGTCGGGCGATGTGGGCGACTCGTCGGCCATCGACCTCGAATGGTCGATCGTCGGGTGGGGGTTGACGCCGACCATGAACATTGCGCCGGCCGGCGGGTTGGCGGCGTCCGACGCGCCGGTGGCGGCGTCGGCGTGAGCCAAGGCGAGAGCCACGTCGAATGGGTGGGTGGCGCCGAGGCGATGGCCGATATCGGCCGGTGGGCCGAGCAGCTGGCGCCGGCGGTGGCGAAAGCGGCGGAGCCGTTCGCGGTGCGGGTGGCCGACATGGTGGCCGGCCGGGTGCCGCACCTCACCGGGCAGCTGGCCGGCTCGGTCGAGACGGCCAGCGACGACGAGGGGGTCGAGGTGGTGATGGGTGTCGGTGTCGTCTACGCCGGGTGGATCGAGTTCGGCGGCAGCCGAGGCCGGCCCTACGTGCCCGATGGCCGCTACCTGTATCCCACCGCGCTGGCCGCCCAAGACGAGTTCGCGCAGGTCGCCGGCGACGCCGCGACCGACACCGTAGGGAGGTTCCCATGGTCGACACCAACGTCGTGACCAACGGTGAGAGCGCCACCAGCGTGGCGCTACCCGACATCATCGAGATCACCACCGCCGAGGCGTCACGCATTCCGTCACCGGGCGCCCAGCGGGCCCTCAAGGCCGAGACCGGCCGGTCGTTCGACGAGTTGTGCGGCGCCAACGCCGACGGCGCCGACCGGACCCAGACCATGATATGGATGAAGCTGCGCCGTGACCGGCCGGGGCTGCGGTGGGGTGACTGTGACGAGGTCACCGTCCAGGTCGACGGCGGCGTCCTCGACGTGGACCCTACGAAGCTCGTCGCCTCCGTGATCTCGCCGCCTTCTGCCGATTCTGGCGACTGAGCCCCGCCGAGGTGTATGAGATGGACGACGACACGTACCGCGCCTTCGTGGGCTACATGCGTGAAGAGGTGCGAGCGCGGGATCGTGCCGCCCGACGGAAGCGGTGAGCGGTGGCATCGGGCCCCACCATCGTGGCCAAGTTCCTGGCCGACACCAAGCAGCTCACCGGCGAGGTCGACAAGGCCACCAGCTCGGCCAGCGACCGGCTTGGCTCGTTCGCCAAGGGCGCCGCCCTGGCCATCGGTGGGGCGTTCGCCGTCGACAAGGTCGTCGAGTTCGGCAAGGCCTCAGTCGACGCCGCCGCCGCCGACGCCGCCGCCCAGGCGTTGCTGGCGTCGGCGCTGAAGAACACCACCGGCGCCACCGACGCGCAGGTGGCCGGCGCCGAGAAGTTCATCGCGAACCTGTCGAAACAGGCGGCCATCGCCGACGACGACCTCCGACCGGCGCTGGCCACGTTGGCGCGGGGGTTCGGTGACACCGAGAAGGCGCAGAGCGCCCTGTCGTTGGCGACCGACGTGGCCGCCGGCACCGGCAAGGACCTGTCGACGGTGACCGAGGCAATGATGAAAGCGGCCAACGGCCAGACCGGTGCTCTGGGCCGGCTCGGTATCGCCACGAAAGACTCGGCTGGTAACGCCCTCAGCCTCGACCAGATCATGGCGAACATGGCCGACACGTTTAAAGGTCAAGCGAGTGTCGCCGCCGATTCGACCGCCGGTCGAATGAAAGCGGCCAAGATTGCCTTCGGCGAGTTTCAGGAACAGATCGGCTCGGCCCTGCTCCCGGTTATCGGCACGCTGTCCACCTTCCTGACGACTACGTTGATTCCGGCCTTATCGGCGGTGGCCGACTGGATCGGCGGGCACAAAGACATCATGGTGGCCGCCTTCATCGGTCTCGCTGTCGTGGTCGGCTCGGTGGTCATCCCGGCGTTCGTGGCGTGGGCCGTGGCCGCCGGCGCCGCCGCCATCGCCACCATCGCCGCCGCCGCCCCGTTCATCGCCATCGGCGCGGTGATCGCCGCCGTGGCCTATTTGATTATCAACAACTGGGACACGATCGTGGCCGTGTCGATCGCGGCGTGGGATGCCGTGACCGGGGCCGTGGCGGCCGCCTTCAACTGGGTGAAAGACAACTGGCCGCTGCTGCTCGCCATCATCACCGGCCCGATCGGCGCCGCCGTGCTGCTGGTGGTGGCGAACTGGGACACCATCAAGGATGCCGCCGTGGCCGCTTTCAACTGGGTGAAAGACAACTGGCCGCTGCTGGTCGCCATCATCACCGGCCCGATCGGGCTGGCCGCGCTCGCCGTCGCCAAGAACTGGGACTCGATCAAGGACGGCGCCCAAGCCGTGCTCGACTTCATCACCGACATCTTCGGCAAGATAGGCGGCGCGATCTCGTCGGTGGTGGGCGGCATCACCGACGCCGTGGGCAAGGTGGTCGACGCCATCAAGGCGCCCATCAACGCCATCATTCGGGCGTGGAACGGGCTGCAGTTCACCATCCCGAGTTTCACGTTGCCGAGCTTCGATGTGGGCCCGGTGCATCTCGGCGGTGAGACCGTCGGCGGCTCCACGATCGGCTTTCCTGACCTACCGCTGCTGGCCGCCGGGGCGGTGCTCACGGCGCCGACGCTGTTCGTGGGGGGCGAGGCCGGCACCGAGATCGTCGCCCCCGAGGCGTTGCTGCGCGCCATCGTGGCCGAGGAGGGCGGCGGCCACTACACGTTGAACCTGTACCCGCGCACCGCCGACGCCGCCGACATCGCTTACGGCTTCCGCCGGCTCGAGCTCCTGGCCGGTCTCGGGTGAGCACCATGGAGGCGCCGTGGGTGCCGGCCGACCACTGCGAAACCCACGAGTGGCGCAGCGCGGCGGGGGAGACGATCCGGTTCGTGACCCGCACCGGCGCCACGGCGCGAATGATGCCGCCGGTGTCGCTCACGACGGTGCGGGTGCCGCAGGCGCAGGGCGCCCGCTTCCAGGGGGCGCGTCACGACGAGCGGCTGGTGGCGTTGCCGGTGGTGGTGCCGGGCCCGACGGCGGGCCGTGACGAGCTGCGCCGGTGGGCGCGGGCCCTCGACCCCATCAAGGGGGAGGGCACCCTCACCGTCGTCGAGGGCGCCTACGCCGGCCGCCAGCTGGTGTGCGCCTACGAGGCCGGCCTCGACGACTTCACCGAAGAGTGGCCGCTGTTGGGGTTGACCACGCTCGCCTTCCACGCCGCCGACCCCTACTGGCAGGACGCCAACGAGTCGAGCGCGGTGGCCACCCTCGGGATGACCACCTACCAGTGGTTCCCGTTCGCCGGCAGCTGGGCCACCCAACCGTTGATCCTCGGCGCCTCCGACGTGTTCGCCGTGTTGACCATCACCAACACCGGCGACGTCGACGCCTGGCCGGTGGTGACGATCCTCGGCCCCGGCGTCGATGTGACGTTGCGGAACGATTCGAGCGGCGCCCTGCTCCACATCACCGGCAACGTGGCCGCCGGCGCCACCGTGATCATCGACACCCGCCCCGGCCACAAGCTGGTCACCATCGACGGCGTCAACGCCTTTGGCCGGCTCAGCGACGACTCGACGCTGTGGCCGCTCATCCCCGGCGCCAACCGTGTGGCCATCGCCATCGCGGCGGCCACCGTCAACACCAAGGCCACGTTCGCGTGGCGAAACCGGTGGTTGGCGGCATGACCACATGGACGTTGTACGTCACCGACCAGCTCGGCGTGCGCCAGGCGCAGGTCGACACCTACGAGCGGGCCGAGGTGATCGCCAGAGCCAACGACGTATCGACGTGGGCGCTGACCCTGCCCACCGACACCGCCGCCGGCGCCATCTTCGCCGCCGACACCTTCGCCCGGCTCGAGGTACGCATCGACGATCTGGTGTGGCGCTCGGGGCCGGTGGCCCACCTCGAGCGTACCGTCGACCTCGACGGCGACATGATGGCGGTGGCCGGCGTCGACGACACCATCTGGCTCAAACGGCGCCTGGCCCACCCGCAACCGGGCACGGCGGCGCCGCCCTACGCGACCACCGCCTACGACGTCCACACCGGCCCCACCACCACGGTGCTGGCCGAGCTGGCCAACGTCAACGCCGGCCCCGGCGCCACCGCGGCGCGGCGGGTGCCCGGCCTCGTCGTGCCCATGCCGGCGCCGGCCGGCCCGGTGGTCACCGTCAACGCCCGATGGCAGAACCTGCTCACGCTGCTGCAGGACACCGCCCGCGCCGCCGGTGTCGTGTTCGACGTGCGCGACCTCGCCTTCGAGGCCGTCGTACCGGTCGACCGGGGGGTGGTGTTCGCCGCCGGCCTGGAGACCCTCGGCGCCTGGACTCTCACCGCGTCGGCGCCGACCGGGAACAAGATGGTGGTCGCCGGTCAGGGGGTGGGCACGGCGCGGCTGATCCGCGAGGCCACCGACGCCGAGTCGACGGCCACGTGGGGATTGGCCGAGGCGTTCATCGACCGGCGCGACACCGCCGCCGTCGCCGATCTCGACCAGGCCGCCGCCGAAGGGCTCGCCGCCGGTGTCACGCCGATCACGGTCATGTTCACGCCGCTCGACACGCCGGCGCAGTCGTTCGGGCGCGACTGGAACCTGGGCGACACCGTGACGGTGGTGGCCGGCAACCTCACCGTGGTCGACCAGATCCGCGAGGTGCACGTCACCCTGGAGGACTACCTGCCGACCATCATCCCGTCGGTGGGCGCCGCCGGCGGTGACCTCGGCATGTTCCGAGCGCTGGCCGGTCTCGACCGACGCGTCCGTCAACTCGAAAGGGTGTGAGGCATGGTCGCCATGAGTGTGTGGCCCACCGACGCCGCCGACGGCGCCGTCTCCTCCGAGGCACGGTGGCGGAAGATGGCCCGCTACTGGGAGTCGACCGGCGTGGCGCAAGGCCAAGCCGGCGAGATGGCCCCGACGTTGGCCGCGCTCAACGTCACCGTGCAAGCCGGCGCCTGTTGGGTTGACGGCCACTACTGCGAGCTGGCCGGCGCCCAGGTGTTGGCGGTCACCGCCAACGGCCTGGTGGTGGTCCGCTTCGATCCCGCCGCCAACACCGCCGAGCTGCTCTACCGCGACGCCGCCGTGGCCTTGACACAGAACCCCGCCGGTCAATACGAGATCGCCGTCGCCAAGATGGCGGCCGCCGCCCTCACCGACATGCGGCCCCTGATCGACCGCGGCGGCCGCCTGTCGTTCTGGACCACCGCCGGTCGAGACCTCAACCTCGCACCGCTGGCCGCCCTGCCCGCCGGCGCCACCGTGACCATGCTGGGCGTGTCGCCGTTGACGGTGTTCCGGTGGAACGGCGCGGCGTGGGTGCAGCCGACGTTGATCCACGGCGCCACCGGCACCGCCACCACCGACGGCTTCGGCAACTTCGGGATTGCCGGGATGCCGGCCGGGTCGAAATGGGTGGGCGCGTCGTGCGTGGGGACGCAAACGTCGTTTCCGAAGCTGATGCTGCAGAACAACACCGACGCCCCGCCGGGCGGCTCCGGGGTGCTGTTCAACTGCCGCAACCCCGACGGCTCCGGTGTCGCCAACTCGACGATCGCCTACTCGGCGGTCGTCGCCTACACCTACTAGGAGGCCTGTGTTCACCACCCATTGCACCAACCCCGACTGCGCCGAGGTCAACGTGGCCAAGGACGTGCCCGAGGACCTGGCCGCCGCTGCCATCGTCTGCGGCACCTGCGGCGAACCGACCACACCGCCGGCCGACACCGGCGTGACCGCCGGCGACCGCGTCGCATGAGCGCCCTCGACGAGGCCGCCGCCGACGACGGCGCCATCCACCGCTTCTGGCGGTTCATCCTCGAGCGCCGCCGGCGCCGGCTACCGGAGTTCGATCTCGACGACATCGAGGAGCTGCGCGCCGCCATCGACGTGTGGGAGCGGGAGGAGGAGGCGTGACCTATCTGTGGCTCACCGATCTCGACCTGGCGTTCCAGAAGGCCGGCGTGCCCTATGTCGAGGTGAACGAGAACCCCTCCGACTACACCGGCTCGCCGTCGTGGCGCACCCGTGGCCGGCCGGCGTCGACCGGCGACTTCAACCCCGGCGGCATCCTGTGCCACCACACCGCCTCACCCCAGGGCACCAGCGACACGACCGACATCAACGTGATCCTGTGGGGGAACGGCGATGCGCCGGGCCCGATCTCGCAGCTCTACATCGGCCGCACCGGCACGCTCTACATCTTGGCCGCGGGCCGGGCCAACCACGGCGGCAAGGGAGCGTTTCCCGGCGGGTCGTGCCAGGACATGAACGCCGCCCTGTTCGGGATCGAGGTCGGCAACGACGGCGTCGGTGAGCACTGGTCCGACGAGTGCACCGAGACGTATGCCAGCACCGTCGCCGCGCTGCTCGACTACTACGGCGGCACCACCGCTCAGGTGTGGTTGCACGCCACCACCGGCCCGCCGTGCGGCAACTACAAGATCGACCCGGCCGGCCCCTGGCAACGCCAACCCGATCTCGCGGGCGGCGGCGCCGGCACCTGGGACCTCGACATCTGGCGCCAGTTCGTCGACGAGCACCGGGGCGGCCCACCACCGGCGCCAGCCCCACCACCCACCCACGAAGAGGAGCAATCCATGCCGCTCACCTATGTCGTGTCCTACGGCGATGTCCCCGGCCTCGACGGCGACGGTGCCATCTACGAGGTGGCCGCCGGCAAGCGCCGCCACGTCTCCAGCGACGAGTGGTACCAGGTCCTCAAGGGCGTGGTCATGGGGGCCGACGGGTCGGTGCCGCTCCACTCGCCGTGGACCCCGGTCGCCTTCGTCACCAACGGCTACGTGCTGGCCGGGATGCCCGAGGCCGGGCCGTGATCGAGCTGGGCCGCTACGGGGCGATGTGGTGGCGGCCGGCCGTGTCGATCGTGCTGGGGGTGACGCTGATCACCCTCGGCCTGGTCGGCTACCACGTCGAGGCGGGGGCCATCATCGCGGGGGCGATCCTGCTCGGCCTGATCTCGCTCGACGGGGTGCTCGAGGCGTTCGAGGTGCGCCGCCGCCGTCGGCCCGACGACCCCGACGGTAGACACCCGTCGTGAGCTGGGGTTATTGTCGGTGATCGTGGGTGAACGCAACTGGACCCGCGGCCGGCTCCCCGTCCATCTCGCCACCGTGCCGGCCGGTCTCAACCCCGGCGGGTTGTGGCTGCGGCTGTGCAGCGACGACGCCGTCTTGGTGGAACGGGCGCTGTCGGCCGCCGACTCGCTCGAGCGCCTGGCCGAGGAGCACGGCACCCTCGCCGGTGAGCTGGCCGACCACGGTCACACCGCGTGGGCGTACGTCTACGACGGCGACGGCGGCGAGTGCTGGGCCACCATGATCGTGACGCCGCCGTGGCCGGCCCCCGGCGACGTCCGCCTGGCCTCGCTCGACGCCAACATGGCCGCCGGCTTCGCCGCCGGTGGCCGGTGGTCACCACGAAAGGCAGGAGTGATGGCTGAGAAGCCGCGCCGCACCGAGGAGCCCCACGACCGGCTGACCCGCATCTGTGACGCCATGACCGAAACATTCGACGCGCACCCCGAGCACCAACCCGACGACAAGTGCATCGTCTTTCTCGATAGCGAGAAGAAGGGCGGGCTGGTGATCTACGGCTACGACGATGACGCCGAGGCCATGACCCACCTGTTGCTCCACCTCAAGGCCATCTTCGCGGCCAACGGCAAGCGGCTCGATCTCATGTTCCTCGACGACGACGGGATCACCCGTGGCTGACCGCCGGTTCATGGATGAACCCCGGTTGGTGGCCGGCGTCGACCTGTTGGGCCGCACCGGGGCGCGGTCGTTCCGGGTGGGCTACTCCGACCCCGACGACGGCGAGCCGACCGTCTGGTACGCGGCGGGGGTGTGGTCGGCCGGCGCCGAGGCGGCCGCCGCCCTCGACCCGGTCACGGCGGTGATGCGGCTGTGCGAACAGGTGGTCGACGGCGGGATCTGCACCCACTGCGGCCGGCCGACCATCTTCGTGGCCGACGTCAACGGCGGCGACCTGCTCGACGCCATCGGGTGCGTCACCGCGTTCGACCCCGAGCTCGCCACCTTCCGGCGGGACTGCGCCAGCGGCTAGTGGAGTGCCCGCACGGCGAGGAGGTGGGCGCCCCCCCGTCGATCGTGCGGTGCCGGCGTGGGTTCCCCGGTTGCGACTGCGCCGACGACTGGCTGGCCGACCCCACCCCTGCCGCCACCGTCGAGACCCGCCGGGTGATGGCGTGGTGGCGAGACCACGACGCCCTCTAGCGCCAGTCGGCGCTGGCGGCCAGGGCGACGACGTGTTCGGCTTCCCAACAGCCCGGCCGGTGGCGCACCAACGCCGCCGTGCCGCCTCGGGCGGCGGCCACCTCGGTCAGGGCCATGGCCAACAGGTCGGGGAGGTTGGGACCGGCGAACACCCCCGGCTGCGCCTGGCGGGGTGGGTCGCAGCTGTCGAGGGCGGCGGTGATGGCGGCCACGAGACCGGCCAGCACCTGATCGGGCGACGCAGGCATGGCGCATGGTGCCACGGCGCCCCGACTGGCGCCCACGTCGCCCTGTAGCGAGCGCGATGGGGTTGGCGGCCCTGGTCATACCCGGCGCCCCCCCAACGCTCGCCACAGGGCCACGTAGCGCCGTCGGGCCCCGCGGCCGGCGCCGGCCTGAGAGCGTCACAGTGTCGGGGTGAGGGTCGCGCCGGCCGGTGCGTCGGAGGGGCGCCGGCCGGCGCCGACGACGATGCTCACCCTGCAATGGGCACCCTGGCGCACCCGGAATCACTGACGTGCATGTAGGGTCATGGGTGATCACGTGAAGGTGCCGGTCGTGTTGCCAAGGTGAAGGTCAGGGGTTCGAGTCCCCTCGTCCGCTCGAAACCCCAGGTCAACTGGGGTGAATGAAGGTTTCCGGGGGCGGTGAGAGGCCCGCGAAACCGTCTGAGAGCATCACCCACCCCACCAGACGGCCAGCGACCCTCACCCTGCGAAGGAGACCCAACCCATGGCCCAACGACCCAACGACCCGCTGGTGGCCGAGTTCATCGACGACACCGACTGGACCCCCCACGTCAAGGCCAACGCGGTGTCGACCTTCAACCGCTACGTGACCTGGTGCGCCGGCCGGCCGGTGGCGCTGCTCGAGGTGCGCCGGCCCGACCTGCGGGCGTTCCTGGACCACCGGCGCGAGACGGTGGCGGCGTCGACGCTGCGTACCGACTGGCGGATGCTCAAGGCCTTCTACGCCTGGTTGGCGACGCCGGTGGCCGAGGGGGGCGGCGGCGAGCTCACCCGCGACCCCATGGCCGGCGTCAAAGGCCCGAAGCTGGCCGGCCGGCCGTCGACCACCGCCGCCCGCCCCGACGACGTCGCCACCGTCGAACGGGGGTTCCCGGCCACCGAGGCGGGCCGGCGCAACGCCGCCATGGTGTCGCTCATGTTCCGGTCGGGGATGCGCGTCGGGGAGCTGGCCCCCCTCGATCTCGCCCACTACCAGGTGCGCCCCGACGGCCACGCCGTCCTGTTCATCCCCATCACCAAGACGCTGGAGCCGCGGTGGGTGCCGGTGCATCCCGAGACGCAGCGCTACCTGGAGCGCTACCTACGCCGGCGCGGCCGGGCCGCCGGCCCCCTGTTCCGGGGCGAGGGCGACCGCACCAAGGCCATCGACGGCCGCCTGACCACCCGGTCGATCCAGCTGGTGGTGCGGCGCATCACCGCCCGCCTGGGGGTCAAGTTGTCGCCCCACCAGCTGCGCCGCGCCTTCACCGCCGAGTATCTACGCGCCGGTGGCGATGTGGTGTCGCTGGAGATCATCGGCGGGTGGGCCGATCACCGCATGCCGCGCCGGTACCTGGCCGACGAGGAGGCGGCCGCCGCCGTCGACCGCTACTTCGACGTGGTGGCCACCCCGCGGCCCCGGCGTCTGCAGGCGGTGGGAGCATGACGGCCATGGGAGACCACGACGACCGCCTCGACCGGCTCGAGCGGGCCGTGTCCGATCTGGCCACCATCGGCATCAAGACGGCGGCGACCGTCGACCGGCTGGCCACCACCGTCGAGGGGCTGGCCGGCACCGTCGAGGGGATCGGCGCCCATCTCGACCGGCTGGCCTTGATCGTCACCGACCACATCGAGAACCACCGCAACGACCAGTAGCGAAACGCCGCCAGCCGGAGGATTTCTCGCCCGTGCGCCCTGATGAACCGGGGTGCGCGGGCGTGCTTCGTTATGCGTCTCCATGCGTGGCAGGGTGACGCCGCGTCAACATGGCCCCTTGCTGAGCGTCGACGCGCGGCGTTGACTACCAGTGATCATCCGTTCGATCGGAGGATGACGCGTTGACGGATACCGAATCGGGCGCCCAACTCCTGTCCGTCGTCGAGGTCGGTGAGTGGCTCCACCTCCACCCGCAGACGGTGCGCCGGTACATGAACACCGGCGCCCTCGGCTTCGTGCGGGTGGGCCGCTACCGCATGGTCTCGCTCGACCAGCTCGTCGCTTTCATCACCGCCCGCCGCACCGACGGCGACGGCAACGGCGACCACTAGCCAGGGCCGGTGGCGGGGCGCCTCTCAGCACCACCCGCCCGTCTCGCCGCCGGCCCCCCAACCCCGAGGGGAAACGATGCCGGGCCGCGACGACTACCTGCTCAGTGTCCACAGTCTGGACAGCTACCTACTCGCTGACCACACCTTCGTCGTCAAGCGCCTGGTAGACGTCGAGGCGGCGATGGAGCGGTGCCGCACCGAGCGCGACCAGGCCGTGGCGGCGCTGTACTTCGTGCGGCGATGGCTCGACGAGGGCGTCGCATGGGAGCCCTTTGACCCGGCTCGTGGGCAGCGCCTCGACGACCTGATCGCCGCCGTGCTGGACGTGGTGTCTGGCCGCCACCCATCCGCCTATCGCCCCGACTGACGCGGAGGCGTGCATCCCCTCCAGGAGATCGCCGCCACGCGCGGCTGGCGGGTGTTCCCCTGCCATCACATCACCGTCGGTCGTCGGTGCTCATGCGGCCACGCCGACTGCAAGTCGAAGGGCAAGCACCCCCGCACCCGCCACGGTCTCACCGAGGCGTCGAACGACCCGGCGGTGGCCGCCGGTTGGGCCGCCCGGTGGCGCCTGGCCAACGTGGGGGTGGCCACCGGGGAGGCGTCGGGGTTGGTGGTCGTCGACCTCGACGGCGCCGGGGCGAAAGCATGGTGGGCCGAGCAGCAGCTCGAGCACGGCTACCGCCACACCGGCCTGGCGCAGACCACGCCGGGCCATGGCGGCGGTCTGCACGCCTTCTTCGCCCGCCCCGACGACGGCCGCATCTACCGCAACTCGACGAGCCGCCTGGCCCCCCACGTCGACGTGCGCGGCGATGGCGGCTATGTGGTGGTGGCCCCGTCGAACCATCTCGATGGCCTCTACGCCTGGGTCGACGCCGAGGCGCCGGTGCCGGCCATGCCGGCGTGGCTGGCCGATCTGTGCGCCGACCCGCCGCCGGCGCCGGCCAAGCCGCGGCCGGCGACGAGAGCGCCGGCCGGTGTCGGCTATGGGCCCGCCGCGCTGGCCGACGAACTCGACCGGTTGAACGCCGCCGCCGAGGGCACCCGCAACGACGTGCTGAACGCCGCCGCCTACAACCTCGGCCAGCTGGTCGCCGGCGGTGTTCTCGACGTCGAGTTGGTACGGGCGGCGTTGGTCGGCACCGCCGCCAACATCGGTCTCGGTCAACGCGAGATCGACCGCACCATCGCCAGCGGCCTGGAGGCCGGGGCCCGCAACCCACGCCACGCCCCCGAGCCCCCGGTGCGGGGGTCGCCACCGCTGCCACCCTCCGCCGATAACGGTGGCATCAACGGCGACACCCCGCAGCGACGCACCATCATCGTGAACGACCGGGCGCTGGAGCTGTTGGCCGGCGACGTCGCCGACGCCATCCACGAGACCAACGACCCGCCGCGGGTGTTCGTCCGTGGCGGCCGCCTGGTGCGGGTGCGGCCCGACGAGCGGCACCGGCCGTCGATCGAGGCCCTGTCGGCGGTATCGCTGCGCCACTACGCCGCCCTGGCCGCCACCTACAACATTCTGCGCGTCACCGCCGACGGCGAACGGCGCCGCGAGACGTTCCCGCCCAAAGACGCGGTGGTCGATCTCCTCGAGCGCGACGCCTGGTCGTTCCCGCCGCTGCGGGCGGTGTCGGCGGCGCCGGTGGTGCGCCCCGACGGCACCATCCACGCCCGCCACGGCTACGACCCGGCCACCGGCTACTTCCACTGGTCGCCCGGCGATCGGGTGCCGCCCATCCCCCGCCACCCCGACATGGCCGAGCGCACCGCCGCCGGCGAGCTCGTCGCCGAGGCGATCGCCGATTTCCCGTTCGAGACCGACGCCGACCGGGCCAACGCCTGGGGGTTCCTGCTGACGCCGCTGGTGCGGCCGGTGCTCGACGCGGTGCCGCCCATGGCCTTGATCGACGCCCCCCAACCGGGCACCGGCAAAGGCATGTTGGTCAAGCTGATGGCGGTGATCGCCTACGGGTCAGCGCAGGCCATGACACCGCTGCCGGAGCGGGAAGAGGAGTTCGCCAAGCTGTTGACCACGTTCCTGCTGCAGGGCCAACCGTTGATCGTGCTCGACAACATCGACCGCCCGTTGCGGTCGCCGACGCTGGCCGCCTGTCTCACCTCGGACCCCTACGCCGGTCGAGTACTCGGCCAGAGCTCGGCGCCGTCGGTGCCCAACGCCGCCGTCTACTGCGCCACCGGCAACAACATCGCGGTGGGCGGCGATCTCGCCCGGCGGTGCTACCGGATCCGTCTCAACTTCCGTGGCCCCAACCCCGACCGCCGCCGTGGCTTCGTCCACGACCCGCTGTTGGTGTGGGCCATCGCCAACCGCCACCGGCTGCTGGCGGCGTTGGCCACCATGGTGCGGGCGTGGTGGGTCGACGACCAGCCACCAGGCGACGTGCAACCCATGGGCGAGGCCACCGAATGGGCCAGGGTGGTGGGGGGAATCCTCACCCACGCCGGCGTCGCCGGCTTCCTCACCAACCTCGACGAGCTACGCCAGGGGGCCGACATCGACGACGGCGAATGGGCCGCCTTCCTCGCCAAGTGGCGAGCCGAGTTCGGCCCGGCGCAGGTGACGGTGGCCGATCTCACCCGGCGCCTCGACACCGAACCGAGCTTCCGGGCGGTGCTACCGGGACGGGTGGCCGGGGCGTGGGACACCACCCGGTGGCTGACCACCTTCGGATCGAACCTGCGCTCTCGCCAGGGCCGCTACCACGGCACCCCCGGCTTCTACGTCCGGCGCCACCACACCGACCGCATGGGGCGGGCCATCTGGTCGGTGGGCCAGTTCGACGACCCCGACCCTGACGGTGCCGGCGAGGTCGAGGCCGAGGCCGACGTCGAGCCCGAGCAGTTCTAACCGCCGGGCCGGTGGGGGCGATCTCACCCTCATGTTGATGTGGGGAACCCACCGGCCCGGCGACCGGCCGGCACTGTAGTCACCACCAGCCGAGGCCGGCGCCGATGCTCCACACCACACCGCCAGCCATCGACGTCAACCAGGCGTAGAGCCAGAACAGCTCGGCCCGGCTCGGCTCGCCGTCGCCGGTCATGGGTCGAGATCGTCGAGGAGCACGGCGGCCAGCATGGCGGTGTTCGACTGCGGCGGGTAGTCGAGCACGTCGGGCCCCGCGTCCGCGAAGGCCGCGACCATGGCCTCGATCCCCGCGGCGGCCTCGCGCAACTCGCGGGCCAGCGTCGTCAGTTGCGCGGTCGTCAGTCGCATGGCGGCGACGGTAGCGGGCGGCCGCCCGATTCGGCATGACGGTGATCGCCGGTGCGTACCGATGCCGGCCGGTGCGCGTCTCGACCCCTAACCCCTACCCTTCCAACATCATCACTAGCGCGGGGGGTGCATAGGGTGCAGAGGGTAGGTGTCTACATGACGCGAACGCATTATCACTATGGCGGGGACGTCAAACAGGACGCCAACCCTCTGCACCCCCCGCGCCCACCGGCGCCGACGAATGACATCGGTGGGGTTCGGTCGTAGGCTCCCGCTCGTGCAGCTCCACCTTGACGGCGTGCCGCCGCCCCTGCCGCGGGTGGGCCGCGTCTACGACGGCGACTGGGAGGTGGTGCGCCGGTTCGTGCTCGAGCGCGACGGCTTCGTGTGCCAGTGGTGCAAGGGGCCGGCCACCACCGGCGATCACGTCGAGGCGCTCGTCGATGGTGGCGCCCGTCTCGACCCCGCCAACATCGTGGCGGCGTGCATCCCGTGCAACTCCCGCCGGGGCGCCGAGGCGGCGCGGCGCCGGCACTCGTTGGGGGAGCTGTCGCGTGACTGGTGATCGGGGGGCGGTGGGCTGTTGTGCTCGTCGGTAGACCGGCCGACAACCACCCGCAGCAGACGGGCCGCCGAGGGGCGCTCGATGTCGTCGACGACCGACGCACCCCGGCCGATCTCCTCGACGAGTGCGCCGAGATCGCTGGCCTCGACGGGTTCGACCTCGACGCCGCCGCCACCGAGGCGAGCACCAAGGCGCCGGCCTTCTACAGCCTGGCCGACGACGGCCTGCGGTGTGCGTGGTGGGGTCGGGTGTGGTGCAACCCGCCCTACTCCGACTGCGGCGCGTGGGTGAAGAAGGCGCACGCCGAGGCGCACCGGTGCGAGCGGATCGTGATGCTGCTGCCGGCCAACCGCACCGAGCAACGGTGGTGGCAGGAGCTCGTCGAGCCGGGCCGTGGCGACGGCTCGCTGGTGGTGCGCTTCCTCGGTGGCCGCCGGCGGTTCGACCGGCCCGGCTGGGTCAAGCCGGTGAAGGGCGACCGGCCGCCGTTCGGGCTGTGCGTCGTGGTGTTCGCTGGAGGTGTCGCGTGACTGGTGAGGTCGACGAGCTCGTGGCCGCCGTGCACGAGATGGGCCGAGCGGTCGACGCGCTGCGGCTTGAGGTGCCGGCTGCGGTGGCCGACGACGTGGCGGTGCGGTGGCGGCGTGTGCTTGCCGGCCTCGATGGGGTGGGGGTGGCGCGGTGATGGTGCTCGAGGTGGGGGTGGGGGTGGCCCCCCCCCGGTGGGGTCGACGGTGGGGTGGTGGTCGTGCGCCGGCCGGCGGGGGTCGAGGGCGTTTCTTGGTGGCGCTCGTCGCCCCAGGAC
>Ga0137409_10001779_pt1 | contig 23248 bp, 20 predicted proteins | sample CZODoug1_16funga_FD_122059 | JGI IMG/M metagenome (GOLD analysis project Ga0137409, IMG submission 122059) | Vadose zone soil fungal communities from Angelo Coast Range Reserve, California, USA - CZODoug1_16fungal (Hybrid Assembly) | ecosystem: Environmental > Terrestrial > Soil > Vadose zone...
TCCACCCGCGACGCCTGCGGGCCGGAGTGTAAAGGATGTCCCGGAACGTTTTGTAAAGGATGTCATGGAACTGGACACCTCCAGGCCCGCTCTACCGTTGGTGCAGTCCGCGAGGAGAGCTCATGACCCCCTGCAGCCCTGCGACACCCAAGAACTTTTTCCGTGGCGGGGAGAAATCCCCACTCAAGCCAAAAGAAGGCTTGAGTGGGGCACCCGGCAACTGCTACGGCCGGGATGACAACGTTAGAGAGAGAGTGAGTTTTCACGCACCGGCTCCAGGGATATGTTCCATTTCTTGGGCTTGTAGAAGTAGTTCACAAACACGTATCCCCACGGTACGGCGACGATAGGCAACAGCACCCACAAGAAACTCGCGGTGATGCCTTCCGCTGGCGATCCTGCCAACGTGCCCTTCGACCACAGGGGATACGCCACAAGAATGAGCCACAGCACTTTGTAGAATATCTCCAGGAGCACGATGGGCAGCATTTTCACGGGACGGATGATTCCAATGCCGGCCAAAGTCGCGAACGCCGTCCACACGCACCACGCCACAGCATTGATCGGGTCCCATGGTCCCTGGTGGGTAAGGATTTGCGTCCAGGTGATTTTGCCCAGCCAGAAAAACATCAACACATAGAGCAGCCGCAACAGGTAAAGGTTGATCCTGCGGACGCCCTCGTACCGGTCGTCCCGTTGAAAGATGGCTTTCACGATGCTGGTCATGGAAATGCCCTCCGGTGTGGTTTACTTGCTCCGCTGCAAGTCGTTCGGTCCGCGCAGATCAGCGCGGGGCAGATCCTTCGTTCGTTGCAAATCAAAATGCGCGTGGACTGGCTTGTCGCCGGGTTCCATGTACGTCCAGTCCTCAATGTGATGGCTGTCGTCGATGATGGTGAAGACGGCGTGGTGCATGTGTCCGTACTCCGTGCCACCGGCGACGTCGAGAAAGTCGAATTCTACCTGCTTCCCGTCAGCCGACGGCCGGGCGACCATGCGCGGTCGGTTTCCTGCGTCGCAGTAGTGAGTGAGGAGAAGGCGGTCGCTGTCGAGATACATCATGGTGATGGGATTGTCGGGCCGGACGGACGACTTCATATCGTGCATCACGGCGTTGCCCATGGAAGTCACACGAAAAGTGACTTGGCCAAGGGTGCCATCCATTTCGGGATGCGGCGGATTGGTGGTGATGCGGCCTTCCCAGGAACCAGCCAGCGTTTTGAGTTTGTCGAAGGACTTTTGAGCATCGGTTTTGGGGGCGTCCGCCATTTGCGCGTCGTGCTGCGCCAAAGCGACTGCAGAAAGGGACAGCAAGACAACGGGCAACATGCAATGCATCGATTTCATCTTCGTTTCCGATTTCATTTTCGTTCTCCTTAGATAAGTTGTGGACTCCAGCGCTCGGCAACGCCTTGATCTAGTGTTGTAGTTAACTATAACACTAGAAATCTGTCAAGGGCTTTCTTTGCGTTTGTTTCGTAGCAGAGGGCGAGGGCGTGAATAGGCTCGGGGACCGAGCACTTCGTTCGATGAAGTAAAGCTTTTATTTTTATGGACTTAACAACCAAGCTCTAGGGTGAATCGGCGCTCTCGGTCGAGAAAACAAGGCCCTACGTCAGGCGCACATCCAGCAAGGCGAGCCAATACTGAAGAGATTGCAGCGTAAAGCCGCAAAGGATCAGCCCGATGCCGAAGGCTCCCAGGCGCTGTTCGGGAAGCTTGTCAGCGTAATACTCGATGTAAGGATTCAGCGTAATTCCTACGCCGGTGACAAGGCCGGTCACCAGCCCCACCCGGATCGCAAAAAGCCAGGGGTGATCGATCCGATGAGCGAGGGAACTACAAACCAGCGCCGTTGCAATATACCCGAACGTCCGAACGACGGTCCCCCAAAACAGACGCCGCGTAATCCGCGGACGACGAGACGCTTCATAGTCGATCGAAGGCCGCATGCCGCGAGAGTAAGCGAAGACTTGGCCGATGGTGACGAGTCCGGCAAATGCAATTGCGAATTCGAAACCCAAAATCTTGTAGAGTCCAACGCCGAACGCCAATCCGCGAATGGCACTGAAGACCGCTTCCCACCATAAGGAATAATGCTCAAGGCCACGCGACGCGCGACTGAATTCGATAGCCAACGTGACGCCTGTGCCAACGCCCGTGAGCAGCCCGAAGAACGGCCCCAGGCCGAGCCCATAGCCGATTCCGAAAACAACCGAGTACGTGACCGCCCGGGTCAACAGGCGCAACGGGCCGTGCTGGCCGCCCAACAGATCATAGGCAAGGTAGAGACTGCCGAGCACGTCTAGGCAAGTGCCGGTGATGCTGACGGCTGCTAGGGTGTGGTGGTCCATTCGGTGATTGTAGACTTGTCTTGCTGGAAGCCTAAATCTGCTGGCCCCGAATTAGCTACATTCACTTTTGGAACGCGTTAGATTCCTGGCGGTTTTTTCTGTTCCTCCTGCTGGCGCTTTTGCTCCTCTGGGGTTGGCGGACGCTGCGTGTTGTGCGGGGCGTCTGCGCGCGGAGGAGTGGGATTGTTGGGGCGTTCGGGCTGTGGTGGCCGATCTGTTTGAGGACGTTGTGGTTGAGGCGGATTGGTTTGGCGGCGGTCCGGCTGAGGCCGTTGCGCTGGCGCGGGAGGGCGTTCGTTCCGGGCTGGCGGCTGCGCGGGTCGATTCGCATCCGGCCGGTTGACTTCCGGACGTGGTGGCTCGGGACGCGTCGGCTCGGGGCGCGCGGGCGTGTTGGGTTGAGGACGAGTCGGCTGTGGCCGATTCGCACCCGCTGCGGGCGGGCGGTCATTCCTAGCCGGCGGAGCGGACGGTTGGGCTGGCTGTGGCCGATTCGCTTCGGAGCGAGGGGGCTCTGGGCGATTTGGTTCAGACGGGTTGGGTTGTGGACGATTGGCTTCCGCTGAAGGCGGGCGGTCATTCCTCGCCGGCGGAGCGGCTGGGTTGGATGCTTGTGGTCGATTGGCTTCAGGACGTGAGGGCTCCGGACGATTGTTTTCCGGACGAGTCGGTTCCGGACGACTGGCTGGCGGTGGCGTGGGTTGATTCGACGGTCGATTCGCTGGCTGATTGCTGGGTTGCCCAGGACGCGCGGCATTCGGCTGATTGTTGGGAGCGGGTTGATTCCCAGGTCGGTTAGGCTGATTGGCCGGTTGGTTCGTGGGTTGATTGGGTTGACTGGCCGGCTGCCCGGGCCGCGCACCATTCGGCTGATTGGCCGCCTGGGATCCCATGTTCGGCGTGCCTGGTTTTCCTGGAGGAGCCTGTTTGACCATGGGATGCGCAGCGTTGGCGGGACGCAAGTCCTGCACTTCGCGTCGGGCCAGTGGTTCGCCTGGATGTTGGGCCAACGCTTGTTGCTGTTTTGAAAAAGCCACCGGTGGAGGCGGAGGTGTAGCTTTGGCAATAACTTGGCGATTAGCCACGGCGGCTGGAGGCGCGGCGACACGATTGGCGGTAGCGGCGCGGGCTCCGAGAACACTCTGCTGCGTGGGGGCGACGGCGACTCTGGCGCTTACTGGACCCGACGCGATTTGCTGGGCATTCACCGCAACCGCGGCACGATTCACCGGCTGCGCGCTCGTGAAGGCCTGCTGCGGAACAGCGGTGACTGCGTTCCTTACATTCCGGTTGGCGTAGTTAACGTTCGTAACATTAGTCGTTTTGTTGTTGATAATGGTGGTGTTGTAAACGTTGGTGATAGTTGTGTTGTTGACCGTGGTGTTGCTGACGTTAACGCGGTTCACATATTCGCGACTAACGTGATACGACGGGACGTAAACTTCGCGCGGACCCAGCGGGAACCACCCGATGTTCGCGCCAAAGCCGCCTCCTCCGCCCCCTCCGATGAAGACGACTAAAGCTGGGGCATAAACGGGGCGCACAGCGACCGGCCCGGCCACCCAGCCCCAGCGGTTATCGATATCGACCCAGCGGCCATAATGGAACGGCGCGTAGCCCCACGGAGAATCATCGACCCAAGTCCATCCCCAAGGAGAAATCCAGTCCCAGTGGCCGTCGCGGTAGGGCGCCCAATCGGCGGAGACGCGATTGGGGAACCACACATGGCCGTAGTCGCGGTTGTCGCGCCAGTCGCCGTAATCGTCGAGGTCGTCGTAGCCCACAACATCGTGCGAAACGTACTGCGCCGATCGCGAAGATTCGTAGCGATGATCGCGGCTGTACGCCCAGTTGTCGAACGAGTCAGGACCGCCAATTTGTACGACGTCGGCGCGGAGCTGGTCGGTGCCGGAAAAAGTGGCGCGCTGGCCGGAATGAATAGTGAAGTTCTGGCCGTTTCCCGTGGATTCGCCTTCACCCTGGCGGACACTAACGACCGTATAAGAGCCGTCTTCGCTAGCCTCCACGCGATAGCTGCCGCTTTGGAAAATGGAAAATGCCTGGTTGGGCGTGTCAACTTCGAAGACATCGTCGTGATCCAGGTGGCGCACGTTGATGTTGAGAGACCCCGAAGTCAGTTGGAGTTGAGCAGTGCGGTCATCCAAATTCAGAAACGAGAACCCCGTATTGGCGCCGAGGCGGATTACAGCGGATCCGAGCTGGAGTTCGGCGCGGGAATTATTGTCCGCCCAGAGCTTGTCGCCAGTGGTCATGGGGCGGTTGGGGACGGCCTGCACCCATTCGGATTCGCCGGCGGGCTGGAAGGAAACGGAACCCGCCATGTAACCGAGACGGGCGACGCGGCTGGGAGGATCCTGCTGCTGATCCCGATCGTCTTGAGCGACGGCGTGCACCGGGAGCAGCGTTGCGGCGAGCGCAAGCAGCAACACCGGGCCTAGGCGACCACGGAAATTGTTGTTTAGGAATGCGAACACCGAGGTTAAGGGCATCATGGCAGTCCTCAGTCTTTAGTCTTTCTTGTATTGCTGTATGTACCAAGGGGCCGCCGGAGGTGTTGCCCGGTTTTTCTTGCCCTGATCCTTTGGATGCATCCTCGCGTCCTTCGAACGCATACATTGGCCCAGCTCTTCAGCGAAAGGCTTGTATGCGACTCCGGGAAACTCTGTAGTTAAGGAGAGCGGTTCGGTGTGTGGCTCGTCTGCGCAAAAGGGCTCAGGGTTCAGGAGTAGCGTGGTACGGCGGGCATCTGGAAGGGCTTGGCATTCAAGCCAAAGAGGCCTTGAGTGGGCCATCAGCCCAGGATTTTAAAGGGTTGGATTCTGGGTGGGGCGTAAGTAATTGGGTTGCTGGACCGGAAGTGCCCGCCCTGTCGCTACGCGACAAGGACGGTGTCCGGGCCACTCAAGCTTTGGTATATCCTCAACATCGTGACTCGAGACGACATACAGCTCCTCTACGAATACGACCGCTGGGCGAACGCACGGGTGTTGCAGGCGGCCGCGGCGCTCAGCGGGGAGCAGTTTACGTGCGATCTGGGCGGCAGTTTTAAGTCGGTGCGGGATACGCTAGTACACATTATTGGCGGGGAGTGGATTTGGCTTCACTATTGGAACGAACCTGCGCCCACTTTCGCTTTCCTGGCGGATTTGCGGACGCGCCGCGATGCGCTCTTTGCTCCGGCTGGGCTGCCGGACATCGCAGCGGTGCAACGGAAATGGGCGGAAGTTGAGAAAGATCAGATTGCGCTCGTGAACGGCCTAAGCGACGCATCCCTGCAGCGCATGCTTCCCTTTCGCTCAACCGAAGTCCCGCTCGCACACCTGATGCAGCATATGGCGAATCATTCCACCTACCATCGCGGCCAGGTTTCGCTGATGATGCGGCAGCTTGCGGGGGAGCCCGTCGCAACCGACTTCCATGTGTTTCTGGTGGACGGGCGCGGCTAATTAAAGCGGTGCGCCACCCCGGCCGCCCCTCCCGCGCGAAGAATGAGGGGTAACACGTGATCACGCGTCAGAGGCGCCAGCGGAAGGTCGTCCGTTCCAGACGGTTCCACCCACACCATCTCTTCGATTTCAGCCGCTGGTTGGATATGCCCCGCGATTCTTGCCCAATAGAGCAGCGCTTCCACAGTGTGCAGCGGTTCATTGGCTGCCGGAGCGGAAAATGTCCCGAGAAATTCTGCATGCAACAAAGTGCAACCAAGTTCTTCGCTCAGTTCACGAGCCAGTGCCGCTGCTGCTGTTTCCCCACTGTGGAGTTTCCCTCCCGGTTGCATAAAGAAACGCGTTGCTCGCTTCCTGACCAGCAGAATACGACCATCTGCGTCCGCGATGACCGCAGCAGCGATGCGGATTGGAGTGGACTCTGCCGCAAGATTGGGTTGGCTTGACTGCATATCGGTTGATCCTCCGGCCTATCCCCGCTAGACCGCTTCCGGACAGGCTCATACTAGCGAAAGCCACCAGATGCCTGTCACAGTCCTTTGATTGTAAGTGATCGCCATAGGCCATGGGGACAACCCGCGGGAACGTTGTGTCTCTTATTCGAAACGCAATGCGATCATGGGGCTCACGCGCGTCGCGCGGCGGGCTGGGATCCAAACGGCCAATAGCGCCACCGCGGTGAGCAAAACCGGTGTAGCGACGAAGGCGAGCGGATCGAGCGCTTGGACTCCAAAGAGGAAGCTAGCGAGGAAACGCGTCAGCCAAAGCGCCCCGCCGATCCCAAGCACGACGCCGATGATGGCAAGCACCATTCCCTGGCGGATCACCATGTTGCGAATGTTCGAAGCTTGAGCGCCGAGCGCCATGCGCACGCCGAGTTCCTGCGTCCGTTGCTGCACGGAGTAGGCCATGAGTCCGTAAATCCCAATTGCTGCCATAAGGAGCGCGGAGGATCCGAAGATCGTCAGCAGAAGCATATTGAATCGCTCCCGTGATGTGGTCACGACGACGATCTCATCCATGGTGCGGATGTGCGCGACCGGCAGGCCTCCGCTGGCGTCCCGCAAAGCAGCCGTCAGGGACTTGACTAAGGTGTGCGGTTCCACGCGCGTGCGAACGATCCACCACAGCGGCGCGATGCGGGAGTTGAGCGCAGTCTCTTTATCCGGCATCTGCGCGACGGGGATGTACATGGTGGGGGCGGGATCGCGATTGAGGCCGCCATCGCGCGTGTTTCCCACAACACCGATGATCTGGCGCGGCGGCTCCGCGAAAACAGGTCCCGCGTTGGGCGCGATCTGCATACGATCTTTCAGTGGATCGCCGTCGGGCCAGTATTGTTTGGCCATGGCCTCGTTGATGATGACAACGCCGGGCGCGGCACCGTCGTCGTGCACAGTGAAATTGCGGCCGCGCAGGATCGGAACTCTGAAAACATCGAAGTAACTCCACGAAACGGGAAGGTAGCCGCCCCCGCCGGTGGAGGGGTTATTGCCGTTTGGACGGCCAACAATGTCAAAGGGCAAACCGAAGCCGCCTTGCAGCGGCAGACAGCAGGCAGCGGCTGTGGTGGTGACTCCGGGGACGGTGTTGAGGCGTTCGGCGCCGTCACGGATCATCTGGGCGACTCCGGCAGTGTTCTGGAAACGCTCTCCGCTGATCGACATCGCCATGGTGACGACTTTGTGAGTGTCGAAACCGGGATCAACCGCTTGAAGCTTCATGAAAGTACGGATGAGCAGCGCAGCGCCGATGACCAGTACCAGGGCCAGTGCCATTTCACTAATGACAAGAATGGAGCGGATTTTGCCGCTGCGGAACCCAACCCCGGAACGGCTGCTGCTCTCGTTGAGCGCAGCGGCCAGATTGCTGCCAGACGCGCTGATTGCGGGGATCAGGCCAAAGAGGATTCCGGTGAGCACGGAGACACCGAAAGTAAAGAGCAGGACGTTCAGATCGAGTATCACGGCCGATCCGTCTTCGCCAACGCGAGGAATGCTTCCTGGACTGACTGCGAGTAGCAGACGAACTCCAAGCATGCCGAGGATGAGGCCGAGAAATCCGCCGCTCAGCGAGATGACAAGGCTCTCCGTGAGCAACTGGCGGATGATGTGGCCTCGGCCCGCGCCCAAAGCCGAGCGGGTGGCCAATTCACGTTTTCTAGCCGTGGCGCGGATCAGTAGAAGGTTGGCTACGTTGGCGCAGGCGATGAGCAGGACAAAGGTAACGGCTCCGAGGAGAACGAGGAGAGATGTGCGTGCGTCTCCGACCATGACCTCCTGGAGAGATGTCACGCTGAATCCGTCCTGCGGACCGAGTGCGCCGGGATAGGTGCGTCGGTACTGATCGGCAGCGAGTTTGAGCTGCGCGTTCGCCATTTGCGGCGTGATGCCGGGTCGCAGGCGCGCGGCTGTGAAGAAATAGTGCGCCATGTCCTGCGAGGTGAGATCGAACTGAAAAGGCAGCCAGAGATCGGCAGGAGACTCGGTGACGAAGCCGCGTCCGACCACGCCTACGATCAGGTAGGGCTGGCCGTCCATATGGATATTGGTACCAACGACATTGGGATCCCCGCCAAAGCGGCGCTTCCATAAGGCGTAACTGAGTACCACGACGTGACCGCCATGGGGGCTGTCTTCGGCAGGGGAGAAGGTGCGGCCCGCCAGGATGGGTGCGCCAAAGAGGCGAAAATAGTCCGAGGTGACATGGACTCCTTGTACTTGTTCCGGATCGGTACCGCCCGTCAGGTTGAGCCCTGCGCCGCCTGTATCGTAGCCCGCAACAAACTGAAAAATGCTGGACTGCTGATGCCAGATATTGAACTTGGGCACGTTGGCGCCCGGGAAGGTTCCCTGTGGACCCGTGTTCATCAATAGCACCAAAGACTGCGGCTCAGGATAGGTGAGCGGCCTGAGCAACACGGTATTGATGACGGAAAAGACCGCCGTATTCGCTCCAATTCCGACAGCAATCACGAGGATGGCAATAGCTGTGAAACCCGGCACTTTGGCGAGCGAGCGCAGCGCGAAGCGAAGGTCGCGCCAGGCATCTTCAATCCAAGGTAAAGATCGGTAGCGCCACACACTTTCGCGAATGCTGTCTGGATTGCCGAACTTCAGCCGCGCCTGACGGCCGGCTTCTTCGGGAGAGAGGCCGCGCCCGATGTTGGCTTCTACTTCATGGGCGAGATGCGATTCCATTTCCTCGGCGAGGTCGGCGTCCTTCTTCTTGCGGTGCACGAAACGACGAAGGCTCATAGTCCCTCCTCCTGATCAGTCGAGGCGTTCTCCGAGAATGAGGCCGATGGCGCGCGTCATCTGCCGCCAGCGGATGGTTTGGCCGGTCAGATGCCTCCGGCCCTTGGCAGTAATTTGGTAAAACTTCGCCTTGCGGTTGTTATCGCTCACTCCCCACTCAGAAACCAGCAGGCTGCGGTCTTCGAGACGGTGGAGCGCGGGATAGAGCGAGCCCTGCTCGATTTCGAGCGAGTTCTCCGATGTGTGCTCAATAACCTGCGCGATCGTGTGCCCATGCGCGGGACCCGTGAGCAGCGTGCGCAAGATGAGCATGTCGAGCGTTCCCTGAAGGATGTCACCCGCGGACGTCTCTTTCCGAAACATGTTGAGCGCCTCACTCGAACGTCTATGGGAAGGAACTATACTCCACTCGAATGACTAGGGGAAAGAAGATTTTTGCGGAGTGGTCAAACAAAATAACGAACATTACGAGGCCGCTCTTGGTTCGCAAGGGACGAGGGTAAGTTAGTACGCCGCGAGTTTAGAGGCTACAAGCCGATGTCTTTAGGAACCCGACGTAGCACCTCGCGGGGCTCGCGCGCACATAAACTTCCGCTTAAACCATTTAGTTTGTTTTGGTTAGCAATTCATTTTGGGCCTTCCTGCAAATCTGGAACCTCAGCCTGAAACCTCGGTAACGATGAGCTGGCAGCGTTCCGTGGGAACATTAGGTGGGGCTACGGGGTCTATCTAATTTAGCTGCCGTTCTGCCGCCGAGACGTTGGGACACATTTTGGGGCGGTCACGGAGCACCAACAATCCTATAATCGAGGCAGACGCCATGAAGAGCATGGCGGGAGTTGCCACATTGGGCGATCTCGCGAGCGCTATAGGAGTGCGGACAGAAGAGGCGGCGATTGTCGCCGAGCTGCAGGCGGGCTCTGAGGAGGCGTTCACCTGGCTGGTGAAGCAGTATCACTCCACCGTCTATGGGCTCGTGTACCGCGTCCTCAATGATCCGTCGGACGCCACCGACACTGCGCAGGAAGTGTTTCTGAAGGTATTTCGAGGGATACGGCGGTTCAACGGTCAGTCGTCGCTGAAGACCTGGATTTACCGGATTGCGCTGCATGAGGCTTCGAACCGGCGGCGCTGGTGGTTCCGGCATCAGTCGAAGGAAATGTCGATGGAGCCGACGGCTCCCGAGTCTGATTTTAGCGAAGGTGGGAACAGCGGGCTGCGCGACACGTTGGTGGATGGGACTGAGTCTCCGTTCGATTCGGTGATGCATGCGGAGGTTCGGGCGCAGGTGGAGTTGGCCTTGCGGGATGTTCCGGAGCCGTACCGGACGACTTTAGTGCTGCGCGACCTTGAGGAGCTTTCGTACGAAGAGATTGCGGACGTTACGGCGACGACTCTAGGAACCGTGAAATCGCGGTTGACGCGAGGCCGCGAAGCGTTGCGACAAAGGCTTTCGGCCTATATCGAGGCCACCGGGGCGGGCATGGGGCTGCGAGTTTCAAAGGCTCCCGGGAAGATTCGGAATTGCGCAGCGGCAGAAGCAGAAAAGGCTCAGGTGACACGATGAATTGCTCTCAAGCCCGATCGCTGTTTTCGTTGTATCTGGATGGGGCGCTAACTGGCCGGCAGATGCAGTCGCTGGGGGCGCACTTCGAAGAGTGCGCGGTGTGTCAGCGGGAGTACACACAGTTGCGCCAGAGCCAGCATTTGCTGACGTCCGTGGGACGGCCTCCGGTTCCGCCGGACTTGGCGCTGAAGGTGCGGATTGCGCTGTCGCAGGAAATGGCTCGCGCGCGTCATCCACAATGGCAGGGGACAAAGATGCTGGTGGAAGGCGCGCTGCGCCGATTCATGTTTCCCTCCGCCGTTGGGCTGGTCACGGCGGTGATTGTGTTTGGCGTGCTGATGGGCTCATTCGCCGGATCGGTGCAGGCGGCGAATACGAATGACGTGCCCCTGCTGGTATATGCCGCCCCGGAATTCAAGGCCTCGGCCTATGCCCTCCAGCACGGCTCGCTCAGCGAAGATGCAGTCATTGTGGAAGCCTACATCGACGCATCGGGCCGGGTGGAGGACTACAAGGTGCTCTCTTCGCCGGAAGATGTCCAGCAATGGCTTCCACAGGTGAAGAATGCATTGATCTTCACCGAGTTCCAGCCCGCCACCGCGATGGGCCGCCCGGCTCCAGGACGAGTGGTACTGGCCTTCACCCGCAGCGGCCTGGACAACTTCAAGCCCCCCGTGAAGCCGATGTCCCGCAGCACCGGCCCAACTGTTTGACGCTCCAGTGGGCGATTCCGTAGACTAGGCGGAGTCTAAGCTGATCGGAGCCTGAGCTGAGTCTGAGTTCGCCCAGTCTACGGAATCGCCCGCCCGGCCGGAGGTATCTCCTGGTTCTCTGCGGTCAAGGGTCCTGTTCCCGAACTTTCTGGAAGCAAAGCGTGGCGGCTGCCCTGTGCCTGGCCTTCGCGGCGATGCCGGGGCTTGCCCAGGACGAGAAGGCTGCCGCTGCGACACCGGCGGCGGGAAAGGCAATCCCGGCGACAAATGCCAAAGCGGCAAAGACACCTGCGCGCCCAGCAGCTGCGCCCTCACCCGGTTCGACAGCCAAGGTCAATCTCGATACTAGCGAGACGTTGTTCAGCTTCGCGGCGACTCTGAGTGCCTGTGGGTTTGGGCAGGTGGCTGGCCAGGAGCCCGAAGGCACGGACCCCTTGCGAACCAAGATTCGGGGAGAATTGCAGCAGACCGTGGATGGCTCGGAGCCTCTAGCGGAGTTTACGCGCTCGATGTGCCAGTTCTACCGGGACCACCAGACCGGGGACTCGGGACGCGACTACGCACAGTATGTATCCCTGGCACTGTTTACCGACGGCCCGCCCACCTTCAAGGCTAAGATGCGCGAGGCCGAACTGCCGCCCGATGCGGTCTACGTTTCCGGGTTCCTTCCTCTGGTTGCCGAGTTCTACCAAAAGGCCAAGCTGCACGACCTCTGGCTCAAGCACCGAGCGGAATACAACGGATTGATTGAGCACTATACCGATCCCGTCGCCAAGATGGTCTTTAACACGGACATCTATTTGAAGCTGGCGCTCAGCGGGTACTTGGGACGCGAGTTCATTGTGTATCTGGAGCCGCTCGGGGCGCTCGGACAAGTGAACGCTCGGAACTACGGCGACAACTACTATGTGGTGCTCACGCCCTCTGGCAATGCTCTGCAAGTGGAGCAGATCCGCCACACTTACTTGCACTACGTGCTCGACCCGATGGCGTTGAAGCACTCGGGCGCGATCCAGAGGCTTTCGCCGTTGTTGGAGGTGGTGAAGACGGCGCCGATGGATGAAAGCTTCAAGGGAGATATGTCGCTGCTGTTGACGGAGTCTTTGATTCGCGCGATCGAGATCCGCAGTCGAAAGACGTCGCTAGACGAGCAGAAAGCGGCGGTGCTGGCCGCCATGCAGGAAGGCTATATTCTCACGCAGTATTTTTCCGATGCTCTGGTGGCGTTTGAGAAGGATCCGGCGGGGTTGCAGAGCATGTATGGGGAAATGGTGATGGCGATTGATGGAGGCAAAATCGCACGCGAGGCGACGGCGATTCAGTTTGCCGCCCAGGCCAGCCCTGAACTGGTGGTCGGCGTGAGGCAACGCCGGGCGTCGACGCAGCCGACGTTAAGACTCGCTGAGCAGAGGCTTTCGACTGGGGACATTTCTGGGGCGCAGAAGCTGGCGCAGCAGGCTCTGGATGAGAAGAAGGAAGACACGGGATACGCTCTTTTCATTTTGGCGCGGGCTTCCACCATGAGTAAAGATATGGAAGGAGCGCGCAGCTACTTCGAACGCACGCTGGAAGTGTCGAAGGAACAAAAGCTGATCGCCTGGTCGCACATTTATCTGGGGCGGATTTACGATTTACAGGAAGACCGGGACAGCGCTCTTGAGCAATACAAGGCGGCGTTGAATGCGGGCGATCCCAGCCCGGAAGTGAAGAATGCCGCGGAGAAGGGTTTGCAACAGGCTTACGAACCGCCGAGACCGGCTCAGCAGCCGTAGCCTTACCGCACTACGAAATTATCTAGGCAGAATTACAGAGAGGAATTTATCCATGAAACGACAAGCACTCATGACGGCAGGGCTCGCATGCGCGAGTTTGGCTTTTGTACTCGGCTCGGCGCAGTTTAGCAGGGCCCAGGCTGCGGGGAAAGACACGAAGAAAGATGCGCCGGCAGCGGCTCCTGCGGCGCCGGCCGGCAAGCACTTGCCTCAAGCCAAGACGCAGCCCGAGTTCGACGCCTACCAGGCCGCCATGAACAGCACTACGCCTGAAGCAACGGAAAAGGCCGCAGACGATTTTGCGACGAAGTTCCCGGACAGCGAGATCAAGATTCTGATCTATAAACAAGCCATGCGTTCCTACCAGACTGCGAACAACGCCGACAAAGTCGTCGATACGGGGCGCAAGGCCCTGGCGCTCGACGGCGATGACCCGGAAGTGCTGGTCGATGTAGCACAGGCGTTGGCGGAGCGCACTCGCTCCACGGACCTCGACAAAGACCAGAAATATGCAGAAGCACAGAAGTACGCGGAGAAGAGCCTGCAGACCGTGGACACGGATTTGGTCGTGACACCGGGCACACCCCAGGACAAGATCGATCAGTTCAAGGGCTACTTGCGCTCGACGGCGTATGGCATTCTGGGCGCGATTTACTACAACAAAGACACCAAGGCCGACTACGCCACGGCCGAGGGATACTTGCGCAAATCCATTGACGCCCTGCCTTCTCAGCCCGATCCAGTGGCGCAGTTGCGGCTGGCGATCGCTCTGGACAAGCAGGACCACTATAGCGATGCCCTCACGGAAGCCAACAAGGCGGTACAGATGACCCAGGCCGGAACGGTTGTCGGCGATGCTGCCCGCCGGGAGCAAAGCCGCCTCCAGACGCTGACGTCGAATTCCATTAAGTAGACAAGCCGGAAATAGGTGAGCGCCCTCCCGTGCGCGCGACATGAATCTCGACGACCTGACAGCGCTGGAGCAGGCTCTTGGCTACCGGTTCCAACGGCCGAGCCTCCTTCAGTTGGCGCTGAGCCACAGTTCCTACGCGCGGGAGACCCAACCCACTGGATCTCTAGACACACCAGCGGACAACGAGCAACTGGAATTCCTTGGGGATTCGGTGTTGTCATTCGTGATCAGCGCTGAACTGGTACGGCGGTTTCCGCAGTACCGCGAAGGGACGCTCTCCAAGTTGCGAGCTCATCTGGTAAGTGAGAAGAGTTTGTCGGAGATTGCGCGGCGCTTTGGCATCGGCGAATATCTGCAACTGGGGCGGGGCGAGGAAAAAAGCGGCGGGCGCGACAAGGCGACCCTGCTGTGCGATGGCCTCGAAGCCCTGTTGGCCGCGGTTTACCTGGACGGCGGGATCGAGGCCGCGCGGCAGTGCATTCTGGACCGCATTTTGAATCCGGAACTAGAAAGGCTGAACGTGGATGGCGAGGCTTGGCTGGTGACGGACTACAAATCCGCGCTACAGGAGCTGATTCAGGCCAATTCCCGCCAGCATCTTTCCTATACCATCGTCGGCGAGGAAGGCCCGGAACACCGGAAGAGCTTCACGGTAGAAGTTCGCCTTCTGGACGCGGGTTCTCCCGAAAAAGCTATCTACGTCCGCCGCGCCGTCGGGCCGACCAAGAAAAAGGCGGAGCAGGATGCGGCGCGCCAAATTCTGGAACATCTGAATACAGAGCGAGTGACTGCAGAACGCTTGAACACCGAGCGCTTGGGGCAAGAGTCGGCGAAGGTTGCGGAATAAGGTATGTCGCCCCAACACCGGGACGCATCGGGCTGGGTGGAGTCTCTTCAGGCGTTGTTCTCAACGCTGGTGGTTGCCCTCTTCATCATTACGTTCGCCGTGCAGGCTTTTCAGATTCCTTCCGCGTCAATGGAGGACACCCTGTTGGTTGGGGATTACCTCTTCGTCGACAAGCTGCACTTTGGCGGTAGTCATGATTCCCGGGGCCTGGTTCCCTTCCGTCCGGTGCAACGCGGGGACATTGTCGTTTTCTATCACCCGGCGAATCCGGTTCTGCATCTTGTGAAACGAGTCGTTGGTGTGCCTAAGGACCGCATTCGTCTGGTGAACAAGCAGGTGTGGATTAACGGGGTGCCGCAACGGGAGGAGTACGTACACTACCTCAACGGGCCGCCCGAGGTTTTTCGAGACAACTTTCCGCGGCTGGATTTTCTGAGCCCGAATATCAATCCGCGATGGTACATGGACATGCCGAATCATACGGATCGCGGAGAGCTGGTGGTCCCGGCGGGCCAGTATTTTGTAATGGGGGACAACCGCGACAATAGCGAGGACAGCCGCTATTGGGGCTTTGTTCCGGCCGAAAACATTATTGGGCGGCCCCTGCTAGTGTATTGGTCGGTGCGGGATAGCGAGGGGGAGCGAACGTCGCTGGGTGATAAAATTGCCCATTCGTTCTATGTGTTAACGCATTTTTATCGGCTAACGCGTTGGGATCGGGTGTTTCGAGTCGTGCGGTAGGGGTTGGGTCAGGGCGGAAACCGCGAACCGGTCACGCCTTCCGGCAAGTGCAGATCCCTCCCGTTGGTCGGGATGAATAGTCTTGTGGGAGAGTTTGCGCCAAGCAAGGTTGGAAAGAGTTGGGTAGAGTCGAGAGCGCGGAGATCCATCGCTCCGCGATCGATGACAATTCTTAAGAGCAGATCGGAGTTCCTTAACAAGGCGCTCTATGAAAGGTAGTCGTGGCTAAATCCAAGCAAATTTCTGAGAGCGAAACGAAGCCGGTGAAAGATGGCGGCAAAGACGAGCCACGGGAAGAAACAACCATTGAGTTTCTGGCTTCGCTGGCATCGGTGCTGGTGACGGGGCTGTTCATCATCACGTTCGTTTTGCAGGCGTTTGAGATACCTTCCGGCTCGATGGAAAACACGCTCCTGATCGGTGACCACGTATTCGTAAACCGCGAACAGTTTGCGCCGCCATCCAGCTTTTTGGGCAAGCTGCTTCCCTACCGCACGCCTCACAACGATGAAGTCGCGGTATTTGTTTCACCACTGCAACCGGGATTGTTCCTAGTCAAGCGCATCATCGGAATTCCGGGTGACCATCTGCGGCTGCGTGACGGCGCAGTGTACAGAAACGGCAAAAAGTTGGATGAGCCGTTTACGCTACACAAGCCTGCCGATCAGCGGTCAGTGTACGCGAACAATTTTCCCTCGGTGCCGCCGGAGGGAGAGGGCGTGCCGCCAGGATGGGCAATGACGCAGTCGCAATTTGTGGAAAACGGAGAACTCGTCGTGCCGCCCGGACACTTTTTTGGCATGGGCGACAATCGCGATAACAGTTTTGACAGCCGCTTTTTTGGATTGATTCCGCAGGAAAACTTGATTGGCCGGCCGATGTTTATCTACTGGTCCTTCGAGACGCCGGCTGATCAATATGAGCATACGGCTTTCTCGGATCGGATCGGATTTCTGCTACATACGGTGCTGCACTTCTTTGACATGACGCGATGGAGCCGTACGTTCAAGGTGGTCCGGTGAGCTTCTGGCGCTCCCGCCGCCGCACGTTGTGGGTGTGCGCTGCAGCCCTGATCTTGATTCTTCTGCTGTGGCGGCCAGGGGCCGACCGGTTTCGCGCGCGGCTGGAACAATCGCTGGGGTCTGCTCTGGGACACAAAGTCGAGATCGGCTATGTGAGCCTGCAGATTCTGCCGCGGCCGGGATTCAACCTGTCGCAACTTTCCGTGCGCGACGACCCCCAATTCAGCCTCGAACCCATTCTGCGCGCGGATGAAGTGTCGGCCACCTTGCATCCGAGTTCGCTATGGCGCTGGCGGATTGAGATCGCGACCCTGAGCTTCAAAGACGCGAGCCTGAATCTGGTCCGCCGGGCGGATGGGCGCTGGAATCTTGAGCCGCTTTTGGAACGAGCGGCGCATGCACCGGCAGCTCCTACCGCGAATGCAGCCGCCGAAGAACGTTTCCGCTTTCCTTACATCGAGGTCACGAATGGGCGGGTAAACCTGAAGCTCGGGGCCGAGAAGATGCCTTACGCCCTAACCGACGCCGATCTGGCGCTATGGCTGGAATCAACGGAAGAGTGGGGGCTGCGCTTGCGGGGCCAGCCGGTGCGCACAGATATGCGCCTGAGCGACATGGGGATTCTGCGCGCGAACGCGACGTGGCGCCGGGCCGGCGATCTGCGCAAGACACCACTGCGCATGACGGCCACATACGACGGTGCCCAACTGGGCCAGTTCACCAAGCTGGTGTATGGCGCGGACAAAGGCTGGCGGGGAACCGTGAACGTTTCGGCCAGCGTGAGCGGGTCAGCCGAGGACTTAGAGATACAGAGTGAAGGTTCCGTGGACAACTTCCGGCGTTACGACTTGGTGACGGCGCAGACGCTGCGGCTGGCGGCGAGTTGTTCGGGACGATTTAGCGGTTGGCCGCGACAGCTCTCGGAAATTCTTTGCAGCTCACCTAGCGGGGATGGCTCGCTGCTGCTCCGCGGAAAACTTGGCCTGGTGCGGCCAGCGACCTACGACCTGAATCTGAATGCTGCAAAGTTTCCGGCGCACCGGTTACTAGAAGTGCTGCGCGGCGTGAAGAAAGGATTGCCGGAGGATTTGTCGGCGACGGGGACTGTGGGCGCGGATATTTCGTTTCTGTCGGACGGCGGTGCAGCTACTTGGTCGGGGAGCGGGGGCGCGGATCGCTTGGTGCTGACCTCCTCGGTGCTGCAAACGAAGGATGGGAGCGGCTCGATAACGCTGGGAACGGTGCCGTTTCGCGCGGTGTCGGATACTGGCAAATCCTCGCGCGGGAAAGCGGGGAAAAAAGCCGCTAGCACGCCCGGATCCTTAACGGCGGGACTGCTATCAGCCGGAAACGCTGTTGAAGTCGGTCCGCTTTCCGTTGATCTTGCGGAGGACGAACAGGCGAAGTTCCACGGGCGGTTCTCGTCGGCAGGCTACAGTGCGAGCCTCTCGGGCGAGGCATCGATTCAGCGGCTCCTTCAGATCGCCCGGGCCGTCGGTGTTACGGCGATCCACCCCGCCTTGGAGGGCGATTCGAAGTTCGACTGGCAGGCAAGCGGAACGTGGGGAGCTTTCGCGCCGGCGCACAACACCGGGATCGTCCACCTGAGCCATGCCCGAGCCGAGTTCCCCGGGCTGAACGCACCGGTTGAGATCGCGTCGGCGGACGTGAGTCTGACGCCAGACACTTTCAAGCTGAAGGAACTATCGGCCACGGCGGCAGGCATGCACTGGACGGGAAGCATTCTCCGGCCGCGAGTTTGTCCCGAGACGACCTGCGCTTCGCAGGTCGATTTGCATGCAGATGAAATCTCCGCGGAGAAACTGAATCTGTTGCTGAATCCGAACATCCACAAACAACCCTGGTACCGAATTCTAACGGGAAACCCGCAGCAGAGCGGGGCAGCGTTGCGGGGGCTGAGCGTGGAAGGCACCTTGAAGGCGGATCGCTTTGCGGTCGGCGATCTGGTGGCGGAAAGGGTTACGAGCCAGGTGAAGCTGGAAGGGGGTCACTTACACCTTTCCGACTTCCATAGCAACGTGCTTGGGGGGCGGCATTCGGGCGATTGGGAAGCGGACTTTACCAAGGATTCCCCCGCGTATTTGCTGACAGGCGCGCTGGAAAACATTTCCCTGTCGCAGTTGGCCAAGCCGATGCGTAGCAATTGGATTTCGGGGACGGCCCGCGGCTCCTATGAAATGACGCTGAGCGGATGGAACGAGGCAGATTTGCATACCACCGCTCGGGGAACGCTCGCACTATTTGCACGGGATGGAACGCTGACTCGCTTCGGGCCGTCCGGGACCCTGAAATTTGGACGGCTGGAGGCAACTTTCACCACAGGAGAATCTCTGGTGGTTGTTTCAGAGGGGAAACTGGAGAACGCTCTAGGGGTATATGAAGTGAGTGGGGTGGCGTCCTTTGGGCACAAGGTCGATCTGAAGTTTGTGCGCGATGCGGGGCACGGATTTGTAGTGTCGGGTACGCTGGAGGAACCGCATGCGGGGAACCTTGTGGATGAGACTTCCAAGGCCGAAGTGCGCAAGGCTTCTGTTCCGGATCGAGATCGTTAGTCGTCAACGCGGATAGCCGGGCCGCGCAGAACTTTACCCGGCAGCCCTTTTAAAGGGCACGACCGTGATATTCTAGACAATCGGTCGTGGTCCTGGAAGCCCGCCTGAACAGTCCCATGGCAACTCCAAGCAAATCTCAACGCGTTCTCAGCGGTATGCGTCCTACGGGCAAACTGCATCTGGGCAACTATGTGGGTGCGCTGGAAAACTGGGTGCGGATGCAGAACGAATACGACTGCTTTTTCTTCATCGCCGATTGGCATGCGCTGACGACCGACTACGCGGATACGACGAATATTAAGCAGAATTCGCTGGAAGTGGCTATGGACTGGCTGGCGGCGGGGCTCGACCCGGAACGGTGCACAATGTTTTTTCAGTCCCACGTGCCGCTCCATGCTGAGTTGCATTTGCTGTTTTCGATGATTACGCCACTGGGTTGGCTGGAGCGTGTGCCTACTTACAAAGAGCAACGCGAAAATCTTAACGAGAAAGACCTGAGCACTTACGGGTTTCTGGGTTACCCGCTGCTGCAGGCCGCAGATATTCTTATCTACAAGGGCGATTTCGTCCCGGTTGGCGAAGACCAGGTTCCGCATGTGGAACTTACTCGCGAGGTGGCGCGCCGGTTCAACTCGCTCTACTCGAAAGCAGCGGAGGTTTTGCCAGAGCCGAAACCGCTGCTAACACGTTCACCCAAGCTTCCGGGCACCGACGGGCGCAAGATGTCGAAGTCGTATGGCAACACGGTCCTCCTCACCGATCCCGAACCTGTTATTCGACAGAAGCTGAAGTCCATGGTCACAGACCCCAGGCGCATCCGGCGCAGCGATTCGGGCGATCCGGATGTGTGCCCGGTCGGCGATCTGCATAAAATCTTCAGCAGCGCCGAGACGATGGCGAAGGTTTACGAGGGGTGCCGCTCGGCTGGGATTGGCTGCATTGAGTGCAAGGGGTGGGCTGCGAACGCATTAGTACAAATCCTTAGTCCCATGCAGGAGCGGCGGAAGAAATACGAGAGCAATCCGAGGCTGGCGTGGGATATTCTGGAGGCAGGATCGGCGAAGGCTCGCACCGTAGCGGACGCTACGATGCGGGACGTACGCGATGCGATGGCGATCTCGCTGGAATACGAGCCGCCGCGGGCTCCGGAAAGCCGCTAGTGCTGTCGATGACAGAACCTTCTCAATACGTATCTGCCCAATCCGTGCAAGAAACACCGCGTGTAGCTGGGCCAACGGCGGTCGTGCCGGAAAAACCAGACGCGAAGAAAGCGAAAGAAAGCGAGTCCTCCTTCGCAATTTCGGTGGACCAGGTCTACGACGGACCGCTGGACCTGTTGCTGGACCTGATCCGCAAGCAGGATATCGATATTTATGACATCCCGATTGCGCGGATTACGGCGCAGTATTTGGGTTATGTGGAGAAGATTCGCCAGCTTGATGTGAACATCGCCGCTGAGTTTATTTACATGGCGGCCGTGCTGGTGCAGATTAAATCGCGCATGTTGCTACCGCGCGACCCGGACGCGGCTGAGGACCAGACGGATGATCCTCGGGAAGAACTGGTCAACCGGCTGCTGGAGCACGAGAAGTTCAAGTCGGCGGCGCAGATGCTGCAACAAAAACAGCAGCTCGAAGACGCGGTTGTTAGCAATCCTACCCTTAAGGAGTTCGTCAACGACGAAGGGGCGGAAGCGGAACTTGCCGCGGATGTGATCGACTTGGTGCGCACGTTCCGCCAGATTTTGGAGCGGGCGAAGAATCGTCCGCTGCTTCAAGTAGATGACGATCAGGTTACGGTTGGGCAGATGATCGACTACTTACGCCGGCGCTTGGCTTTAGAAGACAAGCCCGTCCGTTTGAAGCAGGTCTTGCGCAATGTGCAGTCGCGCAACGCGCTGGTTTGCATGTTTCTAGCGCTGCTGGAGCTGGTGCGGCTGCAAGCGATTCTTCTGCGCCAAGAGCGGGTTTTCGGCGATATCCTGTTAAAGAAACACACCAGTTTCGATGCCGTGATGGCCGAGCAAGCGGCTGTTCGCGACGACTGGAAGTAAACCATCATGAGCCTGAAAGCTGAAATCGAAGCCATTATTTACGCCACGGAAACACCGGTGACGGTGGAGCAGATTGCCGCGCTGGTGAAGAATTCGGTCACGGCGGAGGCGGCGCCTGAGGCCGACTCGGAAAAAGTCATTTCCATTGACGCCGGCCCGGTGGAGGGAAAGACCGGTGAGGCGGCGCCCCTGACCGACACTGCCATTCGGGCGCGCATCCGGGGCGTCGTTGAGGAGTTAACCTCCGAGTACTCGGGCGGAAATCACGGGATTGAGATTCGTTCGGTTGCAGGCGGGTACCGCATGGCTACCAAGCCTGAGCATCACGACCTGATGCGCGGCTTTGCGAAGAGCCTGAAGCCTCCGATTCGGCTTTCGCTGGCGGCGCTCGAGACGCTGGCGGTGATCGCCTACAAGCAGCCGGTTACCGTTCCGGAGATTAATGAAGTGCGCGGTGTGGATGCTGGCGGAGTGATTACCACCTTGCTGGACCGCAAGCTGATTACCACCGCGGGACGCAAGCAAGTGATCGGGCGGCCCATTCTGTATAAGACCACCAAAGAATTTCTGATGCGTTTTGGGCTGAACGAGGTGAGCGAACTCCCCAGCATGGAGGAGTTCGAGAAGCTGGTGAGCGAGTCGTTCCAAGGCGAGATGTTTGAGGTGGAGAACCCTGCCGCGGGCACGCCGAATACCGAAGCCGCCCCACAAGAAAACGAGCACGACGCCACCACGGAAACCGTGGAACCGTAAGCACCGGCGGGTACCCGTATCCAATCTGTTCGCGCCATAGCGGGGATGGAGTCACGCAGCCTTCGCACGATCGCTGTTGCACACAGAAAAGAGCTTGACCATGGAACGTTTGCAGAAAATAATCTCCGCCGCGGGCGTGGCCTCCCGCCGCAAGGCCGAGGAGCTTATCACCTCGGGACTGGTTCAGGTCAACGGGCAAACCATTACCGAGCTGGGCGCAAAGGCCGACGCCGGTAAAGACCATATCCGCGTGAACGGTAAGCTCCTCAAGTTCTCAGGGCACCACGTTTACATTCTGCTGAACAAGCCGAAAGGCTACGTTACGACCCTGAGCGATCCCGAAGGCCGGCCGACGATTGTTGACCTGTTGCAGGGCGTGAAGCAGCGCGTGTACCCGGTGGGGCGGCTGGACTACGCCAGTGAAGGGCTGTTGCTGCTGACGAACGATGGCGAACTGGCGAATGCGCTCACCAAGGCTGCGTCGCATGTTCCCAAGACGTATCTCGTTAAGGTGAGCGGGCAGCCCAGCGATGCCGCGATTGACGAACTTCGCGCCGGGATTCAGTTACCGGACCGCAAAGGCATTCATTCGCGCACCGCGCCGGCGGGCATCCGGCTTGTGCACAAGTCGGAGAATCCGTGGTATGAGGTCACGCTGATTGAAGGGCGGAATCGCCAGATTCGGGCGATGTTTGAGCAGACTGGGCACCACGTGGAGAAGCTCAAGCGTGTGCGCTACGGCCCGTTTACGCTGGATGTTCATCCGGGTAAGCACAGGAATTTGCTCCCCCAAGAAGTGGAACAGCTGCGGGCAGCGGTGGATCGCGGAGCCGGAGCTACGGCGGAAGCATCGGTCCGCCCGGCCGTGCCTCCAATCGACCGGGCCGAGAGTTATATTGACGCGGAACTGCGGGAACAAGAGCGGTCTCCGAAGTTCCAACCGGCGTTAGCCTTTCCAGACAAACCAAAAAGAACTCCCAAGCCGCTCGGCAGGTTCGCGCCAAAGCCTCGCTTCGGTGCTCCTCGTCCCGATGGCGCTCGCCCGGGCAGTGACCGTGCGGGGAAACGACCGGGAGCATTCGGCGAAGACAAATTCCGTAAGAAGGGTCCCCATGGCGTGATGGTTGGGCGGAAGGATGCACCGTTCCAGAAGCGGGGCTTTGAAAGTGGGCCGCGCCCTGTGCGTCCTCGAGGCATAGGAGAGCGTTCTGACTGG
>Ga0137409_10001780_pt1 | contig 23245 bp, 18 predicted proteins | sample CZODoug1_16funga_FD_122059 | JGI IMG/M metagenome (GOLD analysis project Ga0137409, IMG submission 122059) | Vadose zone soil fungal communities from Angelo Coast Range Reserve, California, USA - CZODoug1_16fungal (Hybrid Assembly) | ecosystem: Environmental > Terrestrial > Soil > Vadose zone...
CCGCCATACAACACGTCGCGATAGCCCAGGCGTACCGCGTTCATCAGCAGCCGATCGCGCACCGCGCGTCCATTGACGAACCAGAATTGCAGGTCGCCGGTGGCGCGCGCCGCCGCCGGAATGCCGATCCAGCCGGACACACGCACGGGCCCCGCGGAATGCTCGAGTTCGAGCGAGCGTTCCACGAATTCACGGCCCACGACGCGCGCCAGGCGCGCCGCCGCACCATCGGCCGGGTTCTGCGCCGGCGCGTCCAGCAGCGTGCGCGTGCCGCTGCGTAAACGAAACGCGACATCGCTGCGCGACAGCGCAAGGCGTTCGAGCAGCCGCACGATGTGTCCCTGCTCGGTGACCTCGGTGCGCAGGAACTTGCGCCGCGCCGGCAGGTTGTAGAACAGATCGCGCACTTCGATGGTGGTGCCCGGCGGATGCGCCGCGGGTGCGGGCTCGCCGATGGTGCCGCCCTCGACGCTGACCGTCGCGGCCCGCTCGGCGTCGATGTGACGCGAGGTGATCTCGAAGCGCGAAACCGATGCGATGGAGGGCAATGCCTCGCCGCGGAATCCCAGCGTCGTTATCGCGGCAAGGTCCTCGGCGCACGTGACCTTGCTGGTGGCGTGGCGCGACAGGGCAAGTGCGAGTTCGGCGGCGGGAATCCCCACGCCGTCGTCGCGCACGCGCGTCAGGCGCACGCCACCCGCCTCGATTTCCACCTCGATGCTTTGCGCGCCGGCGTCGAGACTGTTCTCGACCAGCTCCTTCACGATCGATGCGGGACGCTCGATGACTTCGCCGGCGGCGATCTGGTCGATGAGGTGATTGTCGAGAACGCGGATGGGCATGACGGCACTTGAGCTTGAGGCCGCGAAGTTTAAATGGGGTGAGACCCCAAAGGACCCCTATCGCAGTTCGACGCCGGCGCCGGCGCTGCGGCGAGTTGCGGCGAGCCGCGTGCCGTCGGGCGCATTACCCTGAAAGTATTGCTCTATTCCCGCAAAGATCGCATTTGCGAGCTTTGCGCGGTGCGCGGGCAACGACAGCTTGCGCTCGTCTTCCCGGTTCGAGATGAACGCCGTTTCGATCAGCATGGACGGAATGTCCGGCGACTTGAGTACGACGAAGCCCGCCTGCTGCACGCGCGGCTTGCGCACCTCGCCGATCTGGTCGAGCGATTTGAGCACGTTGTCGGCCGCGACCATGCTCGCGGAAATGCTCGCGGTCTGCGACAAGTCGACCAACACGTTGGCGAGCACGGCGTCTTTGTCGTCGAGCTTGATGCCACCCTTCAAGTCGGCCGCGTTTTCACGGTCGGCCAGCCAGCGCGCGGCCTCGCTCGAGGCGCCCCGATCCGACAACACATACACCGACGAACCCGACACGTCCGGATTCGCGATGGCGTCTGCATGGATGGAAACGAACAGGTCCGCCTTGCCGCGCCGCGCGCGTTTGGTGCGCTCCTGCAGGCTGATGAAGTAGTCCCCGTCGCGCGTCAGCACGGCCTTCATGCCGGGCTCTTCGTTGATGCGGGCGGCCAGCGCCAGTGCGACCGCGAGCACCGCATCTTTTTCGTGAGTGCCGCGCTTGCCGGAAGCGCCGGGATCGACGCCGCCATGCCCTGCATCCACCGCGATCACGATGTCGCGCCCGGATTCGGCCGGCGCATGCGCCGGACGGATCGCCACCGGCACCACCGGCGCGCTCGGCGTGACCGCGACGACCCTGGCTGCGCCGGGCGCCGCGATGTCGAGGATCAGCCGGTGCCCCGCTTCGCCCGCGGGCGCTGCGGCGGATGTCTGGATGGTCACGGGCCCTGTGACTTCGAATACCAGGCGCAGGCCGTTGCGCGGCAACCTGCCCGAACGCACGGACGTCACCGCACCTTCCGCGGCGGGCAACAGTGTTTGCGACTTCAGCGAGGAATGCGCGACGTCGAGAACCACGCGCGCCGGATCCTCGAGCAGGAAAGCCTTGGAAATTACCGGCCCGGAGAGATCGAGCACCACGCGGGTGCCGGTTTCGGTGGCCGCGACGCGGATCCCACGAACTTCCGCGGCCGACAGGCTGCCAGTGACTCCGGCCATTGCCGCGAGCAGCGTCAGCCAGACCGCGCGTGAAAAATCCTTCTCCATCAGTGGGTTCAGCCCCCTAGTTGCGACGCAATTTACTTATTTGGCGTAAAAGTTTCAATCCTTTCGATGCGATGCCCATCCGGGGTGATCGAGAACCCGAAGGACGTCAACGAATACATGGTGCCGATCCGGCACACGACCTATGAGCCGGAGCTGACGGTCGGCTCCGGCATCCGCTGCGTCACCGGCGAGCACTTCGATGGCGGCTCCGACCTCGGCTACAACCGCATGAACTTCCGCTGGGGCAATGTCGGCACGTTCCAGATCTCGCCCGGCTCGCACATGTGGCAGGTGGCGAACAAATATTACAAAGACGACAAGCCGATCCCGATGACCATGTGCTTCGGCGTCCCGCCGGCCTGCACGCTGATGGCAGGCGCCGGCTTCGACTACGCGGTGCTGCCGATGGGTTGCGACGAGATCGGCATCGCGGGCGCGGTGCAGGGTACGCCGATTCGGATGGTGAAGTGCCGCACCGTCGACGCCTATACGCTCGCCGACGCCGAACTGGTGCTCGAGGGCTACGTGCATCCGCGCGACCGCCGCTACGAGACCAAGGAGTCGGAGGACGCCGGCGTTCAGGGCCGCTTCCACTTCCACCCGGAATGGGCGGGCTACATGGGCAAGGCGTACAAGGCGCCAACCTTTCACGTCACCGCGGTGACGATGCGCAAGCCGGAGACGAAGCCGATCATCTTCGCGCTTGGCGTCCACACCCTCGACGACCACAACATCGACACCACGGTGCGCGAGGCCGCGCTCTACGAGCTGTGCGAGCGGCTACAGCCCGGCATCGCGCAGAACGTGGTGATTCCTTATTCCATGACCGATTGGGGCGGCTGCATCATCCAGGTGAAGAAGCGCCACCAGATCGACGAGGGTTGGCAGCGCAACTTCCTCGCCGCCGCGCTCTCCTGCTCGCAGGGCATGCGGCTGGCGATCGCGGTCTCGGAGGATGTCGATCCCTATTCCATGGACGACATCATGTGGTGCCTCACCACGCGCGTGAACCCGCGCACCGATATCCTCAATCCGATTCCGGGCGGACGCGGCCAGACTTTCATGCCGGCCGAGCGCATGACCGCGGGTGAGAAACAGTGGACCGCGTCGAACACCCAGTTCGAAGGCGGCATGGGCATCGATGCGACGGTGCCGTTTGGCTACGAGAGCGACTTCCTGCGCCCGGTCTATCCGGTCGACAAGGTGAATCCGGAGGATTTCTTCACGAAGAAGGATATCGAGAACGCCAAGTCGCGCATGCATGGCTGGGTGCATTCGCTGGCGCGCACGGGAAGGTAAGAGGCGACTGGCGGAAGGGCCGGCATTGCGGCACTATTGCGGCTCACCGTCTCATACGATGGGAGGCAACGCGATGTGTACATTGTCGACGAGGTCCAGCCTATTCCCATGTCTCCTCGGAGTACTGATCTTCTATCCGGGCGGCGGCGCCCTCGCGCAGAATCCGCCGCCGCCTGATCATCCGGCGGTGACCGTCCGCGGTCAGACCTACACGCCGCGCTCGATCCTCGCGCGCAACATGGGCACCGAGGCGGACCGCGTCACGCAGTTTACGCCCCACAAGATCGTCGGCAATATCTACTACGTCGGCACCGTCACGCTGAGCTCGTTCCTGATCACGACGCCGGAGGGACACATCCTCATCGACAGCACCTATGAGCGCAGCGTGCCGGCGATCGCGAAGTCGGTCGCCGATCTCGGGTTCAAGTTTTCCGACGTCAAGATCCTGCTCGGCAACCACGCCCATGGCGACCACCAGGAAGGCGACGCGCTGGTCAAGCAGATGACCGGCACGCAGGTGATGGCGATGGCCGAGGACGTGCCGCTTTTGCAGGCCATGAAGCCCGGCGGCAAGGAGCATCCCATCGACAAGGTCCTGCACGAGGGCGACAAGGTGACGCTCGGTGGCACGACGCTCGTCGCCCATTTGACGGCGGGCCACACCCCCGGCTGCACGACCTGGACCACGACCGCCCAGGAGGGCGGCAAGAGCTACAACGTGATGATCGGCTGCAGCTTGCGTCCGCCGGCGACGCTGACGCCGGCGCTGGTCGACACGTTCAACCGTTCGTTCAAGACCGTGCGGGCGCTTCCTTGCGACGTCCAGCTCGGCGACCACGGCGCCCAGTACAATATGCAGGAGAAATTCGCGAAGCTTAAGGACGGCGCTGCGAATCCCTTCATCGACCCCGCCAGCTGCACGTTGGAGGCGGACGTCCAGGAAGCGATGTTCCACGCACTCTTGGCCGAGCAGCAGCAGGCGGCCCGCCCGTAGCGCGTTTTTTTTAGTTACGCGGCCTGCATCCCACCCGTTCGTTCCCGCGCAAGCGGCAACCCAGGGACGACCAACTGTGAGTCCTCAATCTGTTGCCCTGGGTCTCCGCTTTCGCGGGGACGAACGGAGCCATGTCGATTCAACAAACAGAAAAGGCCATAGGGGTCGCGTCAGCGGCTGTCGTTGCTGCGGCTCCAGGACTGCACCAGCGCCTTGCGGTCGAGCTTGCCGCGCTCGGTCTTCGGCAGCGTCGTGCTCACGACAATCTCCTTCGGCGCCTTGAAGGCCGGCAGCGCCGTGCCGCAATAGTGCAGCAGTTCCGTGACATCGATCGTGACGCCCGGCCGCGCCACCACGTAGCTCACGACCTCCTCGCCATAGATCGCATGCGGCACGCCGACGGTTGCCACTTCGATCAGCTCCGGGCGCTGCATCAGGATGCTGTCGATCTCGAGTGGCGAGATGTTCACACCGCCGCGGATGATCAGGTCCTTCTCGCGGCCGGTGAGCCGCAGAAGGCCGTCGGCATCGAGCATGCCGAGGTCGCCGGTGCGATAACGGTTGTGGCCGTTGATGCGAACGCTGCCATCGTCGCCGAGATAGCGGTAGTGGTGGTCGGTAAAGCCGCCGATCTCCACTTCGCCGATCTCGCCGGGCGGCAACCGCCGGCCGGCCGCGTCCACAATCGCGAGATCATGATGGGCGAACGGCCGCCCGACCGTGCCGTGCCGCCGCGCTTCGCCGGAAATGGCGGCGATCCAACCGGTTTCGCTCGAGCCATAACCCTGCGCGATCGGGATGCCGAAGCACTCCTCGAAGCGGCGCCATTCCTCGATCGTCAGTGGCGCGGAGCTTGAGGTGATGAACCGCAGGCTCGGCAGGTTGTCGCGGTGCGCGTTCCCTTTGGTGTTGAGCAGGATGTTGATGGTGGTCGGATTGCCGGCCGCGATCGTGACGCGGTGATCGCGCGCGTGCTGGAAGAAGCGGCTCGCCGAGAACTTCTCCGCCATGACGAGCGTGGCGCCGCGATTGACCGGCACCAGCGCGCCCAGGAGTTGCGCCGAGGCCCAGTTGAAAGAGCGGAAGTCGTAGACGCGATCGTCGGCGGTGATGCCGAAGCCGTCGGCAGTGGGTTCGATGTTGCCGAGATGCTCGCGATAGTTCAGCACGACACCTTTGGGGTGTGCGCTGGTGCCGGAGGTGAACAGGATCGCGGCGTTGTCGCCTGGGCCAGCGGCGGTGACAGCCTTGCTCGGCGCAAGCTGCGCGTGCGCGCCGTAGAACGTGTTCTCATCGGGGTTGTCCCAGCGCCCGAGCCGCAGCCGCGGCGCGGCGACGCCCTCGAGCAGGTCATCGAGCCCGAGCCCGTCCTGCTGCAGCACCAGCGCAGGCTTGAGCCGGGCGAAGATGTTGCCGAGCTGATTGCGGTTCATCTCGACATGGACGGTGCAGATGGTCGCGCCATAAGCCATGACGCCGAAATAGCAGACCAGGTGCTCGATCGAGTTGGTGGCAAGCAGCGCCACCCGGTCGTTGGCGCTGATGCCTCGCTGATGCAGAAAGGCGGCGATGCGGCCGATCGCCTGCCGCAGCTCGCCATAGGTGACCGTCCGCCCGCCCTCGGCGAGCACGATCCATGGCTTTTCTGGGTCGCGGCGGGCGGCCCGGTCGATCCAGTCTCGCAGCAGCGTCGGGTCGGCCTGCATCGGAAGCCTTCTGGACAATTGCTTAGCAATATAAGTAATTTCACGGCCGCACAAGCGCGGAGCAACAATCTCCACTCGGGAGAGCCCGTGAAGCGGAGCGAACTTTCGCTTGTGCGGTCATGACCCCGGTGTAATGTCTGGCCGCAACAGCAATGATGTGAAACGCTTCTGGATCGGACGCATATGGTGGCAAAGCAAAATGGCGAAGCAAGACGTGCAACCTGACGGGATGTCGACGCCGCTCGGCGGTGGTGACGGTGGTGGCGGCATCGCCGGCGTCGGCTCCAACACGGCACCGCATCTTGCCTATCACGATCTGCGCAAGTGGCTCGAGGAGGCGCAGAAGCTCGGCGAGGTGAAGACCGTCAAGGGGCTCTCATGGCAGCGCGACATCGGCATGGTGTCCGAGCTGGCGGCACACACCGACAATGCGCCGTGCTTTGTGTTTGAGGATGTACCCGGCGCGCTGCCCGGCAGCCGCCTGCTGATCAATTTCTTCGACGGCAAGCGCAAGAACATGACGCTCGGTTTTCCAACCGACATGAACAAGGTCGAGCTGAGCGAAGGCTTCCGCGCGCATTACGTCGCCGACATGAAGCGTATCCCGCCGAAGTTCGTCGAGACCGGCCCCGTGATGCAGAATGTGATGACGGGCGCCGACATCGACGTCACCCGGTTTCCGGCGCCGCAATGGCACAGCAAGGACGGCGGCCGCTATATCGGCACCGGCTGCTACACCATCATTCGCGATCCCGACGAAGGCTGGATCAACTGCGGCACTTACCGCGTGATGGTGCACGACGCCGCCTCCTGTGGCCTCTACATCTCGCCCGGCAAGCAGGGCCGCCAGATGCGCGACAAGTACAAAGCGCGCGGCCAATCAATGCCGATCGCGGTCGTGCTTGGCGGCGATCCGATGAGCTTCCTGATGGGCTGCAGCGAGGTGCCTTACGGCGTGAGCGAGCTCGAGGTGATCGGCGGCATGCGCGGCTCAGCCGTCGAGGTGATCAAGGGGCCGGTGACGGGGCTGCCGTTGCCTGCCAATGCCGAGATCGTCATCGAAGGCTTCGTCGAGCCTGACAACATGCGCACCGAAGGTCCGTTCGGCGAATGGACTGGCTATTACGCCACCGGCGCCGCGCAGGAGCCGGTCATCGACATCAAGGCGATCTATCATCGCAACGAGCCGATCCTCCTGGGCGTCGTGCCCGAGCGGCCGCCGGACGAGATCTGCCGCTATCGCGCCATCGTGCGCTCGGCGCTGCTGCGCGAGAACATTCAGAAGGCGGGCGTGCCCGCCGTCACCGCAGCCTGGGCGCACGAGGTCGGCAACGCCAGGCTTCTCCTCGTCGTTGCCATCAACCAGCGCTATCCAGGCCATGCCAAGCAGGCCGGCCATATCGCATCGATGTGTCACGTCGGCGCCTATTTTGGACGCTACACCATCGTGGTCGACGACGACATCAACGTGTCCGACATCAACGAGGTGTTGTGGGCGCTGCTGACCCGCTCCGACCCCGCGACCTCGATCGACATCATCCGCAACGCCTGGTCGACGCCGCTCGATCCGCGCATCGAGCCGGAGCGCCGGGCGGTCGGCGACTACACCAACAGCCGCGCCATCATCGACGCCTGCCGGCCGTTCCACTGGCGCGACAAGTTCCCCGAGGTGAACATGCCGTCTCCTGAGGACAAGGCGCTGGCGCTGCGCAAGTTCGGCCACCTGTTCACGAGCTGACGGGGCGGGAGCAATCGTTAACGACAGCCGTGGCAATATCCCCTGTACATTCTGATATATGCTAGAAAAGGCTCACCAAACGAGGGCTTGCAATGCGACGTCTGATCGTCGGCATGACCGGGTCGACCGGCGCCATCTTCGGGGTTCGTTTCCTGGAGGCGCTCAAGCACGCCGACGTTGAGTCCCATCTCATCGTCAGCAAGTGGGCGCAGCGCACCATCGAGCACGAGACCAATTACACGCTCGAGCAGGTGAGGGCGCTGGCGAACGTCGTGCACAGCCCGGGCGACATGGGCGCGACGATCTCCTCGGGCTCGTTCCTCACCGAAGGCATGGTGGTGATCCCGTGCTCGGTGCGCACGCTCGGCGGCATCGCCCAGGGCGTCGGCGACCACCTCGTGCACCGCGCCGCCGACGTCATCCTCAAGGAGCGGCGCAAATTGGTGCTGGTCGTGCGCGAGACCCCGCTGTCCGAGGTGCATCTCGAGAACATGCTCAAGCTCTCGCGCATGGGCGTCACCATGCTGCCGCCGATGCCGGCCTTCTACAATCATCCGCAATCGGTCGACGACATTGTCAATCACATTGTCGGGCGCGTGCTCGACCAGTTCGGCATCCCGGCGCCGTTCGAGAAGCGCTGGGACGGCCACATGCAGACGGCGGCCAAGATCGCGGCGCTCAGTGGCACGACCGCAAAGAGCGGGACCTGAGGCCTCAGACGTCCCCAACCCGCGCAAACTTGCCCACTCACCCGTTGGGAGGCGGGTTACGAGCGCCCGGGGGCGGTCGGGGATGGTGCAGTCGTGCTTGGCGGCTGACCATCCGGTTGCGCAGCTGCCGCTGAGGATGCGTCGAGTTTCACTTTCAAAGGCATAATGTATCCGCCGATCAGTATTCCCACTCTATATTCTGCCACCTCAGCTTCGATCGTCACGGGCGGCGGCGGCGCGGCGGCGAGAAGCCGATCAAGCAAACCGGTCCCCGACAACAACCCGGCTGTCAGTGTCATTTCGATCTTGGAATTGGAGTCAACCACTTTCTTTTCCGGATTGTCCGCCGGATAGAACAGGAGCGCCCCGGTGAAAGCACCATGCCCGGCTACGGAGACCGGCGCGAACGGGACCTTCGGACGCCTTTGATTTGCGTTCAGGTCGTCCCGGCCGCTAAACCAGCGCGCGTCAGCCATGTAAGTGCTCTTGAATCTCTTGCTCTCATTGGTCGCAAGATTCTTCACGTCGAGTGCCAGCGAAAGGACTGTGCCGTCACGGGCGCCGCGATTGGCAAGCGTCACAGGTATCATAAGCACTTCGTAGCTGCCATAGGGGTCGCGCGTGAAGAAGATGTTATCCGACACATAGAGCCTGACCTCCGCCTGCTTGATTGTGGTCTCCCACATGGACACGGCGGAGCCGAGGAGTGCCATAGCCGAGATCGCGGTCGGCAACAAAGCGCGGAACCTGAACGTGGCCTTGTCGCCCGATCTGCTGGCTTCCTGCGAACTCATGAGCAAATCCCTGCGATACTGGTTGCGTTACAAGCTTTCTTCAGAACTATCGTGAGCGAGACGGTTATGAAACTGCGGTGATGATTTATTCGTGCACCGTACAATGCTGCCTTTGATTGCAAGACGAGCAGGGCATGCGCAATCGTCCATCATCCGAATGGGGGACCGCCGCAAGTGGTGCTGAGGGGGCGCGAGACGCCCTGATCGGAGGTGCACCTTGAAGACCGCGAGATGCACCCAAGCGGCGAACGTCGCAGCGCCCGATGCGAAGAGTAGTACGGGAGCTTACTGACTGACACCCATACAATTTTGAAATATTTTCGTCTTTTCGCGTATTTGCTCTACGTCACCCATCGGCGCCCCAGACGCTCGCGCCACCGCCTGGCGAAGGTCGTGCCAATTTTGCGCCATCAATAACTGTTGCATTTCTGGCCTCTTGGGTTCTGGAAAATAATCCGCCAGAAAGATTCTTGCGTTTATGTCGGGGATGAATATCAGTTCGGGATCGTTCACAAGCCCGGGGGCCTCCTTCTGGTGTTTCAAGTAACTGTCCTTCCAAGTCACCATGGCCAATCCACGACCGCGGTAAAGCCAGCCGTCACCGTTATTCGCTCCGTTTCCGTGGGCTCCACCGTAGACCTTCTCCGCCAATTCACGCGGTTTGCGGACGTATAATCTCTCAATTTCGGCGTCCGAGATGTCTCTAAAGGCGCTAGGCCATCTTGCCCTTATTGTCCTTGGAGAAGTGTAGTCAAGACTCTCCCGCCGAGTTCGGAAGTCGTTTGTTTCGTAGGCGGCAGTTGCCATCACATAGGCCAGCAACTGTTCTTGGTCATGGCCATGCCCTTTTCGCCACGCGGCGAGTAAGGCCCGCATGTTGCTGGTTTGCTCAAGCTGAAGGTTCTGGACTTTTCCCGACGCAATAGAAAGCTCCTTTCGATAGCATGCCAGGACCCTCTCGTCGGGCGTCACCGTGTCTAGGTTTCTGCTAATCAGGTAGCTTGACATTGCAATGTGCTCTGCAACTGCCGCCACCGATCGATTTAGATCGTGATAAAGCAGTAGTTGAACACAATCGGCCTGTGAGAGGCTCCAGTGTTGTGCTTGCGCAAAATTGGCATCAGGCGTGCACTCCCAGAACCGGCCGCTTTGATGCTCTATTATTGCTTGCGTTTGGGCCGAAAGCATCCAGCCTAGTGGAAGTGGGTAGAAGCGGCTTTCGAGAGTAGCCTTCGTTAAGGCGGGTTTCCGGATAACGTGTTCTTTGTCAGCGAACGTGACACGTTTCACATCGACACTTGGCAATTGCTCTTGCGCCCTCCCGATTGCCACATAGGCTCGCGATGTCCTGGCGTTTAGCAGGGCGCGGATCGGCTCCAAAGACTCTCCTAACGCAAAACTCTTGCGTACGGGGAAATCACCTCCGCTCAGCACGATCAGGCTCAAATTGATGTTCTCTCGCTTGATTATTCCATCGAAAGAATCTCTCAGGTCTAGAATCGTCTCCACGCCTGAGTTGTCGACATAGCCGCCATCCACCAACTTCACTCTATCTGTGTTGGGAAACCGGCGATCCTCCACTGTCGCCGCCGGCGTGACCCACGGAAATCGCGCCCCTAATACGGCCGCAGTGCTGAGGCGGAGGTCGCGTTCTGCTTTGATGTCCGGGTCCCAGAATTGATAGTCGACCACGGCGCCGAGTGAGGCATCGGGCTCATTTCGCGCCATTCTGAAAGGCGCAATCAGAAAGCGCCGGCCGCTGCCGGCATCTGTCGTGTTCATCAGCAAGGCCGGAATTGATTCCGACGCACTTGCGTTCCAAAGATCGAGAATGCTTGTCTCGAATGGATTGACTTCTGAAGGCTTTTTCCCCTCGAGAACTTTAATGAAAGACGTGCCAGCGTCTTCGAGCGTGTATTCGAGCGCCCGCGCGCGGTCAAATGGGCCGACCGGAAAGAACAAAAACCGTTGAGTAAAATCAGGGAAAAGCGCCGCTGCGACGAGCGGCGAAAGAAAATCCCGCCTCAATGCTTTGCGGACCGCATTCTCCAGGGGGCCAGGACGATCTGCATCCCTTGGAAGCGCTGCTTCTTGGTTGTATGCCGTTATTGCTGGGCATGGGTCGAACGTGGTGGGTGCTGGTGCTGGTGCAGAAGTTGGTGCATCTGGAACTGTATCAATGATCTTCTGGTCAAATGCTCGAAGCGCAGCCACGAACGTTGCTGCACCGATGCTCCCTCCAGATACTCCGCTAATCGCGAACAGGTGATGTCGAAATGATGGGCAGATATCCTGCATTCGAGCAAGAAAGATCGCTGTGTGATACGCTGCGTAGATGCCGCCACCCTGGGCGGCGACGACGTAAACCGGATACGCGCCGGGATACTTGTCTCGGTCCGGCCGACTTTTCAGCCACGCTTCAAATTCTGCGCTCGCTGTGCGCTGGGAATGACCTTTTGCCATCTGACTGGGCTTACTGGCGAGTCGGACGGCGTGATTGTCGGTCCAGTCTAGGAGCGAGAAGAGCAGCGCTATCGAAGTAAGCACGGAGATGATCGGTGCTTTAAAGCGTATGCTGAGCAAGGTGAAGTTGACGACAAAACTTGTCAGGCAGATCGCGAACAGCATCACAACAAAAAACGGTCTGATGGCCTGTGGCAACAAGACCGGCTCAATGACAAACCCGGCCGTAATCAGGGTCAAAAGTAGCAATGTAAATATGATCCCCGGCCAATGGCCGTAGTAAACTCGATTGAGTCGGTTCGCGAAGCCCCTTAAACGGTCAGATGCTCTTCGCCATTGGGCCGCGATAACGATAACCGCGACGAGTTGGATCAAAGCGCCGCCATAGAGGCTGCGGCTGACGGTTTTGAGCACATCATCGTACTCTTCCCAAGCGCTCCCGACGAGAGGCGGGCTCGCCGTGATCCGCACAGGAACGGCTTCGTACAAGCCCCATACGCATCCTAACAAGGGTATTGTGCACAGCAGCGTTGGGAGTATCTGGGCGCAAACGACAAATGCAGGCTCAGGATCTTTGATTGAAGCGCGGGTTTCGGTGACGATCTGGTTGGCGCCCCACCACACGATCAAAGCGATCAGGATAATCGGCACGTGTAAATACATGAAGGTAGACAGGGACGTCAGAATATCTGGAGATGTGACGCCATTTGAAGAAATGATGATGTCTGAGTAGGCTATTCGATAGAGTTCCTTACTCTGATCAGGTAGTCCAAGAATGGCTGCAACCAATAGGCTGACTGCGATGATCCACTTGGAGTCCTTAAGCAGTAGATAAATTTGTTCGCGAGCCGCAACGAGGGCCCAGATATCGGCGACCGTAGTTGCGTAGAAATGCTTTGCGGGCTCTGTCATAAATGAATCTGTCCGCACATCTGCTGGACCTACCCCAAGGAAATCAATCACTCAAGAGACGTTCGAAATCTGATGGCGCAACATAAGCGCCTTGCATGCATTCCGCAATATCTTGCTCCGAAGTGCGTCGCCCTACTTCTCCCCGTAAGTCGAGCGTGAAATATCCGGCACCAGAATGCCGCCATCGATCGCCTTGCAGCGCACGTCCTCCGCCTTCGCCTTCTCCTCGGCCGCTTCCAGCACCTCCATGATGCGTTCTCGCGGGATGAAGCAGACGCCAGTGTCGTCGGCGACCACGAGATCGCCGGGTGATACCTTCACATGGCCGATCTGGATCGCGCCGTTGATCTCGGCGGCTTCGAGCCGCCACTTGCCGGTCACCGGTGTGATGTCGCTCGCCCACAGCGGATAGCCGACCGAACGCGAATGCGCGATGTCACGGATGCCGCCTTGCACGATGGCGCCGACCTCGCCTTGGCGCTTGCCGGTCTGCGCCGAGATGCCGCCCATATTGGAAACGTCAGGCACGCCCTGGATCACCAGCACGTCGCCTTGCTGCGCCAGGTTGTGGCACTCGAACTCGGCCATCTTGTTGACCTTGTCGTGCGCGCCCTTGAGCGGGTCGATGCGCTGCAGGATGTTGCGCAGCGTCAGCGCCGGCCCCACCATGGTGGTGCCCGGCATGGTCGGCCGCAGCACCGAGGCGCCGATCACGCCCGAAGGGATGCCGAGCTCGTCCATGGTGTCGGAAATGATGCCAGTCGGGTCGCCCAGCGCCTTGAAGCGCTCGACCGCGCCTTGCGGCGGACGCGGCACCTCCAGGAGCTTGATGTGCTCGGCCGCGATGCGGCCGGTCAGTCGCTTCTCTGCCACGGACATTCCCCTTCTGCTGCTGCGCGCCCGAACGCGCGAAGACCTTTGCTTGCCGGCTGGACTCTATAGCGTCCCTGTACGGCGAATACAGCAACGACCAGCGGCGGCGGCCGCTTGCTCGATGCGGCCGCGGTCGGTACCGTAAGCCCTTCCCAGCGAGGAAGAGGCCGCCATGATTGACTTTTATGCGTTGACCAGTCCGAACGTACAGAAAATCTACATCATGCTCGAGGAGACCGGGCTGCCCTATAAGGAGGTCTTCATCGACGTCTGGAAGGGCGACAATCACCAGCCGGAATTTCTCAAGGTCAACCCGAACGGCAAGATCCCGGCGATCGTCGACCATGATGGGCCAGGCGGCAAGCCCTATACGGTGATCGAGTCAGGCGCGATCCTGATGTATCTCGCCGAGAAGAGCGGTCGCTTTCTGCCCAAGGACATGGCCAAGAAGTATGACGTGCTGCAGTGGCTGATCCTGCAGGTGGCCAATGTCGGGCCAGCGTTCGGCAACTTCACCCACTTCAATATGTTCGCGCCCAGAGCCGGCAACGAGTATTCCTTCAGCCGCTACCGTAGCGAGATGAAGCGACTCTACGAGTTGCTGGAGAGGCGGCTTGGGCAGGTGCCGTATCTCGGAGGCGACGAGTATTCCATCGCCGACATCGCGACGTTTCCCTGGACGCGCAACCACGATGCCCAGGGCGTGCGTTGGGAGGACAACCCGAACTTGGCGCGCTGGTTCAATGCCATCGCGGAGCGGTCGTCGGTCAAGGCTGCACTGGCCAAGATCGCCGTGATCAAGTCAAACCGGGAGACCGCATCTGACGAGGACAAGGACCGTTTCTTCGGACGCGGCCGCTACGCGCGCGCATAAGACGAACCGAGCGCGCGCGAGTCACGAGGGAGGACGCTATGAAGACCATGGCACTTGCGTGCGCGCTTGCGCTGTTGGTCTCACCCACGAGCGCGCAGACGGTTGCCGATTTCTACCGTGGCAAGCAGATCCGAGTCATCGTGGGCTCGTCGCCGGGCGACTACGACACCTGGGCGCGGGTCATTGTGCGGCACATGCGCCAGCATGTCCCCGGCAATCCCACTTTCGTGGTCGAGAACATGCCGGGCGCCGGCTCGCTGATCGCCGCCAATTTTCTCTACGGCAAGGCGGCGCAGGATGGCACCGTGCTCGGTTCGGTGAGCCGCAACATTCCGAACTTCGCCTTCATGAAGAGCCCGAACGCCAACTTCGATCCGCTCAAGTTCAGTTGGATAGGCAGTCCGGAAATGACGCATCGTGCCTGCTTCGTGCGCACCGACAGCGGCGTCACCGCGCCCGAGCATCTGTTCGAGCGCGAGGTGCTGATGGGCGGCGACGGCGCCGGCACCTCGCTGTCGGAAATGCCGATCCTGGCGCGCAACCTGCTCGGCATGAAGTTCAAGGTGGTCGACGGCTACAAGGGCTCAACCGATATCGTGCTGGCCATGCAGCGCAACGAGGTGCACGGCCTCTGCCAGACCGTGATGGCCTTTGCGCAGGCCGGGCAGCACATGCTCGACGACGGCACGGTGAAGATGCTGTTCACGACTGAAAAAGATCGCGTGGCAAAATACGACAACAAGGTGCCGACCATTTTCGAATATGCCAAGACCGAGGAGCAGCGCAACATCCTGGCCTTCCATGCCTCGAGCCTGGAGACCGGACGGCCCTGGCTGACGCCGCCCAATGTGCCGGCGGAGCGGGTGCAAGCCTTGCGCCGCGCCTTCGATGCGACCATGAAGGACGCTGGTTTTCTCGAGGAGGCCAGGCAGCGCAAGCTCGAGGTCGACGCGCGCACCGGCGAGCATGTCGAGGGCGTGATCCGCGCGATCGCGGGCCTGTCGCCGGAGGTGATCGCCAGGGCGGCGCAGATGGTGCGAAAGTAAAGGACGCTGGTTAAGAACAGGGACTGAACAGGAGACGTGTGTTGGAACTGAAGGGAAAGGCCGCCATCGTCACGGGGGCAAGCTCGGATGACGGCATCGGCTCGGAATGCGCCAAGCTGCTCGCCGCGCGCGGCTGCAACGTGGTCGTGAACTACGCCACCAACAAAGCCGGCGGCGAAGCGGTCGCGGCGGCCTGCCGGGCGGTCGGCGCAGACGCGATCGCGGTGCAGTGCGACGTTTCCAAGGACGAGGACTGCCAGCGGCTGGTGCAGGCCTGCATTGACAAGTTTGGCCGGCTCGACGTGCTGGTCAACAACGCGGCGACCACGAAGCCCATTCCGCACCGGCGCATGGACCTGCTCGACGCCGCCGAGTTTCAGCGCATCTTCTCCGTCAACGTCATCGGCACCTATCAGATGACGCGGGCGGCCGCGCCGCATTTGAAGGCAACCGGGGACTCCGCGATCGTCAACATCTCGTCAGTCGGCGCGATGCGGGCGGGCGGTTCTTCGATGGCCTACACGGCCTCGAAAGCCGCGATCAACAATCTCACGCTCTCGACCGCGCGCGCGCTCGCGCCCGAGGTGCGAGTCAATGCGCTCTGCCCCGGCGGTATGCTCGGCGCCTGGACGCGCAAGATTCTCAACGAGGAGCAGTACCAGGAGCGCCTCGCGGCAGCGAAGACCCAATATCCGCTCAAGCGCGGCATCTGGCCCAAGGATGTCGCGGTTGCGGCACTGTTTCTCGTGGAGGGCGCCACCACCATGACCGGCGAGGCGATCCGTATGGATTGCGGGCAGCATCTGGGCGAGACGAGCAACAAGACGTAGCGCGCAGTCGCAGCCTCGATCGACCTCATGGTGAGGAGCGCGTCGGCGCGCCGCTTGGCGCGACGGCGAGCGTCTCGAACCATGCAAGTCGCCCGGGCCGCCCTCATCCTTCGAGACGCGCGCGCTAGGTGATGCCTACGAATGCAGGCGTTCCGTACCGCGCGCGCTCCTCAGGATGAGGTCGGATCACTGCCCGTCGTTTGTCTACCCTACGCCGCCGCGCTCGCCACCACTGGCTGCTTGTACTCCTTCAACCGCGGCAAGATCTCCTTCGCCATCAGGGTGAGGCTGTCGACCGTGTCGGTGTGGTCAAGAAATCCCGCCTGCGCCATGATGAGCAAATTGCCGAGCCCGCCCGTGTATTCGATGAAGTCGGTGATCTGCGCATAGCACTGGTCGGGCGTGCCGCAGACCATCAGCACCGAGTCGATCAGGTCCTGCACACTGGCGGTGCGCATGTCGACCACGCGCTTGTCCTTGGTGAACGAGCGCTCCGGCGTGAAACCGCGCATCAGCCGCGCGGTGTCGTCGACCGACAAATAGCCGGGCGGGTTCTTGAACGGCGGATAGACATTGCCTCCGGTGCGTAGATAGCCCGCGACGAGCTCGCCGCGCCGGCGCGCCTCGGCTTCGTTGTGCGCGGTCGCAAACAGCGCCAGATAAGCGAAGCGGTCTGGGCCGGGCAGTGCGCCGTTGTGGGTCGCGGCGTAGCCCTCGCGGTAGGAGTCATAAAGCATGCGCGTGTTGTAGCCCGAGCCGAGCACCGCGATCACATAGCCGCGCTCGCCCAGCGCGCGCGCGTTTGATTTGCTGGCGGTCGTGCTCCACACCGGCGGATGCGGCTGCTGCCACGGCCGCGGCCAGAGATTGACTTGGCGATAGTGGAAGTGCTCGCCCTCCCAGTTGAACGGCCCGTCGTGCGTGGTCATCGCCTTGATGATGAAGTCGTGCGACTCCCAGAAGCGATCCATCACGCCGACCGGGTTGGCGTTCGAGGGGGCGAACTCGTAGGGCACGCCCTTGACAAAGCCCATGTCGAGGCGCCCGCGCGAGATCACGTCGATGGTGGCGAGCTCCTCGGCGGCGCGTATCGGGTCGGGCCGATGGCCGATCGGATAGCCCAGGATCAGAATGCGTGCGCGCTTGCTCTGGCGTGCCATGATCGACAGGCTGACGATCGAGGTGGCGTTCATGCAGGTCGCGGTCTGGTGATGCTCGTTGAGCATCAAATCGAGCCCGAGCTCGTCGGCGAGCAGATATTCGTCGTGATAGCGATGGAACAGATCGGCCGCTATCTTCGGATCGAGCGCGCGATTCGGCAGATTGACGCGCAGATAGCCGTGCGGATCATCCCAGGCGTTGGGATAAGGATGCTCGCTGAAATGATAGACTCTCATTTCATTTGTCCTTGCGTGAAGGCGAAAACGGCCCGCGCGAATGCATCGGGCTGCTCGATATGCGGATAATGCCCGGCGCGCGCGATCGTCTCGAAGCGTGCGCCCGGAATTTCGGAGCAATAGGCGCGCCCATAATCCTCGGTCAGGATGCGGTCGGCGGCGCCCCAGAGAAAGAGCGTCGGAATGCGGATGCGATGCAGCCGGCCCTTGAGCTTGGGATCGTGCATATAGGGCGACCAGCCATAGCGCGCGCTCGCTTCGCGATTGCGCGCGACGATGCGTACGTCCGCCTCCGCCATTGCCTTGTAGTCGCGCTCGGCAAGCTTCGGGTCGAAATAGGCGAGCTTGTTGAGCTCGGGCTCGGTGATCGCAAAGATGTCGACGATGTCGCGCGTGTCGCGGGCGCCGACCTTGATGCCGACCGCATTGGCAAGGACGAGATGTGAGAGCCGCGCCGTCGACTTGACTGCGATCTCGGCGGCGATCCAGGCCCCGAGCGAGACGCCGACCACGATCGTGTCCTTGAGATCGAGCTCGTCGAGCAGATCGAGATAGAAATAGGCGAGGTCGTCGATGGTGGTGAAAGCGTTCGGCTGCTCGGAGTTGCCGAAGCCCGGATGGCTCGGCGCGATCACGCGCGCATGCTGGGCGAGCTTGTCGATGACGGGGGCGTTGCGATCGAGCCCGATGCCGGGATGGAGGAACAGAAGCGGCCGACCGTGCCCTTTCTCGATGGCCTCAACCTTGGTGCCGTTGACCGTTATGGCGGCCGTCGAATCCTGTAGCGTCATCCTCCCTGCACCTCGCGACTTTCAATCCATACCCTTGCTATATTATGGGAGATCGGCAGCGCCAATGGAAATCCAATGGGGCGCAATCTGTGGCGTTGCCGATACCCGATTGGTGCCTGTGCTTTGGGGGAGAAACCGTGACTGAGCCGACGTGCGCGATCCATAACAACCTGACCTACGCTACTCACGACGGCGTCGAGCTCAAGGGTGACCTCTATCTGCCCGCCGGCGCCGGCCCGTTCCCGATCGTCGTTAACGTTCATGGCGGCTATTGGCGGCGCGGCTCGCGCGACACGTTCCAGTATTGGGGGCCTTATCTTGCCGCGCGCGGCTATGCCGGCCTTACGGTCAGCTACCGGCTGACCAAGCCCGGCCAGAAGACCTATCCCGGCGTGGTACACGACATCCGCGCCGCGGTGCAATTCGTTCGCGGTCGCGCCAAGGATTTCCGGCTCGATCCCGGCCGGGTCGCGCTGTGGGGCAATTCGGCCGGCGCCCATCTCGCCTCGCTGGTTGCGCTCGCCGGCGACAGCCCGCTGTTCGCGGGCGGCTATCCGAGCGATCCGCATGCCAAGGAGAGCACCGGCGTGAAGCTCCTGGTCGGGACCTACGGCATCTATGATCTCCTGACGCAGTGGCGGCACTCGCAGCTCGGCAATCCCGGCGACAACCTGGTGGAGTGCATGCTGGGAGTCTCGCCCACGAAAGACCGCCGCATCTATTTCGATGCCTCGCCGCTGAGCCACGCGATCACCGCCAACAATAAGACCGCCGTGTTCCTGATCTGGGGCACCGAGGACGACGTGGTGGACTACCGCACGCAGACGCTGCCGTTCCTGGAGGCGCTCAAGCAGGCCGAGTTCCAGGTGCGGCCTTGCGTGGTGCACGGCGCGCCGCATTATTGGCTGAGCGATCCGATCGACGAGCCCGGAAGCCATTCGGGTTTCGTGGCGCCGCGGCTGTTGCGCTTCCTGGCGGAGCGGCTGTAGCGGGCAGACACTGCCCAGCGTTCTGGTGTATGCTGCCTCCCAACCAAGAACCACGCCGGGGAGGCGCCGATGGCTGCATTCATCGTGCGGAAGGGCATGTCCGTCACGCGACGCGACGTCCTCAAGCAGACGGCTGCCGGTCTCACTTTTGCGCTAACCCTTCACGCCGATCCGCGCGCCCTCATCGGCGAAGCCGCTGCGGCCGACGGGCCTTTGTCTGCAAATATCTGGGTCACGATTGCAACGGACGGCACGATCTCGATTGTCTCACCCGCCGCCGAGCTGGGTCAGGGCACCTTCACGACGCTGCCGGCCGTGCTCGCCGACGAGCTTGACGCCGACTGGGCCAAGGTGAAGCCGGTCTATCCGCCGGAGTGGAACGAGAAGAAATACGGCAATCCAGGCTGGAACGGCAATTTCAACACCACGGCGTCGCTCGCGACCCGCGGCTATTTCACGCCGATGCGCGTCGCCGGCGCGCAGGCCCGTCGCGTGCTGCTCGATGCAGTGGCGGCGAAATGGAACGTCCCGGTTGGCGAGCTGACCACCGAGCCGAATGTCGTCATCCACAAGGCGTCGAACCGCCGCATGAGCTATGGCGACATCGCAGGCTTCGCGAAGGTGCCAGCGGAGCTGCCCAAGATCGAGGAGAAGGACCTCAAGCCCGCCGCGAGCTTCCGTTACATTGGCAAGGATCTGCCGCGCATCGACGTGCCGTCGAAGGTCTCGGGGGCGGCGATCTATGGCATCGATGTGCAGGTGGCCGGCATGGTCTACGCCGCGGTGCTGCAATCGCCCTATGAGGGCGGCACGCCTGCGACCGTCGACGACGCGCAAGCGCGCGCGGTGCCCGGCGTCACCGATGTGATCCGGCTGCCAGCTGGCGTCGCCGTCGTTGGCAATTCGGTCGAAGCGACGCAGGCCGCCAAGAATCGCCTCAAGGTCACCTGGAGCGACGCGCCCGCCGCGCATCGGGATTCGGAACGCGCGCTCGAGGACTTCGCCGCCGTCGCGCGCGACAAGTCGCGGCCTGGCAATGCATTCACCAAGGTCGGCGACGCCAAGGCCGCGATGGCCTCCGCCGCGCGCGTCTTCCGCGGCGAATATCGCACGCGGTACACCTATCACGCCCAGATGGAGCCGATGAACGCGACCGCCATGGTCGCACCGGACGGCAAATCCGCGGAGATCTGGGTCGGCACGCAGAACCCGACCGGGCTGCACAACGACGTTGCGCGCCTCCTTGGCATCGACCGCAGCAAGATCACGTTCCACCAGCATGTCGTGGGTGGCGGCTATGGCCGCCGCGGTGGCCCGCAGGACGTGGTGCTCGAGGCGGTGCGCCTCTCGCAGACTCTAGGCAAGCCCGTCAAGGTGATCTGGAGCCGCGAGGACGACCTCGCGACCGGCAAGTTCCGGCCGATGACGGCGCATTACATCGAGGCGGGCTTCGATGCCGGCGGCAAGCTCGTGGCCTGGCATCATCGGGTGGCGGCCGAGTCGGTGCAGGGCTATCGCGCGAGCCTCGCCGGCACGCCGCCGCCGGCGCAGGATGCTGTGATCATGAAGGGATCGCTGCTCCTGCAATATCCGGTCGCGGACCGGCTCTCCGAGCACGTCATTCAGCCATGGGGAGCGCGGCTCTGCTCGGTGCGTGGTGTCGGCTCGTTCTCGAACTGCTTCGCGATCGAGTGCTTCCTCGACGAGATTGCCAAGGAGCTGGGCAAGGACCCGATCGAGTTCCGTATCGGCGTTGCGGAGCGCGAGCCGCGCGTGCAAGAGCTGTTGCGCACGGTCGCGCAGATGTCGGACTGGAAGCGCAAGCGCGACGGCACCGCGCTCGGTGTTGCGGTCATGGAGAAGGACGAGACCTTTGCGGCGGGGGTCGCCGAGGTCTCGGTCGATCGCGCGAGTGGCCAGGTGAAGGTGCACAACATCTGGGCCGCCATCGATGCCGGCATCGCGGTGCAGCCGAAGAATCTCGCGGCGCAGACCGAAGGCGGCATCGTCTGGGGGATCGGTCACGTGTTGCGCGAGAAGATCACCATCAAGGATGGCCGCGTGCAGGAATCAAACTTTCGCGACTATCTGGTGCCGCGGATGTCGGACATGCCGAACATCGAGGTCAAGGTGCTCTCCACCAACAACCCGCCGACCGGCGCGGGCGAGGACGGCGTGCCGCTGGTGGCGGGCGCTGTCGGCAACGCCATTGCGACGCTGACCGGCGTGCGAATTCGCGAATTGCCGTTCACGCCGGATCGCGTGCGCGGCGCGCTTGGAGCATAGAGTTCAGAGAGTTTGGAGCATTCAACGAGTCATCGGACGAAGGGAGAAACGTCATGGCTGCATTCACGCTGAATGGCCAGCGCAAGGAAGTGAACGTTGACGGCAACACGCCGCTCTTGTGGGTCCTGCGTGAGCATCTCAAGCTCACCGGCACCAAGTTTGGTTGCGGCATCGCGTCGTGTGGGGCCTGCACGGTGCATGTCGACGGCAAAGCGATGCGCTCCTGCGCCATGCCGGTGTCGCTGGTCGAGGGCAAGTCGATCACCACGATCGAGGGGCTCTCTCCCGACGGCGGCCACCCGCTGCAGAAGGCCTGGATCGCCGAGCAGGTGCCACAATGCGGCTACTGTCAGTCCGGCCAGATCATGCAGGCGGCGGAGCTCCTGGCGAGCAACAAGAACCCGACGCGGGCGCAGATCGTCGAGCACATGGACGGCAACGTCTGTCGCTGCGGCACTTATCTCCGCATCATCAGCGCCATTCAGCGCGCCGCGCGGGAGGGCTAGGCAATGAATAGCCACATCAATCGACGCGATCTTCTCAGAACATCCGCTGCCGGCTTGAGCTTTGCGTTCACGCTCGCCGCCGATCCGCGTGCGCTCATCGCCGAGGCCGTCGCAGCCGATGCGCCGCTGTCGGCCTCTGCCTGGATCACCATCGCGACGGACGGCACCATCACCATCGTGTCCCCGGCTGCCGAGATGGGGCAGGGCTCTTTCACCACGCTGCCCTTGATCATTGCCGAGGAGCTCGACGCCGACTGGTCGAAGGTGAAGCCGGTCCTGCCGCCCGCCTGGGACGACAAAGCCTATGGCAATCCAGCCTATGGCGGCACGTTCCAGACCTCGGCGAGCGCCTCCGTGCACGGCTACTTCAAGGCGCTGCGCATTGCGGGCGCACAGGCGCGCCGCGTGCTGCTCGACGCGGTGGCGGCGAAATGGGGCGTGCCGGTCGGCGAATTGTCGACCGAGCCGAGCGTGGTCGTGCACAAGGCCTCGAACCGCCGGATCAGCTACGGCGAGATCGCCGCCTTCGCCAAGGCGCCGGCGGAAATGCCGAAGGCCGGATCTCTCGAGGTGATGCCGGCCAGCACCCCGAAATCGAAGCGCAGAAGTTGGTGCGTGTAGCGCAGGGCGAAACGCAGAGCGCCGCGCCCGTATCTTGGCGGCGCCTCAGCCGCCGTCACCCGTCCTGGGCGCCTTGGCGGCTACCGGCCCGACGATCCGCTCGAAGTCGGCCTGCGGCCCTGGATTACCGTGGATCGGCACATGCTGCGCGACGTCAAGCTTCAGCCGCTTGACATTGTTGAACAGCGCGACCGCGTTCTCGTTGACGTTCGGGAGGTTCCCTCCTTGCGGTGGTGGCGAATACAGATCGGCGTTGACGAGGATCTTCGACTGCGGGAGATACGCCA
>Ga0137409_10001781_pt1 | contig 23241 bp, 17 predicted proteins | sample CZODoug1_16funga_FD_122059 | JGI IMG/M metagenome (GOLD analysis project Ga0137409, IMG submission 122059) | Vadose zone soil fungal communities from Angelo Coast Range Reserve, California, USA - CZODoug1_16fungal (Hybrid Assembly) | ecosystem: Environmental > Terrestrial > Soil > Vadose zone...
CAGCATCGAGCCGCCGCATTTGGGGATCACCTCGAATGAGCCGTCGTTGAGCGCCTTCAGGTAGATGGAACGCTCGCCGATGTTGGTGTGCTTGCTGACCTTGACGCCCTTGGCCGACATCGCGTCGCCGTAGATGTCGGCGAGCAGCACGTTCTCGGTGAAGCCGGCCGATCCGACGGTGATCGAGCCGGGCCCGGCCGGGAGGCCCGTTTCGGTCGCCGTCGCGGAGGTGGACGTCGATGGTGTCGAGCCGCCATTCGCCGGCGGCGTCGTGACATTGGAACTACCACTGCTGCCACACGCCGCGAGCGCCAGCGCCGACGCCAGCAGAGTTCCCGCGAACAAGTAGGTGCGCTTCATCTCTCTCCTTAGTCGAACATTCCAAGTCGATTCAGGGTCAGGCCTGCGCCAGTTGCACCTCCGCGGCCGGCACAGCGCTTGTCGCTCGCCGGGAGAACCGGCCGGAGACGCAACGTGACACGATCAGCCGCTGGAGGCCGATGAGCACGTCACGAAGAAGTCGAGCGGACAGTGCTGCGTCGCCTCGTCCAAGTGCAAGACGGCGGCGACCTTCGGACGGAAATCGCTGCTGAGCCGATCGAGATCGCGCTCGTCGCGCGTGAGGACCTGGATCCAGAGATCGCCCATCTCGTCCGACGACCGCTGTCCCCAGCGCGCGCGCGACGGCGGCTGCTGCGGATTCCGGGGGTTTGCGTCGGAGTTGTCGTATGCGTACCGCATCGACAGCGTCGCGCCCTTCGGCAGGCGGAGCGGCGTCACGAACCTGTAGACGTGCTGCCAGCGAAAATCCCAGTCCCTGATGGTGATCAGCGGCTTCGTGGATCCGTCGGGCAGCGTCGCCACGCCGCGGGCATCGCGGAGGCGGTAGTGCGCGTGAGGCTGCACCGCTTCGACCTCGACGTCGACAGGCAAGACGTAGGAATCCGTGATCGTGTAGCGCGCGTCGCCCGCGGGAACGTCGATGTTCTGTCGTCCAAGGCGCAGCATCGCCGGCGTACGGGTCGGCGGCTCGGCGCTGAAATAGAGGCCGACCGACGGGGCGACGGCTTCCGGCTTGCCGCTCGGCTGCATGTGCAGCTGGACGACGAGGTCGGTGTGCGTGTCGAGGCGCCAGGCGAGATCCTTCGGCAGCAGCGGCGCGACCTGCCCCGGCGTCCAGCCGAGGAAATGTCCGTCCGGATAGGTCGCCGAGCGCGCGATCAAGCCGTCATACCCCGGCGCGGGATCCTGCGCGTCGAGGCGGCGCGACACAGGCGTCGCGTCGACGCGAATGTTCGCGTGATGCACGACCCTGGGATTGCCTGGACGAAACTCGAGGCCGCGAACGAATGTCGCCGCATCGACCGGGATCGGAATCACGAAGATGCGGAAGACGTCGGTGCCTTCGGCCGGCAGCGTGTAGGGCTGCGGGAGCGTCACGACGAGGTCCGGCTTGCCAAGCTGCCACCCTTCGGTCCACACGCGCGGCGACGGCGCATCGCGCGGATCGCCTTCGGCCGCGCCCTCGTCGACCCACCGCTGCAGCAGGAGAATCTCGACGTCGCTGAGCGGGTGCTGCCCGACGAACGGGCCATCCGCGGGATCCGCCTTCCACGGCGGCATGAAGCGCCTCTTCGTCGCTGCCGCGATCTGCGCGCCATGACGTTTCGCATCCGCGTAGGTCAGCAGGCTGAACGGCGCCGATCCGCCCGGGTGATGGCACATGCCGCAGCGATCGACGAGCAACGGCGCCACATCTTTCGCGTAGGTGACCTGGAGCGCGAGCCTTTGAGGCGAACGCACGCCGCTCGGCTGAAAGCCTCGCGCTCCTGCGGACTGCGAGGCCCCGCTCGGCTGAAAGCCTCGCGGTCCTGCTGAAACGGAGGCCACGATAGCGACTAAGAGGCAACCGAATTTCATCGTGCGAAATCCGAGATGAAGCAGCCGACCGCCTGTGTCGTCGGGTGCGGCACGGGCTTGCCGCCGAGCGACGCAGTCAGCGCGTCGGCGAGGTCGTGCCGCGTGGGCGCCGGGCGCTCGACGCCGAGATCGACGTACCGGTCGTCGATGCGCCCGCGATACACGACGCGCCCGCCTGCCCAGACCACCGCTTCGGGCGTGACCGTGGCGCCCACGAACTTCACCAGCGCATGCGTCGGATCGCGCAGCGCCTGCGCGTCGCCGGCGTACGAGAACGCCGCCATGTGCTCGCGGATCGTCGCGGCGTCCTCGGCAGAATTCGGGTAGACGAGCCGGAACACCACACCCTTCGACGTGAAGGCCTGTGCGATCCGGCGGACCTCCGGCGCGTAGCGATTCGAAATCGGGCAGTCCGTGCTGGTGAAAAGAAAGACGATGGCCCTGGTGCCGTCGGGAGCCTGCAGGGCGTCCACCGTCGCGCCAGTCAGCGACTGCACCAGAATCGCCAGCAGCGGAAACACAAACACAAAACGATGGTACACCCAGTCGCCTTCATCTCGCGCCGATCCCGCCCGAAACGCGGCAGTGAGGCGGCGCCGCCGGATCGAGCCGGATCGGATCGATGGCCTCTGCCAGACCGTTTCGAAACACATACGCCCCGTCGATGGAGTCGGGGACATCTGACACCCACACTGAGACACATCCGGCTGTTCTGGCCGTCGTCACCCGCGTCAGGATCTCATCGCGCCACCCGGAAGCAGCGGACCAGGGGCGAAGGTTGATCATCACTCCGACGCCGCCGGCGGCGCATAGAGCGATGGATATGGCGAGATTCCAGCGCGACCGGTCGGGGGCGAGGAGCGCCGCGATCAACACTGCCCAGCCACACGCCGGCAAATAAAGATATCTGGCTCCCTGCAGTGTCGCGGTGACGTTCAGAAGCGTATACACAGGTGCGGCAGCCAGGAGAACCCACAATGTCGCGGCGACGAGCGTCAGAATCGTTCGTCGGTCACCCTGCCAGATCGCTGCTGCACGAATCACCAGCACAACAACGGAGCTGGCCAGTACTACTCCGATGAGCGGCCAGCGAACGACGACCTCCGAATGCAGCGGTACCGTCAACGTTGCAAAAGGCCGGACGAGCAGCTCCTTGATCAGGTAACCAGTCGGCGCGACGATGTATCCGCGCGATACCGGACCGAATGTGATTCGCAGCACCGCGTAAACGATCACGACGGCTGCGCCAGCGACGACGACACGCCATCGACGCGGCTGTGACAGCCACGCCAGGGCGGGGGCGGCAACGGCGGTCTCCTTGGCAAGCAAGGCGGCTGCGAGTGGCGCCGATGCCCAGACGGGCCTGGTCCTGAACATGACAATTGCTGCCAGCGTCAGTGCGGTCATCAGCAGGTCCTGAACGCCGGCAGACCAGGCGACCGCCTCAACGTGACCCGGGTACGTCAGAAACAGTCCGCCCGCCACGATCGCTACCGCCGGCGACAGGCCGAACGACAGCGCCACTGGAACAACGAGCGCGCTGTTCACGCCGTGCAGGACAATGTTGAACGCGTGCAACGCGACGGGGCGTGTTCCGCCAAGCTTGTAAACGAGGAGAGACAAGGGGCGAAAAAATTCCGCGGCCGGCCCGAGGAATTCGTTACGCGCCGCCCGCGCAGCGAGCACGAAATCGTCCGACAGGAACCCCAGACGCAGCGTTGATATGTAGACGCCGAACGCGAGACCGACAAAACCGGCAAACAATGCGGCCTGGCCGACCTTCGACGGCGACTGCCCGACGCCTGGCGACCGTGTTGCCGCTGGCCGCAGAGCCGCAAACGTCACGGTGATGGCGAGAAACCACATCCAGGCAGTCTCGACGTGATGTCGCTGCGCACCGCCCACTCGATAGTAGTAACGGTAAAGGGCCGTCACAACCCACGCGCCCGCGCAGCAGACCAGTCCATACGCTGCGCGCCAGCCCGGTGAACGCAGGTTGAAGGTGGCCGGCTCGGCCGAAACTGGAGGCATGAAAAAGGGCTGAGGGGTTTCCGCCCTCAGCCCTGAACCCAAAAAGAGACTGTACCTTTTTTTCCCCTGGCCTGCTTCGGGAAAGCGGGGACGACCTTTTTTTCGCGACTCTAGCGCTCTACCACCGCACTTGCGCCCCGATACCGATCATGCGGCCGTTGAGGATCCCCGACGGCTGGTTGTACGTCGCGGGCGCTGTGGCGGTCGCGATCGAATAATCGGTGGACCGGTTGAGGATGACCGGGTTGGCGTTGAACAGGTTGAAAATCTCGAGCTGCGGGAGCACCCTCACCCGGCCCATGCCGACCGACTTCGTCACGCGGAGATCGATCTGGTTGACCCGATCGGTGAACTCGCCGACCGAGTTGTACGGGATCAACTGCACCCTCATATTCGCGGCGTTGTCCGGCGTCCCGTTCAGGGTCGGCAGCACGAGCGCGCCGGCCGGGCAAGGCGCCGGGCAGCTCGCCGGGTACCTCGTCGTCCGACTCAGGAGCCAGGATGTGCCGCCGGTGATTCTGGTCGTCGTCAGCGAGCGGTACGCGTAGCCGGGGTTGCTCTGGAAAGTACCGCTGAGCTGAATCCCCCGCGGCAGCGTCACAGATCCCGACAGCTTGCCCTGGGCCTGGAACGGGATCGTGTACCCTTTCGGCGCTTCGCCCGGAGGAAGATGGGCGTCGAGATTGGCGTCGTCGCAGAATCGGAGCTGGTTCGGATCGTCCGGTTCATCGCACGTGTTCCGGAGCAGACGATCGAGCCCGAAGCCACCAAAGAGCGTGGCGCCGTGGGGAAGCCGCGCGGTGAACTGCATGCCGTAGCTGTCGTACTGCTGCTTCCGATTCGGGCCGGTCGTGTCGAGCGTTGCCACTTTGCCGTTCTTCGCCGGATTCAGGTTGTAAATCGTCATCGGTGTGCCGTTGATCGGATTGAACACCGACACCGGCGTCCAGTCGTCCAGGCTCACCAGCTGGTTGTCGTACAGCAACAGATTGTAGAAGTTGCCGTGATACCAGGATGCGGTCATCGAGACTCCCGGCAGCAGCTGGTGCTGCACTTCGAGGCCGCTCTCGAGGTTCCACGTGCGCTGCGTGTTCGGGTCATACGTCGTCAGCGCTCGGGCGCCGAAGTTCGCCGGCAGGCCGGCGAAATTGATCTCGCAGCCCGGAGACAGATAGACACAGCCCCGCTCGCCTTGCGCGATGTCGTCCCGGTTCACATCGGTCCAGGGCAAGGTGAAGGACGCGGCCGCGAGCGGGTTGTACCGCTGCGCGCCTGAGTTCGCATCCCCGGTCGTCCGGGACTGGTTGTACCGATTCAGCGAGAATTTGAGCGCGGTCTTTCCGTTCCCGAACAGATCGTAGGCGAGGCCGAACCGCGGCGCGATGTTTCGCCAGTTCGGCACGTCGGGTGTTAGCGCGAACTGCCGCGCGTCCACGAAGCGGCCAGCCGGAGACGTCTGCTCTGGCACCTGCGCGTTGACGGCTTCCCATCGCAGGCCGGCATTGATCGTCAGGCGCTTCAGCGTCCACTGGTCCTGCCCATAAATACCGAGGTCGTAGTTCAGATCCTCTTCCTGGATATACGGCGTGTTGTAGACCAGGACCGAGTCGGGCACGGTGAAGGGGATGCCGGTGCCGGCGCTCCGGTACTGCTGGTTCAGATCCGCATTGATGTCTCTCGTGTGGCCGAAGTGTCCCCACGTGCGCTGGAAGCCTACCTTCGTGTTGTGCGAGCCGGTCACGTACGACGCGGACGCCTGAATGTTGTACCGCAGCGGGCTCTGGGTGCTCGTCGAGGCGGCCAACGGCACGCGTGTCGTGGCAATCAGATCCAGATCCCTGCGCGACGCGCCGGCGTACCACGCCGCCGAGCCGCGTGGCTGTGCCAGCCCCGGCTGATACTCGTTCGTGTAGTCCTCGGTGTTGTTCGAATAGCCGCCTTCGATGAGCAGCCTGTTGCTCACCGTCGACGTCCACTTGGCCGACGCCGTGTGATAGGCCGGTGAATTCCAGACGACCGACGCCGTGTCGTAGTCGTCGCCCGCGACCATCGCGTGGCCCCGGAATTTGTCGATCTCGTCCCAGTAGGCGGAGAACTTGTTGCGCGGGCTGGCCTGCCACGTCAGGCGGGCGAGGCCGCTCTTGATCTTCTGGTCGTCAATCCCCTGTTTGCAACTTGCGGGCGTCTTCAGACACGCGGCAAAACCGTTCGACGTTCCGTCGCTCACGAAAGTGCCGGCGATCGGAGCATTCACCGACCACTGCCGCAGCGTGGCGAAGAACCAGAGCGTGTCCTTCCTGATGGGCCCGCCCTCCGAGAAGTTGAAATCGTAGATGCGATCGATGGCGCTCGGATTGGGGAGCCCGCGATCCTTCAGGTTCTGGGTGAAATTGTCGCTCTGCCACCGGCCGTCGCGCCAGGACGAGAAAAACGATCCGCTGAACCGGTTGCCGCCTTCTTTCGGAATCATGTTCAGGCGCACGCCGCCGGCCGAGGTGTCGGCGCCGATGCCGCTCGTCTGATAGCTGACTTCCTGGTTCATCGCGTCGTTGAAGTAACTTTGGACCGCGCCGTCCGATTGCAGGCCGTTCACCATCAACCCGTCCACCATGACGGTGTTGTTGGTGGCATCCATCCCGTGCGTCGACATGTAGGTCTGCTGCATGGCCCTCGAGCCGCCCACATCGGGGATGCTCAACGCGATGCCGATCACGAGTTGGCCGAGCCCCTGGATGGTGCGCCCCGTGGGAAGCGCGTCGAGCGTGTCCCGGTTCAGCACCTGGGTGTGCACGGTGCTCTGCACGTCCACGATGGGTGACTGGCCGGACACTGTCACCGACTCCTCGAGCCCTCCGACCTTCATGTCGGCGTTGATCGTCGCGGTGAAGCTCGAAGGCAGCTCGAGCCCGTCCCGCCTGAACGTCTGAAATCCGGGAAGAGTGAACGTGACGATGTAGATGCCGGGACGCAGGTCGACGATCTTGTACTGTCCCTGGCCGTCGCTCGTCACGGTCCGCACTTTTTCGATCAGGACGTCGCTCGCGGCTTCGACGGTGACGCCGGGCAGGACCGCGCCCGACGCGTCCTTGACGACTCCGGCGATCGCGCTCTGTGCGCGCGCGGCCGCGGGGAGCACGAGACACCCCAACGCCACGGCGAAAAGCACGGCTTTACGACTCCTCGTCATACCGAATCCTCCTCAGTCACGCAGGTAGAGACAGAGCTTTAGCTTCTGAGGCTACAGCGGTCCTCGGGGGAAATCCACGCTTGAAGTGGCTTTTGGTGAAATAACCGGACCCGGACTACGAAAACTTGGACGGCGCGACCCGTCTGGGCGGTGGATCGCGACTAGTGTCCCGAGTTTCGAAATTCGCTGACATTTCCGGGCACCCGTGCTCCGGAAAATTCTGTCACCGAATTTCGAACTCGGAACACCAGGGGCGGTGCAGGCCGCCCCCGGCCGCGGTGCCGTTCGCCGTCACCACCTCAATTGCGTCGCGATCCGGAGGATGCGGCCTTGCATGACGCTCGACGGCTGCAGATACGACAACGTCCCGTAGTTGAGCGAGCGTACGGACAGGACATCGCCTCGGTTCAGGGCCTGGAAAATGTCCAGCTGCCCCTGCAATCGCGCCTTGCCCACCTGGAACCACTTGGCCAGGCTGATATCAAGCTGATTCAACCGCTCGGCATACTCGGTGCCGGGCGCGACCAGCGGGACGTTCAGCGTGGCTGCGCTCATGTTCGGAATCACCAGCGCACCGGGCGTGCACGGGCCTTGCAATCGGCCGCGTACGTTGAGACCGGACTGATCGACCACACGGTGCCCATTCCCGGCGGCGTGGTGAGGTTGGGCAGCGCCGTCGGCGCCGGAATGTTGCACGCCGCGACGTTGCAGCCGAGCAGGTAACCCGGAATGCTCTGGAGCGATCCGCTCGCTGTGATGCCGTAGGGCAGCGGATAGCTGCCCGACAGCTTGAGCTGTGTGCGGAACGGAATGCCGCTGTTGCGCGAGTCGCAGTACAGCAGGTTGTTCGGATTGGATTCCTCGTTGCACAGCGTCCACATCATCCGCTCCGACGTCGTTCCGCCGAAGAGCGACGCGCCGTGCGGCAGCCGCGCGTTGAAGGAGATCTCGAAGCCGTTGTACCACTCCTTCTGGCTGTCGTCCGTGGCGACGACGTTGTTGACGCGCGTGAGCGCGGTGCGGCTCACGTTGTAGATCGGGACCACGCTGCCATCGATCGGGCTGACGACGTTGACCAGCGTGTAGTCGCTGAAGCTTTGCAGCGTGTTGGTCTGCCGCGGCAGGTTGTGGAACGTCCGGTGGAACCAGCCCGCGTTCAGCTGGACGCCAGGCAAGAGCTCGTGCTGCACGCCGAGCGTCGTTTCGATGTTGTACACGCGCTTGATGTCGGGGTTCGGTGAGACGAGCGCGCGCACGCCGAAGTTCTGCGGCATCTGCGCGAAGTTGATCTCGCAGCCCGCGGTGAGATACGCGCAGCCCAGCTCGCCCTGCGCCACGTCGTCGCGGTTGAGATCGGTCCAGCTGAGGATTGCATTCGTCAACACCAGCGGGTTGAACTGATCGGCGAAGTTGATCGTCTGCGCCTGCTCGTACCGGTTGATGCCGAATTTCACCGCCGTCTTCGCATCGCCGAACAGGTCGTAGACGACGCCGAACCGCGGCGCGAGATCCTTCCACGTGGGCATCGGGATTGTGGCGAAATTCCGAGTCGGCACGAACCGCCCCGCCGGCGACGTCGATGCCGACACTTCGGAGTTGAAGTATTCCCAGCGCGTGCCGACGTTCACCGTCAGCCGCTTGAGCGTCCAGGCGTCCTGCGCGTAGATCCCCAGGTCGGCGTTGAGGCGATCGGTCCATTCGATCGGTGTGTTGTACACCTGCACCGAGTCGGGAGCGCCGCTGCGGTAGCGCTGAATCAGATCCGCATTCGTGATTCGCGTGCGGCGGTACGGACCCCAGTTCCACTGCGCGCCCGCCTTGACGTTGTGGGCGCCCGTCACGTACGACGCGGAACCCTGCACGTTGTAGCGATCCGGGTACTGGCCCTGGTTGGTGTCGAGCGAGGCGTAGTGCGTGCCCAGATTGATATCCCGCCGGCTCGCCCCTGCGTACCACGCAGCCGTGCCGCGCTGCTGATCGATGCCCGGCTGATTGGTGATGTTGTACCGTTCCCGGTTGAACGAATACCCGCCTTCGACGAGCAATCTGTTGCTGGCCGTCGACGTCCACTTCACAGACCCCGTGCTGTAGTCCGGTGAGGTCCAGATCTGCGACGCGGTCGCGGGATCGTCGCCGGCGCTCATGCCGTGTCCGCGATCTTTGGCAACCCGATCGTAGTACACCCCGAGCTTGTTCCTCGGCGAGGCCTGCCAGGTCAGACGGACCATCGCGCTCTTGATGTGCTGATCGTCGATGCCCTGCTCGCATTGAATCGCCTTCGACGTGCACAACGGATATGTCGACGAGTAGGCCGAGCCGGCGGGCGTGAAGTAGGTGTCGGCGATCGGCGCATCGCCGCCGCGCCGACGTGAAAATCCACAGCTTGTCCTGCCTCAGCGTCCGCCGAAGGAGGCGTTGAAGTCGTAGATCTTCGAGATCCGGTCGGGCACGCTCAGACCGCGATCCTTCAGCGACTGCGTCAGGTTGTCGCTCTGCCAGGCGCCGTCGCTCCACGCCCCGAAGAACGCGCCGCTGTGCCGATTGCCCCCCTCCTTCGGGATCATGTTCAACCGCACGCCGCCGCCCGACACGTCGGTGCCGGCGCCGGCGGTCTGGTAGGCCATCTCCTGGCTCATCATGTTGTTGAAGTAGTTCTGCACGGCGCCGTCGCCATCCAGACCGTTCACCATCATGCCGTCCACCTGGGTCGTGACTTGCGAGGAGCTCAGGCCGTGGACCGACATGTAGGTCTGCTGCATGGCCCGCGAGCCGCCGACGTCAGGGACGTTGAGCGTGACGCCGACCACGAGCTGACCCACGCTCTGAATGGTGCGTCCCGTCGGGATCGTGTCGAGCGTTTCTCGCGAGAGCACCGTGGTGCGCGCGGCGCTCTGGACGTCCACGACGGGCGACTGCCCCGAGACGGTCACCGATTCCTCCAGCCCGCCGACTTTCAGCTCGGCGCTGATCGTCGCGGTGAAGTTGGCTGGCAACTCGATCCGGTCCCGCGTGAACGTGCTGAAGCCGGGCAGCGTGAACGACAGACTGTAGACCCCGGGACGCAGGTCGACGATGGTGTATTGCCCCTGACCGTTGGTGACTACCGCGCGCGTCTTCTCGATGAGCGCGTCGCTTTTTGCTTCCACCGTGACACCAGGCAGGACGGCGCCCGATGCGTCCTTCACGACTCCGGCGATCGTGCTCTGCGCGCCCGCAATCGCGGGGAGCGCAGCCACACAGACCAACGTCAGGGCAAACGACACTGCAATTCTTCTCAACATGCCGCCCCTCCTCATTGATCCACCGACGGGACTCTGCAGGAGGGAGGCTACCGCCGGCTCGGTCAAGAATCCATGGAAAATTGCAATTGCAGATATCCTCGTTCGCTCGATTTCGAACGGTCGGATCCGTCGCCTTTTCGAGACACCCGCGAAGTACCCCTTTTGCGGCTGCGCCAATCGAAGCGCCTTCCGGGATTCGGATCAGGAGCGCGGGAGTCGAAAAGGCTGACCTTTCTGATACAGCTCGAGGCGCTGGCGGAACTGAGCCGCGACGGCCGTCTGTCCGGCCGCGAGGGACAGCTCCAGTCCGGATCGGGCAACGCGGACCGCGTCCTCGTATCGACCCGACGAGGCATAGGCGGCCGCCAGGGCGTCCAACGCCATCAGGTCGTGGTTGCGCGTGGTGGCGGCGGCGCGCTCCGCGAGCCGAATCGCCTCTTCTATGTTTCGCAGGGCTGGATCCGACGCGGTGGCGCGGATCCACGCCAGGCCTGCAAGCGCCGGCGGGCTATCGGCCCTGAGCGCGAGCGCCTCACGAAACTGGTCGGCCGCCTCGGTCACGCGACCGGTGTTCAACAGCAGCTGCCCGAGGTTGTTCCGCGTTTCGATGTTGTCGGGGCGCAAGGCGATGGCGCGCTGATAGTGATCGAGCGCCTGGGGAAGCTGGCCAGCCACCTGCAGCAGCGCGCCCAGGTTGTTGTGCGCCTGCGCGTAATCCGGGTCGATCCGGAGCGCTTCCTGAAACTCCGCAATCGCGGCGTCGCGACGGCCGCGCCCCGCCAGCGCGAAGCCGAGGTTGTAATGCGTTGGCGCCGACTCGCTGTTCAGACGAAGCGACTGCCCGAGCTCGTTGATGGCATCGTCGAGCCGGCCCACGTCCAGATACAGGGCCGCCACCGCGTCGTGGCGCAGCGGATTCGCCGGATCGCTCCGCAGCAGCTTCGAGTAGGCCGCGAGATCCTCGGCGTTCGCCTTCCGGCGGAAGTCTTCGCTCAGCACCGTCTCGTCGCCGCGCGTTTGCGGGATCACCTGCACCCACAGGTCGCCCATCTCGTCCGATGTGTTCTGCCCCCAGACGACGCGCGCGGGAGGGTGATGCGGGTTGCGCGGATTTGCATCGGAATTGTCGTACGTGTAGCGCATCGCGATCGTCGTGCCTGTCGGCAGCACGAACGGCGCCGTGTATCGATAGACGTCCTGCCAGCGGAAGTCCCAATCGTCGATGGCGATCAGCCACCGCGTGCTGCCGTCGGGCAGCGTCGCCTTCGCTTCCATCCGCCGTGCCAGGTTGTGCGCGTGCGGCTGCACCGCCAGCACCTGAACGTCGACCGGCAGCTGGTACTGATCCGACACGATGTACTCGCGCGCGCCGGGCGCAATCTCGATCGTCTCGCTGCCGAGCCGCAAGCCGATCGGCGTGCGCGCCGGCGGCGTGTCGGTGAAGAACAGGCCGACGGTCACCTGCACGGCTTCGGGCTTCCCGGTGGGCTGCAGATGCAGCTGGACCACGAGATCGCTGTTCGGCTCGAGGCGCCACTGGGTCCCGTCGGGCACGGGATGCGCCGCTTGACCGGGCGTCCACCCGAGCAGCTGCCCCTCCGGGTAGCGCGCGTCGCGCTCCATGCTGCCGGTGTAACCGGGTTCGGGATCGCGCGCATCGAGCTGCCGCGAGGAGCGCGTGCGATCGACGCCGAGGTTCGCGTGATGGACGACGCGGGTGTTGCCCGGATGAAATTCGAGCGCGCGGACGAAGCGCGCGGCGGACAGCGGGATCGGGATCACGAACGTGCGAAAGACGTCGGCGCCATCAGCCGGCACGGAGTACGGCGCCGGCATGCGGACGATCAGATCGGGCGTGCCGATCTGCCAGCCGTCGCTCCAGTTCGGGGCGGACGGCAGATCGGCGGCGTCGCCTGCCGGCGCACCGTTCGCGATCCATTGCTGGATCGCGTCGAGCTCGCGGTCGCTCAGGCGCCTCGCGTTCTGAAACTCGCCTTTTCCGGACTCCGGCTTCCATGGCGGCATGAGGCGGCGCGCGGTGACCGCCGCAATCTGCGTCGCGTGGCGCCGCACGTCGTCGAAGGTGAGCAGGCTGAACGGGCCGATCTCGCCGGGTCGATGGCAGGAGGCACATCGCGACCAGATGATCGGCGCGATGTCTTTGGTGAAGGTGAGGCGCGGCTGCGCGGCAACCGGCGACGCGATCAGCACAAACAGACCTGCCAGACCACGAAGACCTAACCGCGGAGCACGCTGAGATCGCAGAGAGAGCCTTTCTCTGCGGTTAAACGTGGACACGCTGAGAGAAAGCCTGTCTCCGCGTGCTTCGCGTGCTCGGCGGTTGAACGTGGACATGCATGCGCTAGCATAACGCTGTTGTTGCGCAGAAGGGGTGAGGCGCGGCTGCGCGGCAGGCGGCGACGCGACCAGCACAAAACGATCTACCAGACCACGAAGACCTGATCGTGGGCATGCGCTAATCTGCGGTTGAACCGGGACATGGCCAACAGCAAGGACCGCAGCGCTCGCCGAGTCCGGAGGGATGAGCCTGCCTCCGCGCGCCCGGCGGTTTCTGCGTTCAACGTCGAGGCGAAGCATTTCGGGTGGGCGATCGCTATCGCGATCTTTGCGACCGCCCTGGCCGTGCGCCTCGTTCATATCTGGCAGCTGCGCGCGTCGCCGTTCTTCTCCGTCCTGATGGGCGACTCGCACGGCTACGACGAGTGGGCGCGGCGCCTCGCCGGCGGCGAGTGGATCGGTCACGAGGTCTTCTATCAGGCGCCGCTCTATCCGTATCTGCTCGGGGTCATCTACGCGATCGCCGGCCGACATCTCCTGCTCGTCCGCATCGTCCAGGCGATCATCGGCTCGGCGTCGTGCGCGCTGCTGGGCCTGGCGGCCGCGCGCCTCTTCTCGCGACGCGCCGGAATCGCAGCAGGCCTGATGCTGGCGCTCTATGCGCCGGCGATTTTCTTCGACGGCCTGCTGCAGAAGTCGGTGATCGACGTCTTCTTTCTCTGCCTGGTGTTGTGGCTGCTGACGAAGACAGGAACCGCAGAGCACGCGGAGCGCGCAGAGAGAAGTACGTCTCCGCGATCTCCGCGGTCTCTGCGGTTAACAGCCCGTGGTGAAAGTCTGGCGTCGCACCGAGACGGGCGAGGCGCCCCGATGGCAAGGCGCGACGACCGAGAATACCGGGAGTATTTGAGCGAGGAGCAACGCAGCCAGCGGGGTCCCCAACGCGGCAGCCGCGTTGGGGTGAAGCGGGGATGCATCGCCCGTCGAATGCAGCCAGACTTTCGCCACGGGCTGTTAAGCGTGTGGGTGTGTCTCGGTCTCACGATTGGCGGGCTCGCGCTGACGCGCGAGAACGCGCTCGTGTTCGTCGTCGTCATCCTGGCATGGGCCCTCATTGGATCGAGCGAATCGCAAATCGCAAGCGAATCCCGAATCCCGAATCCCGAATCCCGAGTCGGTGCCGAATCCCGAATCCCTGTCGAATCCCGAATCCCGAATCCCGAATCCCGAGTGAAGCGAGCCGCCGTGTTCGTCGCGGGGCTCGCGATCGTCCTGCTGCCGGTGGCCGCGCGCAACGCCCGGGTCGGCGGCGGCTTCTACATCACGACCTCCCAGTTCGGGCCGAACTTCTACATCGGCAACAACCCGCAGTCCGATGGCACGTATCAGTCGCTCCGGTTCGGGCGCGGCGCGCCCGAGTACGAACGGCAGGACGCGACCGAGTTGGCGGAACAGGCGTTGCAGCGGACGCTCACCCCGTCCGAAGTCTCGAGCTACTGGACCGACAGGGCCCTCGACTTCATCGCATCGCGTCCGGGTGCCTGGCTGAAGCTCACAGCGCGCAAGTTCGTGCTGCTGTGGAATGCCACGGAAATGCTCGACACCGAGAGCCAGGAGGCGTACGCGGAGTGGTCGCTGCCGCTCCGCGCCGGCGGGTTCATCGGCCATTTCGGCATCCTCGTGCCGCTGGCGCTCCTGGGCGTCATCGTCACGTGGCCGATCCGATCGCGGCTCTGGATCTTCTACGCGATGACGCTCGCCTACGCCGGCAGCGTCATCCTGTTCTATGTGTTCGCGCGGTACCGCTATCCGCTCGTCCCGCTGCTGATCTTGTTCGCCGCGGCGGGCGTGGTCGCGTTGCCCGCGGAGGTGTCAGACGTGGTAGCGAAGCGACCGCGGCGTCTGAAACCGTGGTCGCTCGCAGCGGTCGCCGGCGCCGCGGTGCTGGCCAACTGGCCGATGCTCTCGACAACGTTGATGCGCGCCGTGACGGAAAACAACCTGGCGGTCTCGCTGCAGAGCGAGGGGCGTCTGGACGAGGCGACCGACCATTATCAGCGCGCGATTGCGCTGCAGCCCGATTATGCGCCCGCCTATAACAATCTCGCGACCGCGATGCGCGCCCGAGGGCGGCTGAGCGACGCGGTCACCGCGTACGAGCGCGCGATCGGCCTGCGTCCGGAATATCCCGAGGCGCATTACAACCTGGCGAACGCGCTGACCGATGCGGGCAAACCGCGTGAGGCCGTCGAGCATTTTCGGATCGCGCTGCAGGCGATCCCGGGATCGGCTGACGTCCACAACAATCTCGGCATCGCGTTGATGGACGAGGGCAGACACGATGCGGCGATCGCGGAATTTCGGGCGGCGGTGAAGGCGGACCCCCAGTCGTCCAGGGCGCACCGCAACCTCGCCGATGCGCTGGCGTCGACCCGGCGCTACGACGAAGCGCTCGACGAGTTTCACCGCGCGGTGCGTCTCGATCCGGCCGACGGATCGCTGCATTACGATTTAGGCAGCCTGCTGCTGGAGCTGGATCGGCTCGAGGAAGCGATCGCGGAGTTCCGCTCGGCGCTGAAAGTGAAGCCGGACTCCGCCGAAGCGCACAACAACCTCGGCATCGCCCTCGGAAAGCAGGGCCGCCTGGACGAAGCGATCGACGCCTTCCGCCGCGCGCTGCAGGTCCAGCCAGGCTTCGAGGACGCTCAGCGCAACCTCGCGATCGCGCTGGCGGCTGCCAAGCGAGAACGCTGACATGGCAGATGGCTGAGCGCTGATGGCATTTAACCAGTCCCCAGTCCCGAGCCCCGAGCCCGAGCCCCTGGTGAGGCCTGCCTGACGGTGAACCGGTGGACCATCCACGGCGTCTTGCTGACTGACAGAAGCGATGCATGAGCAAGCGGCTCAGCTGGCTGGTAGCCTCGTAGGCGTGGATCAGGAGCGCGAACGGGATTTCGAGGCGCGGCTCGTCGAGTCCTCGACGCTGGCCTTTCGAGTCGCATTCGGGGTTCTGAGGCACCGGCAGGACGCCGAGGACGTCGCGCAGGAAGCCTTCGTCAAGGCCTACCGCAGCTTCAGCCAGCTCCGCGATCGCGATCGCTTCCGCGCCTGGCTCGTGCGAATGACGTGGCGGCTTGCGATCGATCGGCAGCGCGGTGACCGCCGCAGGACCTCGCGCCACGTCGAGCACGAGATCACCAGCAGGCCGGGTCGTTCCGGACCCGTTGCGCAAGCGGCCGTCGACGACATGCTCGCGCGCGAGCGGGCAGAACATCTGTGGGCCGCGATCGATGCACTGCCGGAGAAGCTTCGCGTGGTCGTCGTGCTCGCGAACATCGAAGGCCACGACATCGCCGACGTCGCGCGGCTGCTCGCGCTGCCGCCCGGGACCGTGAAGTCGCGACTGTTTCTCGCGCGACAACGCTTGAAGGAGCACCTGCAATGGATGCTGACCGATCCGTCGACCCGGTGACCGATGCCGCGCTCGATCGGGAGATCCAGACGGCCCTGGCCGTGGATCCGTCGCCCGAGTTCCTCGCGCGCGTCCGCACGCGCATCGCGAACGAGCGTGCGCCGTCGGGCTCGTGGCTTTCGTGGACGCTGGCAGCGGCCACCGCCATCGCAGCAGTCATCGCGATCGCCGTTTTCCTGTCGCGCCCGCACGAGAAGGTGCCGAGTTCGCCTGCCGGAGTGGCGCAGGGCGGAAGCCCGGCGGAACCGGCCCGTCAAAATCGCGAGGCTGCGGCGGTCCGGCGAAATGACGCGACCGCGGAGGAACCAGGCCGACAGCCGATTCCGACTCGCGCCCCGAGATCATCTGCGCTGCTGCCGGCGGTTGTGGCGCAGGCGTTCAGGCCAGCAGCAGCCACGGGTCGTCCGACGGCGAACGAACCCCTGATTCTCATCGACCCGCGTGAATCCATGGCGCTGCGCCGGCTGATCACCGGCACGCGCGATGGGAGCCTCGATCTGTCCGCCGCGCTTCAGGCGACGGCGCCGGCCGCGATGGAGCTCCCGGAGATCGACGACGTCGTCATCGCGCCCATCACCATCGAACCGCTTGCGCCGGCCGCCGGCGCCGAAGGAGTCCGCCCGTGACGAAACATCTGCAGACGCTCGCGTTCGTGTTCGTATTCGTGTTCGCGCTGGGCTCGACGGCCCTCGTCGCCACTCAGGAAAAAGAAAAAGCGCCCGCGCCGGCGCCGAAAGCAGCCGTGACGCCGACCGCCACGCCGCTCAAGGTGCAGGTGGTGATCGCGCGGTATCAGGGAGACAAGAAGATCAGCAGCATGCCGTACACGTTGACGATGAATGCGGGCAACCGTGCGAATCTCCGCATGGGCACGCAGGTGCCGATAATGATGCTCTCGACGGGGCCCGCTCAAGTCGTCGACGGCAAAACGATTCAGCAGGTCGGGCCGATGCCGATTCAGTACAAGGACGTCGGGACGAATCTTGACTGCTCATCCACGGCGCTCGACGATGGCAGGTTCCTGCTCTCGATCACAGTCGAGGACTCCTCCGTCTTTCCCGACGAGCAGTCGTCCGGCGGATCGAAAGGGAATCCGTCGTTCCGTTCGTTCCGCGCGAGCAACTCGATGGTGTTGAAGAACAGCGAAACCGGTCAGTTCACCGTGGCGACCGATAAGGTAAGCGGCGAGACCGTGAAGGTCGACGTCACGCTGACGGTGATGAAATGAAGCGAATCAAACTCGCCGTCATCGTCGTGGGCATCCTCGCGCTCGTCGCGGGTACGGCCGGACAAACCACCTCGTCGAGCGATCCCTTGCTCGCCGAAGTCCGCGCGCTGCGCGCCGAGCTCGGTCAAGCCGCGGGCACGAGCATCCGGACGCAGCTGCTCGTGGCGCGGCTGCAGCTGCAGGAGCAGCGCGTCACGAACGCCGCGAGACAGCTCGAGGAGGCGCGGATGCGGCTCGCCACGATGCCGAGCAGCCTGCTGCAGATCCAGCAGGAGCTCCAGCAGCTCGACGATCAAACCCGCGATCAGAACACGCCCGTCGAGCGCCGGCGCGACATCGATCGTGCGGTGGCGGAAACCAAAGCACGGCTGGCCGACCTGCAGCGACAGGCCGCCGAGCTGACCGACCGCGAATCGTCGCTCGCCGCGACCCTCGCCAGCGAGCAGGGACGATGGATCGACTTCAACAGCCGCCTCGACGAGATCGAGCGCGACCTGGCGGCTCGCGCCGCGCGTTGAAGATAGGCTTTGACGTTACTCGAGGCTCGAGGCTGAGCGTGACACTCGAGAGTTGAGACTTAGACTTGATTCTTAAGCGACCTCGAAGAGCCCGGCGGCGCCCATGCCGCCGCCGATGCACATCGTGACGACGACGCGTTTGGCGCCGCGGCGTTTGCCTTCGATGAGAGCGTGCCCCACGAGCCGCTGGCCCGACATCCCGTACGGATGTCCGACGGCAATCGCGCCGCCGTTGACGTTGAGGCGATCGTCGGGGATGCCGAGCCGGTCGCGGCAGTAAATGACTTGAACTGCGAAGGCCTCGTTCAGCTCCCAGAGGTCGATGTCCTCGACGTTCATGCCTTTCTGCTTCAACAGCTTGGGCACGGCGAACACGGGGCCGATCCCCATCTCCGCCGGCTCGCACCCGGCGACGGCGAACCCGCGGAAGACGCCGAGCGGCTTCAGGTTTTTGCGGGCCGCCGCCGCATCGCTCATGACGATGCACACGCCCGCGCCGTCGGAGAACTGGCTCGCGTTGCCGGCCGAGATCACCCCGCCCTCGATCGCCGGCTTGATCTTCGACACCCCCTCGTAGGTCGTGTCCGCGCGGATCCCCTCATCCTGGGCGACCGTCACCTCTTTCATCGACTCCGCACCCGTCGCTTTGTCGACGATTTTCATGGTGGTCGTCATCGGCGCGATCTCGTCGGAGAACCTGCACGCCTCGCGCGCCGCGGCGGCGCGCTGCTGGCTCCTGACGCCGTACTGATCCTGTCGCTCGCGCGAGATGCTGTACCTCTTGGCGACGTACTCCGCGGTCTGCAGCATCGGCCAGTACAGCTCGGGCTTGTTCGCGAGGATCCAGTCCTCGTTCAGCATGTGCTTGTTCATCTCGTTCTGGACGCACGAGATGGACTCCACGCCGCCGGCGGCGTAGATCTCGCCTTCGCCGGCCATCACCCGCTGCGCCGCGATCGCAATCGTCTGCAGACCCGACGAGCAGAAGCGATTCACGGTCATGCCCGACGTCGTCACCGGACAGCCGGCGCGAATCGCGATCTGCCGGGCGATGTTGCGGCCGGTCGCGCCTTCCGGGTTCGCGCAGCCCATGATCACGTCCTCGACCTCGCCCGGATCGAGCCGCGCGCGCTCGATGGCGTGGCGAAGGACGTGGCCGCCCAGCGTGGCGCCGTGGGTCATGTTGAACGCGCCGCGCCAGCTCTTGCAGAGCGGCGTGCGCGCGGTGGAGACGATGACGGCATCAGGCATGATCCTTGACTCTAACAGCGTTCGCGCGTTTCGTCATACACTGCCGCGATGGCGACTCCGCCCGTCGACGGGTTCATCGAGCAGGACGCGCATGGCGTCATCACGGGCTGGAGCGCCGAAGCCGAACTGCTCTACGGGTGGTCGCGCGCCGAGGCGATTGGCATGCGGTCGCACCGGCTGGTGCCCGAACGCAACCGCGCGCGGCATGACGAGGCGCTCGACACCTTCCTCGCCTCCCCGGGGCACCGGATCGAACGGCGGGAGATCACCGCGCTGCACCGCGACGGCCACGAGTTCCGCGCGCAGTTCGACCTGTCCATCGAGACGCGCGCCGGTGCGCTGTTGGTCGCCGCGCAGGTGCGCGCGATTACGCCGGACGCCCGGGCGGAAGCCGCGTTTCGCCGCGGCGGCGACCGCTATCGGGCCATCCTCGATCAGATCGAGGACGGGTGTTGCGTTGTCGATCTTCGCGGCAATTATCTGTTCGTGAACGACGCTTTCTGCCGCCTGTACGGGTTCGAGAAGAACGAGATCCTCGGCTCGAATTTCGAGGCGAGCTCGGGTCCGGAACGGGCTGGAAAGCTCCGCGAGATGTACTCGCAGGTCTACACGACCCGGCGACCCATCAGGGCGTTCGAGTACGAGATCTCCCCTAAAAACGGGCCGACCATGTTCGTCGAGCAGTCCATCTCGCTCGAGCGCGACGCGCAGGGCCGGCCGGTGGGATTTCTGGCCATCACGCGCGACTGCACCGAGCGGAAGCGTTCGCAGCAGGACCTGGCGAAGGCCAAGGAAGCGGCCGAGGCCGCGAACCGCGCGAAAAGCGAGTTCCTCGCGAACATGAGCCACGAGATCCGCACACCGATGAACGGCATCATCGGCATGACGGCGTTGGCGCTGGACTCCGAGCTGACGCTCCCGCAGAGCGATTGCCTGCAGACGATCCGCAGCCAGGCCGAGTCGCTGCTGACGATCGTCAACGACATCCTCGACTTCTCGAAGATCGAGTCGCGCCACGTCGAAATCGAGTCCAAACCGTTTACGCTGGCCGACGCGATCAACGAGGTCGTCAAGCCGCTTGCGCTGAAGGCGCGCGAGAGGCATCTCACGCTGTCGAGCCGGATCGAGGCGGGCGTCCCCGCGCAGATCGTCGGCGACGCAGTGCGCCTCAAGCAGATCCTCGCCAATCTTCTGTCCAACGCGGTGAAGTTCACCGATCGCGGCACGGTGACGCTCGACGTCGCCATCGACACGGGAGAGGCGGTGGCCACCACCCTGCATTTCCGCATCGCCGACACCGGCATCGGCATTCCCGCCGATCGGCTGGCCATGATTTTCGAGCCGTTCCGTCAGGTCGACGGGTCGATGACGCGGCGCTTCGGCGGGACCGGCCTCGGTCTCGCGATCGCGTCGACGCTCGCCGAATTGATGGGCGGACGCATCTGGGTGGACAGCGAGTCCGGTGCCGGCAGCACGTTCCACTTCGTGGCGCCGTTCGGCGCGGCGCAGGCTGCCGTGCGCGAGGCGGCGCGGGCCGATTCGCCGGCCGCCGCCCCCTCGCGCGGCTCGCGGATCCTCGTCGCCGAGGACAACATCGTCAATCAGCGGGTCGCGGCCGGGCTGCTGACCAGGCGAGGTCACGCCGTGACCGTCGTCGGCAACGGCCGCGAAGCGCTCGACGCGCTGCGGCGGGAGGCGTTCGACCTCGTGCTGATGGACGTCCAGATGCCCGACATGGACGGCTTCGAGGCGACCGCCGCGATCCGCGAGTGGGAGCGCCAAACCGGGGCGCGCATCCGGATCGTCGCGATGACGGCGCACGCGATGGCGGGCGACCGCGAGCGCTGCCTCGCCGCGGGCATGGACGGCTACCTGTCCAAGCCGATCGATCAGCGCGCGCTCTACGCCGTCGTCGAGCAATGACGAAGCGGGCGGCGCTCGGCGACATCGTGGTGCTGGATCTCTCGCACGCGCTCGCGGGACCGTTCGCGTCGACCCTGCTCGGCGACTACGGCGCGGAGATCATCAAGATCGAGCCGATCGACGGCGACATCGCGCGGCGCTGGGGCCCGCCCTTCTACGGCGACGAGTCCGCCTACTTCGTCAACCTGAATCGCAACAAGAAAAGCGTCGCGATCGACCTGAAGCACCCTGACGGGAAAGCGCTGTTCTTCCGGCTGCTCGACGGCGCGGACGTCGTGCTGGAAAACCTGCGCGTCGGCGCCGTTGCACGGCTCGGGATCGACTACGCGCGCGCCCGCGAGCGGCAGCCGGGCATCGTCTACTGTTCGATCTCCGGGTTCGGTCAGGACGGCCCGTACTGCGACCGGGCCGCGCTCGATCTCGTGGTACAGGCAGAGAGCGGCATGATCAGCGTGACCGGCGAGCCGGGCGGACGTGGCGTGCGCGCCGGCGTGTCGATCGCGGACATCACCGCCGGGATGTACGCCGCCTTCGGCGTGCTGGCTGCACTCCACGCGCGGGCGGCAACCGGCCGCGGCCAGTTCATCGACGTCTCGATGCTCGAAGGACAGCTCGGCATTCTCTCCGGGATGATCGGCGCATATCTGGCCGACGGGATCGTGCCGGGGCCGCTCGGCACCGCGTACGGCCCGTTGTTGCCGTATCAGACGTTCCGGACCAGAACAGGCGACATCGCGATCGGCGTCAGCAGCGACAAGCTCTGGCGCGCGTTCTGTCCGCTGCTCGGCCTGCCGGGTCTGGCCGACGATCCGCGTTTCGCGAGCAATGCCGCACGCAACGCGAACCGGGCGGCGCTCGTCGCCGCCGTGCAGGACGCCTTCCTCACGAAGACCTACGAAGAATGGGCCGCGATCCTGCTGCCGGCCGGGATTCCGACAGGGGCGATCAACACGCTCGGCCAGGTCGTCATGCACCCGCAGGTGGACGCGCGCGGTGTGCTCGTCGAGAGCACGCATCCGGTCGCCGGCCCCATCAGGATGGTTGGCCCGCCGGTCCGCCTGTCGGAAACGCCCGGCGCCGTGCGGTCGCCCGCGCCGCTGCTCGGCGAGCACACGGACCGCGTGTTGCGGGAGCGGCTCGGGCTGAGCGAGGAGGAGATCGCGCGGCTTCACGAAGCAGGCGCCATTAAGAAGTAGGAATGCAGAATGATGCAGAATTTGGAATGCGTGAACGAATTCCAAATTCCTAATTCCTAATTCCTAATTAGGAGGGCCCGTGGGACTGTTGACCGATCGGGTCGCGATCGTGACCGGCGCGAGCAAGGGCATCGGGCGCGTGATGAGCCTGCACTTCGCGCGCGAAGGCGCGAAGGTGGTGTGCGCCGCTCGATCGGAGGCGCGGCTCGGCGAGACCGTCGCGCTCGTCCGCGCGGGGGGCGGCGAGGCGGTTGCCTCCGTCTGCGACGCCGCGTCGGAGGACGGCGCGAAAGCGATCGTCGATGCGGGGCTGAAGGCCTTCGGCCGCATCGACACGCTGGTCAACAACGCCGGCGACGGCGGCCCGACCAAGCCCATCCAGGACTACACCGTGGACGACTGGTTCTACACCGTCAACTCGTGCCTCACGAGCGCGTATCTGTGCTCGCGCTTCGCCGTGCCTGCGATGATCGCGGCGGGGCGCGGGGCGATTGTCAACATCGCGTCGATGGCGGGACGCCGCGGGCTCGCGTATCGCGTCGGCTATTGCTCCGCCAAGGCGGGACAGATCGGGATGACCTACGGGCTCGCGCTCGAGCTCGGGCGCCATAACATCACCGTCAACGCCATCGCGCCGGGCGCGGTCGCGGGCGATCGCATCGACCGGGTGATTCAGGGGCAGGCCGACGTGCGCGGCATGGACGTCGAGCGCGTGCGGCAATCCCTGGTCGACCGCGCGCCGCTGCGGCGGATGTCGACTGCCGAAGACATCTCGTCGCTCGCCGCGTTCCTGTGCAGCGACCACGCACGCAACATCTCGGGCCAGTGCATTCCCGTGACCGCGGGAGAACCGGCCTCGTAGCAGCCCGTGGTGAAAGTCTGGCGTCGCACCGAGACGGGCGAGGCGCCCCGATGGCAAGGCGCGACGACCGAGAA